>WNFQ01000161.1_pt1 | contig 39098 bp, 32 predicted proteins | sample 5400171 | NCBI WGS metagenome assembly WNFQ01 (sample SAMN13153356, study PRJNA577476) | soil metagenome | isolation source: 20 cm soil under Madrone tree | place: USA:California | collected 2016-06-14
CCTGTGGTTGATCACGTGCGTGGCACCCAGGGCCTGCGCGAGCGCGAGCCGCGCCTCGTGCACGTCGACGGCGATGATTGGCTCGCATCCGGCTATTCTGGCCGCCATCAGCCCGGCTAACCCGACGGCGCCCACTCCGAATACGGCGAACGAATCTCCCGGTTCAGGCCGCATCGAATTAAGGACTGCACCGGCGCCCGTTTGTCCGCTGCAGGCGAATGGTCCGAGAAAGTCCAGCGGGGCATCTTTCCTGACTTTCACCATGTAGCGTTCGTTGGCGATGGCGTGGGTCGCGAAGGAGGATTGCTGGAAGAAGGCGCCGTAAACCGGAACGCCATCCTTGCTCATGAGCGCGGAGCCGTCGGGGCGCGTGCCGCGCGTCTTCAGTTCCACACTTTTCATGCAGTGGAATGGCATATCCCGGCGGCAATTCGGGCAAGAGCCGCACCAGGGGAACGAGATGACGACATGATCGCCCGGCGCGAATTTTTTGACGCCGGTGCCGACGGCCTCCACTACTCCTGCGCCTTCGTGGCCGTATACCGCAGGATAAGGCATGTTGTAGTAACCGTCGCGGCCGTGCAGGTCGGTCTGGCACATGCCGCTTGCCACGATCCTCACCAATGCCTCGTCCGGCCGTGGATCGGTGAGTACCACCTTCTCGATCGTGAAGGCGCCGAACTTTTCGCGCACCACGGCAGCGGTGATTTCCATGACACGTTGAGGTGCTGTTGCGCAGGAGGTGGACGATACTAGCGTCTGGCGCAGGTTCGGAGACAACAAGCCGGCGAGGGCGGCGGCAATCCGATGCATCATTTATTCGCAATCCGGCACCGCGGATGGGATCCGCTAGGGCCGGAGGAAGTGCGCAAGCCTACGCAAGCTCAGAGTTCTGATTCACGAAGGCTCGCAAGCGCATGAGGAAGAACAAGGTTTTGTGGGTCCGCGGCCCCATGGCCGGGCGCCGCGGCCGCCTCCCACGACCTTGGCATGCGCCAGCACCCAATGCGCTGGCGCCGACCTTGCGGGCCCCCGGAGCGCACGCTAGACCGCCCTCATGCCGCGCACCGCGCTTTTCCCGGGGTCGTTCGATCCCGTCACCAGTGGGCATCTCGACGTCGTGCGCCAAGCCGCCAGGCTCGCCGATCGGCTGGTCCTCGCGATCGGCACCCATCCCGGGAAGGCGCCCTTGTTCACGGCCGCAGAGCGGCGTGCGATGGTTGACGAGACCTGCGGTGCACTTGCGCGCGCGAGCGGCTGCGATTTCGCTTGCATCACGTTCGCCGATCTCGTTGTCGCCGCGGCGCAGCGCGAGGGCGCGACGCTCCTGATCCGCGGGCTGCGCAGCGCCAGCGATTTCGATTATGAGATGGAAATGGCGGGCATGAACGCGGCCATGGCGCCCGCCGTGCAGACCGTTTTTCTGCCGGCCGCGCCGACGGTTCGCCCGATCACCGCCACACTAGTGCGGCAGATCGCATCCATGGGCGGCGACGTCTCGCCGTTCGTTCCGCCGGCGGTCGCCGCCCGCCTGAAAGCAAAGTTCGCCGGCACGTCCGGCCGTTGAGCCCCGGGAGAGTCCATGATCCGCCTGCTCGCAGCTTTGGCCGTTCTGATCTGTGCGGCGCCCGCCCTCGCGCAACCACTGGCAGCTGGCGCCGATCCGCAGAACACAATCCTGATCGATACCAAATACGGGCGCATCGTCATTAAGCTGCGCAACGACATCGCCCCCAAGCACGTCGAGCGCATCAAATTGCTGGCGCGCGAGAAGTATTACGATAACGTACCGTTCCATCGGGTTATCGCCGGATTCATGGCGCAGACCGGCGACGGGACACGCGGCGACGGCACCGGAGGCTCGAAATATCCCAATCTGCCCGCCGAATTTTCCAATGTGCCGTTCAAGCGCGGTACGGTGGGCATGGCCCGCGCCAACGATCCGAATTCGGCGAATTCACAGTTCTTCATCATGTATGCCGACGGCGCCTTCCTCAACGGCAAGTACACGGTCGTCGGGGAAGTGCTGTCCGGCATGGAAGTGGTCGACAAGATCAAGAAGGGCGAGCCGGTGGTCGATCCCGACCGCATGATTCGTGTGCAGGTCGCCGCCGACGCAAAATGACGAGGAGAATCGGCGCGTGCGGCCATTCGCAGGCCGGCCGATCGTCATTGCCATTTGTCGGCATTCGGGACCAGCCGTGATCAACTGGCTGCGTGTCATGGCGGGGACGCTGGCGTTCGTTTCGCTGGTGGGGGAGGCGGTCGCGCAAGGACCTCAACTGCCGCTCAATACGCTCAACGAGGTCAGTGCCGCGCTGCGGACCTGCTGGATTCCTCCACCCATCGACCAGTCGCGCGCGGGCATGCAGATCACGGTGCGGATGAGCTTCCGCCGTAACGGCGAACTCTTCGGGCACCCGAGGATCACATTCGAGTCCACCGGCGCGTCGGATGATGAACGGCTGGCCTATCGCATTGCGGTGGCTAAGATGATCAAACGTTGTGCGCCCCTGCCGCTCAGCGATGCCCTTGGGAACGCACTGGCGGGCCGGCCGTTCACCATTCGGTTGATCGACGATCGCAAGCTCAGACAAGCAGAGAATGTCCCATGATGGATACCGAGAACACGCTCACGCTTGAAACCACTAAGGGCAAGGTCGTCATTCTGATGCGTCCGGATCTCGCGCCCGGCCATGTCGCACGCATCAAAGAGTTGGTGCGCCAGGGCTTTTATGACGGCGTCGTGTTTCATCGCGTCATCGATGGCTTCATGGCGCAGACCGGCTGCCCGCATGGCACTGGCACCGGCGGCTCCGGCAAAAAGCTCAAGGCGGAGTTCAACAAAGAGCCGCACCGCCGGGGCACCGTCTCGATGGCGCGCGCGCAATCCCCAGATTCCGGCGACAGTCAGTTCTTCATCTGCTTTGCTGATGCGCCTTTTCTCAATGGCAAATACACCGTCTGGGGACAGGTGACCGAAGGCATGGCAAACGTCGACAAGATCAAGCGCGGCGAGCCCGTTGTCGAGCCCGACCGAATTATCTCCGCCAAAATGGGTGCAGATGGATGATCGTGTGAGCCGCCTTCGCGCGGCGATTGCTTTGAAACGCGAGCTGTGATCGGTGCCGTTTCATCGCGTAGAAGAGAAATCAAACTAGTGCGTTGCCCTGCGCGCGCAGCTCGGCCTCGCACACCCACGCCTCTTTCGCGAACCATTCATGCTCGGTTCGGCAGATTGGGCAGTGGACCCGCGCGAAGAAGACCGGCATCGACTCGAAGCTCTTGCGATCGGTGACCAAACCGGTAGGGATGTCCCGTCCGGTCTGCGGACATCTCACCATGACGGCGCCCATTGGCCTCTCCTGCCTTCTTTCATTGTGCGCATCAGATACGCCACTCCTGTGAAAATCATTTGACGCAACCGCGACAAAGCAGGGGAATTTCGAAACCCTCAAATGCGTCATTTGGGCGGACGCGATAACTCCATCTGGGAATTTGTACCTGCTCGGAACAGGTCGGACGCGAGTGCGTTGATAATCTCCATTCGGCGGAAGCCGTTGCCGCACTGGTATGTATCTACGGCCCGGACAAAGCCCGGCCGTCGGTTCCGTAGTGCGGCTTGGCCCAGGCGATGACCTGCCGCGCGGGCCCTTGTATGAAGGGCCATGCGCACCGCCCTGTTCGATTTTGAACTGCCGTCCGACCGCATTGCCTTACGTCCCGTTTCGCCGCGGGATGCGGCGCGGCTGCTAGTCGTGCGTCCAGGCTCGACGCCGGAGCTCGATGACCGCAGCGTGCGCGATCTGCCCGACCTGCTGCGCGCCGGTGACGCGCTTGTGGTCAACGATACTAAGGTCATTGCGGCTCGCCTGCGCGGGCGTCGCATCGGCCGCGGCGCAATGGAGCCCGCCATCGAGGCGACGCTGCACCAGCGCCTCGATGGCTCGCGCTGGCGCGCCTTCGTAAAACCCGCCAAGCGGCTGGCGGCCGGCGACGTGGTGCGCTTCGGGGACGAGGGCAAGGTCTGCTTCCTCGGCCAGCTCGATGCCACCGTCGAAGCTAAAGGCGAAGACGGGGAAGTCACGCTCGCGTTTGCATTTCATGGGCCCGTTCTGGACCAGGCGGTCGATGAGCGCGGCGCCATGCCGCTGCCGCCCTACATCCGGCGCCCGCCCGACGAGCGCGATCGGGCTGACTACCAGACGATATTCGCTCAGGCGGAGGGCTCTGTCGCGGCACCCACGGCGGGACTGCACTTCACCGATGCGCTCACGTCGCGCCTGATCGCGCGGGGAATCATTCTGTACAAGGTAACGCTGCACGTCGGCGCCGGGACATTCCTTCCGGTCAAGGTCGCCGATACCGCTGCGCATCGCGTGCACTCGGAGCAGGGAAGCGTCGCTGCTGAGACCGCGGCGGCGCTGAACCGCCTGCGGCAGGCAGGGGGACGTATTGTCGCCGTGGGTTCGACCTCGCTGCGCCTGTTGGAGACCGCCAGCGACGAGGATGGGGTCATCCGCCCGTTTCACGGCGAGACCGCCTTGTTCATCACGCCAGGCTACCGGTTCCGCGCGGTCGACGTGATGCTCACCAATTTCCACCTGCCGCGCTCGACCTTGTTCATGCTGGTGGCGGCGCTTTGCGGGCTCGACGTCATGAAGCGCGCCTATGCGCACGCGATCGGCGAAGGGTACCGATTCTATTCCTACGGCGATGCCTGCCTGCTGTTCCGGCCATAAGCGCGGGCGGGGCCGCAGACAAGAACGCGGTCCACTCGGCTAAGATATATCGATGGCCGACGCCTTCTCGTTTCGATTGCTCGCGACCGACGGTGCTGCCCGCCGCGGCGAGATCGCGACTGCGCACGGCACCGTCGCCACACCGGCGTTCTTGCCGGTCGGCACCCAGGCAACCGTGAAAGGTCTTGCGCCCGAGGCGTTGCGCGCCAACGGGACCGAGATCGTGCTCGCCAACACGTATCACCTGATGTTGCGGCCCGGTGCCGAGCGCATCGCGGCACTCGGCGGCCTGCACCGATTCATGAATTGGATGCGCGCGATTTTGACCGATTCCGGCGGCTTTCAGGTCATGTCGCTATCGGAGCTGCGCAAAGTCGAGGACAAAGGCGTGACCTTTCGATCGCACCTCGACGGGGCCGTGGTCGAGCTTTCTCCTGAGCGCGCGATCGAGATTCAGATCCTGCTGGGCTCGGATATCGCAATGCAGCTCGACGAATGCCTGCGCTTGCCCGCACCAGAGCCCGAGCTCCGTCGCGCCATGCAACTCTCGCTCGCTTGGGCCGAGCGCAGCAAACGCGCCTTCGAGCAGGCGCCCCAAAGCAACGCGCTGTTCGGCATCGTCCAAGGCGGCGACGACTCGGCACTGCGCGCCGAGAGCGCGCGCGTGCTCACTGACATCGAATTTGACGGCTATGCCATTGGTGGGCTCGCCGTAGGCGAGCCGCAGCAGGTTATGCTCGGGATCGTCGAGGGCGTCGTGCCTGCGCTCCCGCCCGATCGCCCGCGCTACCTCATGGGAGTAGGCACGCCCGAGGACCTGCTCGAGGCGGTGGCCCGCGGCATCGATATGTTCGACTGCGTGCTGCCGACCCGCAACGGCAGACATGGTCTCGCCTTCACCCGCTTCGGACCGATCAATCTCAAGAACGCACGCCACGTCGACGATCCGCGACCGATCGATCAGATGAGCGCGTGCCCTGCGGCGCGCGATTTTTCGCGCGCCTACCTTCACCACCTCGTCAGGGCGAACGAGATGCTTGGCGCCATCCTGCTGACGACAATCAACCTCGCCTACTATCAAGACCTGATGGCGGGCATGCGCAGCGCGATTGCGGCGGGCAGGTTCGTGGATTTCTGCGCCGACACGCGCGCGAGCTGGGCGCGAGGCGAAGTCTCCTCGTCTTAGAGCGCTCGATTTTGGCGGGACGGCGCTATTCATAAAGGCCTCGACGCCACGCCCGCAGCAGCGCAGAATAAACCGCCTGGGCGCCCCGCGGTTTTCGTGCGAGCGGTCTCTGGAGACGCCAGGTATGGCCATCAATCTCAAAGTCAACGGAGCGAGCCGTTCGGTTCCGGCCGAACCGGATACGCCGTTGATCTATGTGCTGCGCAATGATCTTGAGCTCAACGGTGCGAAATTCGGGTGCGGCCTGGCGCAATGCGGCGCCTGCACTGTGCTGGTCGACGGCAAGGCGGTGCGTTCCTGCGTCACACCGATCAGCACCGTGACCACAAGCGAGATCACAACCATCGAAAGCCTGGGCTCGCTCGAGAAGCCGCATGCGCTCCAGCGCGCGTTCATCGAAGAGCAGGCGGCCCAGTGCGGCTACTGTATCAACGGCATGATCATGTCGGCGAAAGAGTTGCTCGACCGCAATCCGCGACCGACCGAGCAGGACGTGCGCGCGGCGCTTGCCGGCAATCTTTGTCGCTGTGGCACTCACAATCGCATCGTTCGCGCGGTGCTGCGGGCCGCGCAGGCGAGCGGGAGGACGCGCACGTGACCAGCCCCGCTGTCAATCGGCGCGAATTTGCCGCCGGCTTCGGGGCCATCGTCATTGCGTTCTCGCTCGATCCGAAGCTTGCGCGAGGGCAGGAACGGTTGCCCGGAAGCCTGGAGAACAACCGCAGGCTCGATGCTTGGATCCGTATCAATGCCGACGGCAGCGCAACCATTTTCACTGGCAAGGTGGAACTGGGGCAGGGCATCCTCACCGCGCTCGCGCAGATCGCGGCAGAAGAGCTCGATCTGCCGTTGTCGCGGATCGAGATGATCTCCGGCGATACCGGTCGGACGCCAAACGAGGGACACACAGACGGCAGCCGATCGATCGAGAATAGCGGTACGGCGCTGCGCATCGCTGCCGCCGAAGTGCGTGCGATACTCATCGATCTCGCTGCCAAGCGACTCGGCGCGACGGCAGACCAGCTGACCCTCGCCGAGGGTATCGTCACCGCGCCCGGCGGTCGCAAGCTCGGCTACGGCGAACTCGCTGCAGCCGTCGATCTCAGGCGGGAGGCGACGGCGAAGGTCGAGCCGAAAACCGCCTCAAAATACAAGATCGTAGGAAAATCGGTTCAGAGATTGGATATCCCGGCTAAGGTTAGCGGCGGCGCCACCTACGTTCACGACATCCGCTTGCCGGGCATGCTGCACGGCCGTGTGGTGCGCCCGCCGCGTTATGGCGCGAAGCTTGAAACCATCAACGAAGCTGCCGTCAGGACGATGCCGGGAGTCGTTGCCGTCGTGCGCGACGGCAGCTTCGTCGGCGTCATTGCCGGGCGCGAGGAGCAGGCAATCAAGGCCCGTGCCGCGTTGAGTGGCGACTCGCGCTGGTCGGGCGGCACCGAGCTCCCCGATACGGGCAAGGTCTATGAGCAGCTGCTCTCGCTGCGGACCGTCGACACGGTCGCCAGTGAGAAGCGGGCGAGCGCGCGCCCCAGCGGCGCGCGCGTCGTGGAGGCGACCTACCGGAAGCCTTACCTCGCCCATGCTTCGATGGGACCGTCCTGCGCGCTTGCCGAATTCCGCGACGGGAGCTTGACCATCTGGTCGCATACACAGGGCGTATTTCCGCTGCGGCAGGACCTCGCCAGATCCCTGCAGATCGATCCCGCGCAGATCCGGTGCATCTTCGCGGAAGGCGCGGGGTGCTATGGCCGCAACGGGCACGACGACGTCGCGCTCGACGCGGCGCTACTCGCGCGCGCCGTTCCCGGTCGCCCGGTGCGCGTGCAATGGATGCGCGACGATGAGTTTGCATGGGAGCCGTACGGCTCGGCCATGGTGATGAAGGCACAGGGTGCGGTTGCCGACGGCAGAATCGTCGACTGGAGCTACGAGCTGTGGAGCGGTCCGCATGGCGTGCGTCCCGGCGCGCCCGATGGCAGCAACCTAGTCGCAAGCTGGAGCCTGGCGCAGCCGCAGAAACGGCCGCTTGCGCGCAACATCCCGCTGCCGGCGGGCGGCAGCGATCGCAACGCAATTCCGGGCTACGAATTACCCAATCACAAGATCATCAATCACTTCATTCCGGAGATGCCGGTCTGGGTGTCCTCGCTGCGCACGCTTGGCGCCTATGCGAACGTGTTCGCGGTCGAGTCCTTCATGGATGAGCTGGCCTCGGCGGCTGGTGCGGACCCGGTTTCTTTCCGCCTCGCGCATCTGAGCGATCCGCGCGCACGGGCCGTGATCGAGGCGGTCGCCAAGAAGGTCGGCTGGAAGAATAGCAAAACAAGTGATGGCGTGCGCGGTCGCGGGATCGGCTTTGCCAGGTATAAGAATCTTGCCTCCTACGTGGCCGTGGTGGCGGAGGTCGAAGTCGATCGCGACAGTGGCAAGATCCACGTGCCGCGCGCGACCGCCGCGGTCGATGCCGGTCTGATCGTCAATCCTGATGGGCTCACCAATCAGATCGAAGGTGGAATCATCCAGTCCGTGAGCTGGACCTTGAAGGAGGAGGTGCGTTTCGACCAGGGCGGCGTTCTGGCGCGTGACTGGCAGAGTTATCCGATCCTCACCATGCCGGAAGCGCCGATCGTCGATGTCGAGCTGATCAATCGCCCGAACGAACGCTCGCTCGGTGCCGGCGAAGCCTCACTGGGCCCGGCGGCCGCCGCCGTCGTCAACGCCGTCGCGAAGGCAACTGGCAGGCGCATTCGCGACCTGCCGCTTACTCCGGCGCGGGTCAAGGCGTCGTTGAGATAGCGGGCAGCGCGAAAAGAAGCTCACAAATAGCAGCGGCCCGATCGCGGCCACGCCCCGTTACATCCCGCCGTAAAGCCACGCCATACCGACGTAAGCCTCTTCCGGCGTGCGAGGGCCGAGCATCTGGTTGCGTAGTTCCGCCGCGGGCCCGCGCGCGTGGTAAAACTCGCCATAGACGCGCGCCACGATCTGCACCCGCGCGGTGCGCAGGTAACGCTGCTTCACGTAGGCGCGGAACGCCGCGGGTAGGTCTTGCGGATTTTCGCTGGCCTTGTCGGCGAGCCAGACCGCGTCTTCGGTCGCCATGCAAGCGCCTTGCGCCAGGTATTGCAACATGGGGTGGGCCGCGTCCCCGAGAAGCGTCACGGCCCCTTTGCTCCATTCCCTCACCGGCTCGCGGTCGCACAGTACCCACATGCGCCAAGTCTCGATACGCTCGAGCATGCGCAAGACTTCGGGCCGCTGGCCTTCAAAGTGCGTCCGCAGTTCGCCGGGATCGGCCTCGGCATTCCAACCCTCGACGTAACGCTTGGAGTGGAAGACGGCCACGAGGTTGTAGATCTCGGCGCGGCGCAGCGGATAGTGGACTAGGTGTGTGCGCGGACCGGCCCACAGGACCACATCGGGACTCCACAGATCGTCCGGCACCTCCTCGCGCGTCAGCACGGCGCGGTAGGCGATATGGCCGGATACCAACGGCTTGCCGTCGCCCACGATTTTGTCGCGCACCTTCGACCACATGCCGTCGCAGCCAACGAGGCCACGGCCTCGGATGCGCTCGCCCGACTGCAGGATTACGGTGACGCCGGCATCGTCCTGGTCGAAGTCCTCGACCGTGCGATCGGTCTCCAGCGTGATCAGATTGTTGCTCTTGCAGGCATTGATGAAGACGGAATGGAGGTCGTGCCGGTGAGTGACGGCGTACGGCTGCTGAAAACGCTCGGTAAAGCGCGGGTCATCGAGTGGAATGCGGGTCACGCGCTCGCCGCTGAGCGCGCAACGCATCTCTATTCCCGGTGGGCGATGAGCATCGGCGAGCACCGCCTCCTTAAGGCCGAGTCGCTCAAGCGCGCGGAAGACGTTGGGGCCGAGCTGGATGCCGGCACCGATTTCGCGGAATTCAGCGGCCTGCTCGAGGACCCGAACCGTGAACCCTTTGCGCGCGAGTGCGTGCGCCGCCGCCAGCCCCCCGATGCCGCCGCCCGCAATTACGATCGGCAGTGCTTGACCGTTCGATTTTGCCATCAGCACTCCAAAAACGCCGTACGGCGCCGTCGGCCATTCTGAGCCCGTTTCGCAAGCGCTTCAATTGCGCCATGGGTGGGCCAGCTCGAGTGTTGGCGCGCGACGTGGTCCGCCACGATGCAGGAGAAAACGCTGAGTTCGGCGTCGGCGGAGAAATGGTGAGCCCGGTTGGGATCGAACCAACGACCTACTGATTAAAAGTCAGTTGCTCTACCACTGAGCTACGGGCCCGGTGCGCGGGTGTGTAGGGGCGGCCTGATGCGGGGTCAATAGTGGGGCCGCAGCAGGCCTGTCCAAGTGGAGCGCGTCGGCTTATCCTGAAGATGGGGGCCGGTTGCACGCGCTGGGAGGAGTGGGCTGATGCCGATCGTCAACCGGATTGCCGCCATGCAGGGCGACGTTACTGCCTGGCGGCGCGACATCCACGCCAACCCCGAACTCCTTTATGACGTGCACCGCACCGCGGCCACTGTTGCCGATAAGCTCAGAAGCTTTGGCTGCGACGAGGTCGTGACCGGGATCGGCCGCACGGGCGTGGTCGGCGTCATCCGTGGCGGTAAGGGAAACGGCCGGGTCATTGGGCTGCGCGCCGACATGGATGCCCTGCCGATCGAGGAGATCGGTGATGTGCCGTACAGATCAACGGTGCCGGGCAAGATGCATGCCTGCGGTCACGACGGTCATACCGCCATGCTGCTCGGCGCTGCCCATTATCTCGCTGAGACGCGCAACTTCTCCGGTACGGCGGTCGTCATTTTCCAGCCTGCGGAGGAGGGCGGCGCCGGCGGCAAGGCGATGGTTCAGGACGGGCTGATGGAGCGCTTCCGCATCGAGGAAGTCTACGGCATGCACAACTATCCCGGCCTTCCAGTAGGGCAATTCGCGCTGCGACCCGGTCCGATAATGGCGGCCGCCGACCGTATTACGATCGAGATCGAAGGCCGCGGTGGCCACGCGGCGCGGCCGCATGTTGCGATCGACACGGTGCTGGTGGGCGCCCAAATCATCAACCAGATTCAATCGATCGTGGCGCGCAATGTTGATCCGCTCAACGCCGCGGTGATCTCGATCTGCGTTTTTCAGGCCGGCTCGACCGACAATGTCATCCCGCAAACCGCGCTCCTGCGCGGGACCGCCCGCAGCCTCACACCCGACGTGCGCGATCTTTTGGAAAAGCGGCTGCATGAGGTCGTGACCGGAACGGCAGGCCTCTATGGCGCCAGCGCCAAGCTTACTTACCGGCGCGATTATCCCGTGACCCGAAATCACGTGCGACAGGCCGAATTTGCGGCGTCGGTCGCGGCCGAAGTAGTCGGGCGCGAGCGAGTCGAGGAGGATGTCGCCCCGGTCATGGGCGCGGAGGACTTTTCGTTCATGCTTGAGGCGCGGCCCGGTGCTTTCATCTTCGTCGGCAACGGCGATAGCGCCGGTCTTCACCATCCAGCCTACGATTTCAATGACGAGGTGATCCCGTACGGCGCCTCGTACTGGGTTAAGCTCGTTGAAACGGCATTGCAGGGGTGAGATAAATCGCAGATCAGTAATCAGCGAGCCACGGCCATCCTAGGCGCTGCTTCTTGAGTCCCGGTTCTGATTACTGATTACCGATCACCGATTTTTGTTCGGCCGGCGCCTCAGCGACGCCGGTAGGCTGCGGTAGCTGGGCCGCGACCTTTGCCTCGACGCTTCGCCAATAGGCGAATTCGTTGAAACGCGAGTCTTCCAACAGGGCCAGCGCCACGGCGGCAAGGAAGGGTAGGCTCTGCACCAAGAGTACCGCCGCGAACACGTGGAGCTCACGAATTTGTTTGTAATTAGTGGCGAGGATGACTACCGCGCCGACCACAAGTAAGCTTCCGAGTACCGCCTCCCAGAACGCTGGGAATTCCGCGCTCTTGCAGGTCGCGCCGCCTTTGGCCGTGCGCGTGAACGGCATGGTTTCCTTCCATACGCCGCAGCCGACCGCGCGCGCGACCGTCCATTGCACCGACATAGCGGCGATTACGGCACCGACCATCTGGGCGGGCCGGATTGCGACTCGCAGACGATAAAGCGCCACAAAGTGCCCCAGAGTGATCACGAATGCCGCAAGGATCGGGACGGTGAGGATCTTGTCGGGAATGGCGATACCGGCAAACGCAACAACAGGCACCCAGACAAGATTGAGCATTGCGACAGCAACCCCGATCGACTCCGCTCCTAGCCAATTGAGCCAGCCAACTGCAAATTCGCGCTTCTGCTCGCGCGTCAATGCGTTGGCGCGCGGCAGCAGGTAACGCCAATGCTTGCGCAGAATCTGCAAACCGCCATAGGCCCATCGGTAGCGCTGCTTCTTGTAGGCCTCGAATGTGTCGGGCAACAGGCCGTGTCCGTAGCGCCGGTTGGTGTAATGAATCTGCCAGCCATGCTCGAGCACCAGCAGACCGAGATCGCAGTCTTCGACGATTGTATCGCTCGTCCATCCGCCGGACGAGACCAGCGCCGCGCGGCGGATCAGGCACATAGTGCCATGCACGATGATAGCGTTCGCCTCGTTGCGCTGAACCATGCCGATATCGAAGAAGCCGGCGTATTCGCCATTCATCGCGTGATGCATGACGGTACGGTCGCCGTCGCGATGATCCTGCGGCGCCTGTACCATGCCGACTTTCGGATCGGCGAAGACCGGCACTAAGTCTTTGAGCCAATCGGGACGCACGGCGTAATCTGCGTCGATGACGCCGATGATCTCGGCATCGGCAGCGGTATGCGAAAGCGCGAGTCGCAACGCGCCCGCCTTATAGCCGCTGAGGTTGTCTTCGTTGATGAATTTGAACCGCTCACCCAGTGCGCGGCAGTGATCCTCGATCGGCCGCCAAAACGCAGGATCAGGCGTGTTGTTGATGACGACAATGCACTCGAAATTCGGGTAGTCGATCCGTGCCACCGCATCGAGCGTGGCCTTGAGCATCTCGGGCGGCTCGCGATGGGCGGGGACGTGGATCGACACTTTCGGTGCAAAACCCTCCGGCGCTGATAGGGCGTCGGCGATGAGCCGTCGCGGGCCGCGGCCGAAGGCGATGACTGCGATCTCTTCGATGCGCGCGAGCGTGATCATAACGAGCGGAGCAAGGAGGGTAATACCGAGTAGAAGCGCAAAAGCAGCTCCGAGCACGAAATAATGGGTTTGCCAGAACGCGAAAACGGTCGCGAGCCAAGCGCCTACTGTATTGGCGGCGATCGCGAGCGCTGCGGCTTCCCCGAACGTGGCGGCACGCCGCGCCAGCACCGGCAGCGACACCAGCAGCCCCAGCAGCACCGCTAAGGCGCCGATCTTCCAATGGTCTGGATCGCTCACCAATCCGGTCCAAGCGAACTTGGCGTGGCGTGAGGCATCGAACACGCCCCAATACATACCGACGCCGCCTTCATTGGTCTTCCACGGCTGGTCGAATGCCTCGATGACGTTGTAGTCGATGCCGTAAGCCTCGGCGCGGGAAACGAACTCGCGCAGCACGCTTGCCTGCTCGATCCGCCCGGGATCGGCATGGCGCATGTTGTAGCCGGCACTGGGCCAACCAAACTCGGCGATCACGATGCGCTTGCCGGGATGCGCGGCGCGCAGCTTGTCGTAGAACTCGATGGTCTTGTCGACGGCCTGAGTTGCGCTGAATCCGTCCCAATAAGGCAGGATGTGCGCGGCGATGAAGTCGACCGCCGAAGCAAGCTCCGGATGCTCGATCCACACCGTCCAGATTTCGCCGGTCGTGACTGGTACCGGACTTTGGCGCTTTACACGCTGGATGAGCCGTACGAGGTCGTCGACCGACTTCTCCGCGCGCAAGGTGGTCTCATTGCCGACCACGATCGCATTGACGTTGCTGTAGCGGCGCGCAAGCGCGATGGCGGCTTGTATCTCCCGCTCGTTGCGAGCTTCGTTTTTGTCGATCCAAATGCCAAGCGTGACCTTTAGTCCGAACTCGGCGGCAATCGCCGGCACCAGCTCACCGCCGCCCGTCGAAGTATAGGTGCGGATCGCCTGGGTGTAGGGGCTAAGGATCTTCAGGTCGGCACGAATCTGCTCCGCCGTCGGCCGGTCGCCATAATCCGGATGTTGCGATCGCGTGTACGGCGAGTAGGAGATGCTGGCGAGCGGGCCGTCGACATTGGACACCGCTTGTTGCCGATGGAGGAGCGTCCATAAACCGGCATGCACGCAGACGACGAGCGTCACCACGGCTGCGACGGTGCGCATAGAACGGAAACCACGCGGGGCAAAATGCGCAGACCCGAACCTGTCCCCTAGGTCCAACCAAGGTCGTCCTTAACGTACCTTGGCATGAGGCGTTGTTACAAGTAGCGATCACTCATGGCCGATGCAAGGCAGACAACAGCGCAGACAAAAAAATCGTTCGGCAAAACCTCAGCGAAATCATTCTGAACGTTTGTACAGCTTGGCTGCCTCTTGCTGAACGTTCGTACAGACTAGCGGTTGGTCGTTTCGCTCGGTACGGCCGCCGTGCCCTGTGTCTCGGCATTTGGGTTCACCCAACAGCCATGCACGCGGCTGTTGAGCGTGTCGGTCGCCTTCGGGTCGATATTCCCCTGCCGCACGAGGCAGCGGAAAGTCGCCTGGATGTGACCGGCTGGGCAGCCAAACCGGTCATAGAGGTCCAGATGGCGAAAGGCAGTATCGAGGTCATCGCGCCAGAGTAGACTTACGACGCGCCGACCCAGCCACAAGCATTCCGGGTTGGCAGCCGGGCCGCCCAAAAGCCGCTCCGCTTCGGCAAATTCGTCGATTTTCTTCTGGGCCTCCTTCGTGTCGCCCGCCTGCGGCTTATCCTTATCTGCCGGCTTTTGCTCGCCATTTTGGGCCAATGTCGGATTGGCGACGAGCATCATCGCCGCGCCGAGGGCGGCGGTGACAAAACGCATCCGGAAGCGCTGCATGATTGTCCTGATTTGTTGAACCGTGCCGGTCGGTAGGTCCCCCTCCCATGAAGACCTATTCGGTCAGCATTGCGGCAACGGCCATTGGAGCGATCCAATTAAAGCAGCCGGCCGAGGTAACGCCAAGATGGCAAAAGCTGTTCCGGAGAGATACCGCCGGCGTTGCCGTCTGACGGCGCTTGGCACCACCCTTGGAGCACGATAAGCGAGGCGTCATTCTCGAGTAGGGGTCGGGATCAGTCTCCATGGGTATTGCGACGGCGCTTTTCGCGATTGCAGCAGCGGCAATCGCTACGGCATGGGCATGGCTCGGCGCGACGGTCCAGATGCCGCCGTCTCCTTTGGGCGCTGGTGGGAAGCTTTATTGCGTCTCGTATACGCCGTTTCGCGGCGCGCAGACTCCGCTCGGCCCGGACGTTCCAGTTGATCCCAGGCAAATCGACGAGGACTTGGCTCAACTCAAGCACATCACGGATTGCGTGCGCACCTACTCGGTCGATCACGGCCTCGATCAGATTGCCGGAATCGCCAAGCGTCATGGCATGAAGGTCTTGCAGGGTTTATGGCTGTCGAATTTGCCCGAACTCAGCCGAAAGCAGGTTGGGACCGCGATCACTCTAGCCCAGCAGTTTCCCGACGTGATCGCAGCAGTCATCGTCGGCAACGAAGTCCTGCTGCGAGGGGAGATGGCGGCACCTGATCTCGTGCGGACCATCCGCGAAGTCAAGGCGCAGGTCGCAATGCCAGTTACCTACGCGGATGTGTGGGAGTTTTGGCTGCGTTACCGCGATGTGGCGAGCGTGGTCGATTTCGTCACCATCCATATTCTGCCCTATTGGGAGGACTTTCCGATTCCCGCACGGAATGCGGCAGCCCATGTCGATGCCATCCACGCGCAGATGGTCAGGGCTTTTCCTGGCAAGGATGTGTTCGTCGGTGAATTCGGTTGGCCGAGCGCCGGCCGCATGCGTGAAGGGGCTTTGCCCTCGCCGGTGAATCAAGCCCGCTCCATGCACGAGGTGCTCGATCATGCCAAGCGCGAGAACTATCGCGTGAACCTCATCGAGGCGTACGATCAACCCTGGAAGCGCCGGCTCGAAGGGACCGTCGGCGGCCATTGGGGGTTGTTCGATGCTTATCAGCGAGAGCCAAAATTCGCCTGGGGCGGCCTCGTCTCCAATCATCCGCACTGGCCTTGGCAAGCGGCCGGCGGGGTGGGGCTCGCAACGATAATTCTCGCAAGCGCACTGGCTGTTCGCCGCCGGATCGGTACTGCCGTCGATACCTCTTGCTGGTTGCGTATCGGGACGATTGCGATCGTAGCCGGCATCCTGATCGGTTGGACGGTTGCGAACGTTCCAGTCGAGAGCCTCACGGTCGCGGATTGGCTGCGCAACGTCGCCTGGGCTGCCACGGCCCTGACATCACCTGTTGTCGTTGCCGTTGCCGCGGTATCAGGCGTCACCGCTCCCTGTTTCGCCCAAATGCTCGGCCGCGCTGCGCACCGCCCGCGCGAGCTGGCGGCGCTTGCCCTGGGCGTTCTCCTGATCGCCCTCGCTGTGCTCTCGGTGCAGGCGGCGCTGGGTCTGGTCTTCGACCCACGCTACCGGGATTTTCCATTCGCGCCGCTCACCGCCGCGACAGTCCCGCTCTTGCTGCTGAAAAAAGCAAAGCCCGCGGTCAAGGCAAGCCTACTCGCAAGGTGGAAGCAGCGCTTGCAGGCGCCGGCGGCGGAGAGCGCGATCGCGGCGACACTGACGGCGTCAGCGGTCTATATCATTTGCAACGAAAGCTTGGCTAACTGGCAGGCTATCTGGTTTTCAACCGCCTTGCTTGCGCTTGCATTTACTCTGCTGCAGGCGCGGGGCGTGCCAGGCTAAGCATCAACAGCGCAGCGGCCAAGCCGGCGAGATTGGCGTTGTGCAAGACCAAACCGAACGGGCTGGCGACGAGCGCTACAGCGAGGAGCAGGATCGACGGCCGCAACAGATTGAGCAGCGCCGCGCCCAGTGCAACCCAGCCGAAGGCGGAGTGGTTGAAAAGCACGATGGTGAGCCGGAACGCAGCGCACAGCCACGTGTCGAGGCCGGCCTGACAGGCGAGCGATACAGGAGCGTACTCGATCGCCATATAGCGGAGGTAGAGCGCCTCGCCCAGAGAGAGCAGGGCGACTAGCGTGAGCCAGTTCATCTGGCGCGCGGTGGGCAGAAACAGCGCCGGCTGCATGAGCGAATGCATTATGCCGCGCGCGCGTTTACCCTACAACCAGGGGTCTACTCGCCCTCGCTTGCAGTAAGCGGTTGCGCACGATTGGTCTTTCCGTGACCGGGTTCCCCGCGCATTCCGCTTTTCCGCAGCGGCGCACTCAGATATGACGGCGCCGGCGGCCACAGCTACGTGGAGAATGCTAATTGGCGATTCAACGCACCTGCCTTGCGATTGTGCTTGCGGCCGGGGAAGGCACTCGCATGCGCTCGGCGCGGCCGAAGGTGCTGCACGCGATCGCCGGCCGCTCGCTCCTCGCTCATGTGCTGGATGCTGTACGCGAGGCGGGCGGGACCATGACAGCGGTGGTTGTTGGGCTCGGCGCCGACGCAGTGGCCGCCGAGGCCCGGCGTATCGTGCTGGATGCTGAGATCTTCGTGCAGGCTGAGCGGCGCGGGACTGCTCACGCCGTGCTGGCGGCAAAAGCTGCGATCGCGCGCGCGCCCGATGACGTGCTGGTCATTTTCGGCGACACCCCGCTCATTCGGCCGCAGACGCTCACTCGCATCCGCGGGGCTCTCGCCGAGGGGGCGGCGGTCGTGGTGCTTGGCTTTCGCGCGAAGGACCCGACCGGGTACGGCCGGCTTGTGCTCGAGGGTGGCGAGCTCCTCGCTATCCGTGAGGAACTCGATGCCAGCCCGGCCGAGCGTGCGATCAAGCTGTGTAACGGCGGTCTGATGGCGTTCGCCGGTCCGACCGCGCTGGCGATCCTGGAGCGGATCGGCAACGATAATCGCAAAGGCGAATATTACCTCACCGATGCCGTGACCATCGCGCGGGCGATGGGACACAAGGCAGCCGTGATCGAGACTGAGGAGGACGACGTGCGCGGGATCAATACCAATGCCCAACTTGCCGAGACTGGCGCCGTTCTCCAGCAGCGCCTCCGCCAGGCGGCGATGGAGGGGGGCGTGACACTGATGGCGCCGGAAACGGTTTTCCTGTCGTCGGATACCAAGTTCGGGCGCGAGGTGATCGTGGAGCCATTCGTCGTGTTCGGACCGGGGGTCACGGTGGAGGACAACGCCGTGATCCGCTCCTTCTCGCACCTGGAGCGGGCGTACGTGGGCAAGGGGGCGATGGTTGGACCTTACGCGCGGCTGCGCCCCGGCGCGCGATTGCAAGAAGACGTTCACGTCGGCAATTTCGTCGAGATCAAGGAGGCGGTGATGGAGGCCGGCGCCAAAGCCAATCATCTGAGCTATATCGGCGACGCAACTGTGGGTGCCGGCGCCAATATTGGCGCGGGCACGATCACCTGTAACTATGACGGTGTAGCCAAGCATCGCACCGAGATCGGCAAGAACGCGTTCATCGGCTCGAATTCCGCGCTGGTGGCACCGGTGAAGATCGGAGACGGCGCTTACGTGGGCTCCGGCTCGGTGATCACCCGCGACGTGCCCCCGGCTGCGCTGGCAGTCGCGCGGGGACGGCAGGTGGTAAAGGAAGGGTGGGCACGACGCTTGCGCCAGCGCGTGTCGCTGGGCAAAAAAGGCGCACCGGCAAAATGACGGGTGCGACGAGCGTGTTAGGCTTAATTCTCAGAAGTTGCTTGATTGCGCTTTTCGCCTTGATGCCGAGATATGCTCGTCGGGGTAGGTCCTGCGCGATCGGGTGGCAGTCGTTCAAATGTGCGGAATCGTAGGCATTCTCGGGCGTGAGCCGGTTGCCGGCCTGCTTGTCGATGCACTCAAGCGGCTCGAGTATCGCGGCTACGACTCCGCCGGCATCGCCACGCTGGAAAGCGGGCAGCTTTCCCGCCGGCGTGCTGAAGGCAAGCTGCGCAATCTCGAAGCCAGGCTCGCGCGCGAGCCGCTCACCGGCACGATCGGCATCGGGCACACCCGCTGGGCGACCCATGGCCGGCCGACCGAAGGCAACGCGCACCCTCATGCTACCGAGCGCCTTGCCGTCGTCCACAATGGCATCATCGAGAACTTTCGTGAGCTGCGTGACGAGCTGGAGAAGACTGGGACCAAGTTCGACTCCGATACCGACACTGAGGTCGTCGCTCATCTCGTGACGCAAGAGATGAAGAAAGGCCGCTCGCCCGCCGAGGCCGTAGCGGCCGCGCTGCCGCGGCTACGCGGCGCGTTTGCACTCGCGTTTTTGTTCGCGGGAGAGAACGATCTCATCATAGGCGCGCGCAAGGGCTCGCCGCTTGCGATCGGCTACGGTGACGGCGAAATGTATCTCGGCTCCGATGCAATCGCACTGGCACCCTTCACCGACGCGATCTCCTACCTCGAGGAGGGCGATTCGGCGGTGCTTACACGCAAGGGCGTCGAAGTCCGCGACGCCAAAGGCAGCAAGGTCGAACGCGCTGTACTCAGATCCTCTGCCTCGGCGTTTCTCGTCGACAAAGGCAATTACCGCCACTTCATGGCGAAGGAAATTCATGAGCAGCCGGAGGTGGTGGGCCACACGCTCGCCCATTACATCGACATGGCGGCAGAACGCGTGCGGCTGCCGGCCGAGCTGCCGTTCGATTTCAGCAAGCTCGAGCGGGTCTCAATCTCAGCCTGCGGCACGGCATATTACGCAGGATTAGTCGCAAAATATTGGTTCGAACGTCTTGCGCGGCTGCCGGTCGAGATCGATGTAGCGTCCGAATTCCGCTACCGCGAGGTTCCCCTGATGCCGGGCGGGCTCGCCATTTTCGTGTCGCAGTCAGGGGAGACCGCCGACACGCTCGCGACGCTGCGTTATGCCAAGGAGCGCAAGCAGCATGTTCTCGCGGTCGTCAACGTGCCCACCTCGACAATCGCACGTGAGAGCGAGGTCGTGATGCCGACGCTTGCCGGGCCAGAGATCGGGGTGGCCTCGACCAAGGCCTTCACTTGCCAGCTCGCGGTGCTCGCCTGTCTCGCGATCGCGGCTGGTCGCGCGCGCGGCGTGCTGTCCGAAGCCGAGGAGGGGAAGCTGGCGCGTGCGCTCATCGAGACGCCGCGCCTAATGGCCGAGGCGCTCGCGCTCGAGCCTGAGATCGAGCATTTCGCGCGCGATCTCGCAAAAAGCCGCAATGTCCTCTATCTCGGTCGCGGCACCAGCTTTCCGGTGGCGCTCGAGGGGGCGCTCAAGCTCAAAGAAATCTCCTATATTCACGCCGAAGGGTACGCCGCAGGCGAGCTCAAGCACGGCCCTATTGCGCTCATCGATGAAAACATGCCGGTGATCGTCATCGCGCCGCACGACCCAGTATTCGAGAAGACTTTGTCCAACATGCAGGAAGTAGCCGCGCGTAAGGGAAAAATCATTCTGGTCACCGATCCTCGAGGAGCCCGTGACATACATTTGGACTTGCTATCCAAGCTCACGCTGCCGGCAATGCCCCCAACTGTGACGCCACTCGTATATGCCATACCAGTGCAGCTGATCGCCTATCATACGGCGGTGGTGTTGGGCACCGATGTCGATCAGCCGCGCAACCTGGCGAAATCAGTCACGGTCGAATAATAGGGCAGCGACGTTTGTGCATATCGCCCTGGTGCGTGCAGGCAAGTAATCTCATCGATTCGAACGTGATGTACGGTAAGCTTCCAACATGAACCAACTTGATCGGGATCCTGGGATCGCGCCTGCGGCGGCGCCGGTCGCCCCGCCGCCACCTGCTAGGACTGGGCCCTTCCACCACGGCCTCGTCGGCCGGCTGCGTACCTATTTCCTGACCGGGTTGATCCTTGTTGCCCCCGCTTACATCACCATCAGCCTTACCTGGTGGTTCATCAACTGGGTCGACGATCTGGTACGGCCCTTCATTCCGGTCGCGTACCGGCCCGAGACCTATCTGCCGATAACAATTCCCGGTACTGGGCTCATCGTCGCCTTCGTGACGCTCACGCTATTCGGGTTCCTGACCGCCAATTTCGTCGGTCGCAAGCTCGTTGAGATCGGCGAAAACATTCTTAACCGCATGCCCATCGTCCGGCCCATCTACAATAGCCTGAAGCAAATCTTTCAGACGCTGTTTGGAAAAGGGGGGTCGAGCTTCCGGCGTGTCGGGCTCATCGAGTTTCCCTCGCCCGGCATGTGGTCACTGGTCTTCCTGTCGAATCCCGCGAGTCCCGAGATTGCAGTGCGATTGCCAGACACCGAGCACGTCGCGGCTTTTATGCCGTGTACGCCCAATCCGACCACCGGCTTCTTCTTTTACGTCGCCCGGCGCGACATTATCGATCTCGACATTACCGTCGAGGCGGCGATGACGCTGTTAATGTCGGCCGGAATGGTGCAGCCGGGTGACCAGCAACGCAAGCTCGCGGCGCTGGCCGAAGCCGCGGGCGCGGCGCGCCCGGCGCAGGCAAACCGTAGCGCCGCCCCGGCAAAATAGCTCCACCCGCCGCGCCGTCATTGCTAGTTCGTCAGCCGGCGCGGATGAGCCGGATCGCCTCGTCGCGCTCGAATAGGTAAAGCAGGTGACGCAGGGCCTGTCCGCGCGTGGACGCGAGGGTGGGGTCGCGCGAGAGCACCAGCGCGGCGTCATCGCGTGCGGCGCCAATCAGCTTGCCGTGTGTTTCAATGCGGGCGACGCGGAAGCCAGGCATTCCCGATTGGCGCGTGCCTAGAACGTCGCCTTCTCCGCGCAACCTCAGATCCTCTTCGGCAATACGAAACCCGTCTTCGGTCTCGCGTAGGATATTGAGCCTGGCCTTGGCAGTCTCGCCGAGTGGCGCTTTGTACAGCAAAAGGCAGGTGGAGTGCTCAGCGCCGCGCCCGATGCGGCCGCGCAATTGATGGAGCTGCGCGAGTCCGAACCGCTCGGCGTGCTCGACGATCATGACCGTCGCCTCCGGCACGTCGACACCGACTTCTATGACCGTGGTGGCCACGAGCAGGCGCGTCTCGCCCGCGGCGAAGCGCTCCATGGCACGGTCCTTCTCGTTGCCTTTCATACGGCCATGTACGAGATCGACCAAAACCCCAAAGCGCTCCTTAAGCGCGGCGAAGCGTTCTTCCGCTGCGGCCAGATCGGTACGCTCGGTGACCTCTACCAATGGACAGACCCAATAGATGCGCCGGCCCTCGGTGAGTGCGCGGCGGACCGCGCCGACGACGTTGTCGAGCCGGCCGAGCGGAACCGCCCGGGTGTCGATCGGTCGGCGGCCCGTCGGTTTTTCCCGGAGTTCCGAGACGTCCATGTCGCCGAAATAGGTGAGCACAAGCGTACGTGGGATAGGCGTTGCCGTCATCACGAGTACGTCGACGGCCTCGCCCTTCTTGGCGAGCGCCAGGCGCTGATGCACTCCGAACCGGTGCTGTTCGTCGACCACGGCGAGCGCGAGATCGCGAAACTCGACCTGCTCCTGGAATAGGGCGTGAGTACCGACCAATACGTGGATTTCTCCCAAAGCAAGCTTCTCGAGGATGTCGCTGCGCTCGCGTCCGCGCTCGCGACCAGTGAGTATGGCGATGGTGATGTCGGCCGCTGCCGCGAGCGGTGCAATCGTGTGAAAATGTTGCCGGGCCAAGACTTCAGTCGGAGCCATGAGTGCCGCTTGGCGGCCTCCTTCGATGACCGCCGCGGCTGCGAGCAACGCCACCACCGTCTTGCCGGAGCCAACGTCTCCCTGCAGGAGGCGCAGCATCCGCTCCGGCTTCGAGAGATCAGCAACGATCTCGGCGACGGCTCGTCCCTGCGAGGGCGTAAGCGAGTAGGGCAACGCGTCAATCAGCTTCTTCCGGAACTGGCCGGTTCCCGGCGTCGCTCGGCCTGCTGGCCGGCGCAGATGCGCACGCACGAGCGCGAGCGCCAACTGGCCCGCCAGAAATTCGTCATAGGCAAGACGCGACCATGCCAATCCTTCCGGCAGAAGGTCGGCAGGATCACTGGGCCGGTGGAGAAGGCGCAGCGCGTCGGCGAACGAGGGAAACCGCTCGCGCGCTACCCAACTTGGCTCCTGCCATTCCGGCAAGGTCGGCAGGCGGTCGAGCGCTGCCACCGCGGCCTTGCCTACCTGATTGAGGCTCAGCCCGTCAGTCAAGGGATAGACCGGCTCGACCAGCGGCAGCTTTGCTAGATCGCCCTCGGCGACAACACGCTCGGGATGCACCATCTGCAGCATGTCATCGTATAGCTGCACGGTGCCCGAGACGTAGCGCCGCTCGCCCAGCGGCAGCAGCTTTTGCAGGTAATCTCTGCGCGCGTTGAAGTAGGTCAGAATGAGGTCGCCGGTCTCATCGCTGGTATAGACCTGATACGGCGCGCGCGGGCGGTAGGGTGGCGGCGGCCGATGACGATCGACGGTGACCGCGACAGTAACGACGGTATCCGGCACTACGTCCCGCAGCTTCGGGCGTGCCCGACGGTCGATGACGCCGGTCGGCAGATGAAAAAGAAGATCGATGATACGCGCCGGCTGCTCGCGACCGAACAGCCGGCGATAGAGCTTCTCCACCCGCGGCCCAACGCCGGGAAGCGTCGTGATCGCAGCGAATAATGGATTGAGCACACTCGGCCGCATTCGCCATCCCAAACTGTCCGCCGATGGTCGCGCGGATGTGTGGCATAGGCAATGCGGTTAGGCGCTGACATATCCCATGAACATCGCTATATGACCAGCCGCCCGGCTCGTCCGGGCTTTTGGCGTTCGGAATCGAATGACCCGGATGGCACGTTCGAGCGAGGGACTGGATTCGCGTCGGCGCAAACTTTTGTTCCGCGCTTGGCACCGCGGCATGCGGGAAATGGATTTGATTATGGGCCGCTTCGCCGACGCTGCAATCGAGCGATTGGCAGCTGCCGAACTCCGCGACTTCGAGCACCTGATGGAAGTGCCGGACCGCGAAGTTTTGGCCTGGATCACCGGCGAAGCCGAGGTGCCGCCAACCTACGATACTGCGCTGTTTCGCCGGCTGCGCGAGTTTAATCTGAAGGGCGAAGGTGCACGATGAGCGCGGCGCGCAATCCCACGGAACTTCTCATCCTGGGCCGCCCTCTTACACTGGCCAGTGTGGCAGACGGTGCTGAAGGGCTTGTCGCTGCCGATCTTGCCCGCGGCCTGGCCGCGCGCGCCGACGCCACGGCAACCAGCTTGGCCGTTGTCTGCCGCGACAGGGCACGCATGGGCGCGCTCGCCCGTGCGCTCAAATTTTTTGCGCCCGATCTGACTGTGCAGGAGTTCCCCGCCTGGGACTGTCTGCCCTACGACCGGGTTTCGGCGCACGTAGCGCTCGTCGCCCAGCGCATGACAGTGCTGTCCCGGTTAGTGCGCGGACAACGCCGCGGCTCGGTATTGCTCACGACGGTCAACGCCGCGCTGCAACGCGTGCCGGCGGCGGATTACGTCGCCGGGCAATCGCTTTCGCTCGCGCCAGGCCAAGTGCTCGCGATGGACGATGCCACCGGATGGCTCGAGGTTAACGGATTCATGCGCGCTTCAACGGTGCGTGAACCGGGCGATTATGCCGTGCGTGGCGGTATCATCGACCTTTACGCGCCAGGTATGGCCGAACCGGTGCGGCTCGATTTTTTCGGCAATACGCTGGAGACAATCCGCAGCTTCGATCCTGAAAGCCAGCGCACGACGGATCAGTTGCGCGGGCTCGATCTTCTGCCCGTCGCGGAGTTCCAGCTTACCGCTGAGACCATCCGGCGCTTCCGTCTCGGCTATGTGGAAGCATTCGGCGCGCCTGCGCCCGACGACGTCCTCTACCATGCGGTAAGCGAAGGGCGGCGCCATGCCGGCATGGAGCATTGGCTTCCGCTATTCCACGATCGGCTCGATACCCTTTTCGATTACCTGACAGGTTTTCCCATGATCCTCGAGCCGCTGGTCGAGGAGGCTGTGCGCGAGCGGCTCGATCAGATCGAGGATTATTACGAGGCGCGCCAGCAAGCGCTCACCCAGCGCGGACCAGGGCCGCCCTATAAGCCGCTGCCGCCCACACGGCTCTATCTGACGCAGGCCGAGTGGCGCGCGAGGCTTGATGCCACGGCGCTGGCGCGGCTGACCCCGTTCAGCGAGCCGGAGGGGCAGGGGCATCTCATCGATATCGGCACCAAGCAGGGGCGCAATTTCGCCGCCGAGCGCGCCGAGCCCGGGCGAAACGTGTTCGAAGCCGTGGCCCGGCACGTCTCCACGCTCAAGGTGGATGGCAAGCGTGTAGCCGTCGCGCTTTGGAGCGAAGGCGCCCGCGAGCGCATGTCTCACGTGCTCGCCGACCACGGGCTCGGGGACCTCGCGTTGGTTGACTCGTGGCCGCAGGTGCTCGCGCTGCCGCAGTCACGGGTCGCGCTGGCGGTTCTTGGGCTCGAAAGCGGCTTCGAATCCGCCGAGGCGGCCATCATCGGCGAGCAGGATATTCTGGGTGATCGCCTCGTGCGCCCGCGCCGCGCGGCACGCCGAGCGGAGAACTTCATTGCCGAGGTGACGAGCCTCGCGGCCGGCGATCTCGTCGTGCATGTCGACCACGGCATCGGGCGCTTCACTGGACTGCGTGCGATCGAGGCGGCCGGAGCACCGCACGATTGTCTCGAGATCCACTACGCCGGCGGCGACAAGCTGTTCCTGCCGGTGGAAAACGTCGAGCTTTTGTCCCGCTACGGTGCGGAAGAGACCCGTGTCGAGCTCGACCGGCTCGGCGGCGGTGCCTGGCAGGCGCGCAAGGCCCGCATGAAACGCCGCATTCGCGAGATTGCCGACGCACTGATCAAGGTCGCGGCCGAGCGCCAGTTGCGTGAGGCGCCGAGATTGATGGTCGATCCCGGGCCCTACGACGAGTTTTGTGCAGGCTTTCCCTACGAGGAAACCGAGGACCAGCAGGCCGCGATCGATGTCGTGCTGGACGAACTCGCCTCCGGACGCCCCATGGACCGGCTGATCTGCGGCGACGTGGGCTTCGGCAAGACCGAAGTGGCGCTTCGCGCAGCCTTCGTTGCCGCCATGAACGGCAGGCAAGTCGCGATGGTGGTACCTACTACGCTGCTTGCGCGCCAGCATGCCCACACCTTTTTGGAACGCTTCCGCGGATTTCCCGTACATATCGCGCAAGCCTCACGATTGGTCTCGTCATCTGAGTTGGCTCAGGTCAAGAAACGGATCGCCGACGGCGGCATCGACATCGTTATCGGCACGCATGCGCTGCTCGGCAAGACGATCAAGTTTCGGGATCTCGGCCTTCTGATCATCGACGAGGAGCAACATTTCGGGGTCGCCCACAAAGAAAAGCTCAAGCAGCTGCGCACCGAAGTGCATGTGCTCACGCTCACCGCAACACCGATACCACGCACGCTGCAGCTGGCGCTCTCGGGGGTGCGCGATTTGTCCATCATCGCTTCAGCGCCGGTCGACCGGCTCGCCGTGCGCACGTTCGTTGCGCCTTTTGATCCAGTGATTGTGCGCGAGGCGCTGTTGCGCGAGCGCTACCGCGGCGGGCAGTCATTCTATGTCTGTCCCCGCATTGAGGATCTTGCCGGGGCCAAGGACTTTCTCGACAAGCATGTGCCGGAAGTACGCTTCGCTGTCGCTCATGGACAGATGCCCGCCACCGTGCTCGAAGACATCATGTCCGCGTACTACGACGGCAAGTACGACCTGCTGCTCTCGACAACGATCATCGAATCCGGCCTCGACATACCCACCGCCAATACCCTGATCGTGCACCGCGCCGATCGCTTCGGCCTCTCCCAACTCTATCAGCTGCGCGGACGCGTCGGGCGGTCTAAGCTGCGCGCCTATTCGCTCTTCACGTTGCCGGCCGCGGGCAAGGTGACCGCGCAGGCCGAACGGAGACTGAAAGTGCTGCAGTCGCTCGATACGCTGGGCGCGGGATTCCAGCTTGCCTCCCACGACCTCGACATCCGCGGCGCCGGCAACCTCTTGGGCGAGGAGCAGTCTGGGCATATTAAAGAAGTCGGCTTCGAGCTCTACCAGCAGATGCTGGAAGAGGCGGTGACCACTCTGAAGGCCGGCATCAGCTCGCCGGTCGCAGACAAATGGTCGCCACAGATCACGATTGGAACACCGGTGATGATTCCCGAGGACTACGTCGGCGATCTGCCGGTGCGCCTTGCGCTCTATCGTCGGCTCGCCGAAATCGAGGACGAGCGCGAGATCGAGGCGTTCGGTGCCGAGCTGGTCGACCGCTTCGGACCATTGCCCGAGGAGGTCGAGCACCTCCTCCAGATCGTGGCGATCAAGTCGCTCTGCCGACAGGCCAATGTGGAGAAGATCGAGACCGGGCCCAAGGGCGCGGTGGTGTCGTTCCGTGACAATACTTTCGCCAATCCGGACCGGCTCGTTGCATTCATCCGGGATCTCGGCCCAGCCGCTCGGGTGCGACCGGATATGAAGGTCGTCTTTTTCGACAATTGGGAAAATCCCGACGCGCGCTTGCGCGGAACCGGCGCCATTCTGCGCAACCTCGTGGCGCTCGCGCAGCCCGCCAAAGCCGCATGACCACACGTGCGACGCGACCTGCTATGGGTGATCGCTGGGCCGTGTTGGGTTACGCGCGGATGGGCATGCCAGCGCAGTTCTCGAACGCGGGCGCCCCGCTCGAGGCGTCCTTGCCGACCTATCTCCTGCGGCGCGCTCTGGTGCGAGCCGCCTTGCGCGCTGCGGCAGAACGGCGCGTCCAACCTTTCGTCCGCACCGCCTCGTGCGCCGCCGCGGACCGCTGCGAGGCAGTGCGGCGCGAGGCGGCGCGCCGAGCTTGTCTCGGCGGTCAGGCGGATCAGCCCGGCGAGGGCCCGCCGCTCTTGAGGCTAGCCAGCGGTCTGCTGTTCGGTTTGTTCGTTGGCTGCGCGCGCGATCGCTTGTGCGAGATGTTCGGGTGCGTGCGCGCCCGGCACGGCGATGTGCCCGCCAAAGATGAAGCAGGGAACACCGTCGATTCCCGCTTCCTTGGCGGAATCAGCTTCCTGCGTGATGCGCTCCACGTCCTCGTCGCTTCCGAGCCGCTCGCGCACGCGCGGCGCACCGAGGCCGCATGCGGCTGCCGCGGTAACCAGCACGTCGCGGTCGGTAAGGTCGGCGCCTTCGGCGAAGTAGAGTTCCATCAGCCGCTGCTTCATGCGCGCCGCCCGTTCGCCCGCCCATAGGATCAGGCGATGGCAATCGAGCGTATTGGGCTGGCGCTTAATCTGGTCGAGGTTGTAGGTGAGACCCTCCGCTGCCGCAGCCTGCGCGACGCGCCCTGCGATGGCGCGATAGTGCTCGGGTGAGCCGAACTTGGTGGTCAGGTATTCGTGGCGGCTGATGCCTTCGCGGGGCACCCAGGGATTTAGGAAGTAAGGTCGAAATCGCACTTCGACGGGAATGTCGGACCGCAGCGCGATCGCCTTTTCCAGCCGCCGTTTGCCGATGAAACACCAGGGGCATACGACATCCGACACCATGTCGATCGGTACGGCTGAAGTCATGGGCTCGCTCCGCATGCAAGGCGAGCGAGCCTAGTCCCGCCGTCACTCGGCGGCAACCTTCACCGGGGCGCCGAGCCGCGCCACCAATGTGCTCAGATCATCGCTGGGCTTGAGGGCCGCGAGTGTGATCGTTGGTTTGATCGCGCGGCGGTCACGCCCCGGGGAAAGCATGGTGCGCCTGAGCACGCTGGCCATCTGGCGCGCGAGCAGATGCGCGGTGCGCAGGTCGGTTTTCGTGAACGCCGCGAGGATCGATCCGTCCTGCTCCCGGCAGGCCAAGTCGGTGTTGCGCGCCAGCCGGGTGAAGAGCCGCGCGGCATCGACATAAGCGCGGCGATCGGCAACGCCGTCGAAGGTAAAGCGCGCGATGGAGAGGGCGATGCCCGTCGCCTGGCTTTCTTGCACTGCGCGTTCGAGCTTACGCCAAAAGGCTTGTGCGGCGAGCAGACCGGTATCCGGGTCGATGGCGCCCTCGCTGTCGAGCGATTTCAAGGCGCGCGTCAGCTGAGCTTCGAACGCATGCAGGCGCACGAATGGAAAGATGCACTCGACAAGCCGAACGGGATCGCCTTCGACGCGTACCAGATTGACGAGACGCTTGTCGTCCGCTGCGGCGCTGTTCAGCACCCCAACCGGTAGATCGTGAAAGCGCGCGTTGTCGGCGACCATGGTCAGGAGCGCTTCGACAACGCCGGGACCCAGCCCCTCGCCGATGACGACCCCGTCGACGTCACGAGAATTGAGATATCGTGCGACGGTCTCGATGCTAAGCGCCCCGATGAGTCCGGCGCGTTCGCCGATCGGAGCCGAAAGCGCAGGGTAAGAGCCGCCGCGTGCGACGCAGAGCACGGCCGTATCTTCGAGCAGCTCAGGCGGGATGATTGTGGGTATTTTCTTTGCGGCCGATGCGCGCAAGCGCCGCAACACGGTTGCGTGGAGCGTGCGGATGCGCAGCGCCCAGCGCAGCCGCGCAATCAGGCGGTCGTTGGACTCGTCCATTGCGATCGGCAGTGCGCGCGGGATGGCGGGAGTGCTGGTCGCGTCCACCAGCGAGATCACCGGCGTGACCGGACCGCCGCGCATTTCGATGGATTCGATCGCCGCGCTCACGTGTCGCGGGGAGGGGGGCACTTGGGGATCGGCGATGGCGAGGGCGACGGGCTGGGTTTCCGCGATGGCGGCGGGCACATCGGCCCAGCGCGTTTGTGCAATCGGGTAGGCACCTGCCTTGCCGAGCACATCGGCTAGATCGGCCGCCGAACTCTCGGCAACCACCAGCATCGGACCAAGTAACGTCATGACGAGGAGCCGCTGCGCCGGATGGATCGCACATCCTAAGCGAGGGCTGTTAACGCCTCGTCAACGAAATGGAACTGCGTCGGGAATCGAGAGAGGCTTCGCCTCATGGCGACTTCGGCTCGCGCCACCACGTTTCGGGAAGGTAACCATAGAGCGAAGTCACCGCCGGTCGGCCGATCGTGGTCCAACGTGCGATCCACTGTGCCGGAAGATAAAATAGCGGAATCACGTAAAACCCGGAGATCAGCACCCGGTCGAGCGCCCGTACCGCGGCGACGAAATCGCTACGGTCCTCCGCCTTGAGCAGCGCGGCGATCATCGCATCGACCGCGGCGCTCTTGACGCCCATGTAGTTGCGGGTGCCGGGCTGGTCGGCAGCGGCCGAGCCCCAATAGAAAGCTTGCTCGTTGCCGGGTGACAACGACTGGTCCCAGCGGTTCTCGATCATGTCGAAATCGTAGGTGAGGCGTCGCCCCTCGTATTGAACCGCGTCAACCACGCGCACGCGCGCCGCAATGCCGGCCCGCTTGAGGCTTTGCGAGAACAACAGCGCGAGCCGCTCCTCGTCACGCGCGGTCACCAGAATCTCGAAGGTCAGTGGTCGACCACTTTTGCGCTCGATGAGCTCCGTGCCGCGCAGTTCGTAGCCGGCGGTTGCGAGCAGGTCGAGCGCGCGCTTGAGCGTTGCCCGATCGCGACCGGACCCGTCGCTGACCGGCGGCGACCAGGAGCCATCAAGCACGTCGGCACGCACCGCGTCGGCAAATGGCGCAAGCAGCGCTCTCTCCCCGGGATCGGCCGGTCGCCCATGCGACGACAGTTCCGAGCCGTCGAAAAAGCTCGCGCTTCGCCGGTAGAGATCAAAGAAGTAACTGTGGTTGATCCATTCGAAGTCGAACAAGAGCGAGATCGCCTCGCGCACGCGAATATCGGCGAAGACCCCACGGCGGGTGTTGAAGACGTAGTAGCTGCTCGCCTTCGGCACGCCGGTGGGCAGCGCCTCCTTGACCACACGGCCGTCACGCACGGCGGGAAAATCGTACGCCGTTTGCCAGCGACCCGGATCGTGCTCATTGCGCGTGTCGTAAAGGCCGCGCTTGAACGCCTCCAGATGCGAATTGGTCTCGCGGTAATAGTCGAAGCGAATCTCGTCGAAGTTCCATAGACCGCGGTTGATGGGAAGCTCGCGGCCCCAGTAATGGGGATTACGCTTGAGGACGAGGCTTTTGCCGGGGTCGACATGGCCGACCAGGTAGGGTCCGGTTCCGAGCGGCGCCTGGAACGACGTCTCCTCGAATCGCTCGGCCTCTACGGCGTGCTTTGCCAGCACGGGCATCAGTCCGAGGATGAGCGCAAGCTCGCGGTCGTCGCTGCCGGAGAGATCGAAACGCACGGCCTGTTCGCCGATTGCTTCCGCTTTGGCGACCTTGGCGTAGTAAGTGCGATGGTTCGGCCGTCCCTTGTCGCGCAGAAGCTGCCACGAGAAGATCACGTCCTCGGCGGTGACCGGCGTTCCGTCGGAGAACTTCGCGGCTGGGTCGAGGTAGAAGGTCACGTAGCTGCGCTGGGCGTCGGTTTCGACTCGGCGCGCAATCAACCCGTAAAGCGTGAACGGCTCGTCATAGCCGCGCGCCATGAGACTTTCGACCACGTAGCCGCGAATGGAAGGTGGAGCGATCCCTTTGACGATGAAAGGATTGAGGCTGTCGAAGGTGCCGAGCACGCCCTGGACCAGGCGGCCGCCCTTGGGCGCGGACAGGTCCGCATAGGGTAAGCGGGCAAAACCCTCGGGCCACGCCGGCGCGCCGTGCATCGCAATGGCGGGCCGCGCCTCGCCAGCGAGCGCCGTGCTCGGGTTGGCCCCACACAGTGCAAGGCCGAGTAGCACCGCATGACATGCGGTGGGGCGATGCGCCCGGCGTGGCTGGATGGCACGGATGAAAACGCTCACGGCGGCAATGCGTTCTTCGGAAGTGTTCCAGTTGAGCCGCGCCGAGCCGGGAAGCTTGGCTGGGTTCCAAGCGAGTTAGCGGCCTATGCCGACATTTCGTACCACAAGGCGGCGTGGTTATGGCTGTGGCGCCGAGCGGAATGGCCTGGATCGGAAGGCAACGTCACGCTCCTGCCGCATTTGGTGCCGACACAGCCAAATGCGGGGCAACCGTTCCGGCGGGGCGCTGGGAGAACGGTCAGGAAGAGGATCTGTCGATGGATCATCGGTTGGTTTTTGCGCCGGCCCGGCCGGCCGCATGCGCGCTCGCCATGGCGGCGGCGACGACCATGCTCACCGCGTTGATCAGTTCCGCGGCCTTCGCCCAAGCTCCGCCGGCAAGCCCGGCGCCCGCAGCACCGGCCGCGCCCAAAGCTGCCCCGAAGGCCGCGCCGAAGGCGGCACCCGCCCCCAAGCCGGCCGAAATTCCGGCCCCGCAGGCGCCGCAGCAGCCGCAGGCGCAGGCCGAGCAGCCGCAGCTCACCTTCTCGCCCTGGACGAAGTTCTGCCTGAAAGGCCAAGAGGCGAATGCCAAGCAGGTCTGCTTCACCGGCAAGGATGGCCGGGTCGAATCGGGCATGCCAGTCGTCGCGGCAGTCCTGATCGAGCCGGAAAACGACCCGAAGAAAGTGCTCCGGGTGACTTTGCCGCTCGGCATGTCGATCCAGCCAGGAACGCGCGTGATCGTCGACAACGGCCAGCCCATGACCGGTCCCTACGTCATCTGCTTCAACAACGGCTGCATGGCCGATTACGAGGCGAGTGGCGAACTCATCGGCAAGCTGAAGAAGGGGCAAGGGCTCGTCATTCAGGGGATCAACGGGGCCGGCCAGCCGATCAGTCTCGTGGTTCCGCTGCAGGATTTCGCCAAGGCCTATGACGGTCCGCCGACCGATCCCAAAAAGTTCGAGGAGCAACAGAAGCAGTTGCAGGACGAGTTGCAGAAGCGGGCTGACGAGGCACGCAAGAAGCTCGAGGCGCAGCAGCCGTCGTCGTCCGCAGCCCCAGCGGCTCCCACACGCTAACGCCTGCGATCAGATCAGAAGAGTTCAAGAGGCGCGCCTTGGGCGCGCCTCTTTCGTCGCAACCGGCCAGTCACGTCGTCGGATCGCCCTTAGTTCAGCAGTGAATTGCGCGGTCGGTAGCTGCCCGTCTCGTCCTGTTCGAAGATTTTGGCGACCTGAGGATGCCGTACCGGCTTGCCCGATGTGTCGGGCAACAGGTTCTGCTCGGAGACATAGGCGATGTATTCAGTCTCCGCGTTTTCCGCGAACAAGTGATAGAACGGCTGATCCTTGTGCGGGCGCACCTCGGCGGGGATCGACTGATACCATTCTTCGGTGTTGTTGAATTCCGGATCGATGTCGAAGACGACACCGCGAAAGGGAAATAGACGGTGCCGCACCACCTGACCGATTTTGAACTTGGCGTTGCGTGTCTTGCTCATGGCGGGACTGAAATAGTCCAGGATTGCGAGCCGCGCCAGAGGCTCACAGACCGTACCGCGCCCCTATCTGCGGATCCTTGGCAGCGACGAGCCGGGCAAGATCGATCAGCACTTTGGCCTGCTTCCAGGTCGCATCGTCCTGCATCTTGCCGTCGATCATCACCGCGCCGGTCCCGTCAGGCATGGCATCGATGATTTTCTTGGCGAAACTAACCTCCGCCGGATCCGGCGAGAACACGCGTTTCGCGATCGGCACCTGGGTTGGGTGCAACGTCCAAGCCCCGACGCAGCCCATGATGAAGGCGTTGCGGAATTGGGCCTCGCACGCTTCTTGATCGTTGAAGTCGCCGAATGGACCGTAAAATGGCTTGATGCCCGCCGCAGCGCAGGCATCGACCATCTTGGCCAAGGTGTAGTGCCATAGATCCTGCTGAAACGCAGCGCGCGGTTCGCCGCCAGTGGTAGCGTCGGCAAGCACTCTGTATTGCGGGTGACCGCCGCCAACGCGCGTCGTCTTCATCGCGCGCGAGGCGGCAAGATCCGCTGGGCCGAGGCTAATGCCGTGCATGCGGGGCGAGGCGACCGCGATGTCGGCAACATTGTCGACGCCCTCGGCCGTCTCCAGAATGGCGTGAATCAGGATCGGTCTCTTGACCGAGTGCTTAGCTTCAAGTTGGGCCAGGAGTTGGTCGAGGTAATGGATGTCCCACGGCCCTTCGACTTTGGGCAGCATGATGACGTCGAGCTTCTCTCCCACGGCGCCCACGATCTCGGTCATATCGTCGAGCATCCAAGGCGAGTTGAGTGCATTGATGCGCGTCCATAGCCCAGTTGCGCCGAACTCGTTCGCTTTGGCCAGCGCGATGAAACCTGCGCGCGCCTCCTGCTTGGCGTCGGCAGGAATAGCGTCTTCGAGGTTGCCGAGTATCACGTCGACCTCTGCGATCAGCTCCGGCACCTTGGCGCGCAACTTCTCGATGTGCGGAGGCACGAAATGAATCATCCGCTCGAGCCTGATCGGCAGCTCACGCAGCGGCGTTGGCGCGCCGAGTGCCAGCGGCTTGAAGAAATTGCGCGGGAGCTTCATGCGGTCAAATTCCCGTTTCAATCACGCGTCCTGCTACCGTATGAGCTAGGAATGAGCTAGGGCCGGCTTCGCCAAGCTCCTTTTGACAGACAACGGCAGGCCATCTGGTGCGAGGCGGACAGCTCGCGTCCGGACTTATCGGGCATCAATCCGCGTTACTGCGGAGGGATATTGGCTTGCCTGATCACCTTGCCCCAGAGCTGCGTTTCTTCGAGAAAGAACTGCGCTGCTTCCACGCGGCTCTTAGTGACGGGCTCCATCTGAATGCCGCGCACTTTTTCGGCAGTATCGGGCCGCGCGAGAATATCGACGACGTCACGATTGATCCTGTCCGCCAACGCTGCGGGCGTGTGCGGCGGGGCGACCATGGCGTACCAGGTGACCGCGCGATAGCCCGGCAAACCGGATTCCGCAATGGTTGGAATGTCCGGCAACTCGCGCACGCGCTCCGTCGTTCCGACCGCCACAATTTTGACTTTGCCGTCGCGATGTAGCGCAAGCGAAGTCGTGGGCGTATCGAACATCATGTCCACGTGGCCGGCGATGATGTCATTGATGGCCTGACTTAAGCCCCGATATGGGATCTGCATCGTTTTGATACCGGCGACCATTTCAAGCTGGACCGTCGACAGGTGTCCTACCGAGCCGATACCCGGAGTTGCGGACGTGATTTTGCCCGGGTCGGCCTTGGCGCGCGCGATCAGGTCCGCAACGGTGGACACCTCCAAGCTCTTGCGCAACACCAGCACGTATGGACCGGTCGCGAGGAGCGCGATGGGAATCCAGCGCGCAGGGTCGTATCCCATTTCTTTGTAGAGAAAGCCGTTGGTCGCGATCGGGCCAGGCGAGGTCAGGAGCAGCGTATAGCCGTCGGGTTTTGCCCGCGCGACTTCGGCCGCGCCGATATTCCCCGCTGCGCCGCCGACATTCTCCACGATTATCGGCTGGCCCCATTGGCGGCTGAGCTGGTCGGCCAGCAACCGCGCGAGCGTATCCGTTCCTCCGCCCGCAGGGTAAGGAACGACGATGCGCACCGGTCGGTCCGGGTAAGTCTCCTGCGCGCGGGCGGCATCTGACGGCAACAGCGCAGCCAGCGCCAAAAGAGCGACTCTGATCAGCCGTATGACCGATGCTGCACGCATCCGTGCATCCTACGCGAACGGCACTGCGGAAGGCTAATCGAGGGAAAGTCTCAACGCCAGTGCAACTCTCTGCCGCTTTCCTGTGCTAGAGACGTGAGCAGAGCTCGGGTGATTTGTTGACCAAGGACACGCACGATTGGCTCACACGGGCGACGGCCCTTGCGCCATTGCTCGAGGCCGCCGCCAGCCGCACCGAGATGGAGCGGAAGATTCCGGCCGATGTCCTGTCGGCCATGCATGCTGCTCGGCTGTTCCACGTGTTGCTACCGGTCTCGCTGGATGGCAGCAGCGTCGATCTCGTCACTTTCAACCAGGTCGTCGAGACGCTCGCGGCGGCTGATGCGAGCCCGGCCTGGTGTCTTGCACAGGCGGCTGCGAGCTCGCATGCCGCCGGATTTCTGGACCCGAAAATTGCACGCGAGGTCTTTGGCGCTTCCGACGCGCTGCTTGCTTGGGGGCCGCCTGCAAGCCTTGCGAAGGCAGTCGTGGTCGAGGGTGGTTATCGCGTGACGGGCAGATGGCGATTTGCCAGCGGAAGCGCCAACGCCACCTGGATGGGCGGGCATTCGACGGTTTTCGAAGCCCCCGATAAGCCGCGCCGCGATGCAGGGGGCAATCCGATCAACCGCACCATGCTGTTCCGGCGCGAGCAAGCGCAGATCCAAGACACCTGGCACGTACTGGGACTGCGGGGCACGGCCAGCAATGATTACGAGGTCGCCGATCTGTTCGTTCCAGAGGAATACACCACGTGGCGCGACTCGGCCGCTGACCGTCGCGAGACCGGGCCGCTCTACAATATTCCGATGCTCACTCTCTACGGCGTCGGCTTTTCCGGCGTGGCGCTCGGCATCGCTCGCTCGAGCCTCGCGGCGTTCATGCAGTTGGCGCAAACCAAGAAGCCCGGCGGAGGGCTGGGCTCGGCTACCTTGCTGCGCGATAATGCGGTGATCCAAGCGGGCGTCGCGCGGGCGACCGGTCAGCTGCGCTCAGCGCGAGCCTTTCTCCTGCAGATGCTGCGGGAGGTTTGGGTGAGTTCGGCGACATCGGGTGCCCTTTCGCTCGAAAAGCGTGCGCAACTGCGCGTGGCTATCACTGGAGCGATGGAGGCCGCCCGAAAGGTGGTGAATTTCGCCTATCGTGCCGCCGGCACAACGGCAATTTTCGAAGGCAGCGCGTTTGAACGGCGGTTCCGCGATTTGCATACTCTGCTGGCGCAGGGGCAGGCGCATCTGTCGAATTTCGAATCCGCGGGCCAGGCGCTGTTCGGACTCGAACCCAGGCAAAGATTGTAGCCCTACAATTCCTGTCCGCGCATGAGGCTGGGCTGAGAGGCCCATGGCGACACCCCCTCGCGCATGACGGCCCGACGCAGCGGCGCGATCCGCTCGATGAGAAAAAGACCGGCGGCGCGCGCCCCTTGCAGCGGCAGGAAATCCGAAAGCAGGCTGCGATTGAGGAGATCGACTGCCAACATGCGGCTCGTGGTGTCGGCGCGGCGCATGCGATCATAGTGATCGATGGTATCCGCAAGGTCCTGCCCCTCGCGACGGGCGGCGACAACAAGCTCGCTGATGGTCGCAGCGTCGCGCAAGCCGAGGTTGAGACCTTGTGCGCCGATCGGCGCCGCGACGTGGGCGGCTTCGCCGATGAGCGCCACCCGCCGTGTGCCGAAGCAGGTGGCCGTCGCGGTGATCAGCGGAAACACGCCGCGCCCTCGTTCGACTTCGACCGTACCGAGGATCGAATGCGAGCGGCGTTCGATCTCGGCCGCCATCTCTGCGTCGGAAAGTTCCGAGAGGGAGGAGACTTGCGCAGGATCGACTACGAAGACGAGGCTTGAACGTCGCTGCGGCAACGGCACCAGCGTGAAGGGGCCGCCCTCGGCGTGGAATTCCGTCGATGTATCATGGTGCTCGCGACTATGCCGGAGGTTAAAAGTCAGAGCAGTCTGCGCGTAGGTGCGGCTGCGGATGTCGATGCCGGCAGCGGTCCGACACAATGAGTGACGGCCGTCGGCGCCGATGGCCAAACGCGCCGAGGTCGCGGGGCTGCGGCGGCAGCGCACCGTCACCTGCGCATCCGCGATCCCCACGGCGACGGCTTGATCGTGGATGCGAGTGAGCGCGGGTAGCTCACGCGCGCGCGCCTCGAGAGCTGCGATAAGGAACCGATTCTCCACGTTGTAACCAAAAGCATCGAGTCCTATCTCGCTGGCGGCGAAGCAGACCTCGGGAGCCCGTAGGAGCCGCGCCGTGTCGTCGATGATGCGCATCAGGCGCAGAGGCGCGGCATGCTTTCGGCAATGCTGCCAGACGCCGAGCGTGTCGAGCGCCTTGACTGAGCCTTGGAGCAGGGCGCTGGTGCGGTGATCCGGTAGGGCCGGGGGTTGGGCAACCAGCGCCGTTTCAACGCCGGCAGACGCGAGCGCGATGGCTGCGGTCAAGCCGGCCGGACCGCCGCCCACAATCACCACCTCCGCCATCAAACGATTCATGCCGCAATCATCATAAAATGGCCCGCCAACCGGTCTTTGGGGGTTGGCTCGGAGGCAGGCATGACAATGAATAGCAAGACCGTATGATGCCCGCGCGGGTCAATGGGTCTCTTTTGCGGGGCTCTCCTTCCGCGCATGAGGATCGAGGACGGCATGTTGATCCGCGCCTACATCTTCGCGGTGCACGTCTTCACCGCCGCAGGCGCGGCGCTCGCGCTCGCGGCGCTGATCTATGCAGTGGGTGAGCAATGGGCGGCGATGTTTTTGTGCCTTGGCATTGCGCTGATCGTCGACGCGGTCGATGGCACGATCGCACGCTGGCTCAAGGTGGCGGAAGTGTTCCCGCGCTGGTCCGGCGACGTCCTCGATCTAGTGGTCGATTTCGTAACTTACGTGTTCGTGCCTGCATATGCGATTGCCGCCGGCGGGATCTTGCCGCAGCCGCTTGCGGTTCCAGCAGGCGTCATCGTCGTGATCACCGGTGCGCTTTATTTCGCCGACCGCCAGATGAAAACCGCCGACAACTACTTTCGCGGCTTTCCGGCGCTATGGAACCTGGTCGCATTCTACCTGTTCCTGCTCAAGCCCGTGGCGGCAATCGCGGCAACGATCGTTGCTTGCCTCGCCGTGCTGACCTTTGTCCCATTCAAGTTCCTCCATCCCGTGCGCGTCGCGCGGCTGCGCGCACTGAATATCGCGGGGCTGATTGTGTGGTCCGCGCTCGCGCTGATCGCCGTGTTGAACGACCTCGCTCCCGCAGCGTGGGTCTCGGTCGGACTGGTGGTGATCGCCTTGTATTTCTTGAGCGTCGGGGTGACCGAAAGACGCTAAATGCAGGCTTTATCGCTTCTGAGCGAGCCGAATGCGTGGGCCGCGCTCGTCACGTTGACCGTGCTCGAGATTGTCCTCGGCATCGACAATCTTGTTTTCATCTCTGTCGTCGACCAATCCCGTCGGCGCCTTCATCGCAGCGCACCCCACGACCAAGATCCAGGCGCCCGCTTTCCTAGTGCTGATCGGGGTCGCGCTGGTCGCCGTCGGCTTTGAGTTCCATATCCCGCGCGGCTACATTTATTTTGCCATGGCCTTTGCCGCCGCGGTG
>WNFQ01000684.1_pt1 | contig 39021 bp, 52 predicted proteins | sample 5400171 | NCBI WGS metagenome assembly WNFQ01 (sample SAMN13153356, study PRJNA577476) | soil metagenome | isolation source: 20 cm soil under Madrone tree | place: USA:California | collected 2016-06-14
AACGGGGGGGTTTTTAGCGGCGGGGCTCAGTCTATTCAGGACTGGCAAGACTCGATCAACTTCGATCAAGGGTTGATCACAGTTGCGTAGGCCTTCGAAACCTTTGCGACGGTCCTTGCAGTACTCGAGAAAATTCTCATACTCGGCTTCCCGCTGAGAAGGATAAGATGAAACGTTCCAGTATTGTCGATGTGAAACTTACGGGGCTATCTACCGGCTTGCTTAGTGGTGTCAAGTCTCGTCGGAGCTTCAGGGCGAAGAAGCGTCGCGTATATTCTATCCACCTATCTTGAACAATTGCATCCTCGATCGAAGCCTCCAGATTTTCCGATTGCAATTCAGTGACCCAATTGTCCGCGGCGAGTTTAACCAAGTCCCAGGGAATGTCATTGACTACCTCATCCATATGCCAATGATCAACCGAAGGACGACTAAACCCATGCCACGAGGTCTTTAATGGAGCCAGGAAGTATGGCATTTCTTGCAACTGACATATAAGGGGTTTGTTGACGATGGATCGATGCACCCGGATCGTGTAGCGGTACAGGTCGTGTAAGCGTTCGGCATCAACATCAAATCGGGCTCCTCGTTGCAACTCGACAGCAATTCGGAAACCCGAGTCGAACAATTTCAAGCTTGACATGCAGGGAAGAGGAGCCCGCGTCAACAAAACGAGGGGCCCGTACGTTTCTCGCCCCCGTACAGAAATGACGGCCGGATAGAGGCAGTCAGACTTCAAAGCCACCATATTTTCCCAGAACCCAGGCTTCTTGCGCGGATAACCGTGGACCCCAGTTTGTTTGCTCGCCGCGGTAAGTTGGGTTGAGATGGTGGCGATGAGGTCCTCCTCAGTACAATCTAGGGTACAAGAAATGTCAGGAATACGTCTTTGGCCGGTGCTTTTCAAGGAGGAACGAGGAAACATTTGGGGACCAAGTAGCCCACGCTGGAAAAGTTCATTGCACATTCGGTAGCAAGCCATTCTCCGGGCGTGGACCATAGACGTTGAAAGTAACCCAGATACCGGTGGAACGCCAGGTCCTGGAGGAAGCGTAACTGTACAAATAAACTGGGTTTGCGATTCTTGCGACTCAGGTACACTGTCAAAGTGGAAGAGCGCGGAAGAATGACCAGGCGCTCCGTCTGCAGAAGCATCCGCAGAAAAAAGGTGGATGATCCTGGTCGCATCTTGAACGCGGATGCGCCCACCAGTAGTTGGGTCCTTGATATAAGTTGCCTGGTCATCTTCATCCTCGCTGTCGGACAGGTAAGGATCATGACTATCCAGCATTGTGGCCGGAGGAATAGCACTCTCTGGATTCTGCACGTTATTCAACCAGGTCTGCGTAGCTTCGTCGAGCCGTGTGGTTTGTAGTAGCCTGCGGCGATGACTGTCACAACCCTTCTGTATCATGTGGACAAGGTGAGCATCCTGTCCGCGCGTCCGAGCACGGCAATTGGCGTAAGAGAGTTGACTGTCGAAAAGATCATACCTGGAAAGGATTCATAGGTGTCTAATTGAAACGTCGCTGACGTAACCCACCGAATGACTACGGATGCAGAGGGTATCTCCAAGTCTTCAGCCCATTTAGTGGCAATTATTAGGTTGTAGGTGCCCGTTTCAAACCCGGAAAAAATCTCGTTCTGATATACCTAACTCAGCTTCTACAGAAAGATATGAAGGAGTAACTACAACGTGCATACCTGAGAAGAGAAATCTGTGTGTATGTCTTTTCCAATAAGGACCTGAGGACGCAATCCTGTGATGTCTAGTAACCTAAGGAGCTCAGTCATTACCAAGGCGTTTGCACGCCTGCGAACTTCGCCAGTTATTGTCAAAACCTAGTTCTAATGATAAGAGAGATACTCACCGAAAACTATACCCCGAAACGAATCCTCATGTGGACGGCACGATTGTAGGATCTGCACCAGTTTCACAAACTTCGGGGTGACATTGAGGCCACGAGATGAAGGGTCAAGATTGGGCATCGTATACTCCCAGTTCTTGATGATTTCTCTGGTTTCGAACAACGCTACATACCCCTTCGCATGCTCCTCATCTTCGTTGTATGCCAGAGATACGCTGATATCGAGGTCGGAAAGAGCGCGACGCCAAACCAGATCTGAAGCACAGGAGCCCATGTCCAAAAGAACCTGATGCGCAGCCGAGAAGTGGCGGCGCGAGTATTTCTCTTCCTTGTCCACCTCACGCAGATGTTTGTACAGAGGTGTGAAAGTGAGCTTTGAGGGGGGTTCATAGAGAACCACGACCTCAGAAGGGCGGCGAGGACCATCGTGCGAAAGCTCGGGCTGTCTTGGCGCAGTGTCATGAATAGCCTTCTGTCGCTTGAGAGGGAACCCGGCTTCAGAACTTGAAGACGGTTGCGAGAGCGCACGTTTCCTCCCTGGGGCGGACAGTACAGCGCCAGAGGCGTCATCAACTGTGGGTGGGGCTACATCGATCGAGGGAAGATAGGTCCCTTCGTTGTCAGTCCTACCCAGTTGGGCCTCCTGGTCACTGTCATGTCTGGGGGTCGGGTTAGTGTTCCCGACCCCTCTCCTCCACGCCTGCCTCCAGATCTTGAACATTACGGAAACCAAGTGATGTATGCTAATCGCCAGGGACTGAGGAGGTTGTGGTAGTGGCACTACCTGTGGCGTTGCGCGAGTAGGGCCAGCACAAGGGCCAGCACAAGTCACAAGTCACCGCCTCCAGCCTCAGGGACCAATCAACTCAATTGAGCTTTACAGTTTGGTCTCCTCACAGCATTGTTCCTTCCCCCGAGCTTGGCAGCCCATGCAGTTGGGATGAACCTTGCACGCCTTGAAGGCACCGCCACGTCGTACATCTGATATATTCTGCACCGACTCACATTTCAAGTTTATCCCACATATCGTGTCCATGATCAATCACTCTGCAATACTTGAGCACATGGATGCGAAGCCCACCTCTTTTCCCTCACATAGGAGACACCGCTCACCTCCTGACCCATGTCTTCCTGTGGGTCTTCCGTCTACAGGTTCGTGGCCTGTTTCCGTATCGGAATGTCTACTGATAGGAATTGCTAGCCGTCATTCGCCGAGAGGCTGATCTCATAGCACCGAAATCTTTCATAACACAACTTATCCGGGATGCGTCTCACAGCAGCGACGCCCTGAGAGAAGCCATGTCCACAAGTATCACTGACTCACCACCCCAACCGCCGATGTCTTTCGAGATTAACGTTGCCTCACCGACGAGCCCACTTCAGCGTTTCCTGTCGATGACGAAACCCCCAAAGAGTAAAGGACCTTGGAAAGATCCCGAGGTATGCAACAGCATTGTTCAATGAATGGTCTAACTAGTTGTCAAGCCGTGGGAAGTATTTCGTGCTGTCGAGAACAAGGACATTACCTATCTTATGGAGGTTAGGGACCACGCTTTCTATGTTCGTTTACTGGTATTGTGCAATCTGTGCCCCCGAAAGCTTACGTCGGATCAAACGTTTAGGCTCTCGTTCGCTCGTCAGGTGGTGTGACGCCTCTTATCCATGCAATGCGCATTGGAAGATCCCACCACGACGTAGCTATCACCTTACTGGGTGCATTCTCTCGGTACATCAATCACCTTGAAGCGGAGGACTTTGTAAAACAGGAAACGAGGTCGCTTCTAGTCTCCCTTCGTGAGTAATGAGTGATATTACTTTCATTTGCTTATTTTGGACCAGGCAGCAGCCTCAAAGTGGCGATAGACTACGGTCTTCAGAGCTCGCAGAGTGACCTTCTTGCGTCGTTTCTGCAGACTCTTGTGATGAGCGAAGGGGATATCTGGATCCAGGAACAAGTGAGACTTGTTGGAACGGCTCTACGGCAGGGGCCATCTGCACGTCCCGTAGAGGTCGCACGGTCATCTGTCAAGCGCGTTGCAACGCATGCACTTGGCAAAGCACCTCTGATCGCAGATTTGGAAGATTAGTGAGCACTCTTTCTACACAATGATACTCGTGCGGCTCATATCCTCGGCTTGTAGCATATCGAATGCAACACTAGACTTGTTAATGATGGCAGCTTGGAATTTGGCCTTGGCGTCATTCCCTGGAGAGCCTATCCCAGTACGTGCTTGTCGTCTTTACCTGTAACATCCCTCATTGGTCGTTATTTTAGCCCTACTATTTTGCTCGCGATGACAGGGTGTACAGGGTCTTCACAGAGCGTCTTGATCGGCATCGGGAAGATATCAATCGTCGACTAAATAAGCGATTAAAATCACAGTTCTCAACTCTCAGGACCGTCCTTCAAGGACGTGCGAGGTCATGGCATGTTAGTGTATCTCCTTCTACTTAGTACAAAGCTGATCTCCCTGCCTCAGGGCAAGGTTGACCTATTGATATCAGAGTTTGATGAAACTTGACAGTTGGTTTTCTGCATGTATATCCTGAGTTCCTTCCACATCCTTCAGATGGCAGTGCGTGAGCTGCTCCTCGTTCTCGTGATGCGTTTTGCATGGCCAGCCACAGTACTGCTCCCAGTCAGGCTTTTCATTATAGTCCTCTACTTTGCCCGTACAAGGTGCCGTCCGGGTCCAAGCCACCAACCCGCGATATGGCGTATCATCGGGCATAGATAAATGTCGCAATACTCCCTGGTCTTTCCGCTCCGCTTAAAGGCTTCTGCTGGAACGGAATTGTTGACACGAGCATCACGCTGTGGTTTCTAATGGGATACAGCTACCCTTATTTGTCAAAATCCCTGAAGCACAACTACTTATATGCGCTCTTTCTGCACTCACGCGATCCTACGTAGCATGGACGCATTTAAAGACTTCTACAGAGTCTGTGCGTTTAAGCTTTCCTTCGATACCGTAGAAGCATGGTGGCTAAGGTCCAACACCGCTGCAAAAGACTAATGTAAGGTGGACAGCGTGGCTGTGCTTGTACGGACTGCTTCGGGTGCTTCGGCGATACAGCACATTCCCTTTCAGTCATTTCCTTATTACCCGTCAGCGATTGTTCTATGCATGGTAGTGACATCACTGACATGTATATAATCGCTACCAGACTCTTTACAAAACAGACCCCTTTCAGTCTCGCTTTCTGTGTGTGCCACCGGTGTGCCCTTTTTCTCAGTCTCTTCGGCCCAAGGGTGCAGGACGTTGGCGCGAGCAAACGAGCCCACACACGCCTTGCCCCTTTGTCGAACACTGATCCCTTTCCCCCTTTTATCTCTCTCCTCCCGAACTCACTCGCGCGACCCGACCGCGCCACACTAATATACGTCGTGATAGGTGACAACATTTGAAAGAGGATGGCAGACAATCATAAGCGGGCTGGCGTGCGGTGACATAGTTGATGGATGGAAGAAAATGTTGGATCATTTCGAGAGATAGGAGATGTCGTGGACACCGGCTCCTCACTCGCATATGAAGCGAAAGTTCACTTGAGGTACTGTACTTCACGATGTCGAGGCCCAAAGCACTTTAAGCGATACCATAGTATAAATACGTTACGTATGTTCATTAGTTGGGGTCGCTAGGTTATCAGGCGTATCTTAAGCGACAAGTTGGTATGCCCACCAGATAAGTCGGTGGTGGGCCGCTAATTGAAAACTATCCGCGCTCCAGTCCACCACACCCAGAAAGCAACGGCAGACAGGGCAAGCACCGCAGGGCCGAGATCCAATTGAAGTACAGTGTAAACCCAAACAGTCCCCAAAGACGGGCACTAGCACGAACCATGAAACTGATAATCGGGATGTTGACCGGGAGTCACTGACCTGTTGCATATTAGCTCGCCAGTTGCTGTAATTTACTTGGTAGATCATCCGCGCTCCTGAAGCAACAGATAGAACGAAAAGGAATGCTTGCATCCATCTCGTTTTTTTGTACCGATTTGCTGAAAGCTCTTCAGCGTGCAGATGAGAAAGGAGGTTAGCCGGACTCACTGTAAAATATGAAAATCGCAAGGACTTTGTTTATCCTGGGTTAGTGGGGTACTTGTTAGAAAATTAAGACGTACTGGGGATACTGCTCAGCATCCTTTCTATGATAACATCCCAGGCTGGGTGTTGACCATATTGGAAATGGATAAGGCTGTGAACTGTCTTCAGTATACGTGCGCGACAGAGTGTTGAGTTACGGAGGCTGACGCTCACATGTACATCATAAGAAGTAAGAAGGATATAGGGATCAGAAGCGTTGTCGCCGCGAAAAGCTCTTCTGCCAAAGGGTATTCCTCTTCATCATCATTTCCCTGGTTTGCCTGCGGTGGTGTAGAGCTGGAGCTGGATATTGTTCGTTCGTGATCGGATGTCGGAATCTTTTTCAGTACACCGCTCTGCTCGATCAGGCGCAACTGCTCTTCTTCAGAAATTATTAAGTCAGGAGCATTCTGGCCTTGGTTTTTGTCCGTCTGGCGCTTCCTCGCCATGACGAATAAAGTTCGGAGGTACTGGAGAGACGGCGCCACCATTGGTATATGGTCCGGCCCGGGAATCCCATAACCGATGACCAGCACTGACAAGAGGTTACTCGACATCCTAGAAGCCCACGGACAAAAGTTTCTCGACTCTTTTAATCCACACAAAGTGGAGAAGGGTGGGGGAGAAAACGGGGCTGAAGATACTGCCGAGTCTCATCGGCCCACCAAGCTTTCAAGAGCTGAAACCGACCAGTCTGAGCCGAGCTCCGTTGACGACTATTCTGATTTTGGGGAGGAGTGGACTGGCCTTGGGTGTGATGCGCAAGTAGACGGTGAGCATGAAATTTACTCGTCCGCTGAGGAGGCCGTGCCACTTGAAGGTACGCTTTACTCGACTCCTATGGAAAGGAAAAGCTCGCCGACTCGGATTCCATGAATCGCTTGCTCATAGCCAGCACATCCACCCATCAACCAGATGTTGTTGTCTTTTCTGGCAGTGGACCAATGACATTGGATCCGTTATCTAAAAAGATTCAGGGCAAGGCATTTATGGTGCGCCCGTTTTTCTTTCGCGCTGCTGTCACATTGACTCTCTTGCAGTCTTCCAAAGTTTCTAAACTAAGAGATGAGACACGAGAACAGAGGCAAAATGGCACAGCGGATGCTACCGATGATGAAGATGATGAAGTGTGAGCGTTGGCGATGTTACACTTACTCCCAAATGCAGCTGACATTGTCAAGCACCAACGCACAGAATGACGCGCTATTGCATCGCTTAGTACACACGCAGTTGCTCTCTGGCTCATTAAATCCGGAGCTCGGTCTCACCTCTGCTCAACGAAAAAAGGCCATGGAAGGACGCATTTTAGAATTGGCTGGAAGCTCAAAACTCGGTCAAGGTGAAAAGGTGGTGCGCGCACAGGAACGAGACAATGCTTCAAAGCGTGTCCGAGAAGGCTTGCTTGAGAAACAAAAGCAAAGACGGGAGAAGATGATACAGGAGGTAACTGTTCCCATCCCGTTTTATGGCTTTCTCCTCACGAGGCGTATACAGGCCAAGGACATGGGTAATTATCACCCAGCCTTCAAAAAGTTCTTCCAGGACCCATTAGAAAAGAGCACTAAACGTAATCGCGAGAGAGGGCAGCGGATGGGAGTTGGCTCTTATGGCGGAGGCGTATTGAAACTTAGCAAACGAGAGATTGAGTCTGTACAAGGTCGCTCGATGAGTGGCCGATTGGGGGGCCGACGTCACCCGAAAAAATGAACATCCCAAAGAATATGTGATGAGCAGGACAGTCCGCCAGTGAGAGCCAATGTGGTGCCGCCTGAAGACACAAGGCTCACGACTGCGAGAAACTAGCGAGTCTAATATCGTATTAGTAACAGAAACAGTATGATTGTCCTCTAGATGCTAATCTGTAGTGGGGTATTCAAACATTCTCAGGTACCAATTCTGATGTCTCCTAGCAAAGAGTCGTCTTCATCGGGTTCCTCTAAAGCGTCGGAAACCAAACCATGTGTTTTTGATGATACCTCCTGCAGCTGACGCTTCACAAGTGCATACAAAATCCTGTGACGTGCCAGTGATCAATGGCATACCACAAACTTGAGATGGCCAACCCACCAGCCAGCTACAGCACCACTTAGAATACCTGCAATAGTTAAGATGCCATTCACCAATTTGGTTTCTATTGTAAGGTGAGTAGCCGCTTCATACGCAGTAAGAGGTGATAATTACCAAAATCCATATGTTCCCTCTGCTTTCCGTCGGACAACGGAGCCATACGTGCACCGATGAAAACGTACAGGAGAAACCTTGGAAAGGTACAGATCGTTGCTACCATAAATTGCCAGACTGACACAGACTGTATAGACTAGCGTGTCACAATTAATGCTCCATCAGTGCGAGAGGAAATTGTCGGAGGTGACTCACTGCAAAGAGTGCATTTGAATATACCCACGGGAAAGGAGATATTCTGACGAGAACGATAAGAGGCAGGCCTTTGGCATCCTGAATGGCAGTCAGCCAGAGCGATAGGAAGGCAAGGTAAGAAACTCACAATCACCGTTTCCAAAGCCTTCCACATCTCATTCTTCTCAGACCAGGAGCGGAGGACGTCACTGAAAAGGTAACGCAATATGACGAAGACGACGGTCGAGGCAATCAAGGACGCAGGCGCAGCAACCAGGAAACCCTTCATGCCGTAGGTGAATCCGCACAAGTTAAGCAGAGTTGTGTGTCCAATCATAGGTGGGATGGACATGATCTCTGATATACGAATAAGGAGAGTGGATGAGACACATACAAAGCATACATACGTATGAGCGCTGCGAGGAGTAACCAACCCAAAGGATGCTCCCTGATCCTCTGTCCCCAGTCATAGATCGTTTGAGCTATACGCGCGGGTGTGACTATGATTATTAATGCGACCAGCACACAATAGAACAGTACAATTGCGAAAATTAAGAGCTGTGAAGGTGAACGTTCATCGCAAAAGGAATACAGGGACCGTGAACTGACCTTTCCGCGAATAGAAAGCTTTTGGAAGCGGCGATGAGCAGATGCGATATGATGTCTCAAAAAGGAAATGGGTTTTGAGCTGTCCCCTGTCATGACACTGTAGAAGGAACCGTGACGGCGAGAGTCGGAACTACAAGAGTCAGTACGACTGGAGATAAGATAACCACGTGATGTGTGCAAAAGCCACTTTCCTTCGATTCATCATTCCGACTCTCACATGGAGAAGTATTCTGCCTTTCGAGTGCGTCTTCCTCTCCCTGTGTTACACTCAGCCACTTAAATTTGATCTTAAGGATCCGGGAACAGGCATACAAGTGAGTGTTTTCAAGTTCGCGCAATTTAGTGCATCAGCTTACTCTCAGGTAGCCATTCCTGACCCCCGTCCCACCGCTAGGGTCCGATACAATTGCTAAAATAGCGTTGCCACTGTCGTACACTCTTGGAATTATCCGAACGGCCGTTGTCATAGCTATTGCTACCATCTACCTCGTGTTTGTCTCCGGAGTTTGTACTATCCTGGTAAGAGGACTTTGCCCGGGTACTGTGGTCACTCCCTCACGCTCGCAGAAACCTATCCCTCCAATTCACAGGGCAATCTCATATATTATAACAGCTCTTCTATCCAGATTATCATTGTTTGTTCTAGGTGTGTGGTGGATATCTGTTGAACACGTTTCGCGGAAGCGGGGGTTTGTATTCGCCTTCAACAGCCAAAGCTGGGTATTCTGACTTCAGATTTAAGGCGATCTAGCGGGTCTCGAGAACCATGGCGGCCTGGCGCTGGGGATTTCATAGTATCAAACTGGGCTTCGTGGATAGAAATTCTTTGGTTGGCTTTCCGGTGTGTTTTATCCATGTCACAACTTACGGTACACTAATTATGTTCCATCCTAGCTTTGATCCCATATTTGTTCTTCCGGTCATCAATGAGCCAGTGCGGCAGCACGATGCGCATCTCGAGACACACACAACGGGGCGGAGGACCGGTACAGGTTCCGCTGCGATCTCGCGTCCCACTAAACCTCTTGTGCAACGAGTGAATATTGCTGGCTTCTGCAAGGTATCTCTTCTACAGATCATCACGTGTACCGGAAGAACTCCTCTGGACGCATCAAGTGGCAATTATTCCAGCCTTGAAGAGATTCGAAGTTCTGCAAATCGGCCCGTCGTTGTCTTCCCAGAATGTACAACTAGCAATGGCCGTGGCCTCCTCAGATTCGCAGAAGTCTTCAAGAGGTACCTAGTCCCTGTAAAGGGATTCAAGGTGTTCGTCATGTGTATCCGGTGCGTGAACATGTGCAACGTTTTCCGCAACTTGGCAGTGAGACCGTTTTCAGGTATGACCCACCCACACTCCTGTTTCCGACACTATCACATTCCATCCCGTCGTCGCTAAATCCGCTACCCCACGTGTTTTCTCTGGCAAGAACTCTCCAACCATCGGCCATGTCAGTCCGTCTTCTCTCCCCGGCCGAATCACCCGGTTCGCCGTCGTTCATGGCAAGCGAAGTTGTGTCCAGTGACGTAGGAGACGACACTCTTTCAGCCGCATGTTCGGGCTTGATCTCACAGCTCGGTAAGATGAAAAAGATGAATCTGAGTTGGGAGGATAAGGTCCCCTTCATGAAGTTATATCGTGAAAAACAAGGGTAGGAAGGAAGATAACCTTGGCGCCCTTGATATATAGACTGCATGCGCAGGTGCTATGCACTAACTCCCCCTGTCATTTAGTCACTGGAGGTGCGCATGATAAAAAAAGAATAATGTTCACCGGAGACTCGCAAGGCACTTTCGAAATCAGGTCTGAACCAGGGAACCACAGCTGCCAAGGAACTTATTTACTGAGGCCCCCAGGCCCCAGCGGTCACCCAGTCACGGTGGCACATCTGAACTGCTCACTGCCGTAATTCTTCAAGCTCTTATGTATTCCATGTTGTGTGATTCATTCTCTCCTTGTCGAAATGCTATCACAGTCAAGTCAGTACTTCCTTTTACTCGACATGGAATTGAGAAGAGACCCTTTTTGGAAATCACTGCCTCAGTTTGGCCCGTCAGCACTTGGCTCTAGCATAGACTTCCAGTGCGCGGCCTTCGTAGCTTGTGGCGGCGCATTGCATTTGCGCAGTAGAATCCGTCTCTTGTTCACGGATGCCTTCGTAGGGGCCACATCCTATTACAGATCTCGACGTATATAAGGCGTGCTCATCGCGCGTCAAGTCTACAGTGCACCACACACTTGCCTTCCACACCCTGCACCACCAACACATACATCACTCATACAATTTGTCACATAATCATGTGCGGTAATTCAATCCTCCTTGTGCCCACCACCAGCATGCCCACTGGCATTGTCTTACCATGTATCCCTGGCCCAATGGCCTTCATGGTCCCAATTGACGCTTCATCTGTGGTAATTGCACCCAGACCACGGATCATTTACGTTTCTGTGCCCGTACCTGTGGTATGTGCTCCCGTGTTCTTTGGGGTTGCGTGTGATAAAGTAGTTCCCATAGCATTATACCATCCCCGTGACACCAGTCGTATTCGTTGCGTTCAAGTGATGGGCCCGGCGCTTTAATGAATAACAGACACCCGGTTGATTCAACTGCTTCTGCTCTGGCGTTTCAAGTTCTTAGGCATGCAGTGCACCTGTTTATGTCCTATTATTTCTAACTTTCGGAATTGTCCCCGTAATTCATCGGTTTGTTTAGCTTTCGTCTCTCGTCTCTCGTCTCACATCCGTATATTTCTACTATACGTTGCAATAGATTTGGTGTTGCAAATATCGAGCTCACGCGGCTCGTTTTTTAGCTTACATTTTGGCAGTTTCTGAGTACTGTACACTAGTTTAGTTTGGTACTAATATTTCTTCCATTCACCCTCTGACATACATATTTGAGCAGTATATAGTGCATGTAAATACACCCAGGCCCCTCGCACATTTGCCCCACCCTATACCCACTCGTTCCGCTCGCGTGCGCCCGTTTTTCCGACATTTGGTCCACTCCAAACGTGATATTGTATTCAGCGCTCACTTTAAAATGCGTGCCGTGCCGTTCTACGAATACATCACGAGATCGCTCGCTCCGGACACGTGATGGGAAGATGAGGGCGTGTTTGATGCGCGTTAGTAGTACGTGCGGCGGTATACGATTGAATTCCCAACCAACATTTCCCTCATCCCGCTTCATCACCCATCCAAAACCACCTCTCGACCGTAACGTATCATATAAGGTTTCACAGATCCAACCACTGTAGCTCGACACCATGAGCCGGTACTCATGGGTTATCCTGGTGGTGACCTTTGCCTCCCTCTATCTGTCATTTGCCTCGTACCTGCCAAGTGACCAGAAACACCCGACAGCTACAGAACTCCAATACAGGAGGCCCCACTCGTTGGGCCGCGGATATACCTTTGATCCCAGGGATGGTTGGCAAACCGTCAACGTTTCCAACCTCTCTTACAAATATACTAGCCCGCGACCTCCCGACATCCGCCGTACCACCAAAATCGCTCCTCATCATACCTCACACAAAAGCAATAACCTCTTAAATGATGTTGATGTCAAAGAAATAAAGAATGCCTTTAACAGCATTTCGGGGACAGGGTCGGCAATACCGGTAACGATCACTTGGTGAGTACCCGACACAGAATAAAAATAAATTTCTTAACTGGTTCGCACCCAGGTACACTGGAAAAGACCTCCGCAACCCGAGCTGTTGGAATTCCCCGGTGTGGACTCCAACGGTGAGACAAGTTTTATCCAAGTATTGACTGGATTCAAACGCAGGTATATGATACTAGGATGATTCTTTTGTATGCGCCCTCACCGAGAAGGGGTGGGCGTCCAAGCCAAAGTGCTTCAAATTTATCGAATGTACGCCCTGTTAATTAGCGGCGTGCGCTAGGACTTATACTAGTCCCACGGTCGTAGTGTGCAACGGACCCGAGAGATGCGTCTTTGTTCGAGTCGTCGATTCATGCGCCGGGTGCGCTGCAGGATCAAGCCATGTTGACCTAACCAAGGCTGCCTTTAGCGGCCTTGCGAGCCTCGATGCGGGGATACTACAAGTGCAAATGAGACCTGCTACGGAGCCGTCTCGTTGGTGAGTCGATTATGACGCTCAAGAGAGGGTGTTTTTGAGCGCGCCCACTAGGTTGAAAGATTTGTGGGGCCCTCAGATCTAAACATTGGAGCTAAATAAAGGTACTGTTTGTAAGTATAGCTCTACTGCTGATCCGCTGATGCCAGGGGCATCGCCGGTAACGTTACCAACATGAACTATGGTATAATGTATGGAGGATGTGATTTAAATGTTCACCCGTTTCCTTTTTTTACCCTCGGTGATTTTTGCAAGGACTTTTTGTTCATCTAGGCCCACTTCTTCGTAGAACTGAGCCGTCCGTCGAGCATCGCTCTGTCGGCGAATAAACTGCAGAGCAGCGAGATTGTAATTGATCGTTGACTTTTGGCGGAGCAGCGCAGCACGCAAGTGCATCCGGAGAGGTATGAACGTGGTGCGCATAGTACGATTGGCTACAATCTGGTGGTGGTGTGTTTTGAGAAGGAAGAATAAGATACGGGAAACGAGCGGAACATTCCATTCCTAAGAAGCATTGAGCTTTCCGGACATGCCGGACGTCGTAAACGAGGTACTCACCCGTTGGGCCCAGAGGTTCAGGTAGGCCATTAAAGACATCACTTTACCAAATGGCAGCACCAAGAGAGCATCGTGTAACGCTGTACTTTGCACCCCCTCAATAGTTTTTAGTACCCACGCTTCAGGCTCGAGGTTTTGCATAACTAGAAGGGGATTCCTTGGTGGTGGTTGGATCGCCGCGAGCTGCTCTTCAGACAAGCCCTCTTTGGCTCTCTGGTACGCCTGCTGTGCCTCCATGTCCCCATCGGCGAGTTCAAGAGCCTCACTTATGCGTTCGCCAGCCATGAGGGTCTCAGTCGTTTGCTTTGATACGTTGGTCGTCTCAGTTTGCGCCGGAACCTCAGCAGAAGGATTACCACTACCGATAGGGAGGTCTTCTTGATTCAGGGTGTCAGCGAGTCCACTCTCATAAAGTTGCTCGAGGTCGCGCTCGCGCTCTTCCTCGAGGAAAAGCTGGGGAAGACATGTCAGATAAGTTGACGTTTGTAGCAAGGTTGAATTATTACGGGTTCATCAAGCTTCTCCCATATTCGAATGGACTTGTCGTGCGACCCTGTCACAATGAAATTGGCAAAATTGCTGACGGCGAGGGCCCAAATTTCACCGTGGTGTCCCTCAAGCTTCTGAATGTTCTGAAACTATATCATTTGGTATTAGCACTGGAGGAGCATTCCTGAATTCGTTTTGCACATGCCTTATCACCATCCCAATACTTTAAGAGCTTATCTTTTCCGACTGTCCAGAAATAATGACTTTTCTTTTCGAACGCCACCTGCATCACGCTGTCGTCATGCGCAAATATGGACTTATGGCAGTCGCCGAAATCGAGGCCCCAGATCTTGATGTTTTTGTCAGCGGAAGATGTCACAATAAGCTTCGAGTCGTGTGATATGTCCATAGAGAGCACAGGTAACTATGAGGCCCAGTTATGTTTATCATCACCTGAAAATGACAAAATTTTACCTTGTGCCCGATATAACTCTCCTGCCCTAATGGAAAGGTCATGCACAGTCCAGAGGAAACCGAATCACTGCAAGGACTGGGGCTCACTGATTCATGATCTGACTGTCGCCATTCTATATTCCAGAATTTGACATCCTTGTCCGCGCCCCCAGTGACCAAGGCTTGCTCATCCGGCCGGACGTGCATGGACCATAAAGTCCCAGTGTGCGCTTTGATGGTCTCGACTAGAGTCGACGACGAAAGATCAAAGATCTGCATTTCTCCGGATTTCGTCCCGATGACAACCTGCGCACAATTGTCATTACTAGCAAGCAAAAGCATCACCACAGAACGCACATATTGATCTCCGGGAAGAAAGGTACTGCATACAGAGTGTCCGCATTCCAACGTACGAATGCAAGATGTTGTTTGCGTATTCCAGATTTTGAGTGAACCTAAACGTGTTTGTTACGTCTTCGATGTTAGTTGGTGACCACTCACCATTTGAAGCAGACGCCAGTAGAGTGTCATCAGAACTGAGTGAGAGTGTCCTGACATCCGTCCTGTGGCCAGGAAGGTCAAGGGAGTAAAGGCGAGCAGACTCTGGAGGATCCTCCTTTGACTTGGTATACTTAGGAATGTTATACACTTCTAAGGCGTTGTTGGATAGAGCAAAAAAGATCTGTGAGACGGCCATAAGACGCCAGTCGAGGAGTCAAATCATGATAACGGACCTGGGTAGCACCTTTCGTGAGCGTTTCTTCAGGGAGCGCGAACGACTTGATTTTGCCAGTAGCCCGAACAATCAAGTATGGCGTAAATAAATCAGCCAGCTCAACTTCCTCAGCTCCATTGTCAAGGATATCGTTAACTTTCTCGCCCTTACTCATTGCCGCTTTGGCATCTGCCCTCTTTTTTCTACGGGCTTGCTTCTTGCGGATGTCATCGTCAGACCGCACACGGAAAACCTCTACTGAACGCTCATTGGACTGAACAAAAAGATAGGGAAGCGTGGGGTGAAATGCAATTTGAGACACACGATAGGGTGAGGCGAGAGGGGGTGTCGATAGGGGGTGGATCGCTTTCGAGAGCTGTAAGGGAATGATTGAGAACAAATTCCGAGAATTCAGAATTGTGCCGCACTTCTCCATTTTCCGACTCCTTGATACCATCCACCAACGCACCAGGTTCGATCCTCCACGCTTTTAGCTCGCCCTCGTTACTTCCTGTGAGGAGCAGGTCCTGTTCCGCATTGAGGTCAAGAGACCAGACTTCAGCACGGTGAGCTACGATTGTTTGTACACAATGTTGGGTAGATAGGTCCCAGAGCTTCAAGAATGTATCTTTTGAAGAGCTTATGAGGAGCCAAGAAGTCGGGTTGGTGGATGTGGATGGTGTTGAGGAGGGATATTTAGAGAGGAAGCGAATATTTGTTATTTGATCTCGATGGCCCTTTAGACTATATCTAATTTAGCTCTTGCACACATCCTGGTACGAGTATCACGAACCGGAAAAGACCAGCTTCGCCGATGACATCCCACAAAATAAGGTCAGTGTCTTGGGAGCCAGATGCAAGTCGAGCCCCGGCATCGTCGAAAGCGAGTGCAGTAACTGCCCTCTTGTGCCCGTTGAAGGTGGCTACGACAGACTTGGAAGTGACCTCTGCGCGATGACCTGTTTCATGCCACATAGCCATCTTTAAAGTGTGAGCACAGACCAATGGGCTATCTTCTGTGGAACGCACCATCTGGCCTGTTTTAACGTTCCAGACTAGCACATCCTCGAGTGCGGGGACGTAGGCAAACTTTCCATCATATTCTGAGTTGGAGGATGGACTACAGACGAGGCCAAACGCCTAGAGGGGCATGGAAGTAAGGTGAAGCATGCTTTGCGGCTTTGAGGATGAAAGTACCTGTGTTGGTCCATGTCTCAAGTAGTTCTGGACCATGGTCAAGTCTACTCTACCGGCCCGATCGCGGACTGCAACAACAACGATGTTGCCCGTAGCTCCAGAGGCTGCCACTCGCCTTTTACAATTCGTGAACGCCTCCCCGACTCCCTTTCACGCAGTACACAATGCCGCCCTCCGCTTAGAAAAATCTGGCTTTGCAAAAGTACGCCTTCGCTCATCGCGTGCTCTACGTGTCTTCTCAGCCACGTAGATCAGAGAGAAAGATGACTGGGAGGATAACCTCGAGGAGGGTGGAAAATATTACTTTACAAGGTACGCGGCTTCGTTAAACTATCAGACAATGCAGTACTGCTTCATGCCCTCTTTCCCCCTAGGAACCAGAGTTCCTTGCTCGCCTTCACAATCCCGAAAAACTGGCGACCTGGAGCCGGTGTCTCCATTGTTGGCACTCACGTTGACAGCCCTAACCTCCGGGTATATCTTCTCTTGTCTCGCTGTGGTTCGTTGTCACAAAATGTTGTGCGCATAGATCAGACCCATTTCGAAACGTTCCACCGCTGGCTATCTTCAAGTCGGCATAGAGGTCTACGGGGGTGGCATATGGCACTCGTGGTTTGATCGCGATCTTTCTATTGCGGGGCGCGTGATCATCGCAGAGAAAGGCTCTGGGTACATCTCGCGACTGGTCAAGATAGACCGTCCTCTTCTCCGTATTCCCACACTGGCCATCCATCGTAAGTCCCTGCATATGTACATTGGCCTTATTACCAAGTCGTCGCAGTGGATAGGTCATCTAGCGATAGCTTCAAGTTTAATACGGAGACAGAGTTCGCACCGATTCTTGGACTCTTTGCATCAAACCTGAACGCGCCCGCGGACAAGGTGCAAGACAATGGCAAGGACGAGCAGACTGCTTCGAGTGTTCAAGACAATCACCATCCGGCACTCCTTGCTCTGCTAGCAGAAGAGATGAATGTGAATCCTGAGGAAATTCACGATTTTGAGCTGTAGGTATCAGCATCCCTGGTCACCGCACACGAGCAAGCTGAACAGTGCGCTTCAAGGCAACTTTACGACACTCAGCCATCTGTACTTGGTGGGCTGAACAATGAATTCATTTTCAGTCCTCGGATGGACAATCTCTTCTCCTCGTAAGCATTGCTTTTCGACCTGGTCCCTGGTTATAACTGACTGCGTGCCGTAGATTTGCTGCTGTCGAAGCCTTGTCAGATAGCACATCATCAAACTACTTTCCCATCGAAGGGAATGTCAATTGTATTGCTCTTTTCAATCACGAGGAGATCGGCTCAGTCTCCACCACCGGGGCGGAATCCTCTCTTATTCCTTCGCTATTGCAGAGACTCTCCCCAACACCTGCGGTGTTATCTCAGTCTATAGCCAAATCTCTTCTCGTTTCTGCAGATATGGGTCACGCTGTGCACCCCAATTACACGAGCAAGCATGAGGAGAACCACAGGCCTCAAATAAATGGCGGGATTGTGCTTAAAACCAATGCCAAGCAACGATACGCTAGCGACGCGATTGGATCGTTTGTAGTGAAAAAATTACTTGAGAAGAAAGGCGGAAAAGTACAGGAGTTCGAAGTTCGAAATGACATGTACGTCAATAAGCCTCTCTGCTTATTCACCCTTGACATAAAACTTTCAAACAAATTAAGGCCCTGTGGGTCAACTGTTGGCCCCATGCTGTCCAAGCTTGGCTTGCGCACCGTCGATGTTGGTTGCGCGATGCTCTCGATGCACTCCGTCCGGGAGACCGCAGGGTCACACGACGTACAGCACGCGATCGATTTTTTCACTTCCTTTTTCGAGGGATTCGCTGCGCTGAATGCCCAGCTTTCAGTAGATTAACTTTGTGACCATATAGCAACGAAAGCAACGGTGCTAATAGGTATACCTTTGCTGCGACAACCTGGTCAGCCTGAGCGGGATCGTTTTTTCGAAGGCCTGGCATCAGCCTGTTCATCATTTCCAGGGCGAGAGGCCGTGGGATTTGACAGCATGCTGCGCTTTCTTGCTGTTCGCGTATAGTGCGAGAGCACCCATTCCCGTTCCGCCTCAGTCTGCTCAACCGTGCCCTGCCGTATTTCGTAGGCTAGAAGAGTGATGAGTCGAGTTGATTGCCACTGAGACAGAAGGAACCCACGTTTGAGCTCGAATCGCGGTCCTACTTCCGCGAGCTGTACTTCCTTGGGTGATGTCTTCACGAAGACATGGTGTCTAAGTAATAATTCTTGATCAAACCTTTTTCTGCGAACAGAAAACAAATCACTCACCGAAATGAAATAAAATCGTTCTCATTCGAGAATGTCATGACTCGCTTGCTATCTTCTTTGGGTACTGGGAAGAGATACTTTAAGCAGTCTCTCACCCTCTCTCCCAGCCTTGAGCTGAAATTCTCGAAGATCAAGTGGGGATACTGTTCCGAAACGGTCGAAGACCGATATGATTCGATATCGTGACGGAGGGTGACGTTATGGAGCGTGAAATAAAGAGTGGGTCCGTGTGGAAAGTGAGAGACGATCATGGCATCTGTGTGGTGAGAGCTAAGTGGATTGAAGATAAGCACGCAATGCGGAAAAAGGCGCACCAGGTGTCCCTCTATGTTCATGAAGTACAATGAGGTCTGTGACAAGGTTGGCACGGCAGGCTTCTGCAAGGTCCTTGACGACATAGTTCCCCCGGTTGATTCTGTACGAATTGGGAAAGACCAGGCGCATTTCCTACGACAGGTACGAGTGAACAAGAAGAACAAGAGTGGAATAGTCGTTACTTCCTCCTTACCTTGGCAAACTGCAACAACTTCGAGCTGGGATCCCTCGACGTGGTCAAAATGATCTTCGGGTCCATTATTCCCGCTCTTGAATATTCACTATCGACGTGCGTCGTTGGTTCTACAATTTAGATTTTTGGTTTTAGAACCCGCACGCAGAAATGAAGTAGGCTGGACCCCACCAGTCTGGGCCTCGTCAAATCCCAAGTCTTTCCCCAGCTCGCGTGCTTGTTTCCTGAGCTCAGTGGGAAGCGATTTCCCGCTCGCTAAAGCATCCTTGAGCTGTTGCTTGCGCTCATAAGTCAATCGCTCCTGGGCCTCGAGAGACTTTGCGTAGACGTATTGACGGCGCTCGCGAGTTTGTCTTCGTAGCTATACCAATGAAGTAAGTAGGTGGTGACAGTAAAGCGAGATCGTCTTACTTGCCATCGTGCGTGCTGAGGGGGTTGCGTCTCAGAAATTTGTGTGTGTGGGGGCGAGCGCTTGAGACCACGTCGGGCCGTCGGCCAAAGAATTTACGGCCCGGGGTAATCGATCACCCCCACTGCGAAAACACACGAGAAGATTCTGAGGTTTATCACAGCGGTCATTGCAGTTAACCATTACAAATTGGTACAGTATTGTCCCAATTCCTAGGGCATTGCGTGACGACGGGACCATTCTCGTCGTCATGGGAGTGGGAATTGTCCTGTGATAGCTCTCACACGCATCCCCGCCGCGTTGTGGAATTTCTTGACGGTGGCAGGACTTGGGACTTGGCTCAGGACTCAGGAGCCATGCTGACACTGGTTTGCTATCGTTGCACTAGGAATGGTTCAAACCGTCACAGCAGCGGCCGTCACCTCGAGCGGATGTGATGGCCTTCGAGGCCTTTTACAGAGTTGGGTACCATGGAACCATTCGTCGCTTGTTCCGGATTTTTCTCGGGCGGCCCTCGCCTGGAAGCCGTGAGCTTATGCTAATCGCGAACACAGCCCGAGGTGTTCGCGGAAAAGGAGCTGTCTGCACGGGGGTTGGACCTCGAGCACTGAGCTGGATTGCTTCCGCGGTTGTCAGTCCAGGTTACTAGGTGGTGCACGCAGTGGAATTTTTAATAGTGTAATCTCTGGCAGTGGCAGTTGTATCTCTACATGTACTAGACTATGCGAGCGAGCCCCAACTGTTGACGCCACTTGTGCAATGACATGAGAGGGTCTAATAACGTCCCTATTCTGAGTCTCGACCGGCTACTGGGCCGCATAATTGAATGTACACCGTCATTGACACTGACCCTCAACCCTGTTATCTGCACTCAAGTCGGACATGCCAACACACCCATCACAGACTAATGTCGTCATCCTCGGGGCTGGAGTAATTGGGCTCACAGTTGCACATGTCTTGACTGAAGGCTCAGGCTCTAACCTCTTCAAAGTTACGGTTGTCGCACGGGATATGCCCGAGGATCTCAGCAGCCAAGCGTTTGCTAGCCCTTGGGCTGTATGTCACCTTATATTATCTCTAGGCGATCTAATTCATCTTCCCTAGGGTGCCCACTGGTCACCGATGCAATCCGATGAACGTCTAATCCGCTGGGAGAAGCATACATTGTACGTTGAAGAAGTCACCCCTGAATCATGTCTTATTTCTAGTATGACTCCCTAGCGATAAGTTCTGGAGCATGATACCTACAGGATTAGTCAATGTGTGCGATTTGGCACATCCGCCAGTTTCCTCTTGCGAATGACATCCTCTAGGGAGTTCCATACCGGATATATTCAAGTTATGGAGTCGAGGATGCTGAGAAGGTGACATCATGGTGGAGAGGAATTCCTCGTGATGTAAGTTGACCCGTGTCCCGAGTGGCGAATCTGACCTGTATCAGTTTCGTGTCCTTCCCAGCGATCACCCATTTCCAGTCGGCTCGACAAGCGGCGTGCAGTTCGAAACGTTCTCAGTAAACCCCGAGGTTTATCTCCCGTGGCTAAAGTCTGAATTGGAGAGAAGAGGTGTCAGGTTTGTAAGGCGCCGGGTCAATAGTTTGGACGAGGCTTGCGAGTTGGCTGGAGAACGTGGCGCAGTAATCAACGCAACCGGTCTTGGTGAGCTTCACAACAATTTCGAGAGACGATGTGCCCATGAACATCTGACTTAGGTGCACGCTCCCTTTTCGGTGTTGAGGATACGAAGGTATACCCTGTGCGGGGTCAAACCATACTAGTATATTCGCCAAACGTCAACGAATGCGTAACAGTTCACCCTGGAGGTGAGCAACTTTAAGTTTCCCAGATGGCTTGACTGATAATGAGTAATATTAGGCACGACTAGACCTGAGAAAGTAACATACGTGATACCACGGGCCTCGACCCCTGGGATGGTATTACTTGGGGGCACTTTTGAGCCCAACAACTGGGATACATCGGTCAGCATTCCAACCGCGCGTCGTATCCTAGACCGCGCGAAGGAGGTGGTGCCTGCATTAAACGAGCCTACTACGCGCGTTCATGCCCACAATGTCGGACTTCGGCCTGCCCGTGAGGGGGGACCACGGGTCGAAGCACAATTTGTCGATGCGCCGAGCAAGGGTGACTTGGTCCCTAATCTGTCAGATGCTTCTGCAGATGCAAAGAAGAGTTTGGTTGTTCATGCTTACGGATTTGGGTGAGTGAGAGGTTTTTATATGGGGTTCTTTGGTTGACACCACGTTAGTCCCGCCGGGTACCAGGAGTCCTGGGGCGCTGCAGAGGATGTGGTTAGGCTCTTGAAGGAGAATTTACCTCAGTGATATGAGCCTTGGTGACCAAGAGCACATCACCGTGCTGTGACGAATAGGATTCTCACCCGATCTCTCTTATAAAGCTGCAACATTCGCCTTGTTGCGGATCTCCAATCAACAAAAGGGAGGGGTGGTAATCCTATTAATATAATACCTATGGAATTCCGGTTGAACAGAGCAGTGTATAGAGTTAAGTGGCTACAGTATATAAAACCGCGCCACAACGCAGACATAAACCCCGCGTGTCAGCCAGGTCAGAATTCTTCGTCGAGCGTGCTGCAACCACGTCATTATATTGGATCGCAGGCAGACGTGGGTGGAAATACGCACAAGGTTCGCGCGATGCTCAGAGGCTGTTCTGGAGGCTGTATACTTACCTTCGAATACTCCGAGACGCGTCGCTCAAAAAAGTTGGCCTTTCCTTGCAAAGAAATCAGGTCCATGAAATCGAACGGATTTGTGGCGTTGTAATGTTTGGGGTTGCCAAGTGCCAGAAGCAAGCGATCGGCAACGAACTCGATATATTGACACATAAGTGAAGCATTCATGCCAATGAGGTCGACAGGAAGGGCATCTGCGGTGGGTTAGAGACTGGTAGGAGATTTCGGAGAGCCATGTTACCGGAGAGAAATTCCTGCTCGATGCTCACAGACTCCGTGATGATATCTCGTATCACGTCGGGGTGGGGTCTTCGCCTCAGGTGCCTGAAGAGTAAGCAAGCGAAGTCGGTGTGCAACCCTTCATCCCGGCTAATAAGTTCATTTGAAAATGTAAGACCGGGCATGAAGCCGCGCTTCTTGATCCAGAATATCGCCGCGAAGGAACCAGAAAAAAATATTCCCTCCACGGCAGCGAAAGCCACAAGTCGCTCAGCAAAAGTCGAAGATTTGTCGGATATCCACCGTAACGCCCACGCTGCCTTCTTCTTGATGCAAGGGATCTTTTCAATTGCGTCGAAAAGATGCGTGCGCTGCTCTGGGTCAGAAACGTAGGTATCGATTAAAAGGGAATATGTCTCGGAGTGAACGTTCTCCATCATGATTTGAAACCCGTAGAAACAGCGTGCCTCCGCCACTTGTACCTCGGTAGAGAAGCGCTCGACTAGATTTTCGTTCACAATACCATCGGAAGCGGCAAAGAAGGCCAGGACGCGCGATATGAAGAAGCGCTCATTGTCATTAAGACGTTCGTTCCAGTCGCGGATATCATTAGCCAAGTTGATCTCTTCCACACTCCAAAAGGATGCTTGGGCTTGCTTGTACATTCTCCATATCTATCTGCACTGTGTGAGAAGGCCACAATGCACGTAGGAACGAATCAACTGACATCTGGGTATTGAATTGGAAAGAGCACAAATCGACGTCTCGACTCAACCAGTAATGGATCCAGATCTTGACACATGCGATGAGTGTGGTTGTGGAATGGAAAGACAGCAGTGCCATCTCGCTCACTTTCTGGGGGGTCCACCTCTCCTACAAAGTGGTACTTTTCTTCATTGTTCACACGGTTGTTGTGTCTATCATCATTACCGTGAGTCGAGATCATTGTGCAGGGTGAACTATCTTAGTCAGTGATGTGGCGTGGCGGGTCACGCTAATTACGCGATACGCGAGAACACGTAAATAAATACCAACAACGCGCCCCGTTTAGTTGATTTTAAGGCCCAAACAGACGCGCGTCATGTCATATAAAACTCAACTAGTTTTTGGTAGACCTTTCCCCTTGACTCTGTCTACGTACACTCTAATGGCAAGCATTATCCGCCCTACTACCCCTGTTAACCATGTTGTGCCCGATGTTACGCCTAGTAAGAAGGTTAGTAATGATACTTGGTCCAGGTCTACATGTTCTCAATCTGCCTCTAGGCTGCCGCCGCTCTTCAGGCGATATCACTAGAGACACCGACTAAGCCCATCCAGAAACTCCCTCATGTCATTGACGATACCCGTCGTTCTCCTTCACCGTTGTCGGAAACCGAACAAGTTGATAATCAAGACATGGATCTTCCCAAACGTTTCGTTGGCGATGTCGATCTCCCCGAGAGTACGTCTGCTAATTGTGTGAGCAAGCTATTGGTTCTCATGTCTTGCAGGTCAAGAGCCACTCCTCATAGAGTCTAAGCGCCGTTTCGTTCTGTTCCCCATTCAATACCACGAGGTTAGCTTTTCATTGAATCATCTACTAACTTGAGACTTACCACTGTCAAAGATCTGGCAAATGTACAAGAAGGCTGAAGCCTCGTTTTGGACGGCAGAGGAGATGGATCTCTCCAAGGACATGCATGATTGGAACAACCGGTTGAACGACAACGAACGACACTTCATCTCGCACGTCTTGGCCTTCTTCGCCGCTTCAGACGGTATTGTTAATGAGAACCTCGTTGAGCGATTCTCGAATGAAGTTCAAGCAGCAGAAGCGCGTTGCTTCTACGGCTTCCAAATCATGATGGAGAACATCCATTCAGAGACATACTCCCTTCTTATCGATACCTATATCAAGGACCCGGCACAGCGAGAGTACCTTTTCGATGCTGTCGAGACGATTCCCTGTGTCAAAAAGAAAGCCGACTGGGCCCTCACGTGGATCTCGGATCGTCGGTCAACATTCGCGGAGCGTCTCGTTGCATTCGCAGCCGTCGAGGGCATCTTTTTCTCTGGTTCCTTCGCATCAATCTTCTGGCTGAAGAAGCGTGGACTCATGCCGGGGCTTACCTTTTCGAATGAGCTTATCAGCCGTGATGAGGGCATGCATACAGATTTTGCCTGCTTGCTCTTTTCCCATCTGAGGAGGCGTCCTCACCCTGACACTGTCAACAATATCATTACTCAAGCTGTCGCTATCGAACAAGAGTTCTTAACTGGTAGGTCGACCTCTGAGTACTGTCAGCAAGCTTGCTGACGCATTTTCAGATGCTCTGCCCGTCTCACTAATCGGCATGAATGCGGAATTGATGTGCCAGTACATCGAGTTCGTTGCGGACCGCCTACTTGTGGCCCTTGGGTGCCCGAAGCACTATAGCTCTACAAACCCCTTCGACTTTATGGACATGATCTCCCTTCAAGGGAAGACAAACTTCTTTGAGAAGCGTGTGTCCGAATATTCAAAAGCTGGTGTCAAGACGACGTCGAACCCTTCAACGAACGCTGCTCCTTCAAATGAGAAGCTATTGTGAGTTCTCTTTACTTATACCATGTCCTTCAACTAGGAACTAATGCATTGTTGGTAGTACTCTCGATGACGACTTCTAAGACTTTGATTCAGCACTGTAGGCTTCTTACTTCGTTGTCATTTTTACCATGTGCACTTCTCGAGCTAGACATGATTGTATACCTGTACTTGTTAGACCCGCACGACTCTAATATTTAATGTATCACCAAATTCATATTTTGATAGCATAGAAATTTACTTCACGTCATGTAGACTGACAACCCTAAACATTGACAATTAAAGGGATTCCTATGCCAGGGCGGGCGGGTATGGAGCAGGTGATTTGAATGTCACGGATACAAGAACAAAAGAATACTGTACGATGGAATCCCAAGTGGGATATCGTCCACATTAGAAGGTAGTTACCTGAAAAAAGGTGATGCATAAACGTGGACATATACTCCTGCTTTGACTCGTAGGTAGTTCATAATCAGCGTGACCACTCCCAGATTAAGTCCGCCACGCAGTTTCTCAACGGTCCTTCCGCGACTCCAAAGGCTTCACAGCCTCGCGTTCTGCCTGATCGTCGCGCAAAGAGGATATTATATATGCGACCAGAACGACATTCGCGGCTACGACTGCGGTGATGGCGGCAAAGGTAGAGTTGCCTGCGGATGCGAGAGGGTCAGGGAGATCCTCAAGAGTGGAAGTTGTGAACCAAGACGCACCGTTCCATATGTACTTCTCCGATGCGAAATATGATGTGATTGGGACGAGACCGAGGGAGAGACTGAAGACAACGAGCTTGAATAGTACTCCCGTGCTGTGTATGGGATGCTTCATTGATGGAGACATCGCAAGAGCGGGGTTGTTGCTTACCCTTGCTCAATAGTCTGCGTACTCGCTTGTGCAGCAACGCCGCGCGCACTCATCGTTCAATAGATATGTTTGGGTGTTAGATGTAGTGGCGGTGTAGGGCAAGCTTGAGGTGTGTGCCACTGGCAGAGCAATCATGAAGGCACGCGCATTGTGTACAGTAGCTCCAGCTGACGCTTCCCCTGGACCATGTGCTCAAAGCGCTCGTCGACTCCGACGTCACAGCTCAAGGCACGTACACGGGCAGACTACAAATACTTTCTTTCGCATAGAACACGATGGTCAGTCCAGGCTATCATAAACCCCACGGATGATGCAAATAGACCGCCGTTTTATTAGGAGTGACAATGACCAGTATTCACACATCAATAACGCAGTGTACTACCACCTCTTCGACTCGGTCATAAACGCGTACCTCATCGCACACTGCGACCTCTCGCCGCAAACGTCAGATACCATCGGTCTGGTCGTTTCATCCCACTGCCAGTTCTTTTCCCCGCTCTCGTTCCCCGATGTGTTGGACCTCGGCCTTCGCGTGAATCATGTAGGGAAGAGCTCCGTCACGTATGAAGTGGGGGTATTTAGGGAGGGTGGTTCTGAGCCAACGGCCGTCGGAGGTTATACCCATGTGTTCGTTGACGCCGTGAGTCGGAAGACCTCCCAAATGAGGGGTCGGACGAAGGAAGGCTTGCAGAGGCTGTTCGTAGACAGCAAGCGAGAATCGAAATTGTGAATCTGTGTAATTGTTGAATTTCAAATCACACTTTACTGCTCCCTCTCGCATTGATCGTCCAGGTCGCGCGCTGTAACCTTCGCGGACAGACGACACGCCTCCGTTTCTGCTCTTTGCAATCCTTCCCGCGGCTTCCACACATGACCGTTACCTCCGGGAAGAAGGACGATCTCCCCAAGCCATCACGAGGCAAATGGTTGAATAGGGCGTTGCTTGACATCACATCGTCAGAATGGGATATCCTCGCTTTTTCCACCGCCTTCAAGTTGCTCCTATTCTCCACATAGTGAGTCTACCTTCTCTCGAGGAAGCTTGCATTCTCCCACTAATCACTCCAGTCGATCCACGGATTTCGAAGTGCACCGCAACTGGCTGGCAATTATGCATTCGTTACCGATTTCGCAATGGTACTATGATGTACGCGATGCGTTGCGTTTGACAAAGGATAGCCATCACTCACACGAACGTCGTTTGCCTTAATAAGACCACTTCAGAGTGGAGTATGTGCCCTCAGGCTCGACCTTCGTTCTTGAGTGTTTCTCATCATCAAGAACCTATTCAGCATTGGACTATCCTCCCTTCTTTGCGTATTTCGAGAAAGTGTTGTCCATCCCGGCCTCATTTATCGATCCGCGAATCGTGGATTTAAATAACCTCAACTATTCTGCGTGGAGTGTCATTGCGTACCAAAGAACAACTGTCATTCTGACCGAGCTAGTCCTGGCGGCAGTCCTACTGAAGTAAGGCAGAACTGGACCCTGTGCATGGCGTATCACTTACTGGCCTCTTCTCTTCAGGTTTGTCCGTGGAGCACCAGATCCTAACATTCAGCGTCTAGTATCCGCGTCTCTCTTCTTGCATCCCGGTTTTTTGATCGTGGATCACATTCACTTTCAATATAACGGATTCCTGTTTGGCATTCTGCTTCTTTCGATCCTCCAAGCTCGTCATGTAATTGCATACTTCAATTCAACTCATGAAAAGACACCTTATTCATAAACCCTCAGGGAAACCTTTTGGCCAGCGGGTTCTTCTTCGCAGTCTTGCTGAATTTCAAGCATATCTACACGTACCTCGCGGTTCGTGCACCCCCGTTATGCATTCCTTTATACTTTCTGACATTGAATTATGTTCTAGCCGGCCTATTTCGTATATCTCCTTCGCGCCTTTTGCATGTCCCCGCAGGGCAGCATACTCCCCGGCAAATTCCTGGCACTCGCGAATGTCGTCATTTTGGTCTTCATCGCGTCATTGGGTCCATTCCTCCTCATGGGACAGCTGCCGCAACTGCTTTCCCGACTTTTCCCCTTCACACGCGGCCTGAACCATGCATACTGGGCGCCCAACGCCTGGGCTCTCCTCACGGCAGCCGATCGTGTCCTTCTACAATGTAAGTGGATATAGGCAATCTTTTTTGACACCTATGTCTGACGTGCTGTGATCGGGTTATTCGTAGATGTCAAACGTTTCGGGAGTAACTTTTCCATCGATGCTTCTGGGGTGTCGTCCTCGTCGAGGGGATTAGTTGGGGATACTTCATTCGCCGTTCTCCCAAATGTCAAGCCAATGCACACATTCCTCATTACCATCATCTTCCAGAGTGTTTTCCTTGTCAAACTATGGCGAACTCCAACATACAAATCATTCCTCACCGCCCTGACGCTTTGCGGCTATACCTCGTTCATGTTTGGGTGGCATGTTCACGAGAAGGCCATTCTTCTTGTCCTTGTCCCACTGAGGTAGCCGTGGTCACCCATTTGAACCAATAAGCTTGACGTTCATGTGATATAGCCTGCTCGCGGCCGAAAATTACGCTTATTTTCGCACCTTCATGATTGCAAGTACAGCTGGTGTTGTGTCTCTCTTCCCCCTACTTTTTACACCTGCCGGTACGCTATGTGCTCTTCAGTTTATAGCCAGTCAAGCTGACTTCAGAAAAGAACAAATCATCGAAGTTGTATATTCGCTTTTGTGGGCGATCGCCGTCTTCGGGCCCTTGCAGCAGCGACTATACGAGTCAGTCGCCCCCGAACCCCGCTTTTACCTGAGTTGACCATTGTCACTGTAGATTTCCCCGGTCACTCCCTGCAGTTATCGTGGGTTCACTAGAGACAATGTATCTATGGGGGTTCATTCTTCTGGAAATTATGGTCATGCTCTGTCCTGTGATAGCGAAGTCTATCGGCCAAGGATCCGAGAAGTTGGAGTTCCTTCCCCTCATGCTTACTAGCTTGTACTGCGCTCTTGGTCTTATTTGGGCTTACGCTCGTCTATCTTTCTTGTATATCACTTCGAAATAGCTCCTACCCATAAAATCAATTTTTCGCAATATGCACAACTAGGAGGCGTCAGAGATTCGTGGGAGCATGTAAAATTCTCGAGGCTTACCATCCTCGTCTTCTAATGCGTGTTCCAATCCAACCTTCTGTCCTCGAGCATGCTTTGCACTCGAACCCCAGACCATGGCACTAGCGAAGGAGTTCAGCATCTCGGATAGACCAAAGAATTCTCGGAAAACTCACTACTTCATCTGTTTCGCAATCTCCTTGTGAATAGCATTACAGAAGTCTTCCACAGTGCATTTCCCACGTTTGAGCACCACAGGGGCCGAGTAGTCTGGCGCCTGGCCTCTTGGTTTTGTGTACACACGGACCAAATCAAGTGCTCCCCACATCTTTCCGATGAGCTCGTCGACGTTGAGCCATTCGCTGGAGGAAATAGGAACACTGTGCGGGATTTTGTATATGAGGTCGAGTTCCTCGATGGAAATCGCATCAATCTTGTTCAAGACCTTGACGGGCATCAGACGAATTAGCGCCAGAAGAGGGGCCATTCTCACATAAATTGCTGGCACATAGACCCTAGAAAGGGGCGAGTGTGAACAGTCAACCGTCCAGCGGCATGAGAAATCCGCACCTATTGCCTTCGATTACGTCGACCAGGTCGTCCGCCGTCGCCCCAGGTTGGCGGATCGCGACATCCGCATTGCTGATCTTATACTCGCTGCATATTGCGTGGATCTCTTCGTGATCTATGTTCGTCAGAGGTACTGTGCTCGTTATGGCTATTCCACCCTTATCCTTCTTCCGAACGATAACTGCTGGAGGCTTCTTGTTTAGTCGAATGCCAAAGCCTTCTAGTTCGGACTCGATTATCTTCTTGTCCCCGAGGGGCTTAAGAACGTCCAGAACGATAAATATAAGGTTGCATGTCCGCGCGACTGAGGTATTCGACTATGTGAGATAGGTATGCATCAAGTCCAGATATATGACAACACCTGCAATGACTGCCGGAAATATATAAGACGTAATGCAAACATACGTATTGATCCTTGGTCATTATACGTACCTTGTCGGCCTCTACCTCTACCATCATTTGCACCCTCGATGATTCCGGCTGACGGTATCGTGACTAAGGAAATGCCATGATATAGGACTGGGACGGCTCACGTAGATCGAGGATTTGAATAGGTGCACCATGCACTTTCACGGTTCCCGGAACCGTTGTGAGTGTCGTGAAGTCGATTTCCGAGACTTCGGAATGAGTACCAGTTAACTTTGACATCAACGTAGACTAGAAATGCAGACAATATCCAGCGCTCCACATCAAATGCTTTCCAAAAATCTCTTACTTACCTTTCCGACGGATGGGAAGCCAACGAATCCGACCGAGGCTACCCCGGTTCGCGCAACATCGAAGCCCACACCGCTGCCGCCACCACCACCACCTCCCGATGGTGTGGAGATAAGCTCGCGGCGAAGTTTTGCAAGTTTCGCCTTGAGCTGTCCCAGGTGATAGCTCGTGGCTTTATTCTTTTGTGCTTCAGGCCATCTGGCATGAGGACAGGACACGGGTCATTTGAAGGGGAGGACACACTTCTAGCCTTTGAAAATGTGAGAGCGCAGAAAATTACGCATCAAGAGAAGCATACCATCTCATCTTCAATTTCCTACCCGACATTAGTGCGTTAATTTTTGGAGAAGGAAGGGAAGGATCAATACTTTTATTTTTTGTACGGTGGTCATGATTACAATTGCTGTGTTCTCCAAAAGGAAATTTGACTGAGTGGTTGTCCCTTCGCGACCCGCCTGCTTTCTTTACATCGCCACCCCCACCACTCTCTGTCCCAGGTCAACTGTCCCTCTCTTATCCCCACAGTCTTTCATGCGACCGGCCGGTCTCGTCGCCTCAGTTCAACTCATCTGAACATCCTTTCCTTAATTTCCATCACCAGTACCTGGAAGTCACCGTATTGTCACTATGTGTGGGGGCCCCTCATGGAAGCGCGAAATTGTTCCAGATCATAAGGTCCGTACAGGCTGCCTCTACAAAAGCCAGGCATCTGACCACATATGATGTTTCGATAGTTCGACTTCGTCGACACCCGGGAGTTCACTGACAATGGTTTCATGATGCGGATGAAGTATGCGCCATTCGTACTTCCTAGCCCGCGGCCTTCCACGTTGGGTTCATTTTGTCGACGTGGTGGCTGCGCACTGGCGTGATGTTATTGTCTGACAACTAATCTGCGCGTGATAGGTACCTCTGGGTATACGTTCTCGTCCTCAAGTCATTCCTTGTCTACGTCTCCGATATCTTCACTGCCGTGACCATGTTAAGCACGAAGTCCTGGACCATCCAAATTTTTCAGAACTGCAAAGACGTCAGGGGTTGTGTCGCCATCCCTTTCTCCGTCGGCCAATGGTTATTCACCAGCTGTATCATCTTCTCCTTCCTCCTCGTATGCAACATCCCTCCCACTGTCAATTTATTGAACCTAATACGTTTTACCGGTAAAGCTTGCCTATGAGGCGCGGAAGACCAAGAAGATTATAGCAAGTCGGGACATATCATATGCCTTTACAAATATCATGGCGAACAATTACTATTCTCTTCGTAAGAATTCTTGCCTAGTCATCAAACGCCCGTGTTGAGTTTGTATATTCCGCGCGTAGGCTCCTACGACCATTTCTGCTTTTTCGATCATATCCAACAATCGACGAAGAAGAAGGACGATTTCGCTTTCTTCGTCTTCTTCACCTTCAAGAGTAAGGGTGGAACGTCCCAATTTCATCTGTATATTCTCACGCTCTGCTAGGTTGGAAGCGTTTGTTTTTCGCTGATGGCCCCCGTCAATTCATTAATGCCCTGACTCTCTATGCCATCTATTTGGCGAAAAAGGATGACAAGACTTCTTGGTATAACTTTAAGAAGTATTTTGCGGGGAATAACCTGATCACAACCGCTCTCACAATCTCTACTCTCTTCACTGTCCTCATATTCGCGGGCTCCCTTCTCCTGCTCATAATTGCGGCTATAGGCTACGTCCCCCTCCTTTGTTATATCAAGGGGAACCTGAAGGTGGGGTTTATGTGACTTCAGCAGCATGATATATGCTGAGACTTCTACATTAGGAATACTGCTGCCACAAAGTTGATAAGGTGAAGTCTCCTCGTCGTTCTATGTTACATCCAGCTGACATTATCTTAGCGTATCTCTGAAATCATCAGAAAGCGCAATAAAGAGCGCACAGCCAAGGCCATAGCCTTAGCCAAGAAGGAAGCAATGGGCGACTTTTCTCATCTCAAGAACAAGAAGGGACAGTTTATTCAACAACCTCTTCCGCAGCCGACTCTTCCAAATATTTCTATCGATGATGACCTAGCCGATATTGCATCATTACAGAAGCGCGCAGGTACCCCGAGTACTACTTACACCGCGGGCGAAAGGCAGTATGCGACCGATGCAAAAACTTACGACTACGCAACGATGCCCGCGTACAATATGCCTTACTCCCATGTCCAGGATCCAGCGGCATATGCTCGCTACAATCCCTCAGTCCCTTCGCTTCCAGATGAAGGCAAGTACCACGAGGACGATTATGGGAGCACTACGGATTTTGCTCTCTCCGCCGAATCCCATGGTCAGGATAACCAGTCTGCACAACACCATGGATCCCAGGACTACGCCATGGATCCGTATGACGTCTACATTGGGTACACTACAAACGAGCAGTTTGATCCCAGCGGTGGCCAGTACGGGGTTCAGCAAGGGCAACATATACACAATGCACCGGATGATGTTGCTTATGATTCCCGGGCATATTTTGATCAGACCGGGAGCCAACATGGGCATCAGCCGTCGCAACCCTGGCACGACGGCGGACAGTTCCATTCTGTGTAGCGGAATCGTATTATCTGTATTACAACCCGTTCATTCGTTCCTTTGGTCATGTCACTTTTGGACGTCGCATTTTCAATTCATTTCTTTTTTACTGTAGTCTTCCTGTCCCTTGGCTTCTCCAGTCCTTTTCATATCTAACTTATCCAGAGAGTACCAAGAAATTTCGCCTATGGTGCAATGATGTACCCCGATGAATGCACCTTGCAATAATTTTCCGTCATCGATATCACCGTTTCGTATAGCGGAGGAAGCGAGAAGCAGCTAGCATTGTATTCAGCGGCAGAAGATGAACCGCACCATGGATTAACATACCCATAGTACTGATGAAGTTAAACCCTTTTGGAAACGTACAGTCATTCCAACTTTGCCGCAAACCTAGGAAATTAATTCTCACCGAAGAAGGCGAAAATGATCCAAGCATCCCGCCAGCGATTCTCGTAGAGCATGTTCAGTGGCGCTATGTATTCTTCACCAACCTATTCAGCGTTGTAGATCAGTTGTACTATTTTTTTGACACCAGAAATCCAGAAGTCAAGCTTGCCTTGTACTGGCAATATCTACAAGCTTGGGTGTCACTAGGGTTTTCCAGATACCCTCCGAATGCATCCACGAAGTCGTTAGCCCACGAGGCACAGGAAAGTCCAGGTGGAGGGTCGAAAATAGCAAATTCGCCTGCCTTGCAGCGTATCTGCAATCCACTTAAACAAGAAAGGTAAGCCTGTGAAATGATGCTTTACTTGGAGCATAAGCATAATAAACGCACTGGAGCTCGGTGGATAGCATGGCGCTTAGCAGTCGGGTGAATGGGTTGAGTTGATACACCCATTCCCTCCAGGTGTTTGCCAGATTCGAATACGGGATGATGACGCCACCTGGTCAAAATATAGAGAGTTACTCAGCGTAGAGTCACCTGCGAAGATCGAAAGTGTACAGACAGAAAGTGGTCAAGATAACCATGATAAATGGGTCGAACAAGATGCCCACTTGGACAGAGGGCGTGATTGCTGCGACGAGTTGCGCCAAGGATACGCCGAACAATTCCAAGAAAATGATGACCACCAGTTGCAACCCAGTTCCGCCCAACCCGGCTGAGCCTTGGCCGAATCCTTGAACGAAAATCTACAGTTTGGGTTGGTAAGTTTAAGTGGTGTGTTGGACCCGATTACCATGATGATCCAATAGATAATTCCGCATAGTATGCAATATGGTAGTTCGCCAAGCAATTGGGCGATGGCGAACACCTCAGGTAAATACATGCCACTGGAGAACTCTGTGTGTGTATTAGCGAGTGGCAGAGTGTCACCTTGATAACGCAAAGACGACCTGCCCCGTACAAATATCCCTGAGTATATGGCGAAACTGTTCTGAGTACGTGACGCCGAGTAGTCAACAATACGTACCTCGGTTTGTCATAAAGACTGGCAGGACCTGATTCAGTAAGAAAGAGGGGAGGACGGTGACCCAAAATCTGTCACCGAAAGAGTCAGCAACAACCAGTGAACGAATACAATAGGACAATACATCGAAAACATTCGGTATTGAAGGTCTCTTAGGCTCCTCCCTAGCTGGAAGAATACAAGAGATACAAACAACGAGGTGCCGAAGTGCAAAAAGAGTCGCGTGAAAATGTAGTCAGGGGAACGCCACAGTGTAACGAATGCTCGCTTCGTGACCACGGAGAGTTGGTAGAGAAACGGCGTCGCGTCTGCTCTACATTAGACACATTTGTCCGAAAGACATTTAGCCACTCACAAGTCGGTATTATTTTGGTTTGGCCAGAAGTGGCAGACCGTTTAAGTTCACGTATCTCTTGCTTGACAACCTGGAATTCCGGCGAGTCTAGCCAGATGTCTTTCCAGTCGCGATGTCCGACCCGTGGTGTTATCCCAGCGCCAATAGCATCTAGCATGTACTCTGCGATATTCGCGCCTGGGGGGCACACTGCGTCATATCGAGCAAAATAGTCTCGTACAACACGCGAGTCTGGTCCGATATCCCCAAAGTAGACTGTATGCCCTCCGTTCTCGAGGAGAAGCAGGCGATCAAAGCTCTCAAAAAGTAGAGAAGAAGGCTGGTGTACCGTGCAGAGAATAGCTTGGCCTTGGTCGGCGAGTCTTCGCAAGACGCGAATCAAGTTCCGAGCGCTTAGCGCATCTAAACCCGATGTAGGTTCATCCAGGAACAGGAGGAGCCCTGGCTTACTAGCCAGCTCGACGCCGATGGTGAGGCATTTGCGGGTCGCGGGATCAAGATTCTGAACGATGGCATCAGCAAAATCATGAAGTTCTAGGAGTTCTATCATCTCCTCGACGTATGCGTCCTTCTCTTCCATTGGAACATCGAATGGCTGGCGCAGATACGCTGAAAAGCGAATGGCCTCGCGTACTGTCGCGGTCCCTTCGTGTACGTCCATTTGTTCAGCATATGCCGTGGATCGTGCAAAATCTGGTCCGGTAGGGTGCCCGTTGACGAGGATGTCCCCGCTGACAACGCCGATGTTTTTCCTTTTAGCCAATACATCAAGACATGTCGTTTTTCCAGCGCCAGAAGCTCCCATGAGTGCAGTCAGCGTTCCAGGCTTAACATAGCCAAATATGTCGCTAAGCAGCTGTCGCGTGCCGTAGGAGACTGGGACATGGTAGCTAACACCTTCCCAGGTAAAAACACCGCGATCAGATGACGTCCTATTCGAACAAAGTATTAAATATCAGCGTGTCATTCTACAAGTCCCAAAGGCAGCTTTTACTCACGTCACATCCTTTTTGGTAACAACGTTTTCCGGATCGACTTCTTCGGCCGTCCACGCCTGCAGTCGGCTTGCTTTTCGTTCGCGGAGTCGATCGTTCAATTTGCGCGTCTCTGACGTCTCCCTAACAAACAAACGTGAAAACACCCTGCTGGTGCGTTGCTTCGTAGTGTAAGTCGGAAGCTCAAACAGCGAGCCTGGTGCCTAACGCCTACCGGAAGGAAGTCTAAAATGAGAATCTGAGTTACTTGATAAAACAACATCCAGCCGAGGACGACGACGAAATTACGACGCCAGATGTCATGATCGTCCATGTCGTAGGCGGTTAGCAGGTACGAACGACCTGAAGTAGTATTGGAACCCGGCTTTGCCCCCAACAGAGTGCAGACTTGATTCGGTCCTAGGCTGCTCCTGGGGTACGTTATTGATAACAACCCTAGACATTTGGCGTGCTCATATACTTACGGATATTTGCTGACATTGAAGCCATTTCTAGGAACCACATAGCTGCCATCGCAGATTAACTGGAATGAAGATTGGGATTGTCAGAAACAAGACAATCATTTCATATAGAGTGGATTTACGTTAAGCCCGCTATACTCGTTCTCCATCAAACCAGAGAACGCTGTGGATGACATGTATCAACGATACAAAATCTGAAAACAGGGTCTACTCACCGTAAGACATGGGGTTCAAATAGAACTGAGCTTTACGTTCAGCATCAGTTACTAATGGGAAGAGAGCGACTTACTATCCAGAACAGCCACTGTTTCATCTGCTGTACTGGGATGAGATACCCGGTACAGAGAACAAGGCCCGTGACAAAAAATGCACCCAAGCGAAAGGCAGCCTCGTATGAGAAAAAAAAGAAGCCCAGTGTCCGGAAGAGGCCTTGAATAGCCAGAAACACCATGTAATTGAAAAGGTGGAATGTCCAAAAGGCACCCCCGGAACGGTGAAGATTGGCCATAAAATATATAATGACATCGTAGACCAGAACACGAACGACGGAGAAGGGAAGATCTGAGAGTGCATTCCCGAGTGAGAGAGCTGACGGACGGTAGAGGCTGTAACTTGTCTGCAACCTGTTAAATACTGCCGCCGCCCGGAAATCAAGGGATAACGTGAGACTCACCTGTTTGTGAAGTACAGCACGTCCGCCAACTTGCATCGACAACTACAACAAATCAGAAAGTCGAAGCGCCGAGCGAATGAAGACCCACTTCACCAAATGCATCGAGGCAAGATGTTAACATGCTGATGAAAATGACGCTAGTGCGAGTAAATGCGCCGTTCGATGTTGACGGCTGGTCAAAAAACGCGGCTCCGATAATAATGGCAAGGACCTAAAAGGTTGGTTAGACGAAATCAATCTCTTGGTGAGCCTACGTACCAGCGACAAGGAAAAACTTGTCACAAGCTGGAAGCGGTCTTGGAGCCTCATCTGAAACTGCCGCCGTGCCAATGCCATAACTTGCCCTGCATACCCGAGGATATCTGGACCTTTCTTCGGGGCCCTGTTGTTCTTCTCAAGAAGTACGGCTTTTTTGAACGCCTCTCGGCTGTCTTTAGTGGACACTTTGTGATCCTCCAACTCCCTGCGCAAATCAAATCCAAGATTGGATTCCCGGAATGCTTGTTCCAAGGCCTCAGGAGTGGATGGAATATCAACTACGTTTCGTCCACGGCAAATTTGCCGTTCATTTGGGTGTGTGCAAGCCGTCAGGTAGTCCACGGTCGGTTGTCGAGGAAGTGACTTGAACCCGATTTCTTCGAAGTATGAACGAGCCAGGGTAGGTGGGCCGAGGTATATCTGCCGCCCTTCATCTAGGACGAGAACTCTATCGAATAAATCATAGATCCCTTCACCGGCCTGGTACCTGAGTTGTCGATTAGTGAGCAGGTTTCTGGAAAATCACATTCAAGTGCATACAGCGTGACAAAAGTCGTTTGGCCTAATACGTCCGTCATAATTCGCAAACTTCTCACACAGTCGAGGGCAGTTGATGCATCCAGACCACGAGTAGGATTATCCCAGCACTGCACAGGAGCCCCTGTCGACATCATTTCAGCAATACTTACCCGTTTTCGCTCGCCACCTGAAACTCCACGAACGAACACATCGCCGACGAGTGTGCCAGAAACGTGAGACATATTTAGCATTCTGAGTAACATCTCTTGAGCCTGTATGTCGATATCCTGACCGGAAATTTTCGGGAGACGACCATTTGAACTGGGAGTTTTAGTTGAAAGAACGAAAGATAGGGTTTGAGCGACAGTCAGAGTGGCAATGTGCGTATCATCTACAGGGAAAATCAATCCAAGGCCATCAGAGATGATCTTACGCCGTACCGTCCCGATTGTATACGATCTCATCTTTGTAAGTCTTCCTCACCTCCGCTGCGTCTCTTCCGCCATAACAAACGTCACCGCGTACGGAGGAATATTCATCACGCTGGTTTGCGATTACCTTCAGAAATGTTGTGCAACCTGAACCAGGACAACCGATGACTAGAATCATCTCCCCGGGCTTAGCTAGGCCTGAGCACCTGAACACATATAAGCCTGATCAAAGTGTGGTAGTCACGTTGGTCTCAGAACTTACTTATTCAGAATCGTCTTTGTGTTCCCATCTTTTGTAGGTGAGCTCCTAGACAAAAATCTCCACATAGAACGGATGAGATTGAGGCCATCCCGAAGCATGTACACTGAAGAAGTCGAAGAGTAAGCTTTAAGTAACCCGAAAGCGAACAAGAGAACCCACAGTCAAATGTCTTGATGTATATCTATTTGAAAAGTAAGATGGCTTGTTCAACTCCCACGAAAATGACTTCACCTTGTGATCCTTGTCCCCATGAACCACGACATGAAGGTCTTCCCAGGTGACCGCTACGTGCTTAGGTTGAATTCCGGCAGCTTTATTGGCCTTGTTGAACGAAATGAGGCAATCTCGGAGATCGAAAGGGCCATAGTTATCAAGAGGTCCCATCTCGACGTCTTTTTCGCTCGACAGCACCAGTTCTGCACCACGACCTTGAGACGAATGCGTAGCGAGCCGCGTCAACGGTACATTAAACCCAGTTCTTGTTTTCTGGATCCAAGAAAACCCGTTTCTATCAGCACCAGACGAAGACATCAAGTCCTACAGAAAGCGAGTATCTGGAGGCGGAGGTACCGAGTCACTTCGATGTGCAACTCAAGTCTGATATAGAGAACATGGCTCAGAGATCATGCCGAGTAATAAAGCTTTCTGGACGGTGGTCGCCGAGGTCCTCATGGATGCCACGTCCTATTCTGAATGAAGGGAGTACCGCGGAGAGTCGGATGTATCGACAAGTGCAAGGAGAGTAGTCTTG
>WNFQ01001292.1_pt1 | contig 38827 bp, 49 predicted proteins | sample 5400171 | NCBI WGS metagenome assembly WNFQ01 (sample SAMN13153356, study PRJNA577476) | soil metagenome | isolation source: 20 cm soil under Madrone tree | place: USA:California | collected 2016-06-14
CTATTGTGTAGCTAATGTACAAAGGTGGGCATGGTGGAGAAGCGCATTGAGAGGCGCGGGGAAGGCCGAGTCAAGACGTGGAAGACTAAGTTGGTGATGTCGCGGCTGGGCCCAAAAAGGAAATTTCGTGCATTTTTTAATTCAGTTTCTTCTTTTTGGACCAGCTGTTGGCAACACTCCGGGCGGCGTGGAAGGAGGGCACATTTGGGATTACTGTAGCACATTTGGCAGCCTGGGAGAGAGCATCCGCTTTTGGTGCGCTTACCGGACCGCTCTCAGATATTCTGTCTAATCTCAGGTCTGTCAATTCTCGTAAACTAAAAAGTGAGACATGGACCCAGGTCTTCCCTAGTCCGTCGACGACATCGTATGTGGTATACTGTCGAGAATACTAGCAATTAGTACGAATAGGACATATCTGAGCTCCGCTTACCTCCAAATGTTGGCTACCGAGATGTTCTTTCAGCTGTTCCAAAAGGCAAGGACCTCCGCTTTGGCCTTATCTGGCACTCCCATACTCGCAGGGGCCATGATCATTTAAAAATTATTCGTCATCAGGGTCTTTCAGAACTGTGAAGCCGAATGTGGCGAGGGATATCAAGTAAGTATCTATGGCTTTAAGCTGCGAGTGTTGGGATTAATTGGGGAGTATGTGGGTTGGAGGGGCCATATTATACAAAGCTCGACGATGCTGGCATTTGGACGGGTCAATCCTCGCGCTTTATATCTCCACTTAAAGACCATGTCCTCGTGGTTGGGGATAAACGACTCAGTTAAGTAAAATTTACACGCCGCACCGCATCAACGGGGAGGCGTAGGATATTACCAGCATCACGGCATGGACGTCTGCCGGAACGACTCGGAATGCCTCAATTCCACGGCTCTAAGAAAGGCAGGTTTGGGCTCAACCCCATTTCAGAAGTGCACATGAGGTCAGGTTCGCCGGGGTAATATACGACAACTTGGAGAGTGTTGGTATCATTGATGTATGTGCTGCTAAAAGCTTCATTTTCCAAACCTACGCACAATCCGGGGGTTACGAACCCAATAGGAAAATCGGAGGGCTTCGGGTTCAGACTTATGGACAACATACCCCGAGGCGATGGAGAAACGAGGTGCAGCCAAACGGGGTACCCCAAGCGAGGCTTTCATCCCAAATGAAGAGTTTCGGAGCTCATGCAGTGCCCGGTACTCAGACCCAGCCATCAAACCAAGCTGATGATTTGTGTGCACGCACAGATGTCAAAGTGAAAAACCCCATTAGTACAGATAATAAATAAGCATTCGCTTCCTTTAATTCGCACGTAAGAACTTCCCGGCCAATGTGCAGCCTAGGTATTCAACATTTGCTTGGAAGTCGACAAGCGCAACATAAATGGGGAGATCTATGCTTGCATACGTAAGTTGATGCCATAGTTAAATCGGCGGACACACGCACAACTGAAAACAGTCATTTGATAACGAACAAAGACGGACAGTGTGAACCTGATGATGTGGGTTGGACTTCCTTCCATTCGGGATCGGAGAACGTTGCCTTGATGTGATCTTGAACGACAAATTCATTTGGTCTGAAAGGGCCGACCACTTTCCGACACGTCAGACGCATGTGTTATTCGGGGACTTGTGCTGTAGGCACCAGAAAAAGGAGAAGGACAGGGGCGTCGCAGCCCTAAATTCCCCGAGTACGGTCCGTATACATTGACTTGTCGGGGATAATGACTTTGATAACCACTGTGAACTAGTCTGTATTAAGGCGAATATATTTGTACCCCTTCCGAGTCTTGAAGATGTCCACTGCTCGGCATTGCAGTTGCAGTCCATGAAGGCCATCCGATATATTGTTTGTCATGATGTGCCATTTAGACTGCATCTTCGTGATGTGGAACTACTTCAAAAAAAAACCTCCAGAATCAATCCATACAACACTACCAGTGCTGTGGGAACGAGATATGGGGGAAACAAAGGGAAGAGATCGAAGACTGAGAGTCCCGCGAAGAAGAAACGACATGGACAACGGCTCTACGATGTCGGACTCGAGCTAGAGCGAAATGAGGCTGAAAGGAGGACTAATGAGAGCGTCGACGGGAGGTTCTACGGAGTCGAAGTCGGGACCAGGGCGAGGTGAGGAAGACTAAACACAAACACGGGAGCAGACGGAATACTGTAGCGAGAGAAGAGATACACACTGTAATTCGATGTGATGAAAGCTTTCCCCGGCGAGCCGGAGGACTACGTGAGGTACCTATTACGATTTCCGGAGTTGTACTGGCAAAAAAAGGCGGTGAGGGGGATATCGCAGGAGGACACAGTCGTGGGTGCACAGGACCGTGAGCACAGGAAGAAAGGGGAAGGGTGAAAAAAGTGGGAAGGAAGAAGGTAGCGGGGTCGGAAGGGGAGGGGACCGGAAGCGTCCTTGTTCGGCTTCGTCGGCAGTCGAGGGACGATGGTAGGTCAATCCATTCCGGTCCCCGCGTGGCCCCGACAATTTCTTCGAGTCACAAGTTGTTCGTCCACATCGTTCGCAACGTTATAAATACAACGCACACAATAGGTGGTATGTTCAAAAATGGACGTGTTCTACGACAGATGTATATAGGAACAGCCATGGCAACATGGAAAAAGAGAAACACAGGCGGCAATTCACATAAAAGAGGTTTCCCAGTTGAGTCATAAGTAGCCATGGTCGCCACATCCTGCTGGTTAGAAGCGGCAGTTTAGGCTCTCGGGATTGAGCTTTCTATTCTGGACGGAGTTCCGAATACCTCTTGCTGTCGGTGAATCCCGTGGTGGAAGCGATCTTGAGTGCGTTGTGCCCTGTGCCAAACTGGAAAAGGTAAACAACTTCAATGTTACGTGTTTCCAACTTCGCCTAGATGAACGTCGAGAAATTAGTATCGGATCGTCTATCCTTAAGAAATAAAAGCGTGGTACATGGACCCAGGTCTTCCCTACTCCATCGTTGATATCGTATATGGTGTACTGTCGAGCAGATTGTCGATTAGTACGTTGGGTCATCTGAGTTCTGCTCACATCCAAATGCTGGCCCTTGATGTCGGCCTGTAACTGCCCCAAATAGGTGAGGAAGACATTCTTCGTCATCTCGGGCACACCCAAGCTCGAGGGCGCTACCTTGTGAGTAGAATCATCCGTCGTCAGGGTGCTCAGATTATCCAAGTCGAATGTACGGAGGGATGCGTAATATTTTCGTATGACTTCAACCTGAGGAGACGGGTCTTTGGGGAACTCGTAGGGCCGGGGAGACATCTTGCGCCAAGCTGGATGACGGTGACTTCTGGATGGTTTAATCCTTGCCCTTTATCCTTTATATAGAAAAGCAAAGACGTCTTGACATGAAAAAACAGTAATACAGCATGATTGCTCAATTCCGGTCACCATGCCGAGGGCGTAATACAGAAACTGCTTTTTCAGCTGGTCATGTGCTCTTGTGGTGGGACATCGGGACTCGAGAAGGCAAAGCAGATATGGGCAGGATCCATTTCAGACGTTCGCCTGGGGTCATGTTCGCCACGGGAACGTCGAGAGCACTGCTGTCATTGATATATATGGTGTAAAAAAGGCAAACATTTTCCAAAACCTACGAACAATTCGGGGTCCTCCTTCTGCGATGTCAGAGCCCGAGGTGATGGAGAACGCGAGTGAAGCCAGGCAGAGCACCTCAGGCAAGGTTTTCATCTTTGGCACAGCCATATTAACCCAGACAACCATGTGAATACATGATGCATGCACAGATGCCAACGTACAAGACCGTGACCTCTGTACGGCGATGATTGATCAGCACGGGTACTAGGGGAGGCCGAGCATGCCAGCCAATGCGCAGCCTAGGTTCGTCAACAACACTTGCTTGGAAGTCGATAAGCCCGGGCGATGTATGAGGTAGACCCCTTCAATTCGGTTCCGAGCATTGTCTTGATGTGATCTTGAACAACTATTGAGTGCCGATTGAACGCACTTCGTCTGAAAGGGCCGACTGTCTGTGACATGTCAGACGTACGTGTTATTCGGGGACTTGTGCTAGTATCACCAGAAAAAAGGGAAGAATGGAAGAAATCCAAATCCCCCCTCAATTGCCGAGTTTGGGTCAACTTGGCCGGTTGACAGACCGGGTAATCGGGCCGGGTTTTGAATGCGCGACGTGTCGAGGTCGGAGGTCGCTAGCCTGAGAGCCTACCTTCGTACCCCAGCCCGTCCGCGACATCTCTCTCAATTCTAACACAGTAATTATAGTCGGCTCGATACAGCTGCATAGAACTCCCTTCAAGCAATGTCGTACACTGGGTTCTGGGACGAAATTCGAAAGATACCGCCTGTGACGCGTTTCCTGTGCGGCTCGTCACTGGCGGTGTCTCTTCCGGTCATGTTAAAGCTCTTGAGCCCACACAAAGTCACTTTTGTGATGGCACTGGTAACACAAAGATTTGAGGTATGCTTTTGTGTGCAGAGAGAGCGTCTACGTTCTGACGAGCCGCAGTTGTGGAGGATCTGGTCGAGTTTCTTCTTTGGAGGTCACTGGCCCCCGTTTCCTGCAATGCTTTGGATATGCTGAAGCGTGGTTGTTAGGCAGCGGTCTCAATTATATTTTTGAGTTGGTCATGATGTAGTGCGTGCTCTCATCTCTTTCATTTTATTCTTTGAATGACAGCCCTGTTCAGTAACTATTCGAACACTCTTGAGCTCGGGCACTACTCTCGGAGGTCTTCAGATTATGCCTGGCAGCTGTCCCTCGCTGCAGGAGCCATACTAGTTCGTTTACGTGCCCTTGTCCCTGAAACGTTGATATGACTTGCTTCTAGACCCTCAATCTCCCACTTGGATCGTTTGTGCATTCGCGTGCACTCACCATCTGCATACTTTACCTTTATTCGGCGCTTGCTCCCGCGGGCACTCAGACTTCTCTTATGGGACTTATCACTCTCCCCATCCAGTACCTTCCGTATGCCATGATCGGTGCGCATTGATATCTCATATTCTTTCTCCGCTCATATGATGAATAGGTATGGATCTAATTATGGGGGGCCCGGGGGCAGCAGCCGTAAGCGTGACGGGTGCTGTTGTTGGCCATTTATGGTGGTGGGTAATTTATGGCGAGGACGGACGAGGCCTTCCTAGTCTGCGCCACTTCAGTAGTGCACCGTCATGGGTTCGTACACTTGTCAGTGATGGTGTGGGGCCGGGTTTTGCCGGAGGTGGCGTACATGTCGTTCCGCCGCGGCAACAACGGGGAACATCTACCCGTACAACTGGATACAATTGGGGTGGTGGAGGAAATAGACTAGGATCCGAATAAGAGTTTTTTTTACGCTCACTGTCTTCGTGCTGTCAGTATACGCATTGGCTTCTATCGGAGCTACTCCTTGACACCGAACCGTTCCCAGTATTCCTGCATACGCTCTATGTCCTCATGTCTCCCTTTATCTTTCAACCACGATATCAAGTCGCGCATATGGAGGATTGCCAAGACGCTTCCTTCTCCTCGGAGCTCCGCTTCTAGTTCTTTGACAGTGCTCTTGCCTTCCTGGCCAATCTCCTCGCGATCGAGTGCCAAGACCACTCCGACGACTTCGCCCCCGGCTTGGCGAATCATCTCGATGGCACCACGCACCGCCGTTCCGGCCGTCATGACGTCGTCGAGGATGAGAACGCGTTGCCCAGCGACCGGGACACCGATCAGGCGCCCTCCTTCGCCGTGATCCTTGGCTTCCTTGCGATCGTACGCAAATCCAACGTTAATCTGGTGCTGTGTGTGTAGAAGAACGGTGGTGACCGCGGCAAGTGAAATCCCCTTATAGGCTGGCCCGAACAGAACATCAAATTCTGGAAGCTGTCTCGGCCAAGGGGTCGAGAGGGCCTTGGCAATGGTGTGGGCATAGGCGGTGCATAGTGAATTGAGAAGCGGGCCTGTGGAAATTAGGCCGGCGTTGAAGAAGTACGGTGAGACTCTAAAGGCAGTCCGTTAAACTGGGGTGCTGCGCGATCCCAAGCAAACATGAGTTGGTCGCACCGGCCTGACTTGAGAGTGAACGATCCAAACTTGAGGGCACCAGCGGTAAGCGAGTCATTGACCAACTGCGCCTGATAACTCTCTAAAACGGGCGTAGTTGTAGCCATGATGGGGATGTCGGGCCGTGGGAACGGTGACGGGCGGGCGATCGGCGGGCGATCGGCGGCAATCTTTATTGGGACCCCTGACAATCCTTTCCTTTTTGAAATCCCCCCTGCCCCGCTGCGTGCGGACGGGGTCCATTCGGAGTCCATCGGCCGGGTCATGTCACGACGCCTCCACTTAAAGCTTAACCACCACCACGTACTACGTACGTACTTAAGAGCAGGGCCCCCACCAACATCTGAATGGGTAGTCCCTAAGTATGGCACCGTTTCTTCCAGCTGCTGCGTTCTTGGCCCATTTTTTTTCCTCGGGAGACCCTCAACCCGAGCGTAGCTTGGAATCAGGACATCAGGATCCGGAAAAGGGAAGCCCACGGGATGACCAGGAACCCCAATACGAGGATAACCCAGAGGACGCCGAAGAGCTCGATGACTTCGAGGATGGGGATGGTGTCGACGAAGGAGAGGGGCAACAGAATGAGCCCCAGTCGAGGCAGGGGGTTCCCTTGACGTTTACCGCGACCTTTTCGACCTCTTCCGGCGCCAATTTTCGACCTTCTCTTCCCAAATGGCTTGTCAAGATCAAGGAGGGCTTGTTTGGTTCTCTCGGAGAAAGTGCACAAATCCTTCCAAACTATCGGCGGACTCCTATCATTTCTGGGAGTCTCATTCCTTTCTCCATCCTTCTAGAAATCCCCGGTCTGACGGAGCCCTGGTACGTCCGGACATACGGCAACCAAACTGTGGAGACACGCAAGGACCCTCCGCTAGTGATAATCTCCATCTCTATTTCCATGGCATTGGCGGTTCTAGCAAATATTGCCCTTATATTTCGGTTCCTAGAACGACATGTCAAGAGAAACACCATCATCTGTATCGTAGCACTGACTCTACACGGTAAATCCCATTTTTCTTGCGCTTCTGAATAATATAAATCGTCTCCTCTAGACATCCTAAACGTCGTGACTGTTGTCACCTTTGGTATCCAGCACAATGTCAACGACGGCTTCACTACCAGTGAAGCATTCTGGTCGGTCACTTGCTCCACAATAGTATCTACTATAACGAATATAACTTTGATCTGGGACTTCGTCAAAACGCCCAATTTTGCCAAAGCTGGTAAGTTGGTCTTCACCTATTTACATTTCATTTACTCATCCCTCGTCCAGGCAGTGGCATCACGCTCAAACAACGATCTCTCGTCATCATTTCAATGATATTTATGACCTATGTAGCACTTGGGGCGTTAATGTCTTCTCTCATGATGGATCTCACATTCGTCAATGGCCTGTTTTTCACCATCGTCACCACACTCACCATCGGCTTCGGCGACATCGTACCGGTAACTGCGGCCCAGCGCTTTGCAGTCTGTCTCTACGCTGTATTCGGTATCATCATCCTCAGCGCTGGAATACGCCTCACGTCTGAGGCCGTGCTGGAAGGGCTCCAGATCGGGTATCGCCGACGCTTACAGGAATACAAGAGGCGCCGCAGAGAACGGAAACGCGAGCGTGAGGAGGTGCGTCGCTGGCGCGCCGCTGTCGAGGAGCGCCTCGTCGATCGCGGACTCGATGTGTGGACGCCAGACAACCCGGCGTCATCTGCAATTCACAATACACGGCCAGCAACACTACGCAGGGGGTCAAGTCTTGTGGTCCAAGCTATGTATCTGAATACGGAGGCGCTCCCCCATGACGAGTTAAAAGCAGCAGCACGGGAGGCTGGGGTCCCTCCCGATAAATTCATCGGGCGTAAGTTTGGAAGGCGTGCACGGCAGAATCGCGTTCTCCACAACCATCAGGACCGCGATAACGGTCCTGATAACCACCACCACCAGCATCACCACCTGCATCCCAACCAACATCATCGTCATCATCATCATCACCACCACCACCAACAAACACCACCTCAACAACAACAACCAAGCAACGAGGGCGAGCAACCTGGGCGTGGGCGTGTTCCTATGGACTTTACTTGGACGATCGACGACGGTGGGATGCAAGAGCAAACAGACGGAAGGTGGGTGGGTGGGTGGTGGGACAGGGCGCGCCAGAGTCTGCATCTGGCAGGTGCAAGCGACGACACGTCGGCCCCCCGGGGAGATTCGAACGGAGGCATGACATACCAGATGATGGTTAAGACCCTTGAGAGAGAGGAGCGTCGATCATTGTACATAAAGGTTCGTTATCTCTTACTGAGAATGCTTTAACGAGGGTTAAAGGGTCATTGGTGTCAGCTTGGCCTTTCGTGGGCCATGTTCTTCGTTTTTTGGACTGTAAGTAGTTTCACCAGCTGGCCTTAGACCTTACGATTCCTCTCCGTGTATTGAACCCCACTTTTACAGATTGGGTCTCTCATCTTCTCCAGTACGGAGGGGTGGAGCTATGGCTCAGCGATGTACTTCTGTGAGCATTATATTATACCATTAGACTCATCATGACGTGAACATAAAAATAGGCTTTATTGCATTCACGACCATCGGGTACGGTGACTTGGCTCCCGAAACCGCCATAGGGCGTTCTATATTCGTCTTCTGGGCCTTATTCGGGGTTGGCGCAATGACCGTTCTTTTTGCCGGTACGTCCTCCGAATCACACTCCTCGCCAGTGACATTCAGCGTGCCACAGTCGTATCCGATGCCTTCTCCACGAAGTATCGCAATGTCACACACGACAAAAGGTTTGATCGTGCTGTCCGTCGATATCGTCAGGGCCAGGAGAAAGCCGTGATGAACAAGAAGGGCGAGGACGAATGGTCGCGCAAAGAAAGACCCCCCTCACGGGTAGTACCAGCTCTCAAGGCCAACCTTGCCAGAATTTCGTCGAGGACGTCCACGCAGGCTTACAGTGCACCAAAACCCTCGCTGACACTCCCCGAAGCGGAGGCGCTCCTGCGCTCCAGAACTGAGCCGCTACCTGCGATGATATTGAGAGACGTGCTCAAGTTACGTGATCATACTCGGTATTTCCTGATGACCCATGGGCATGCCGACGTATTTGATCTCCAAATGGATACTCAGGGAGGGAGTAGGTGCTCAATGCCGAAAGAGCATGCGGTACATGAGGATCTTAAACAGCTGCTCGATGAGATTGCGGAGGAAGAAGGGCTCGAGGAGCGCTCAAAGCTAGAAGTGTGGGACGATGCCCACGCGAGGAAGGTAAGTTTCTCGTCGGATGAGCGTATGTTTGGCGTCAACGGTTGCTCACTTTTTTCCAGACGCTCTTTGTACTTAGTCTTGAAAGTGAGGATTTTATTGTGTTGCCAGTGGCGCGAGGCTGTGCTGACAGATATTTTTCAGAGGTAGCACGGAAGATGACAGAAGCGGCAGAACTCGCATTGGAGACGCTCCATGAGCGCAATGAGTTGCTTGTCAAGGAAGGGCGCGAGGTTCGGGTTGAGGAGCCGGAGGAGATTCAGAGAAGAGATGAACGGTCAGGGTAGAAGGCGGTAGGAACAGCAGAGATTCGCTGAACTCGCGCTGGGAGACACTCAGTACTCAAGTACTCATGACTCATGGACACCTGTGGTTACTACTGTATACTACTGTAACTTACTGTATATTAACGTGTTTATATCCACTCGGCGTTTTCCGAACCGACTCGTCCGCGTCCGCCTCGCAGTTGCACCTGTCCCAGAACGAAATGGCTGCAGAGGCAGCTTTCAAGGACGTGCCAGAGATTTTCGAGGTGATTACTCGCGAGAATGTTCTATACCAACCCTTTTATTCAGATTTCCGCATAGGTCGAGTTGGGGGAGTCCCTCCTCGCACGAACTGAGGCACTTGGTGCGCATCACTCGAATCCTCAGCCCTCTTCCACGCTCATCTCATTGGAATCCTGTCAGCTACGTTTCGTGAGCTCGGTCCACCGGATCTCTGCCATGTCGTCAAGAGCACCACACGTGCGGGCCAGCGCGAAGTAAGTACACAAACCTCGCCCTTCCTATTGTTAAAAGTCATGAAACCCTCATAATCGGTCACTACGCTTCACCCACGCTCTCTCCCCTGCTCGTTCTGCAGTTGGGTTCGTATCATTACGTCTCCGGCGTAGACACGTCGTCATCCGCATCGCTCGCGGCGTACATCAACTCTCTTACATATTCCATCGAAGAATCGCAAGCATGGTTCACGAAAGGTGCGACTTGGAAGGTAAAGAATGGTTGCTTTTGGTGCGTTTGTATCCCGATTATTGCTCCCACTACGCCCTGATCGGTTTTGTGGACCCGTTTATACCCGCGATGCAGCTGTTTCAATGCGTTTTCACGTGTGGACGTGCGCGTAGATGTCAAGATACCCGGAGGCGTGAATGCATACGTCATAGACCTACGAGGCGAGAGGTGCCTGTTCTTATCTATCACACTTCGATAGTCTGCCGACCTCTCCTCACAGGCATCAAGCTACTCCCGAAATCTGGCAAGAAACATACCTCTCCTCCCTTCTCCGCGCGATCCTTTACTCTGACGACCCGAACTACTTTCTTGAAGCTTATCGTCAGCTAGAACCGATTTCCACGCCCGATGCCGAGCTGCGTTTCCTTCAAGCTGCAGAAGCCCTCTTCATGAAAGGTGCAAAATTTACCTCAGCTATCACACATCGTCTAACTCTTAACGATATACCGGTCGGAATCTAGGATGGCAGGTTGGATCGGATCCCGAGATCCAAGTTGCGACTGTTGTTTCGAACCACCTCACTGCCGGAATCATCAGGTATTTTGGCGATAGTGGGCGGTGGCAACATGCCGCAAACCTTTTTGAAAAGCTAGCTGCGCGCGACCCTGAAGTGTCATCTCTGCTTGCGCGGAGCTATATAGGGATGAGTGAGTCTACTGAGGACTTGAAACAGAAGTACGTCTAATTGTACCTTAGATGAAGAGGTCAAGGCAGTTCAGATAATGGGCACGGCGATGAGGGACACACCACAATCATACCTGTTACTCCACACACAATGCGACTTTCTGCGAAGTAAGGGCAAGCACGAATGGGCGCTCAAGCTTGCGCGCCAAGCAGTCAATTGCGCGCCTAGTGAGTTTGTAACATGGGAGAAACTCACGGATATCTATATTGACCTCCGAGAGTACGAGTCGGTGCGTTTATCCGTCGGTGCTTTTTATTGTTGTGGGTGACAAAGACCCGCTCAGGCGCTACTCACTCTCAATTCGTGTCCAATGTTCACATTCAATGGGCGTGACGCACACCGCAGCCTCACCGCCTTGCGATTACATTTACCCGTTAAGACGGCAGTCGTGGAGATACTACCAGAGCGTGAGAAGACGGACGACGACGAGGCGGACGCGGCATTGCAACGTTTACCGGCGCCCGGATTGCGCGGGACATGGGCGCGTGCCTATGCGCTACTCGCTCGGCTCGTATCGCAAATCGGATGGGATGAGCTTCTCAAGACGCGGAGTGCTGTATTCGTGATGGAAGAGGAGTACAGGATGCAAAAAGCGCAGGGTGATATCACTGCTGCTTCGCGGGAGGAGACGCTTGCAGATGACGACGCCTCGACAAAAGGGGTAGTCACGCCCCGTTCGGAGAACCGGGAAGACTCGCCGATGTCCAGCGATGTCCAGAGCCCCACTCAGACGCATGTGGACACGGAGGGCGTTATCCCAACAATCCGTATTTCCACCGAGTCTGCGCGCGAGGCGTCACTGAGCGCGGAAGAGGTAACTGCTCCCGGGAAAGTGAATGGTGTGGAGAATCCGAATGGAGATCCGGTAGAAGGACTACAGCAACCCGCTCAGGCTGCTGCCGGTGATACTGATGGAGATAGCAAAGATGGAACGCCAACTGGTGGGCCTGGGCAGGAATCTTTCTCATTTAGCAACAAACGGCTGTGCGAGCGGTGGCTGGATAACCTGTTCATGGTGCTGTATGAGGTAAGCGTGTTGGTTACAATCACCGTTTCCTATGCAGTATGCCGACAAAGCGCTAGGATCTCCGTGTTTGGACGATTTTCCGGGCAGAAGTCGCGCACTTCAAAACGCAGCATGTGGCATACCGGAAGACCGGCCTGGAATGGGAAATCCTTGGCGACCTTGGTCTGCGGCTGCATCACAAGGAGGAGGCAAAGGAGGCGTTCCAGCGGGCGTTGGACACGCCTCGGTATTCGATAAAGCCATGGGCGAAGTTGCTGGACATGTACGCGGAGGAAGGAGACTTGATACGCACGCTGCAAGTAGCGATACGTGTCGCTGCGTATCAGCACGGAGAGTATTCCGAACTTGCGGTATGTTCGCATCATGACGTTATACGCGGAGCTAACTGGGGATCGCAGTACCCCACACAGATCGCTCGTTTACTTTTCAAACTGGAACAGGTGCACGGCCATGCCAAGATATGGAACACGTTGCTAAGTATGGGGCTGCCGGAGCCCATCTTGCAGATTATGCAGCGGTACTTGCAGTACGGACAGCGGTTCAAGGTGGAGGGAAGTGACTTTTGAGGCTGATTCGATTCTTTTTTTTATTATTTATTTTGAGTGATGTCATGTCACGATATCGATAAATTACAACGAAATCGCCTCGTCTCCTTTTGAATCCCCATGTCTCTCTCCCCGCCCATACGAAGACTCTCCAGCGCCAGCAGCGGCAGTAGCAGCAAGCGCGAGGAAGACCTCATAAATGCCTACGAGGCAGAGGAGGAACGCATAATCAACGTGCTCTCCCGCAAGCTCGAAAAGGTTCGCCCCCTTGCCATTCATTTAGAGGGGCGCTCTTTTGCCCACCAGACGCCACAACGATTCTCAGCTTCAGGAAGAGAAGATTGAGCTCGAGAATGCACTAGAGGCCGAATCAGAGTCACATGTGAACCGCCTTTCCCGCGAGCTTTCAGCGTTGCGACTTGCACAACAGCTCGCTGCCAACCAACAACAACAACAGAATGGAGGATCCCCCGCAGGACTCAGCGGCACTGGCAATGGTAATGGCAATGGTGCTGGAGTCAATGGCGACGGCACCCAATCGCCTACCCTTCTCCGCTTGCCCAATCCGGTCGCACCGAGCTCCGAGGACATGCTGGAAGCCATGCGTCGCGAAAACGAGCACCTTCGCAATCGCTTGGTCGATACCGAGCGCGAATTCATACGGATAACGCGACTCAATGAAATATACAGAGAAGAGCTGATCCAGCACAGACGTCGGGTACGTCTTCATTACGTTTGGTCATACTCTTGGCTTTCTCGTGGACATTCACTATTTACGCGCTCTTTACTGTAATAGTTAGGTCTCCCCGTGGACAACCTCATCGGTTTATCAGCCCACGATCCGTACTTCCAACCTATGCACAGGCGATCATCCTCAAATACGTCATCGCCCTCCACATCCGTCGTGCTCCCGCCGATCGGCAGCGGCGGTGGCCCACATGCAGTGCGTGCCTCGCCGAGCGTAGCGATCCCTCGACCGCCCTCGCAAATCCATCGGCCCCCTCCAAACGCCGTATCAGAATCCACAACGCCCTTATCACACTCTCCCTCCTCCGCATCTGACTCTCCATACATCTCCCCATCGTTATCCACGCACCCAGCAAGTTTCGCAACAGCAGCGACCACACCGCCATCATCCACGTCCGCACCCCGCGGCGCAGTATCGACCACCATCGCGCCCCAACCGCTCTCGTACCCATCCGTACCACCGCCCTCGCTCTCGTCGTCGTACGCAGGTCCTGACTCGCCTGTTGAACCGAGAGGAAGTCGCTGGCGCCATGGGTCTTTGCGTGATCTGCGTCAGGCGAGTCGGAGCGCATCGAGGCATCATAGTGTCGAGCGCGGAGCGAGAGTAGCGGAGACGGGTCAACTCGTACCGCGTAGTCGCGCGGGGAGCATCGTGCCAGGGACCAATTCGGCACCTCCTCCCTCTGTCAACACCATCCCCCCGGCTGAAGTCGGATTGTCAACGTCTTCATAAACATAAAGCATTCTTGACTCTGCAAAATGGTTACTTTCGGTTACTTTCTCTCTGTTCTTTTTCTTTTCTTCGTACGTGATCGTAAAGCTCCTTCGTATCGCAATTTTACCCCCACTCTCCCCTTCCTTGCGTTGTTTTCTATTTGTTTCAGAGTTCATTTGTGCAGCCCCTTTGGAAAGCACTGGGTGTAACTATGTGCCTGTAAATTAGCAGATAAGAACACTATGATCGCCAAGAGGAATCTTTAATCCATGTCTTGTCCTCTCTTCACACAGCATATGCTATTGTTGTACATCTAGAAGCGAAAATACAGCAAGTCCAGACGATGGTTAGATACATGGGAACAACAGGTCTTGCATAACTCCCGAAGGGAAAGAATGGACGTAGAACGTGGTCGAAAGAGGTCGCGCTTTTTAGTGCAGGTGCAATATTAATCGACCTTCTTAGCCTCTAGCGCCTTTCTATCCAACACCTCCACGAATTTTCTCGGGAACCAGCCTTCGCGATCATCGCGTGTCCGGCCCCTCCACCACTCAGTCTCGACCTCGAGCCTGGGATCGACCTCCAAGCCGGTACTCGGATCCAACTTGCCCATCACAGCCACAACCTCATTCTGCTGCAAACTAAGCTCCGACGGCGTCGAAGCCTGGAACGGATACACCGTGCGCGCAAACGCGAGCTGCGATGGGTCAAGAGGAGGTAGGACGTGCTGTCCTTGTTGGGGATGTTGTTGCTGTTGCTGTTGTTGTGCTGCATGATCGGCGAGGATTTTGACGAGTTTGTGCATGGCGTAGGGTATGCCTAGGAAGGCTATGAAGAAGAATACGAGTGGCTTTTTGCTTGCGTTGGGCGGTGGGGGTTGTGATGGTCTCGCGGCTGGACCTTGCACGGGACGGCCGTTGAGGAACTGGCGAAACTCGCTGCGCATCTCTGCGCTATTTCCGTTACCGCGGCGGCCGGTAAGGATATCGCGTAGCCAGCGTACGAGGCCGAAGAGGCCGAGTACGCTACCGAGGGCGTTGCGTAGTTGGGCGAATTGATCGATGACGCCTGCGAGGGCGAAGAAAGAGGAATGTGTGGCCATGAATGTTGATTCGAGCATTTGTGCGAGGCCGGCGAATGTCTGTACGACGGAGTGAAGGAGCGCAAAGGTCGTTGCTGTTGTTGACTCAAGCGCCTGTGACACGCTTGCGTTTGTTGGGTCGTAGGGCATGCCCGGTTGGCCGAACGCGCCCATTCCGCTATATGCACCTGGATACATGCCATTCATACCGTACGCACCGTACCCATACCCGCCAAGAGACCCCATGCCTCCCATGCCTCCGTATATAGAGGAAGTATAAGGCGCGAAGGCGTTTGCGCCGGCGAAGCGATTGTATGGGGCGGTGAAGGGGGTCGTCAAAGGGGTTGTCATTGTAGACGCTGCTGGAGAGGTGAAGGAGGCGGGTCGAGCCGGAACAGAGGGCGTGCTGGCTGCTGGAACAGATGTCGATGCTGCCGCCGCCGCTGCGATGGTACCACTACGCTCCCATGGCTTCGGAGGAGAACCCATCGATCAAATCAGGCCCGTTGTGGATATCACAGAGGAAGACCAAGTATGTGAGAGTGGGTCGGGTCGATCCGAGAAGATTTGTAAGGGAGCGAGCTATGAAATACTTGTGGTGGTCAGAGAGAGAGAACTTGAGATGAAGAGTCGAGTACCTCCCAGGGACCCTCGTGGATATTTTGAAGAGTTGAAGAGTTGAGGGAACGTTGCGGGGAAGGCGGGGGCAATAAATTAAGTTGGTTAATTTCGCCTCGACCAATCAACGCCGTTCTCGGTCTTCCGCATTCCTTAAAGTGGTACAGAACAGTGGTCACTATGTACTGACATGAGCCAGCTCCTGTCAGTGTGTTAAAAACTCCGGGGGTGCTAGCGACCACCATCACAAGCTAGAATATCTTTGATTCCAAGGAACAGAGGCAAGGGCCCATGCACCGAAAAGATTCGTTTATAGAGGGAAAGACCGTCGAGGTAAGTGATGCGCGGCTCCTTTTTTGCGATGATTATTGAGTTAAGCGGTACTCTGGCAACCTCAGTCTGCCAACAGGTGCCAGTGACCATACGAACACTTCCCTATGCCCTTCTATTTGGAATTATTCGAATTATACCTGAATCTCCGTTGGGCCTGGTTTTAGCTGGCCCATTGCATCACCACGTCGCCTGAACCCGCGGCTGCGCTGCACGGTAAATACACCAGCAGAGAAAATGCTGGGTGGATGGCCAACTTTATTCCCTATCGTTATACCGCACATCGATGAGTCCAGACCAGTGTCTGTGTCGGGATTGAATAACATCGTCGGGTCTCAAATCCAGCTCTACAATGTCGCAAGTAGACAATTGAACAGAAGTCAGGACACTAATTGACATTCGGGGGCGAAGAAGAAATAATTTTGGAACACCATCGGCCCCTGTTGATTCGTTGTTGGCTGGATCTGCCCCATTTCTGGCATGCCTCCGCTTGGAACGCATCCCATACCGAAGCCGCTTTTGTCTGCTAGTGACCTTACTGACATTCACCTTGGGGGATATTCCTCCTTGCGTGTATTTTTCACCCGAGGAGATAGCCGCTACTTCTCTGGAATGAAATATGTCAATTCACTTCGCCAAACAAGTCAACAACCGCGTCCAGTCACACGCACGGTCCTCCCCGCTCTCATCTGGTTGACCCTCGAATGTACTGGCGAGTACTTGGAAGACCTCGTGGCTCGAATGGGTGCGCCTTCACTCGAGAAGATGACGATATCGGTCGCCCCTCCGCTTGAATTTGACATTTCCGAATTTTCGCAGTTCATCTCTCGCATGGAACGTTTCAAATTATCGGATAAAGTACACGTATTCGCTCACTTTGACAACATCCGGTTCACGTTCTCTCAGCGATGGAGCACCGATGACTTCTCAGACCTTTCGTGATTTTCATCTTAACATCGTGGATGCGCGACCAACCATGGTTCCGGCCGGAATTGGTCTTGGAAAATGAATTGCAGAAATTTCATCACGATTTACCGGTGTGAAGGAGCTGTTATTAAACAAAATGTAGCAGAAGAATATCGCGTGTGCCCGAACGCCTCTCCTGAGGAAAGGGTGACTGAAGCATTCCCTGCGCCCCAAAACATTTACTTAGTAGAGGAGCGGCCGCTATGGGTGAGCAAGCAAGACATCGCGCAGGGGTAAAACTCTACGATTCGGAACGCGGCAAAGAAGCGGCAAAGAAGTGGGAGATCAAGGACTGGTGAATGCTGTCTGGTTCTGGTTTTCCGTGTTATCTGTTTACCGCTTGCCGATCCGCTCATTGCTTGCTTGGCCCCGAGACAGCAGTTTGCATCTGATTTTTTGGTATGATACAGTATGGTACCTTGAACGCCTGACTTGTGACTGTGCTACTACATACGCTTTGACAATTCGCGACACTGTGAGCACTTAATTAGGGCAACTTGCGATCAAATAAAGTCGGGCAAGGCTCTCCAACCCACGGCCTCTTAATCGCGAGAGGGCGACATGTATAGAAGCCCCCTGAGGGGATGACGTACCCATGATTACGAACTCAGGGGCTGACTAAGGGCTAACTACAGTACAACATACAACCTCTATATGATGCAAAAAAGAACGCGCTCAAAACACTCAGATGCGGGGGTCCAAGATGGTCAAGGTGGGTAGTAATTCCTACTAGTCCGTTTCGAATGGAATATCGAGTTGGGCGTCACTCTGGCAGCATCACTCGACCAACAAGTGAACATTGGACTCGGAACAGTTCCCAGTAATGTCCTTCTTGTAATATTCGGGTTCTATCTGGATAAATCTCACAACCGCTGGCAATGGGACTGGTTTCCTTTGGTCCATGTGTGCCGAAGCTGGCGATGTATCGTGTTTGGATCACCGCGTTGTCTGGACCTCCAGCTGCTCTGCACGGGAAATACACCAGCGGGGGAGATGCTGGGTGGATTTCCAACGTTACCTATCAACATACAGCAAACTTTCGAGCCAGGGCCAATGTCCACGTCGGGAGTGGATAATATCGTCGCTTCGCTCAAGCACGGCAGCCGCGTATTCAAAGTCAAGCTCGACGATGTTCAAAGTTGGCCGCAATTTGAAAGACTTGTTACAGAAATGCAGAGGCCATTTCCAGAACTGGACCATCTAGATATTCGGGTGACCAGATCGACCAGAGAGTCCGGATCGCCACCAGTCGTTCCTGATTCCTTCTTGGGTGGATCTGCCCCACGTCTGGCACACCTCCGCTTACAAGGTGTCCCATTTCCTGGATTACCGAAACTACTTTTATCTGCCAAGGACCTTGTTGATATTCGTCTTTGGTATCCTCCTGGTTCCGGTTACTTTTCGCCCGAGGCGATAACCAATGGCCTCTCTGCAGTGAAGCAACTCCGATTACTTGATATTGCAATCGGTTCCTCACCTTCTCGCCAAGAAAGCCAACGCCCTCACCCAGTCACACGCATTGCCCTCCCCGCGCTCATCCAATTAAAGCTCGAGTGTACATGCGAGTACTTGGAGGACCTCGTGGATCGAATAGATGCCCCTTCACTTGCAACCATGGAGATATTTTCCCATCCTGTGTTTTCAAACTTTTCTAAACTTCCACAGTTTATCTCTCGCATTGAAGCTTTTATGATATCTGATCAAGCACACATATTCTCTCATCCTATACAAACTCGGTTCACATTTTCCCAGCGAACAAGAACAGTCGACTGGGCAGAGCTCTTAATCAATTTCTGGGCGAAAACTGAAACCCCTCATATGTTCAAGTTGCCGCTCTATTGCTCATCTGTGCCTCCACACTCCGCTTTTGAACGTCTGGTGATTCAAGAGTGTCGATTTCCCGGTTCGGTGCCAGTTTGGGACATGGAAAACGAACTGCAGGAACTTTCATCCCGATTTGCTGCTGTGAAGAATCTGTTCTTGGACATAAACGCAGTAGAAATTGTTGGTTCTGCCCTGAAAAGGTTCCCTGAGGAAAGTATGACACAAGTCTTCCCTGCGCTGCAAAATGTTTTCGTGGAGGCGCTTCAGCGATGGTCACCCAACCAGCAAGCCATTTGGCAGTTTACGAGTGTACGACAGATTGCAGGTCAACTTGTGCTTCTCCGCAATTGGGAAAGAAAGGGGTAAAGAAGAGGGACTGGTGAGTTGCTCTCACTGGCAGGCTCTGATTCCGTGTCATTGACATACTTATTATTTGGCCTGCCATTCCCCTTACACCCGTTGTTCGATTGCGACTGCTGAGATACCAGTTAGCATCTGACTTTCTTGTATGGTACCTTCAATCTCGAAGGCCGTGGACTGTTACACCTAGTATACTAGCAGTAGTATGATACTATATGCATAGCGTCAAAAGCGCTACAGTTGGTGATGAATATACCGAACCTGCCAGGCTGAGGGAACTCCAAAGGGAATCCAACCCTGAACGTACGTCTGAACGCTCATGCTAAACCAGTTCAATCCGAGTCATCATCGCCCTTTTCGAGGCAAAACAGCGATGCCTGGGCCCGCCGTCAGCGAATGACTAATCATCGTTGCGCTGGACAGTCACTGGACTCGTTCCCCCGTTCCCCGTTCCCCCCACTTCCCACTGTCCGGACACAACCCACTCCCCTAGCAAAGCCACATTTATTTTCGCTTTTAATATGACTGACAACACAGGATCGTCTCTCTTTCAAGTGCTTTTCGAGTCTGCATTACAAGACTACGAAAACCAAACGGGAACAACATTAACCAGCCACCCACTCGCCGAGCAACTCCAGACTTGCCAATCAGTTGAGTCCGTTACCGCCCTTCTCCAAGAGCAAGTCCGGGCCTTTAGTGAATTCCGAGAAAGTGATAAAATCACGAAATTGCTCAAGAGTGTGGTATCATCCCTTTCCAAGGTTTTTGCCACTGCCCGCCTCGGCCAACATTTCGGACTGGTATGTCCCAGGCTGCTGAACGGGTGTCCCACGTCTCTAATGCCCATTTGATAGTCATTTCCACCTGCGGATGCGATACATACTGGCCTCGGTGTACTACTCACTGTATGTGTCTCTTTCGTTTCTACGTGCGTATTCTTCTCACATTCGTATCTCAGGCTTTCAAGGGCGTCAGCTCCGACTTGGAGGCTGTTGTCGAATTGCTAGAATCCATAGAACACTTCTTGAAGCGCCTCGACATCTACACTAAGGTTACTCCTACGGAAGCTATGACTGAGATGGTCGTGAAGATATTGGTGGAGCTGCTCTCCACCCTCGCGCTCGCAACAAAACAGATCAGGCAAGGACGACCAAGTGAGTCCATCTTTGCTGACGTCTTATCTTACTCAATGCAATGCAGAGAAATTCGTAAAGAAGCTCTTCGGAGAGAATGGGGTCGAGGCGGTTCTTCAGAGGCTGGACCGACTGACCCAGGACGAGGCTCGGATGACGGCGGCGCAGACGCTTGAGGTCGTTTACCGTCTCTCCCAGAATATGAGAACGGTCATCGACGGTAAGAAAATACATGTTGCTTGTCAATCGTTAGTTGTTGAGCATCGTCCCCTTTAGACGGCGAGGCATCGGTTGACGGAATCCGGAATGCCCTCGGTACGTTTTATTGACAACGATAAGCTAGTTTCTCATTCAACTCGGTGTTAGAAATCCTACATGAATTGGCAAGTGAAATGACTAAGGCAAAACGTGAGATATTTCATGAAGATGCCATTGCTGACGGCAATCACTGAGGTTGTCTGGCCGCGACAGGTGACAAATTACAGCAAGATGTTCGAAGTTGGCTCTCTCCGCCTGACCCATGGAAGAATTATCATATTTCCCACGAATCGCGACACAAGGGAACAGCAGCCTGGTTTGTCGGAGGCAGCACCCTCTCGGAGTGGAAGTCGTACGGATCAAATTCCCTTCTGTGGATTCATGGCAAACGTCAGTTCCTAATCCGTATTATACTCCTTTTCGATGACTGATAATTTATCCTCTTGGTAGCGGGCGCAGGGAAAAGCGTCATCTGGTATGGTTTAGTCTTCGGTATTTCCGTCTCGAGAACTAATTATTTTGACCAGTTCCGCAATCATCGAAAACATAATTTCCATGAGGAAATCTGGGCTCGCGTCACTGGGATTTTTCTACTGCGATTTCAGGGAGGATGTAAAGAGGGACCTGCGCGGACTGGTCTCATCTATACTCGTCCAACTTTCCCACCAATCCGACTCTTACTATCACATTGTTTCCAAATTCTACTCCGCCCACGCAGACGGTTCACAACATCCCGGCGATAATGAACTCGTGCAGTGTTTAAAGGATATACTAGGTGTTTCAGGGCAAGCGCCGGTTTACTTAATTGTTGATGGCCTAGACGAATGTCCAGCTATATCGGCTACGCCGTCTCCCCGCGAGAAAGTGCTAATATTCTTGGAGGAACTCATCGGCTTACAACTTCCGAATCTGCGCATATGCGTCACCAGCCGACCCGAAATCGACATCAAGGATGTTCTCGAACCCTTAACTTTCCGTTCTATTTCGCTACATGATGAGACCGGACAAATGGAGGACATCGACAATTATATCAGATCAGCCGTAAACACGGACCCGATGATGCGAAGATGGAAGGCGGCCGACAAGGAATTGGTCATTGACGTACTCATAAAACAATCTGACGGGATGTAAGCATTAGCGCTATGGACATTCAGGACTTGTGCTCATTTCCGATGTAGGTTCAGATGGGTTTATTGTCAGATCGACTACCTTCGGCGCTGCCTTCCGGGACGCATTCGGCACGCGCTAGACGAACTACCGGAGACACTTGATGGGACATACGACCGCGCCTTGCGAGATATCCATAAGGAAAAGTGGGAATTTGCTCACCGCCTCCTTCAATGTGTCGCAGTGGCTGTTCGCCCGCTCCGTGTCGAAGAACTAGCCGAGATACTTTCGTTTGACTTCAAGGCAGGACCGATCCCGAAATTCCATGAGGATTGGCGCTTTGAAGATCCAATTGATGCGGTGTTGTCTACAACGTCCAGCTTACTCGCCATCGTCGATGACTGGGGTTCCCTAGTTATACAGTTTTCACACTTCTCGGTCAAGGAGTTCTTGACGTCCGCCCGCCTCGCCGAAACAAATGACATTATTTGCCGTCGTTATCATATTTCCATGACACCTGCTCATACACTCGCGGCACAAGCCTGCCTCGGCCTTCTTCTACACCTGGATAAAGATGTCGTCACCCGAGACAGCCTAGTGGAATATCCTCTTGCTAAATACGCGGCAGAGCACTGGTTCGTCCATGCGCGGTTCGAGGGTGTATCGGGAAATGTGGAAGATGGGATGAAACGGCTATTTGACCCGAGCAACCCACATCTAGCTGTCTGGGTCTGGATATACGACCCAGAAATACCCCCATGGGACGAGAACAGGGAAGCAAAAATGCCGTTGCAACCCAAGGGGTCCTCCTTGCATTATGCTGTTGTTTGCGGCTTACACACAATTGTGATGTTACTGGTTATTCAGTACCCACAGGACCTGAACTCTCGGTGCTTCGAAGACGCGTTCGCTCCGTTACATCTGGCGTCAAAAAGGGGATATGGGGATATCGCCCGCTTTCTTCTAGAGCATGGCGCAGATATAACGTCTCGGACCAAAGACGGGTTGACCTCATTACACCTGGCGTTGAAATTCTGTTTCGAGGAACTCGCCCATTTACTTCTCGAGCGTGGCGCGGATGTAACAGCTCAGGACAATGACGGGTCAAGCCCACTGCATCTGGCGTCGCAAAGAGGATACTATGGAGTCGCTCGCTTACTTCTCGAGCGTGCCGCGGATGCAACTGCTCAGACCAAGGGCGGGTCAACCCCATTGCATCTGGCGTCGGAAAGAGGACTCCAGCAAATCGCTCGCTTGCTTCTCGAGCACGGCGCGGATGCAACAGCTCAGACCAAGGACGGGACAACCCCATTGCATCTAGTGTCAAGTTCGTTTCCTAAGAGCCCGGGAGTTGCTCAGTTACTTCTCGAGCACGGTGCGGATGCAACAGCTCAGACCAAGGACGGGTCAACCCCGTTGCATCGGGCGTCAAGCCTGGAAGTCGCTCAGTTGCTTCTCGAGCATGGCGCGGATGCAACAGCTCAGACCAAGGACGGGTCAACCCCGTTGCATCGGGCGTCAAACCTGGAAGTTGCTCAGTTACTTCTCGAACATGGCGCGGATGCAACAGCTCAGACCGAGGACGGGTCAACCCCATTGCATCGGGCGTCAAGCCTGGAGATTGGTCGGTTGCTTCTCGAGCACGGTGCGGATGCAACAGCTCAGACCGAGGACGGGTCGACCCCATTGCATCTGGCGTCGGAAAGAGCATACGAGAAAGTCGCTCGCTTTCTTCTCGAGCATGGCGCGGATGCAACAGCTCAGACCAAGGACGGGTCAAGCCCATTGCATCTGGCGTCGGCAGGAGAATACCAGAAAGTCGCTCGGTTGCTTCTCGAGCATGGCGCGGATGCAACAGCTCAGAAGGAGGACGGGTCAACCCCATTGCATCTGGCGTCGGAAAATGAATCCCTGGAAGTCGCTCGGTTGCTTCTCGAGCATGGCACGGGTGGAACAGCTCAGAGGGAGGACGGTTCAACCCCATTGCATCTGGCGTCGGAAAATGGATCCCTGGAAGTCGCTCGCTTGCTTCTCGAGCATGGCGCGGATGCAACAGCTCAGACCGAGGATGGGTCAACCCCACTGCATTGGGGGTCGTGTTCAGATTTTCAGAGCCTGGAAATTGCTCAGTTGCTTCTCGAGTACGGTGCGGATGCAACAGCTCAGACCGAGGACGGGACAACCCCATTGCATCTGGGATTGGAACTGGGATCCCAGGAAGTTTCTCGCTTGCTTCTCGAGCACGGTGCGGATGCAACAGTGCAGACCGAGGACGGGATAACCCCATTGCATCTGGCGTCGGGACTAGGATCCCAGCAAGTTTCCCGCTTGCTTCTCGAGCACGGTGCAGATGCGATTGCCGAGGACAAGGAGGGGTGGACACCACTCCATGTGACATCGCTAAATGGACATATTCAAGTCTCCTGCCTTCTTCTCGAACACGGTGCGGATGCCGCAGCCCAGACAAGGGACAAGTTAACTCCATTACACCTGTCGGTGCGCTTTGGACATGCGAAACTTGTTCATCCCTTTCTCGAGCATGGCGCAGATATTACGGGTCAGGGGAAGGACGGGTCAACGTTATTACACTTGGCGTCACGTTGGGGACATGTGCAAGTCGCTTCCATCCTTTTGGAACGTGGCATGGATGTGGAAGCTCAAAACAAGCATGGTTGGACACCATTGCATGTGGCGTCTCGCTGGGGACATTTGGACGCTGCTCGATCCCTCCTACATCATGGTGCGGATGCAACAGCACAAAACAAGTACGGATCGACGCCTTTGCGCCTAGCATTACAAGGAGGGCACATTGAAGTCGCACGTCTCCTAGTCGAACACGGCGCCGATGCGACTGGTCTCGACGATCAGGGAACAACTCCGTGGCAGGTGGCAGAGGGAGACATGGATATCGCACGGATGTTTGTGAGCAGCGCATATGCGACAGCCTAGGACAACTATAGTTCACGCCATTTTAGGGTGTGTCGAGATCCCCGTGCCTAACAGAACATAAGATCTGACTTTTATCATGGGAACTATTGATTCACAGGCATTATATTGTTGCCATGGAGCAAGTGTTGTTATTGCGCTCGCAATGGCTGGCACGGGATGTTTCAGAATGTCACCGACCTGATTTTTCATAATATGACTTAACCTGACTCGTTAATGTATTGTTCGTTCCTACCCTTGTTGATTTGAAGCACAAAGTAAAAGAAAGGGCGGTGAGATCAAGAGAAAGAGGAGAAAGAGGAAAACAAGTTGATGTTGAACGCGTAGCTGACGGGCGCTCCGACGTGGCCATCTCGTTCCGTTCCGAGCGTGGCTCCGACGCGCCCCTTACATTAGCCTATCCTTAAGCTACTCCTTATCCAATGCCTCAAAGACTTGGGTCCGACTAGAACACCTTTTTATTTTTGTACAACGCACGCTTAAATGGTACAAATGATAGAAAGGCGGTGTTATCAACGACTTGACAGAGACAGACGTGAGTAATTCCTGATTACAGTAGTTTGGAGAAGTGCGAGGTTTCCTCTGACTGTAATTAAAGTCCGTTCCACCAAAAATGACCACAGCAAAAAAAAATTACAGAGAAGAGATTCAGTGACTGCCACCACTACCTTCGCCCGCATTTATAGCGTATTCGTGTTTTATTGAGTCCCAACTACCAGCCCGAGCCCAACTTGGTTTACCGCATCACCTGCACAGCACTGCATGCCCTCGCGTATGGAGTGCGGAGTAGAAAATGCGGGTTTGGGAGGGAAGTCGCGCGAAGGTAAAGCACTGGCAAGGTCGTTAAGATTATCAGGAAACCCCGCCATCATAGCGCGTGCTCGAATCTGAGGGAGAAGAAAATACGTACTTTGCTGTCAGTGTCGGCCGAAGTGCGAACTTAGCAAAGTTGGTACCACATAACTCCACCCACTCTTAGGCGAGAAGAGCCGACTTGAGCCGACTCTACTCAGGCCGCAGCGACGCGGACACGGAGTCACTGGTCGCGGCCGAGTTTGAATGGTGACCGTGTTAACCGAATTTCAGGATCAGTGCCTTCAGGCTCTACATTGATGTTTGGTGTTATCTACTGTACGTACTGCCAGCCATTCTCCGTACACCCACTGTTTGACAGTATTCGTTCGCATGACCGATTCGAAATCGGCGAGGCGATCTGTTCTTCCGGATCTATGCTCATCACCTGCGCTTTTTGATAAGGCGGTCTCCTCTCATCTTGAATTATGGCTGCATCTTGGTGTAGGTGTTTTTTAGTGCGGACACCCTTAGTTGCAATGGCCCGGTGTGAAACTCAAGCTGACCTCTATCAATATCAATAAAGCCCCCCGCCTCTGCGAGTGAGCAGGTCCGTTTGCAGTAATCGGTGAGCAGATCCACACCGCGTGTCCATGCGAGGGGTCTCCACAAGACTGCCCTCTAAAATGCGTCAACGTTACCTATTGTTCGATGCATAAAAATGCCACAACGATAGTTTGAAACATTGAGCCGACCAGTCTTCGGAACCATTCCACTATCTCGTTCGTTCAACATTGGTCGTCTGCCACAACACGGATCTAGGCGCTGTCCAAGGTATAAAGGGTCTCACAGCCCGGTTCTGCGGCCATTATTCTTCAACATCTGCCCCAGTTTTACTCTTCCGGTCTCGCTGACCCTGCAGACTCCGTCAGCAATCCAGTCAAAACACACTTCAAGAGTCAAGACCTACATTGTTTAAACCATTTAATCACCTCACCCTCGTTCTTCTCTTTTATTGACGCCATGCGCTTCGGTCTCAACACCTTGACAACATTCCTGAACCTTTTCGGAAGCCGCAAGGTCCTGTCCGGTTCTGGCAGCACTCACCTTCCCAACATCTTCGCGCAGCGTAACCTCCGCGTCAACGCGCGATCGCGATCAGCAAGACTCCGCGCAGCCAAGAGCGCAGGAAGACTTCGCAATCACAGGTCCACCATCAACCCCGCTGCCAGCAGCACAAATCAGCCCTCCTCTACATCTAGCGCTGGCACCGCGCCTGGAGCGAAACTCCGCGGCACCAAATACCGGAATGTAAAGACGCGCCCTCTCGCCGGCACGAAGCCTCTACGGCGTTGCAACACCATCCTCGCCCCGCAAGCACCCACCCATCCACAGCCACCAGGGGCTTTCGTCGTCGAGCCGTCCTTCATCGTGCCTGGTTTTCCTCTGCTAGACGACCGACACCTTCCCCCGTTCGTCGTGCAAAAGCTCTTCTTCGACGCGCTAGACGAGGGGCGCCAGGCGATGCTCAGGGCCGAGAAGGAGCGCCGAGGGGCGGAGGAGACAGACGAGGAAGACGAAATTGCCCACCTACTCGAGCAGGACTTGAAGAAGGCGCGCGCGGCACATCGCAGGGCGGAGGACGCGGAGTATGCAAAGTTGCTTGAGGAGGATAAGAGAAAGGCAGAAGAGGCGAGGCGTAAAGCGGAGAATGAGGAATATGCGCGCTTGCTTGAAGAAGATATGCGAAAGGCCCAGGAAGCTTATCGTCGTGCCATGGAGCAAGAGGAGAGACGCCGCCAAGCTGAACAGGAGTCCATGGAGAGAGAGCGTCGTGAGCGCGAATGCCGCGAACAGGAGCACCGTGAGCGTGAACGCCGTGAGCAAGAGCTACGTGAACGCGATGCTGCACAGTGGAACCTGGCCGATGTATTTCGCGTCTACGAGGAGAAATGGGCCATGCTGCGTAGCAACGTCATCGGGACGGAACAACTCGGCTTCTATGATATCCCGTGGCCTTTGTTTGAGAACGTCCAGGGCGTCGAGGACATCACTGAGAAGCGCGTTTTGGCGTTTGTGTGCCATCCGCTGCACGAGCACATCCAGGGTCCCGGCGGTGGGCACGCCAAGTCCGTCCGCTCGGAGATGCTGCGCTGGCACCCGGACAAATTCGAAGGGAAGGTGCTTGACAAGGTAGTTGTATGTGATCGCGAGGCGGTGAAGGAAGCGGCGGGGCATGTGGCTCGTATTCTGACCATGTTCAGCGTGAAGATGCGGTAATGTATATGCACCTATGCTATGAAACCATTTAATGTGAAACCATTTGACTTATTTGCTCTCGCGATGACGACGTGGGCATCGTAAGGATGATTGGTTTGCTAAGTTTTGATAAGATGATTCTTCACAGAAACATTCTCAGCGATGCTCCGAATGATATTTGGACACTCCCGTGGCTGGGGTTGTCAAGTCTATTACCATGCATCCACAGTAGGGTAGCTGTATGCTATGAAGACAAGGAGGTAGAGGATGACTCAAGTCGTCCTTTCACCTCCGGAGTAAGAAGTAGATTTCCTAGCCGAGGTGGTGTCTTCCGGTCGATGAACTCCATGATCGTTGGGAGTTTGTCACCTGCCTGGCGAAGTGCTGCATAGACAATTAGCAAAAATTTGACTAGAGGACAGCATAACCCCACCATCACGGGCCAGTTCCTCGCGGACTGGAGCTCCGCCGATCTCAAAAATGACACGACCTGTGGGTACCCTGGAAAACAGCGATAAGTACACTGGGTTTATGGCCACTCAAACCCTGAGAGCCTACCGCGCTGCCCAAAACTCGAATGTACCCTTTCCCTTTCCCATACGTGTCTCATTTCCCTACATTGCGTCAACAAACACGTAAAATCTGTACTTGAAGATACGGACATACCTTTACACAAACGGGAAGGTGAGGGAAGACCCGCAAGTACACCTTTGCGCCCTTTATGGGCTTGATTTTACGCTTAATGACTTCCTCCGCGGTCGTAAGTTGTTTAGCAGTGAGGCGGACACCTTGGCCCTTGATGCGGAGGCCCCAGTCTCCATATGCAAGCGTAGTGCCTTTGGTGGATCCGCCAATCGGGATTGGAATGACACCCTTGTGTCGCTTGACGAACGTTACCTTGCGCGGCGCGAGCTGGTGCCTTAACCGCACAAGCGATAGTCCGAATCCGCCATACTTCGGCGCCGACGGTGTCTGCGTAGTCCGCAGGGCGGAAAAGAGGATTGAATGCGCGGATTGAAGGAAGAAAGGCATGTGCGATTATGTAATCATCGCGCTCGCGTCCTTTCCACGCTTGCCGTCATCGTCATCCCCCGCCCTCCACGTTCCACTTAACCCCTTCACTCGCGACAATGAGTGACAGAAAGAGGGCACTCGAGGATGGTGGATCGTCATCGGCCTCAAAGAAGGCTCGTAGGTCTGTGTTTATGCTATCGAATGTTTCGTTCCTCGTCCTGACTGTCGTCTATCAACAGTGAGACAACAGTGAGTACCTTTTCTTCTCCCACCCCTCCAAGGTGAATACGGCTGTCAATATCCACTTCTGACTCGCTTCTATAACCTTTTTACCCCCAGACTTCCTCTAATGGACCAGATAGCATCGGCGATGTACGTCTTTTGTCTCTTCTTTCTCGGGCGATAAAGGGACCTTACTCTCGTACACAGAAAGGTGCCCTTATTGCGCAAAAGCGCGCCGAGATTGCTGCAAAGCTAGCTGCAATGCGCTCTGGTCCGAACACCGGTCACGCTTCACCAGCGCCGCGTACCCCCGCACCTACACATACCCCCAGCCCTGGACCATCAGCAGCGTCCGCGCATTTTGCAGAAGATGTTGGAAAGCGTATCGCTGAGGCGAGGCGCAAAGTCGCCGACGCCCAAAACAAGCTTTCTACGAAAGATAATCCGTACATGGTATTTCGATTCCTCACTCCTTCTCCCACAAGCTGGCTATTTTGACTGACTTGAAGCTGTTGCAGTCACCCGCGCCTTCCCATGGGAAGAGTCGTAGTGCAGAGCCCGCACCGCAAGGTGTCGGTCTCAAGATGGCGGCTCACCCGCTCCTGCTCGACACTTCTACGCCCGCGCCGCAGTCAAAGAAGGACCGCTACAAACCTATGCAACCCAAGTTTGCCTCGATTCGCGCTAATGCCCGCAATGTGCCGACGCCGCCACCTGCACTCCCTCCCGCACCTACCATCGCTAAGGAAAATCCCTATGCCGCCGCCGCCGCCAGTGCATCTGCCGAAACCGGGTTTGAAGGCACGCCGCGCGAGCGCGTTGGACGATCATTGAAGTTTAATCCCAAGGGGAAATATGTGTCTATCGCCAACCAACTTCGACAAGACACACAGCTGGAAGCCTTGAAACAGCGTATTGCGGAAAGTGCACGGAAGGCGGGATTGGACGGCGAGTTCGATACGCTGGAGAAGAATATCAGAGTGCGTTGGATCTTGATGTTGAGATTCTTTTGGCTCATTGTTGCACCGTAGCGTGAAGCCCCTCCAATGGCAGAGTGGTGGGATGCACCACTCCTTCCGACAGGGCGTTACTCCGACTTGGATGAGTTCGACCCAGCGTACCTCAAGATTCGGACAGAGAATTCACCTATTACTATCTATATTCAGCATCCAATTCCAATTCCTGCTCCGGGAGATAAGAACAAACCACCACCGAAACCCCTGATGCTGACGAAGAAGGTACGGGTTAATTGACTTGAAAATGAATCGGCTTGCTCATAACTACTTAAAGGAGCAAAAGAAGATGAGGAAGCAGAGACGTCAAGCTGAACTTCAGGACAAGAGAGACCGCATCCGAATGGGCTTGATTCCTCCTGACCCACCAAAAGGTCTGGTGTCCATTTGTGTTAGTTGTCCTTCTACTCACAACTCCTTGCAGTGCGACTGGCCAACCTGATGAAGGTTCTTACTTCCGATGCCGTCCAAGATCCCACCCGTGTTGAGGCTCGCGTACGCCGGGAAGTTGCTATGCGTAAACACACGCATGACAAGATGAACACTGAACGCAAGCTGACAGACGAGCAAAGGCGGGATAAGACCGAAACAAAGAAAGCGGAGGAGGACAAGAAGGGCATTCTTGGTGCGGTCTACAAAATATCAACTCTGTCGGACCCGGCGCATCGGTTCAAAGTGCGGAAGAATGCGGAGCAGATGGCCCTTTCTGGGCTTGCAATCTTTAATCCTGCTTTCAGCATGGTGTATGTTGAAGGCGCGCCGAAGTTCATGAGAAGCTATAAGCGACTAATGTTACACCGGATCGCGTGGACCGAGGCCGCACGGGCACGAGGTGAGGAAGAAGTCGAGCTCGCTTCGGATGAGGAGGGTGGTGGTGGTGAAGAAAGCAGGACAGGCAAGGAGGCAGCTGGATCATCTAGCGGCGAGGTATCCCTTGAAGGTAATAGGTGCGATCTCGTGTGGGAAGGGCCCGTTCGGGAGCGTGGTTTCACGAACTTTAGGCCGAAGAGCTGCCCGACGGACTCTGCAGCGCGCGACGTGCTTGGGACAAAGTTGATGAGTTACTGGGATATGGCGAAGAACTTTAAGCCAGAGGACGAGGAGTGGAATGTGTAGTTTACCGTCGACTAATTTATGCGCTCTCTTCCCACGCTTCTCTCTACCTTCCCTCACCATGATCGCTCAGCGTCTCCTCGCTTGGCCCAAGCAGGCAAGTTCAGAGGCTCGAAATATTGTATTGGGCGTCATCAAATCCCACAATGAGCCCCTTTCTACGCGCGAGGTTTTCAATCTGGCAGTCAACGTGCCAGCAGCCCCGATTGGAGAGCCTCTTACACTCTGGGCAAAGTACTTAAAAAACATGAAACCTGCTCCTTCACATCCTGACCATCCCGTGCGATCTCTAAGGTGCGTATTCCGTGTTGCATTGCTTGCCATTAATGTGCACACCACGCGCGCAGCTACCTAAAACGAACAATATTGGAGGACCTCGTCCGTACACGGGACATCAAGAAAGTACACATAAAACGGGTGTTGTCCCCGGCGGAAATCGAGCAGCGCATGGTGACAATGTCCAAGGCGCATGCCAAAAGGACGTCAGTCGCGACCCTGTCGCATCCTGTGTCGACGTGGATGTGGCAGCTGGAGGACAAGTCGAACCAGTCGTCTTTAGAGGGTACAGTGAAGGATAAAGATGGGGGGGTTTCCGGTACAGGGGTCGGGGTAGGAGAGGACTGGAGCCATTTGAACAGGCGTCGACGGCGTGCTCGGGAGGAGAAGGTGGGGAGGGATGTCAAGTGGATGGGGAGAGTGAGGCGAGCACGGGAGAGTTGAGTTACCTAGAATGGCAGGCAGATGGCGTAGCCCTTGAGCGCTTTTGCTTTCTCTCTTGCTCTCAACCACACACAACTCACCACCTCTCAATACACAATGAAACCATCCAGGAGGTCTCGCTTACCCTCCAACGGCTCCTCAAAACGCTCAAAGCCTACTCCCCTCTCTCCTCCAAAGCAACGACCACCCCAGTCTGAACCACCAGTCTCCACCCATTTGCCCGTCCCCGAGCCACAGACACCACAGACTCAGTGCACCACCGCCCTGACCGCCACTGCTCGGTACCAGAAGAATCTCAAGAGCCTACGCCGTGTAGATCCTAGCATAGTCTCCATCATCGATCAGTTCAGCCACATCTGTCTATATCGTCTCCATGAGGGCAAATGGCAAAAGGATGGTTTCGAGGGTGCATCCTTTCTCTTTGAGCGGTGCGTATTCAGGCCCTGTCGTCACCCTCTCTCACATCCAATATTTATTTATTCTAGAGCTGCATATCCTCCTTATGGCCTTTTTATTCTTAATCGTGCCGGGATGCACGATTACATACACTTCATCTATCCGGAAGACGAAATACAGCCAGAGGGCGAATATCTGATGTACCGCTCTTACCCGGAATTCACTGCCAAGCGCCTCGCCTTGGCCAAATCGGCTCCAGCAACGTTGACGGAGAGCTGGACGGACGGCCACCGCCGGCCACCGTCTACCTCTGATCCACTCACAAACTGGCGCTACCTCCTCAATCAAAAGCCAGACAAGGGTCCACATGAGACCGTCATGTTCTGGTTTTTGGGCTCCGACTCGGAACAACATGAACCGTTATCGGACACCATGGAGCGGCGAGTGCATGTCTCTCTTGAAATTTCCACACCGAGCTGAATTGACTTGCTAGACTGATGGCCTTCATACGCAAGGGCGAGCCATATCCGTATAATCTGGATGGGCCGCCGCCAACCGGACAGCATCCCGCTTTGACCGACGTAAAGCCCCACGAGGCGAGCGCAACCTCGCCTGTAGATGCTTCTTCTGTGATGCTCCCAGATCAGGCTCAAAGCAACGGCGCTCAACCCCTGATGACTGCCGTCAATGGAATCGGAACGGAAATTGACAAGTTGTTCTCCAAACTCATAACGCCAGCCACCACTCCGTCGAATAGTTTCACCTCTGCTTCCACTCCTGCTTCCGATCTTGTTCGCCCACCGTCGACCACTACCAATATAGGACCTGCTCTTCTTCACACAATTTTCGCCTCAGCCACACCGCCACAGGGCTCCATATCGGCGCCAACACCTCCTCTGCCCCCATCCCCAACATGTCATACCGCGACGACACTTATTCATTCACCCCAGCCCACCAACTCACAGCTCCCACAGATCCTCACGCAGGACGTGATTTCTGCACTGCTCGGTATGCCGCCTAGTCGCACGAGCAGCGTTGCATCCTCCCATCGCCGATATGAGGGCGATATCGAGAGTAGCGACGACCCGCATGAGGCCGATTCACCAATCGATGAACGCCCGCAAACGCATGCAAATCGCCCCAGGAAGCACGAACTAGGCGACGTCACGCCACGTCCTCCGTTACGCGGATTCGCTTCGTCTGAGAAGGTGCTTCCCTCTCTGGCTCCTCCCTTGCCATCCTATCACTCTGCGCCATCTGCTCTACCAAGTGCACCATTGTCTGCACCGTCTGTACTAGCCCCTTCCGAACCTTTTCCGGTTGCAGTGGTGGTAGACGTACCAGCTTCCGCAGCGCCCGCTTTCCGCATCGGGACTTCTCCCGCACCCCGTGTGCTCGTGCCCTTCCATGAAGAATCCTCCTTGTGGCCCTACCCGCGCGCACCGCTGGACGATCGTGATGATATCGTCGAGCTTGACTTTGCAGACACGAGTGCACTTAGTGATGTCGATGCGTTCGAACGACGACGACAGAATGGCAGAAACGCGAAACTCTCGAAGAAGGATAGGGCGAGGGAACGCGAGGAGATCGAACGTTCGTGGGATGTGCCGGGAAACGGAAATCCTGCTGCTACTTCGAACATCGTCGTCGCTGCGGGCTCACCTGCACCACACCCGGTTTTGGGCAGGCCGTCGTCGTCCCAGGCATCGTCAGCTCATAATACTGTCATGACTAATGGGTCAACAGGAACGGCCGCCTGGTTTTCCCCGCAGTCGGGCGCTCTCAAAGTCAATCAAACTAACAAGGCATCCGCACCGGCGAAAGCCACCGAAGCATCACCCAGTGGAACCGGAGGACCAGCAACGGCATCTGCACCTGCACCTTCTCCTCGTACTGCCAATAACAAGTCTGCTAAGGCCAAGTCGAAGCATGCTGTCAATGGTTCCAATGCCAAAATCTCTGTCTCTGATGCGACGCAGACGCAGACACAGACACAGATTAACGGTACGACTGCGCTCGCCAAGCCTGCAGCGAGCTCTGCGATAGTCGAAGCCGTACACTCCCATAATCACGCCCAATCTCACTCGAACGTGAATGGCACCGCGTCAATGACGGACCGTAACGAATTTGTGAGGGAGGTGCTCTCTCTGATTCAAGTGGGTTTTTCTTTTCCCTGTCTTCTTTTCCGTCCCCATTTCGCTCACATTCTCTTTTGTGAACGCTCTTTTCAATAGACGGATTCGTCGTTCGTGAATCGACTTTGGACGGAATATCGTGCGCGTGCCTAGACCCGCTTCCCATCCCATCCCATCCCATCCCATCCCACCGGTGTCATTCGTTTATATTGGTATACTGTACTTGCTACCTACCCTCCTTTCTCCCCCACTCCTACTCTCCTCCCCAACCTTCCCCAACTCGCCAGTTCCCTCGCTCCCATCTCCTGTCACCGGATGTCGCACCGAGATATCAAGTGTTGATGTCGATGTATAGTCACGATGTATCACGACATGTATTGATATATTCGATGCAGTGTCCTAGGAGGGTGTGGATACCCCCCGAGAAACACTTTGACTTGAATGAACGAACGAAATATGTGAGTGTGCCGAGGTCCTTACTGCTATAGGAAGCAAGCTTCAACAAGCACTGGATTTTCGATTTCCAAACTCGCTCCACCATCGGTTTCGAATCGTGGTTTCTGGATTAAAAGACGAGTGATCACGATGTCAAACCGACTGACCTGAAAGAACCAAATTAAATGGTCATGGAAGTTCTAGTTCGTTTTGTGAGCGGTCGTGGTGTTTTTTGAATGATGACTAGTATTCAAACTACTTTCTTTGACATTCCGGTGCCCGTATCAGTATTTCAGACTTGAAGCTGTTAGTGACTGGTACTGGCGAGCCCAACAACTGAACCTGCAGCCTTGCAGTCCGATAGGTGATTTGCAGTATGTGGATTCAGGAATCAATTATCACACTTCCTCTTCCTGGCTGGCTGGCCAAAGTCTAACCCACCTTATGAGGCTCTGCTTTTTGTATTTTCTGTGATCAAAGGCGACCACATAAGTCGTAATGCCAGTGGCTTCCGAGTCAAGGCATGAAAACATTATTCACCAACCATAATATCCACTCCGACACACGGACTTCCCTCACGCTTCTTTCTACGTCACCGTTCCTATGATGTCTCACCGGGAAGGTTGAACTTTCCGGGTTGTTGTTTTAATATCGACACGTCAACGTCACGACACGACGCACCACCTGGTATAGCGTTGCATGCCAGTGTATACTAGTACCACGGGGAAACTGGATGCGCACTACAGTAAGATGCGTTGTTTGTCATTGGTTCCTGGGGGCTGGATCCCCGTTACCATGCCATGGACCGAGGGAGGCAGGTGTCGCGAGAGATATGGTGCTCAGTGTATGGCAGCGACACAGAACTCATGAATATCTTGTGCATGGAGAGAGGAAGAATACTGGATAGTGTACGCCGACTGTTACGAGTCCCCATGTAAGGTGGTAGTATGTAGTGTTTTTCAACATTAACTTGAAGTTAACACCCGAACCTGAACAAGTTGGTCACCATTTGAACGCAAAGCACGTGAATGACGCCGGAGCTACCAAGGACCGGAGAAGCCAGCTGTCAACGTCAAGTGCAGTTCCTAAATCCTATGCTCTACAGATCCCGAGGGAAAAGGCTCGGAAAGACGCAAGTCCAGTAAGGGGCTTACGCATGGCAAGGTGATTCACCGTTTTGTAACACGTAGCGACATAGCACAAGTCCCGCGCTCGCGAACGGCGTTCTGGAATATGGAAAGAGCGAGGCCGAGGATGATGAGGAAGCATCAGCTCGGCCTGGGATCACGTGCGATGTGAATAGTGACTGTCTGACTGTATGGATGATGAAAGCACCAAAAAGCACGAAACGATGACGCCTTCGCACCACCCATTATATAAATGGCTGTAACACACAAAGAAGCATTCACCACCTCTCGGATCTCCCCCACCCTCACACTTCATGGCCCCAATCGCCTATGGATCACCTGATGACCGACATACCCACTCGAATGGCCTCAAAAAAGTCATCCAGGAGACGGTCGACGGCTTTGGCACTCGAGCAGTGCATGCCGGGTCTGACCCGGATCCCAGCACTGGGGCAGTCATACCGGCCATTTCCCTGAGCACAACGTACAAGCAACACGGCGTTGGGAACCACAAGGTGAGTCGCAAGGTCGGTATATTTTCGGACAAGGATTAAGCGTCTCGCGTCAGGGCTTCGAATACTCGAGATCGGGAAACCCCAATCGAACCTCACTTGAGCAGACGCTGTCGTCGCTCGAATCCGGGGGTGCATACGCCCTCGCCTTTGCATCCGGTTCTGCCACCACTGCCACCGTGCTTCAGTCCCTCGGCCACAACGCACACATCGTCAGCGTCAACGATGTCTATGGCGGCACTTTCCGTTACATGACCCGCGTCGCGAAGGAGAACCAGGGCTTGGAAACAACATTCGTTGACCTCGAGAATGCCGACGAGGTGCAAATTAATCATGCCCTCCGTCACAATACTAAGGTCCGTCTGTCTCGCTGCAAACATTTCAACCGCTTCATCTGACCACTGCACCCTCTAGCTCATATGGATAGAGTCTCCCACAAACCCAACACTTCGTTTGATCGATATACCCCGAATCGTTTCCATCGCAAAAGCACATCCATCGCATCCTCTTGTCTTGGTAGACAATACCTTCATGTCGCCGTTTTACTCGTCGCCTCTACTTCAAGGTGCCGATGTCGTCCTCCATAGTCTCACGAAATACGTAAATGGGCACTCCGATGTCGTAATGGGTGCCGTCGTTCTCCCTGAACGTCACGCTGCTCTCCGCGAACGCCTGGCCTTCCTCCAAAACGCGATTGGTGCGGTCCCGAGCGCATATGACTCGTGGATGGTGCAGCGTGGCGCCAGGACGTTGCACGTGCGAATGAAGGAACATGGACGCAACGCGCTGCTGGTGGCGCGGGCTCTAGAGAAGAGTCCATACGTCAAGGAGGTCATCTACCCGGGCCTCGCCTCGCACCCACGACACGAGCTCGCGCGGCGGTCGCTTTCGCCACATGCCGCACGGTTCGTACAGGCAGAATCGGAGCATGATCCAGATGGATCGTTCCCTTATGGAGGAATGGTCTCATTCCGTATTCAGGGTGGGCTCGAGGAGGCAGAACGCTTCCTCGGTACTACTCGTCTGTTTACGCTGGCAGAGTCCCTAGGCGGCGTTGAAAGTCTTGCAGAGTTACCTGCTCTCATGACTCACGGCGCTATTCCTCCCACGGAACGTGCCATCCTTGGAATTGGCGATGATTTGATCCGCCTTTCAGTTGGCATTGAAGATGGTAGAGATCTTCTGTTGGACGTCGAACAGGCACTGCGTGTGGCCGTCGAAGGGCACATCTAGAACGTGAACTGTGACATTCTTGGAGCCTGTGGATATAGACCACGGATATTGCATCTATTACTTCGTGTATCATTGCTAATTGTCATTTGTAGTACCATAGAGAGGAAAATACCCTTCTGAGGTATGTATGCTGAGTGTAAATACTGTATTGGAAAATAGAAATCGTTCCACATGAAAGACCGTGTTCCCGTCTAGTGAGAAATCCCGACTCTTATCAGCCTTTGTGTCCGAACAACGAATTACGAAAATTGGCTGGGCATTCACTAGGGGATATACAAGATGCACAGAGTTCCCTCATTACGGTCGGTGGAGGCCGAGCAGACATTCAACTCCGTTGTAATTTGTCGTGCTGAATACCAAGTTGTTGGAGCGCCTGATCATGTACTACATCATTCAGACGGAAAACGCATCGGCAGCACCACACGTGCAACGAGCACATACACTTAATCAGTCTCTACTATACCGTAGTTCTGGGCAATGAGCGCTAATGAGCCCGTATTGCACATATATACTGCATAGAGTAGGTACTCAGTACTCAGTACTCAGTCATCGTGCCGTCGCGCGACCACTGAGATTGTCTTGTCTTGTCTTTACAGACAATTCCTGCACGCGTCCACCTGACTCACTCACGGTTCTATACGCTCGTAACATAAGTTACTTGAAAATAGTAGACCAGTTGGCAGGTTTATTCAAGTATTAAACACAATCATGTAGAGCCTTGTTCCTTGTGCAACCCGATACTGCGGCTGGGTCGAAGACCTACCATCGAGTGACGACCGACTCGCAGATCTCGACGTCGACATCGACGATGCGGTGCTCTTCAAGAAGGCCCCGGCACTTGCAGGCCACGGCGATGCCGTCGCTGCCGGAGAGGGATGCAGGCACCACGCCGATCCAGACGATGACGGGCGCGGAAACAGAGGGCTCTCCGGCATTGACGATGCGAATGACGTCGATGCTAGTCCACTTCACTTTCATCGAGTCCAAGAGGGAAAAGACCTTGGGACCCAAGTCCTTCCACACCTCCGTGATCGCGTGCTTGCCCACAGGCCTAAGCTCCTTGGGCTGCCGGTAGGCTTCTGGGCCGGTGGGCGCCTTCCAGGGGGTTGTGCTCGTCCGAGCGACCAAGAGGGGGGCGGAGGGAAGGCCGGCGTAGTAGAGTTCGGCCTCCAGAGGGGACGGGGGTGAAGGAGAGGTGCGATTGTTGGTAGTCATTGTGGACAA
>WNFQ01000650.1_pt1 | contig 38674 bp, 31 predicted proteins | sample 5400171 | NCBI WGS metagenome assembly WNFQ01 (sample SAMN13153356, study PRJNA577476) | soil metagenome | isolation source: 20 cm soil under Madrone tree | place: USA:California | collected 2016-06-14
CGCGCCCAACCAGCCCGGATTACGCTCTTTCTGTTTCCAGCTAAGGTTCCCAGGAAACCGTCTGTGAACGACGGATTCCAGGCAACTGCCATTCGCGGCCCGAAGTTCGAGTAATCTGGATTATAGGGGTATTTGCGCCCCGTCGACTTGATCGGCACATAGCCTAACGTTGGATTGACCACCACACCGTTCAATGCAGCCTGCCGTTTTGCGTTCAGCAAGCTCCCGGAGTCAATAAGCTGACCGCTGCTCACGTCGATCATCAAGGCGGTCTTTCCTGTTGGGTCATACGGTGGCATCTGCACGCCCCAGGTCAGCCCTAGCGTTAATGTAAGTGACGAAGTGGGGCGCCAGGTATCACCAAAATAAACTTCATAAGCGTCGACGTTTTCCTTCTGGGTGATGGTCGTGAGAGGGGGATTAGGGTTGAAGCTTGAGTCGCGCGTTAACACTTGCGTTGCCGCATCCACCAAACCAAGCGCAGAGATGTAGGCGCGCTTGAACGCCGTTGATGAGTCGGCGTCGCTCGGAACCGGAATCCCTCCGAGATTGTTGAAATTACCGCCCTTTGCCACAAAGTAGAGAGGAGTGGTTATACCGCCGGTCACCTTGTCGTCGCGTACATGCAAGAAGTGTTCAATCTGTGCGCGACCGCCGAAACTGAAAGCATGTTTGCCCTTAATCCAGCTCAGGTTGTCGCTCCAGGTGTAGTCCTGGCCATTCCAAACGCGCTGGCGGGCCTGCTGGGTGTTCACGTTTATCGGCACCATACCGTCCGTTCTGCTTTCACGCCAAATCTGCAGAGGGGTGTCGCTCAATGAATTGGGGATAACCGGAATTCTCGCGCCCGGCGCGATCCAGGACCACCAGTGACGCAGCCAGTCGAAATGGAACTCGTTCACCAGATTGGGTGTAATTCGTCCGGTCAGCCCCGTGACGAGAAAGCGAGGCTGTAGAGGTCGGCTGGCAAGTGCGCAAACCACACCCTTCGTGCATCCTGCTGCCGTGCCACTGATGTCCTCCTGAATGTTGGGGGGTTGGATAGCTGATACGCTGTATCGGTACGAGACCATGAAGTCCCACTTATCGTTTATTTTATGATCCAGGCGCAGCACGGCAAAGTGCTCGTTGGATGTGTTGGCCTCAGGCGAGGTAAAGTTTGCGTTCCTCAACCCATCGCCGCCGGAGAAGTCATTAGGAAGGGGCATAGTGGCCCATGTTGCTGCTATTGCTGGGCTTAGCCCAATTTGCCGCGGATCCAATGGAGTGCAACCCGCTGACCCTACTGTGCACACAGTTCCACTGTTATTGAGACCGCTCGGTGCAATGGTCTTGCCCGTATTTGGATCACCTGGGAAGGCACCTGGGTCTACAGTAGGAGTAGGATTCAGATTATAGGCGGTCCCATCGCTCACTTCTATAATTCCAGCCCTCAACGCCGCCGTTGGAGACAAGCGAGAGAACACCGCCTGCGTGAAGAAATGGCGCTCCTCTTCGTGCAGAAAGAAGAACGTGCGGTTCTTCCAGATGGGCCCGCCGATCTTGCCCCCGTAGCGGTTGTCCCGCCATTCGGGGTTTTCGACCGGTATGACACAACCAGGATCCCCTTTCGTGCAACCGAAACCATTGTTACGGAACCAGTCATTCGCATTCAATTCGTCATTCTGGTGGTACCAGTAACCTGCCCCGTGCCAGTTATTGGTGCCCCTCTTTGTGACCATTTGGACTTCAGCCCCTGCAGAGCGCGTAAAATCCGTGCCTGTGTTATTGGTGGCCACGCGAAACTCTTCGAGGCTCTCAACGGGAGTGGGAACCACAGCCCGCGGCGTGGCCACGAAGCCTGAGTTATATCCGCCACCACCCTCCATGTTGCTTGTCGCGTCGCCGCCATCAATCATGAACGTATTTTGATCAGCGCGCGCCCCCGCGACTGTTCCGCCAGCCAAATTCCCCTCGCCGCTTCCGCCCGGGCCATTGAAACCTGGGATTGACATCGGCTGTAGCAAAAGCAAGGAAGTAGCGTCACGGCTTAGGGTTGGCAAGTGAGACAGTAAATTCGAATCCAGCACGTTGCCCATGGTGGCGTCCAGGGTCTGCAATTGGAGCCCGGTAGCTGACACCTCCACGGTTTCCGTCATTCCGCCAACTTCTAAACTCACATTGACCAGGGCCGACTTTCCGACTTCAACTCTAACGCCGGTCACCACGGACTGCCGGAAGCCCTTGCCTGAAACCGTGATGCTGTAATTTCCTGGACGCACGGAAGGAAAGGTATAAGCACCGTCGCTTCCCGTGGTGACGGAGGTCTTTGCTTTGGTGTCCACATCTTCCAATTCGACCTTGGCGTTCGGAATCGTAGCACCGGTCTTGTCGGAGACTGTACCTGTCACTGTTGACGTTGACGCCGTCTGCGCAGATAGCGAAACGGCCATCGTTAGAACAACAAAGACGAGTAGCACTGCGAATCCCAAAAGCATCTCTACACGGCGCATGAAGACCTCCTCAAATTTATTAGCATTGGAGATTCGAGAGAATCGGTGCGGAAATAACCCAAAGCTCACACGGCCCCCCACTGATTGGGAAGGAGGCTAGCTCAATGTTGCGCTACATGCAATATTTATTTAGCGCCGCTTAAGGGGCATCCCTTTTCCGGGTTCTGAAGACACAGAAGGGCGGTTTGGCTAAAGTTTGTATAAGCTGAATATTATATTCATATGACTGGTAAAGTTGTTTAGCATCAACTCCGGCACTCCGACGCACGGACCACATTAGAAATTTATGGGCACGTCGTGGGAGACGCGCACCGGGAGGCCGTCGAAAAGGTCGCCTCGATTGTGGACAGTAATGGACCCCCAGATCGAAAGCCTCTAGCGAATCCCGACCTGTCCTCTCACGCTCTCAATCAGTTTCTTGGAATCGTAGCCGATTCCGGCCTTGAACACCGTCTCCACGTTCTCAATCTCTTCAATTTTCTTTGAAGGGTCGCCCTTAATCACGACGAGGTCCGCCTGTTTCCCAGGTGAGAGAGTTCCAATTCGGTCTTGCTGGCCGAGATACACAGCGCCATTCTCAGTGGCGATGTGAATGGCTTCCACGGGAGTGAACCCGGCTTCCACGAGCAGCTCTACTTCGCGCTGATCGCCGAATCCTGGAAGCACTCCGCCATTTCCGGTTGGATCCGGCCCCGCTAGCAACAATCCTCCGGCTTTCGCAAAGGCCACCTCAAAATCCATCTCTTTGCGCAGCAGCGCCGTCATGGGCGAGTCCAGCGGCACGTTGGCCCGCGCGGTCAGGTAGCTTTGCGCCGATTCAGCGGACATCGTTTCCAGAGTGCGCCGTTGCAATTTCGGCCGGCCCGGCGCGCTGGACTCAAACACGGGGAGCGTCGAAGTCACCGCAACGTGATGCGACACCAGCTTGTGGATCAGCTCCTGCACCTGACTTCCGTTTACGTCTTGTTTCGCCCAACTGCTGCTTCCTCCCGTTGGGCATACGTCCGGCTTTTTGTCCGCCACGAATTCAGTGTCCGCAAACACCGGACCATGTTCGAGATCGTCGATTTCCAGTAGCACAGCTTCCGGCCAGGTTATCGAACAAAGATGCCCCGTCAGTTTCAACTTGTGCGCGTGGGCTTCCTGGATTGCCGCTCCCAGCTCCTCGCGCGTTATGTTCATGTACGCTTTGTACGACGTCATGCCTTCCGCCGCCCAGTAATTCACCATTCGTTTTGCGTCGTCTGGTCCGGTCAATTCATGCATCTGGGCAAATACCGTCGGCGCGCCTTCCAGGTACGGTGCTGTAGCATCAATGCTTGGTCCCGGCATCAGGTTTGCGTCTATGCGGCTCTTTATCTTCAGGTCGGTGTAAGGTTCCAGGCTCCCGGCAGTGCGCATGGTGGTTACGCCAGCCGCAAGGTACAGACGCGGCGCGGTGTAAGGAATTTCCCCAACGAACAGCCCCGGCTCGCCAATTCTTCCGCCGGCGAATTGCACTGAGATTGAGTTCGTGTAGTAGAGATGATCGTGCATTCCTACAATGCCGGGAATGACCGTGTAGCCGGAGCGATCCAGGAGTTGTGCTCCCTGAGGGATTTGCGCGGACGCAGCCGGGCCAATGGACTGAATCTTGCCATTCGCGACCACCATCGCCTGGTCTTCCTTCGGCGCTGCACCCGTTCCATCGATGACGCGAACGTGGTTAAGAACGAAGACTGGCATCTCTACAGATATGAAACCTGCGACGTCACTCGACTTCTGGGTTTGCGCAATTGCCGCCGCGGCGATAATCAACGAACCCAACAATAAGAGCCAACGCATCCCTGCACCTCGCGCTTCCTGTCGCTGAAAAACCCGGCAAGAGGCGAACATTCTACGTCACTGGCTCTCCAATAGGAACGCCAGGGTCTGGCCCAAAGTGGCCTAGGTCAGACCACTGCCGCGTCAGGGTCATTTCGGAATAGCCAAGCGTGGTGCTCGCCAACTCTGCCTGCAAGAAAATCCAAACCAGCCGTTCTAATAGCTGAGTACCGGCAGTCGTATACCTGAGCTAATCAGTTTTTTTGAGGAAGGAATTATTTTGTGGAACAACCATCTTTGCCCAGCGCGTCATCGTATCCACGAAGAGCACGCTTCGTCCCCCGGGTCGCCCAATTCATTCACCCGTTCGTTCATCTTGAAGATGAGGAGGCTACTTGTATGCCCGCACGACTTGCAGAAATTCTGCCACTAAAAAAAAGGACCGCATTCTCGCTCTTTGCGCCATCTCTGTTCGCGCTTTTGTTCTTTTTCGCGGCCAGCTCCTTTGCGCAGACCGCTACACATTCGCCCGGCTGGGTCGTCTTGCCTGTCGACGAATACCGCACCCTTCACGCCAAGGCTTATCCCATCGAGCGCGATCCGGAGCCGCCTCCCGTCGAAGCCACCCTCACGCGCGTGGACTACGAGTTGCGCATCGATACTGAACTCGCTTCGGGCCGCGCAAGCCTGACCGTCGATGTTCTAAGGGATGGCTGGGTGCGTGTCCCCATTCCGGCGGGTCTGCTAGTTCGCGAAGCCAGGCTTGATGGAAAATTCGTTTCTCTAGTGCCTGGAGTCAGCGGCAAAGCCGGTGGGCAACTCTCCGCGCTACTTTCCCATTCAGGCCGCGCGGTCCTGCTTCTCGAAATCGCTATTCCCGTGGCCTCTTCGACCGGCGAGGAAAGTATCACTCTGCCCTCCACTGCATCCGGCGTTACGCGCGCCTCCGTGCAGCTGCCTCGGCAAGGCTTGGACGTGCGGCTCTCCGGGGGTCTCCTCTCTGAGAAATCCGAATCCGGTGCGGAAAGCAAGTGGATTGCTTACGGGCGCGGAAACGAAGCACTCACTTTCGCTTGGCGCAGGAAGACCGAGGACCATCGCGCCACACAGCCCTTGCGCATGCGCGGATCGCTGACGCAACTCCTGGGCCTAGGCGAAGACTCTATGTCCATCAACGTGGAAGTGAATTTCGAAATAACTCAGGGAGCTGCTCGCGTCGCAAAAATTCAAATTCCCGATAAGGTCACTATCAATCAGGTTCTCGGCGCGATGGTTGCCGATTGGGAAGTGAAGGCCAACGAACTCTCCGTCACCTTCCTGGAACCGGTCGAACAAAACGCGCGCTTCGTTGTGACCGGCGAAACCCGCAGCCCTCGCGAAGGGCAGATTGATATTCCAGTGTTGCGTCTTCTCAACACCGAGCGCGAAACTGGCGGCGTCGCCGTCGAAGTCCTTGGCGCCGGGGAAATCAAGGATCTCAAATCCGAAGGCCTCGACAGCGCGGATGCCACGGACCTCGGCGAAATGGTTTCGAGTCGCCAGTCTCCATCGCTCGCGGCGTTCCGTTTTCGCGCTGGCGACGCCAAATTGTCGCGCTCGCTCAGTTTGAACGTGACGCGCTACAGGCCTCAAGCCGTGCTGATGGCCAACGTCTCCGAAGCCCGCTATCAGGTTCTGATCAGCAACGAAGGGAAAACCCTCGTCCAAGCGCGCTACGCCGTTCGAAACAACCAGCGCAACTTCCTTAAGATCACCTTGCCGCCCGGCGCCATGCTCTGGAGTGCGTCCCTGGCCGGCAAACCCGTGCGGCCCGGGCAATCGCCGGATGGCAGCTTGCTCTTGCCACTCGACAAAGCGCGCGCTGGTGAAGAAGCCCCGGAATTTGCAGTCGAAGTTATCTACCTGAGCCGCGGCACTGCGTGGAACGATAAAGGTCAATTCAGATTGGCTCTGCCCGCTCTCGATTTACCTGTCTCTCGCACTGGGCTCCTCGTTTATCATCCGCCGCTCTTCAAAGTAACGTCCGAACAGGGTGCCTTTCGAACCGCGCCGTACGAGAATCCAGTCTCCTCCGCGTTAAGCACCCCTGCGGCATCCGGAACCGGCGGCGGAGTTTTTGCCGCTAGCACATCTTCGCCTGCTCCGGCACCGTCGTTATCCGATACCGATGGCAAGGACGATTCCAAACTAAGGCGCTCGCAAGTAGCAACGGAGGCCCTTCTCGATAAATTCAGGGCCGACTCGTTGACCGGGAAGCGGGCCGGAATTCTTCCTATTCACGTTTCTTTTCCCGCCTTCGGTCCTTCTCTCTATCTCGTTTCCGAACTGACCGGCGAAAACCAGGCTCCATCGGCAGGCTTAACTTATCAGCATGAAAAAAAGGTAGGTGGCAAGTGAAAAAGATTCTAGCAATTGTGTTGACGTGGATGTTGGTTCTCCCGGGATTTGCGGCCGCAGCAGATGATGCTGCTCTTCCTCCCGTTCCAGCCTCGGGCAATGTGACCCTTCCACTCGACGAATACAACCGGCTCCTAGAACTCGCCAGCAAGCCTGCTAGAAAACTCGATACCCCTCCCGTTCCCTACACTATGAAGCGTGCCGACTTGAAGTTTCGCGTGGCTAACGAATCGGTGCAAGGTACGGTGCAATTACAGGGAGAAATCCTTCACAAAGGCGCAACCAAAATTCCTTTGACCACGGGTATGGCCATTCTCGACGCTCGCCAGGAGGGGAAGGGCCTGCCGCTTGAATTGGAAAATGGCACCCACACCGCGGTGATCACCGGACCGGCAGATTTCGCCGTCACGCTCGACGCTGGCCTTCCCCTAAGCATTGAAGCCGGACGCGCTTCGTTCAGTCTTCCCGTGCCCGCGGCCGGCAGTGTGCGGCTCGCCCTTGTTGTTCCCGGCGATCACACCAACGTTCGAGTCAGCCCGGGCATCATTACCTCCAGGTCTTCACAGAACGGGCAAACCTCCATCGAAGCTACCCTTGTTCCAGGACAGCCTGCGAACATTTGGTGGACAAAAAGAGAAACCGCAGCGCTCGTTGCGCCCAAGGAAGTGCGCTTTCTCTCCGACGTGAAGACGCTCGTTTCCGTCAGCGAAGCCGACATCCGAATCGCTGCTCTCGCCGACATCACCGTTGTCCAAGGTGAGCCTTCGGAATTTCAAATCGAAGTCCCCGCGGGATTTGAAGTTAGCGGCGCTACCGGCGCATCCGTCGAATCCAGCGAATTCGAATCCGGCGTCTTGACCCTGAAGGTCACCGGCCCCGCGCAACGCAGCCATCAGTTCCTGATCTCCATGGAAAAATCGATATCGGCCACGAAAGTCGACGCGCCTTTTCTCAGCTTCAAGGAGGCAAAACGCGAAACCGGCGAAGTTCTTGTCGAGGGTGCCGGAACGATCGAGCTTACTGCCGCGGAATCGGGCGGCCTGAAGCGCATGGATTTCAAGGAAATGAATCCGTACTTGCGCGCGCTCGCGCGCTTTCCCATGCAGGCCGCATTTCGTTATCACAAGCAGCCGGACGAAAAGCCTGCCCTGGCGCTAGAATGGACGCGCTTCGCGGACAGCAGCGTGCTCGCGGCCGTGGCCGAACGCGCCGTCGTCACCACTCTCGTTACCACCGAGGGCCGCTCGCTCACTGAAATAAGGCTCACCATCAAAAATCAGGCGCAACCCTTTTTGAAAATCGCATTGCCCCCAGGCGCAAGCATTCTCTCCGCCGAAGTCGCTGGAGAAAAAGTAAAACCCGTCGAAGGACCCGATGGCAACCGCGTCCCGCTGTTGCGCGCGGGCTTTCGGCCCGTGGACTCCTACACCGTTTCGTTCGTTTTCATGCACTCGGGCGCGCCCTTCGCGAAAAAAGGCGGCTCCGATCTTTCGCTTCCAAAAATGGACGTGCCCATCAATCTCTTGCAATGGGAAGTTTTTCTCCCCGAGCGATACAAGGTGAAAGACTTCGGTGGCGACGCCATCGCCGCCAATTTGCTTCCGCCTTCCTCGCTGGATGTCTCCGGCGCGGAGGAGTTTGACCGACTCTCCGTATACGCGAGAGTATCCGCGCCCACCAATTACGAGACGTTGTCCTTGCTTCCGGGACAAGTCGGCGGCGTTTTAGTCGACCAATCTGGTGCAGTGATTCCCAACGCCCAAGTCGCCGTCACCCAACCAGCAACTGGAGCCATCCGAAATGTGGTAACCGACTCTTCAGGTCGTTGGGTGGTTTCCAACATGCCTTCCGGCCCTATGGAATTTACGGCGTCCGCCCCGGGCTTCAAGCGGCTTGTTTACAAATTCAACTACGATGCCACCAGGCCCGTCCCGCTCGGCTCCACGTTGCAAGTCGCCGCGGCAACGGAAATGGTGGAACTGAGCGTTAATGGCAGAAATTACTCGAACCTTGAAACCTTTCAGCGCGATGCGAAAAAGGCTGCCGAGAAGCAGCAGACGGCAGCTTCCGCTAACGTGTTTAACCTACAGCAGCGCGTTTCTGGCGTGCTACCGGTGCGCGTCGATGTGCCCAGGGCAGGGAACTCGTACAACTTCGTCAGGCCGCTGGTGCTCGACGAAGAAACGAAAGTGACGTTCACTTACAAATCGAAATAAGCTTCATCAACGAGCGAGAGAAGCAGGTTCATGAGTTTGTCTTAGCATCGCGTGATCCAGCGCCTGCTTCTCCTCCGGTTTGAGTGCGCGAGTTGCGCCCTTTGGCAGATCGCCGAGAGCCAGCGGCCCGATCGCGACGCGCACGAGCCGGAGCGCTTCTATTTTCAGTGCATCGAGCATGCGCCGGATGTGGCGATTCTTGCCCTCGTCCAAAACAATCTCGATCCACGAATTTCGTTCGCCGCTGCGAAGTACGCGGACATTTTTCACGCAAAGAAAATCGTCATCGCTTGCGCGAATTCCGTTTCGCAATTGCTGTAGCAGCGCCTCATCGGCCATCGCGTTGATCTGCACGTGGTACGTTTTATGGAGATGCGTCTCCGGCGCCGTGACACGCGCTGCCCATTCCGAATCATTGGTCAGCAGCAGCAATCCTTCGCTGGCTTTGTCCAACCGCCCGGCAGGTGCGAGCCACGGCAAATTCTGCGGCAAGAAAGAATAAACTGTCTCGCGTCCTTTTTCGTCGGACGCCGTCGTCACGACTCCACGAGGCTTGTTCATTGCAAGATAGATTTTGGAGCTACTCGCCACTGGCTGACCGTCGATTTCGATGCGGTCTTTTCCGAGGTGCACCGGCGTTTCCGGATCGCGGCGCACTGCTCCATTCGATTTCACGCGACCGGCGGCAATCAACTCTGCCGCGCGCGATCGCGAGCAATAGCCAAGTTTTGAGATTGCCCGCGCCAGCCCAACTCTCTTGAGCGGGCTGCCATTCTTCTTCTTGTTTCCAATTCTCGTTTTCACGGCTGCATTATTTTGCTGGAGCCGCTCGGGCGGGCGTTGACAGGGCACCCGGAGCAGGTGCGACGGCTCCCAATGCTGATGCAGGCGTCACATCTGGCGTTGATTTCGGGAGTTCGTGTTTTATGGCGCCGTAGCGCGCGGCCAGCCATTCGCGGGCTTCTTCCGGTTTGTAATTGAATGGCCCCATCCCGCCGCGGTAGGCGATGTGGCCGCTCTCATCAATAATGTAAATGCGCTCGGGCCACGCCGAGTACGCGTTGTCCGCGGCATTGCTCATATCATCGATGCCGAAGGGCAAGGGGAATTTGAATCGCTTGATGAAATCATTTGCGATAATCACGCGCTGCTCAAGCGTTTTCGGCTGGGCATAGCAGACGTCATCCTTATCCTTCAGATTGGATTTCATTTGCCATTCGTCGGTGGGATGGGCTTCGCGAACATACACGGTCAGAAAATCGGCGCGCTCTTTATAGTCGTTGTAGATCTGGACGACGTCGCCAACCTGGCGGCGGAACGGCGGTCAAGTAAAGCTTCCGAACACCAGTACGAGCGGACGTTCATGAGTTCGTTCGCGAATGTGGAAATGGTTTACGCCGTCCAGGGCGACAATTCGTGCGTCGGGCGCGTCGCTGCCAACTTTCAGCGTGCCGCGATGCATGTGCGGCAAGGCATACCGGACCATCCCATAGGCATCCTTGGGGCTCCCGGCCATGTGTGACAGGATGCCAAAAGCAACAACGAGCAGCACGCCGAAAATGCCCGCCGTCCATTTCCAGAAACGATTCATGCCATTTTGCTCCGGCCCATGAATTTACACGCGCGCGGGCAAGGAATGCCAGCACGAAACTGCCGCAGCCTCCTACCGGGATCGTTTGTGCCGGGGCAAGTTAGCATTGAGTTTAGAGCGCAAGAATAGCTCATTTGTATTAGTGCCCATCCTTAGCGCGAAGCATCTCTCTTTTTTCTTTGTATTGCGCGAGAGCCTTTTCAATGACCTTGACCGCGGCGTACGCCGGCCGGATGTCGTCTACCTGAACTTGCTTACCTTCGAGTTGTTTGTAGTCCTGGAAAAAGCGCTTCAGAACGAGCAGTCGGTGCGGAGGCAGTTCGTTGGCTTCGACGTAGCTGTTGAATTCGGGATCGTTGGTGGCCACGGCAATGACCTTATCGTCGCTGGCTCCGGAATCGATCATCGTCATCAAGCCGATGGCCCGCGCTTTGATGAGCGCCAGCGGCTGCACCGGCTCCTGGCACAAAACGAGAACATCGAGAGGATCGTTGTCGTCAGCGTAAGTCTGCGGGATGAAGCCATAGTTTGCCGGGTAGAACACCGCCGAATGGATGATGCGGTCCACTTTCAAGAGGCCGCTGGCTTTATCCAATTCATATTTCACGTTGGAGCCCAGGGGAATTTCGATGACGGCTTGAAAATCGCGCGGGAGATCGTTTCCCGGTGAGACATCATGCCATGCATGAAGCATCGTGCCTAAGTCCTTGGTGGCGGAATGGCCGCTGACATTATGTCCTGAGATGACTATCCATGCCAGAAAACGTGACTCGATGCTGCAGGATAGCATGGCCGGCACCGGGCACAGCATAGCGTTGACGCGACATAGCCACGCGGCACTATGCGAGCGGCTTGGTTCAGAGTGAGTAGCAGGTTGTCGCGTGAGACTGAGTCGGAGGGGGTTCCAGGACCTTCTTCCCGTAGGAACATCCGGGACCCAAGAGCGCGGATGAACCAAACCTCAGAGGGACGCGACACCGAGCAGAGTCCACCTTTCAAGAACCGGACCCCGAGTAGACAAGCCACCCCATTCTCCTTGCTGCATTAGGTGCGGCCACCCGCGATGAAGAAACGTTCACGCGAGTGGAAGCACTACGTGAAAACTGTATTGGTTATTAGACTGTTGGTTGTTCTAACGGGGTTTGTAGCATTTGCGACTCCCCGCGCTTATGCCCAGTCCGAGGTCGACCCCGACCATTTCGGGTCGCCCAGTACGGAGCCTATTCCGCAATCCAAAGCCAAGGCAGGTGTCGCCGCAGAAATGGGGAAAGTGCGCTTTGCTGGCAAGGTCACACTTCCTTACACCGTGCAATGCGCTGGAAAAAGACTGCCGCCGCGTACTTACTCACTTTCACTTCATTCCGATGGGAAGACTGGCCGGGCCATGCTGAATCAACAGAGCCAAACCGTAGAGATAGCTGGAGTCGTGCGCATACCAGTGGATAACCGAGCGCGCAACGAGCTCTTTGTGGAATGCATTGGAAAAACTCACAGACTGTCGGCGATCCATGTGGCGGAATTGGATCTGGTCTTCGATCCAAATCGGCAGGTAGAGCCCGGATCGAATGGTAAACCGAGAAGGATCGAGCGGTTGCCTCTTACTTAAACGGACGCGCGGAAGTAATGACAACGGCCGGTCCTTGATAGTTGAGAGCCCGCAGATCCGAAGGACATCACCTAACTGTCTATTCCTGCAGGAGTGGGGTCCACACGTTGATTAGCGCGCTTTGCCGTGGGATTTCGCGTCGGGGTGACGAGGAGTCCAATCTTTTGGGGGGAAGGCCACATGCCAGAACATCGGATTGGGCAGCGTGAACTCGACTCCCACCTGGGTTCGATCGCTGGGGCGTTTGTCAATGTGCGCGACAACACATTCAAGCGCAGCTTTTGTTTGGACGTTCGACAAATTGAGCCGAAGTCCTCTCCAGACCTGTGTCGACACGAGAATCAACGCGCCATGGGCACTGATGGCCCGCGTGTGAGTCTCTTCTTCAAAGGGCAGTCCGGCGGCGCTCTTTCCGGAGACGCGGACAGGGACGGTCATCAATACGCGTTGACTCCTTCGGCGGTTGGCCGCGAGCCAGGAAGTTTCGCGGGATTCCGTAAGCCATGTTTCAAGAGTCCGGACGTGCTCCGCCTCAACGCCGGTAAACACGAGTCCCATACCCTTGGTCGCTCTTGAGTAAACGACTCTCGCCCGGGCTTCAAACAGTTGCGCTCCTTTTTTGACGCGAACGTCCGTGACGGTTCCTAAAGGGAGGGCGTCGCTGGTGTCCACGTAGCAGCCTTGCTGGCTTAAGTCGCGGACATGCGTTTCGATCCGTGCGCCGGAGTCAGCCGCAAGTACCTCAACGGCAGCGGTGAACTCGTAGCGAGGATGGATCCGGCGGTCGGCCCCGGTTGGCGCGACGGATAGGCCAGCAGGGCTCTTTGCATCACTGGGCATGTTGGGAGAGGCTGCAGCCGTTTCCGAATCAATGAGAGTGTCCGGATGGCTCGCAACTATCTCCGAATCGCTGGCAACGTCGGGATAGCTCGTAACTATCTCCGTATCAACGGAAATTTCGGAAGGACTTGCAGGTATTTCCGCAATGCCGGCAGACTTGGCAGGGCTTTTGGCTTTCGACTTTCGCTTGCGATTGCGTCCCTTCATAACCCTATGATTCTAACGCAAAGGGTGCAAGCGGGACTGAACTCTGCGCCTGACAATACACTTACTGATAAGGAGGACAACCTGCTTTCGACGCGCCGAATTGGAATGACGGCGTAAAGCAACAGCCAAGCGTAAGCATGTCAAACGAAACGCCACGGTAATCGGAGATTCGTCCCGCTGAACCTCCGGGATGGCGCGGCGGATCGCGCTGGGGCAAGGATTATTCGTATCGCAGGGCGACCATGGGGTCGACGCGCATGGCGCGACGGGCAGGGACGGCGCAGGCAGCGAGTGCAACGATGGCCAGCAAAGCCATGACGCTTGCTAACACCAGCGGGTCGAGCGGTCGGAGGCCATATATTTCGCTGGCCACGGCTTTTTGCAGGGAAGCGGCGCCGATCATTCCCAAAACCAGGCCGATGGCCACGAGTTGGAATCCCTCGCGCAAAACCAGCTTGAGAACGCCGGACCGGGTGCTGCCAAGGGCCACACGAATACCGATTTCGCGAGTGCGCCGCGCGACCAAATAAGCCAGCACTCCGTAGATGCCGAGCGCTGCCAGGAACAAAGCGACTCCGCCGAAGGCGTTGGCCAGGAGCATAGAGATCCGGCGAGAAGACAAGGAAAGGTCGATGCGCTCGGACATGGGATGCACGTCGAAAACCGCCAGGTCAGGATCCATGCGGGCCATTCCCGAGCGAAGAGCGCGGATGATGGATCCCGGATCGGCAGCGGTTTTGAGAGCAAAAGTGAAACCGCCGGCAGGTTGTTGCGAATTGGGGAGGTAGTAGGCGCCGACGGGTGCGCCGGAACCGTCGAGGCTTTCGTAGCGCAACGTGCGTGCGACACCGATAACGGTCATCCAAACTGTGTGCTCGTCAATCTTCAGAAGATTCTTGGCGTCCCCGGGGAAGTACATACGGCGACCGAGGGGATCCTGGTTCGGCCAGAAATGCTGCGCTAAGCGTTCGTCCACAATAATGACGCGCGGGGCAGTTTCGTTATCGCGGTCATCGAAGCTGCGGCCCCGGACCATGGAAATGCCTAAGGCTTCGAAATAACCAGGAGTCACAGAGATGTTCAGCGGAGAAACCAGGGATTCGCCGGGCTTCATCTGGTAGCCTTCGGCGAGAATCACGCTGTCATTGTGATTGCCGCCAAGGGGAATCGCCTCGGTTGCGCCAGCGAGGGAGACTCCGGGGATGGCCCGGACGGCGGGGAGCGCGCGGTTCATGAAGTCGCGCAAAAGTTCATCTTTGGGATATTTGGAGCGCGGCAGGCCGATGGATGCCGTGACCACGCCGTTGGGATTGAATCCCGGATCAACCTGTAGCAGCAGGCGAAAGCTGGCGAGAAGCAGGCCCGCGCCAACGAGCAGAGCGAATGCAAATCCAATTTGTGCTGCGACCAGAAGCTGCCGGACGCTGCGAGATTTCTTTCCCGTAGTGCCAGTGCGGCTGTCCTCATGCAGGGCGTCGCTGATCCCGATTTTCGAAACGCTGGCGAGAGGGAACAGCCCGACAAAAAGTCCAGCGGCCAGGGACAGCGCAAGAGAAACGAGAACCACGGTGCTATCCATGTGAACTTCGCTGGCGCGCGGAAAATGCTCGAGGCCAATGACGTTCAGAGTCCGCAATACGCCGGCGCCGAGAACGACGCCGCCGAGGCCTCCGAGCAAAGCCAATCCCAAGCTTTCCAGAATCAACTGGCGCATAAGTTGCGCGCGGCCAGCACCCAAGGCGATGCGCGTGGCCATTTCCTTGCGGCGTAGTGCAACCCGGGCCAGCGCGAGGTTAGCGATGTTGAGGCCGCCGATAAGAAGGACAACGCACGCGCCGCCCCACAAGAGATAGAGGGTCCTTTTGACGCCGCCAGTCAGCATGTCCTGGAGGGGTTTGACTATGGTGTGGAATCCCGCGTTGATTAGGATTTCCTTGAACTCCGGGAAGCGCTCGAAATTCTCGTTGTTCAATGCGTTGACCTGTGCCTGAGCCTGCTGCAAGGTCGCACCTGGCTTCAAGCGTCCAATGTGATACCAGTTGTTGCTGTGATGAACGGTCTTCTGCTCGGCGGTAAAGGCGAGAGGAATCCACAGTCGAACGTCGGGGTCAATAAAATTGAAATTCGCAGGCATCACCCCGACGACAGTGAAGGAGCGGCCACTGATGCGCAGTTCCCGGCCAATTGCGGATTTGTCAGCCGCGTACAACTGTTGCCAAAGTCCATGGCTGAGGACCACTTTCTGGTCGCTGCCGATTTCGCCGTCTTCGTCCGTGAAAGGGCGGCCGATTGCGGGCGAGATACGCAGAACCTTGAACCACGAGGGCGTGACCAGCATTGCGCGAATCTGCTGCGGCGAACCATTCAACTCCACAGTTTGATCGCGTGGGCGGAAGATGGCCTGGCTCTCGAAAACCGTCATTTCGCGAAGACGGTCGTAGTAGTCACCGGAACTGCTGTTGTTGCCCCCGGTGACGCCGGCTTTCGGGTAATCGTTGGACATGATCAAGATGGAATTGGCATCTGGTACGGGCAAGGGACGCAAGACGACGGAGTTCACGACGGCGAAGAGAGCGGCGTTGGCGGCGATGCAAACGGAAAAAGTGAGAAGCACGGTGACGGCAAAGCCTTTGTCGCGCCATAAAGAACGCACGCCGTATTTCAGATCGAGGAGAAATGCATCCATGATTTGCGGTCCCTCCATTTCGGAGAAGATGATTTTGCCTGACTTTGAGGCCGGCGCGTGCCTAGGATTCAGTACGCATCGACGAAGGACAAAGTTCCCATCTCGTTGCAGGCTAAGCCAGGGGGCGCGCCAGTTCAGGCGCGAGCTTTGTCGATCATTTCTTCCCAAATGCCTTTGGACTTGAGGATGAGTTCGACGAGTTCGCGAGCGGCGCCTTTGCCGCCATCGGCTTTCGTGGTGTAGTGAGAGGCGCGGCGGACTTCCGGTGCGGCGTTGTGGACAGCGACAGCCAGTCCGACGCGGCTCATGATGGTGAGGTCGGGCAGGTCATCACCGAGAAAGGCGACTTCGGATTCCTGGGCACCGGTTTTGCGCAGGACGTCTTCGTAGGCGGCGATTTTGTGTCCTTGCTTCTCATAGACGAATTCGATGTCGAGTTCTTTGCACCGGCGCCGGAGGGCCGCACTGCTCCGTCCAGTGATCACGCCGGTGCGCAAACCGGCAGTGACGGCGAGCGTGAGGCCCTGGCCGTCGTGGGCGTCAAACGTCTTGATCTCAAGGGCGTGGTTGTCCGGTGTGGACGCCAGAGTTACGCTGCCGTCGGTGAGCGTGCCGTCGACGTCCATCAACACGACAAGAATCTGCTTCGCGCGTTTCGCGAGTCTTGGTGGGATTTTTCTTCCTCGTAGGGCCAATTGCGTTTCCTCTCGTCACGATTTCTTCACAAAAAGCAGGTCCCGCCCGCCTCGGGATGACAACAAAAGAACGGTTTCGGCAGCTCGTCGCGTCGGGCATCCTTGCAAAGTAGAAAAAAGAACGGTCTTCCCGACATGAAGCGTCGGAACGCAAAACACGCGAAAGACCCGCCACTACATTAGCTCTAACGTCCACAAATCGTGGAGATGCACCACGCCGAGCACGCCTTTTGCTTCGTCCACGACCACGATGGAAGTGATCTTGCGCTTTTCCATCAGATTCAGGGCTTCGCTGGCAAGCACATGCGGCGCAATGGTTTGCGGATTCTTGGTCATGCCATCCGCCGCGCGCATTTCGAGCACTGCGCCGCGATGCTTTTCCATCAAGCGGCGAAGGTCGCCATCTGTCAAGATCCCCGCCAGGCGTCCATCCGGTTCGACGACCGTGGTCATTCCGAGCTTTTTGGCGGACATTTCATGGAAAACGTCGGGCATCGGCGTGTCGTTCGAAACGCGCGGCAGCGCTTCTCCCGCGTGCATCAGATGTTCCACGCGCAGAAGCTTTTTGCCGAGACTTCCGGCGGGATGGAGCGCGGCGAAATCATCGGGGCGAAAGCCGCGGCGTTCGAGGAGCGAAATGGCGAGGGCGTCGCCCACAGCCATGGCGACGGTGGTGCTTGCCGTCGGCGCAAGATTCATGGAGCAGGCCTCTTCCTTGACGCTCACGTCCAGTACTACGTCGCTGGCCTCGGCAAGCGTGGAATGAAGTTTGCCGGTCAAAGTGACCAGCGGCATCTCGAGCCGCTTCAGAGCCTCCAGGAGGCGAACGATCTCTTCGGTTTCGCCGCCGTAGGAGACCGCCAGTATGGCATCGCCGCGGGCGAGCATGCCCATGTCTCCGTGCAGAGCCTCCGCCGCGTGCAAGAAAAAGGACGGAGTTCCGGTGCTGGAGAGTGTCGCGGAGATTTTCCGGCCGATGAGCCCGGATTTTCCCATGCCAGTGACCACGACGCGGCCTTTGCAGGCAAACAAGAGTGCTACTGCTTTTTCGAAACTGACGTCCAGGCGCGCGAGCACATCCTGGATGGCCTGCGCTTCAATTCGGAGCACGCGCCGTGCCGTGTCCAGACTCATTTTTCGCTCCAGCGCCGCACGACCGAATTGAGTCCCTTTAATTTCGTTAACAAACTGAGGAGATGCGACAGCGGCAGGGCGTTCGGCCCGTCCGAAAGCGCTTTCGCGGGATTGTCGTGAGTCTCCAGAAAAATTCCGTCAACGCCAGCAGCAACGCCGGCGCGCGCGAGCGGCTCAATAAACTGTGGCTGGCCGCCGCTTGCGTGGCCTTGTCCGCCGGGAAGCTGCACGGAATGCGTCACGTCAAAAACTACCGGGTAGCCCGTCCGCTGCAGGACCGGGAACGAGCGCATATCCACAACCAAATTCTGGTAGCCGAACGTGGAGCCGCGCTCCGTGAGAATGATTTTTTTATTCCCGGCGCTCTCCACTTTCTCCACGACGTTGCCCATATCCCACGGGGACAAAAACTGCGGCTTTTTCACATTGATAACCCGGCCGGTTTTGGCCGCGGCGATCAGCAGATCGGTTTGCCGCGCCAGGAACGCGGGAATCTGCAGCACATCGCAAACTTCCGCGGCGGGTCCGGCCTGCGACGCCTCATGAATGTCGGTGAGTATGGGCAATTTCAATTCAGACTTAATCTTTCCAAGAATGCGCAACCCTTCTTTCAGACCCGGACCACGGAAAGCTTTTACCGAGGAGCGGTTGGCTTTGTCGTAGGAGGCTTTGAAGATGTACGGAACTCCGGCATCGGAGGCGACCTTGGCAATTTTTTCCGCCATGATGCGTGCGTGTACTTCGCTTTCAATCACGCAGGGCCCGGCGATCAAAAAAAGAGGATTGCCGCCGCCCAGGCGCAGCGAACCGAGAGAGATTTCTTTACCAGTAGCCATGAGGAACTTTGAAGATAGCACAGAGGCCGGAGGCGTTGCCAAAGCAGTGCGTGCAGTTGCGAAGCGGGAGCAGAAAAGGGAGGGGAAATGCGAGGAGCAGGCCAGGCAGCTATTCGCGGACGCCACCGATGATCAGATGAAGGACGACGGTGGGATCGATGGCCATGGTGTTGCCGCTCCAGCGCGAGCCGAGAACGCCGAAGTCGCGGCGATCGATGTTGAAGGTGGTTTCGAATCCGGCGAAGTCTCCGATGTCCGGCATCACGCGCACGCCAATAATTTTTACCGGAACAGTGACGCGCTTCGTCACGCCGTGGATGGTGAGGTCGCCCTCGACGTCGTAGGTTTCCTTTCCGGTCGCTTTGACGCCGGTGTTGTGAAAGGAAAGCGTTTGGGGAATTTATCGACGTCGAAGAAATCATCGGAGCGCAGCACCTTGTCGCGACCCGGCGCACCCGTGTCCAGGCTGGCGGCCTGCACGGTCACCTCGATGGAGCACTTTGCTGGATCTTGAGCGCTGTAAGTCAGCGTGCCGCCGAAATCCTGAAACAATCCTTCTTCTTTGAAGACCATCCATTTTGTCGCCGTGAAGGACAGCGTTGTGTAGGCCTTGCCCACAGCGTAGGTCTTTTGTTCGCAGCTCGATGTTCCCGGCGCGGGTTTGTACCTGGCATTAACTGTAACGGTAACTACAGCAAGAAGTACAATAGAAACTTCAAGGCGCTGGTCGTCGTGAATTTCTCCAACGAGTTGCAGGATGGGGATTGGTCTGCGCTACGGGTCCGGAGCCGGCGGACACAAAGTGGACCGCCACGATTGTGCCGGCCGGAGAGCCTGGCGATCCGCTGGTCGTCGACGGCCGCGTTTTCGCGCCAGACGGGCAGCACACCGTGGCAGGAGTCGTCGTGTATGCCTACAACACCGACAAGGACGGCTACTATTCGCCGGACGGCAAAGTCGGTCATCCGCGGCTGAAGGGCTACATGAAGACTGATGCCGAGGGCCGATTCGAATTGCACACCATTCGCCCTGGGCGCTATCCGGGAATGCACATTCCCGCTCACGTTCATTTCAACTTGTGGGGAGCGGGCTATCCGGTGCAGTGGACGGAGGAGTTGCGCTTCGAGGGCGATTCGTACTTGACGGAAGCGATGAAAAACGAGTCGGAAGCGCGCGGAGAATTCGCAACGATTCGGCCGATCTCGCGGGACAAAGACCGCGTGTACCGCTGCGAGATCAATTTGCGCTTGCAAGAAAAATCAAATTATCCGGGATACTAATCTTGTCGATGCCCGTCTGGACGATACAGACAGTTTCCGATTAGTCCGGACAAAGTAGTTTATGCGGTTGCGCGCGGCGCAGCACGCAGGGCGGAGGCATGTTTGGGTTCGCTTACAGCTGCGCTGGGGCGGAGTTTCTGCTTTTTGTGTTCGAGGGCGGCGCCGATGAACGCTGCAAAGAGAGGATGCGGTTCGAGCGGCTTGGATTTGAACTCTGGATGGAACTGGCAGCCGAGAAACCACGGGTGGTCCGGGGCCTCGACAATTTCCACGTAATTCTCGTCGGGCGTACGTCCAGTGATTTTCAGGCCTGCGGCGACCAGCGTTTTCTCGTAGTCGCGATTGAATTCGTAGCGGTGGCGGTGGCGCTCGCTGATTTCCAGTCTGCCATAGGCTTTGTGCGCAAACGATCCGGGCTCCAGCTTGCAGGGCCACGCGCCCAAACGCATCGTGCCGCCCATTTCATCAACACCGAGCAATTCGCGCAACTTGTAAATCACGCGGTGCGGTGATTGCGGATCAAACTCGGTGCTATCCGCCTGCTTCATTCCGGCGACGTCGCGCGCGTATTCGATGGTGGCGCACTGCATTCCCAGGCAAATCCCGAAGAACGGCACTTTGTGTTCGCGCGCGTACTGAATGGTGTGAATCATTCCCTGAATGCCGCGCTTGCCGAAGCCGCCGGGAACGAGGATTCCATCATAGCCGTGAAGGCGCGCCGCAGCGGTTGCCGCCGAGTCAATTTCCTCTGCTTCGATCCATTCGAGAACCGTTTTGTGATTGTGCGCCAGCCCGCCGTGCAGCAGGGCTTCACGCAAACTTTTGTAGGCGTCTTCGAGCTGGACATATTTGCCGACAATCGCGATGCGCGCTTCACCAGCCGGGTGATGCATACGGTAGACCAGATCGAGCCACGGCTTCATGTCTGAAGGGCGCGGCTCGAGTTTTAATAGCCGAAGAATCTGCTCGTCCAGACCCTCTTTGCTCAGTTCCGCGGGCACGGCGTAGATAGTGTCTACGTCTTCCATCGAAATGACACAGGATTCCGCGACGTTGCAGAACAACGCAATTTTTTTCTTCAGTTCCGACGGAATGTGATGGTCGCTGCGGCAAAGCAGAACGTCCGGCTGAATCCCGAGGCTGAGAATTTCTTTCACGCTGTGCTGCGTCGGCTTGGTTTTCAGCTCGCCGGCAGCGGCTATGAACGGAACCAGAGTGACGTGCACAAACAGCGTGTTCTCTGCGCCCAGTTCAAGGCGCATCTGGCGGATGGCTTCGAGGAAGGGAAGTGATTCGATGTCGCCCACGGTGCCGCCAATTTCGACAATCACGACATCGACGCCTTCAGAGACTTTCCTGATCGTTGTTTTGATTTCGTCGGTGACGTGCGGGATCACCTGCACGGTTTTTCCGAGATAGTCTCCGCGGCGTTCCTTCGTCAGGATGGTTTCGTAGATCCGGCCAGTGGTCCAGTTATTGTCGCGGGAAAGTTTGGCGTGGGTGAAGCGCTCGTAGTGGCCCAGATCGAGGTCCGTCTCCGCGCCGTCTTCGGTTACAAACACTTCACCATGCTGAAAAGGGCTCATCGTACCCGGATCCACGTTCAGGTACGGATCGCATTTTTGCAGGGTAACTTTGAAACCGCGACTTTCGAGGAGACAGCCAATCGAGGAGGCAGCTACGCCTTTTCCCAGTGAGGATACAACTCCGCCAGTTACAAAGATATATTTTGGCGCCATCCGTGTAGCCCGGGTTCTTACGCCGGGCTTGTCAGCCCTCCACAGGAGTGACGTACGCATAATTATGGCCGGGAGTCGCAGTTCTGTCAAATCGAACTCTCCGCGCGGCAAAATCGCTATTTTTCCTTTCCGCGAGCGCGAAACCTTTTTGGCAGGAACGGGTTTGGAGATACTGGGGAATAGTCTGTGAATTTGGGCGGTCAAGAGGGGTGTTGCCGAAGAGGAAATTCTGCGCGGCATTCGGAAACCGCCTGGGGGCAATTCGCCATCTAATAAAATGAACCTTTAGGCTTGCGCCTCGAAGCTTTTTCTTGGTTTAGTCCCCGCAACGCGGAAAGGTTCCGGGTGGAATTTTGCAGGTGGGAAGGGGAAATGATCCATACACACAAAATCAGATTGGGAATTCTTGCGCTTGGGATCGTTCTAGGGTCTAGCCTTTCGTCACAAGCCCAGCAGACCACTCAGCCGGATACGCAACAACTGCGCTCTTATAAAGTAAGCCGCGAAAGCTTCCTTCTCGGCACGGTCGTAAAATTCACGACGGCCTCCGATACTCCGCCCATGGGCGCCCATGTAATTCTTCAAATGTCCTCGGGGCAGATTGATGTTCATCTTGGCGATGCGAGAGTTCTCAAGGCCGCTGGCCTCGCATTGAATCCTGGCGACAGCGTTCGCATCGTCGGCGAACTCCTGGCGTCCGGTGAGACCACTTACTTCGCGGCCCGAATTGTGCAGAAGGGCACGCAAGCCGTAGCGGTCCGCAATACCAGAGGCTTTTTGACGACTCCGGCTTCCGTGCTGACGCCGGCACAAAAGGAAGCACTGCGAGGTGTGCGATGAAGCGCCTCCTTCTGGCGCTGGCAGTGGCCGGGGCCTTCTGGAGCGCTGCCTGTAGCGGCAATGGGATCGTCAATCCGCCGCCGCCCGTTGGCAAATACACCAAAGCCAGCTTGAATGGCCAGTATGCCTTTGTGACTAACGGCGAGTCCTTCACTGGTGGTTTGAGTGCCACTCCGCTCGCGCGCACCGGAAGTTTCACAGCCGATGGGCTGGGGAACATTACTACGGGCGTTGAGGACATAAATGCGGCAGGAACAGTCAGCACTGCTCTTCAGATAACAGGCGGCAGCTACACCGTCAATGCGGACGGCCGTGGAACCCTAACCCTGCAACTTGGCCAGAATTCCATCGATTTTGGGATCACGCTAACCTCGACAAGCGATGGCCTGATGATCGACGAGACCTCGAACTCTGCCCAATCATCGACCGGCAGCGGGAATTTTATCAAACAAACACCGGGTTCGTTCCAGGTTTCGGGAATTGCCGGCCCCTATGTTTTTGACTTTTCAGGGCTGGACGGAAACCAAACACTCCAATGTCCTTGTCCGGAGTCGTTCATTGGTGAGTTCACTGCGAACAATGGGGCTGTGAGCGCGGGATTCTTCGACGACAACGATAACGGCAGCTTCAACGGTGCGTCCTTTGCAGGGACCATCGCACAGGATCCCCTCCAGGCTGCCACTCTAAGCAGTTTTGGACGCGGAGTCGCCCTCATCGCCGGTCAAAATTACGTCTTTTACATTGTCGACGCTACTCGAGTCCGGTTCATCAGCACCAACGGAGGGATGCTCTCGGGCGACGCCGTGGCGCAGAGCAACACCGCCCCCGCCAACGTCAGCAGCATCGCCTCCAGCTTCGTCTTCATCGTGGCCGGCAGTTCCATCAACGGCGGCATAACCCGGGTGGGCCGATTCACCGCGAACGGTGCCACGGTAACCAACGTTCTCGAAGATACTAACGACGCCGGGCATTTTATCAAGACAGACAGCGGGACCAACGCGAGCATCAGGCCGCGGGACTCTCACGTTCACGGATCCAAACTTCCTCAACGCTCCTGGCAAATACGTTTTCTATTTGAGTTCTGCGACCCAGGGCGTCATTCAGGAACAGACCACGAACAACAGCGGCGCTGTCGACGTCGCAGACGGCACCATCGCTGCCCAATCCGGCAGCCCCTTCTCCAGCAGCAACATTTCTGGAACTTACGCCCTGAACTGGAGCGGGCTGAGCCTCCAAAATGGCGGGTCGTTTGCAGTTCAGGATGAGGAAGACTTGCTCAGCCAGGTTAACGTCACCAGTCTTAACTTGAGGGGCGCAGCCGACATTTTCCAATTTCAGAGTGGCGTTCCGGTCTTCGACCTGGTCACCAGCGGTTCGATCTCCATCGCCGGCGACGGCACTTCAAGCACCGGCGCTTCCAGCCGCAATACCATGAACGTCACGCTTACCAGGAGCAACTCGACCACGGTAAACTTTGTCGTTTACTTCGTGAATCCGCAGCTCGCTTTCTTCACCAACAATCAGAACATGAATCGAATCGTGGCGGGAGTCTTCAAGACTCAACAATAAACGCAGCCGCAATCTTTGCGGCGGCGAGTGTTGCACCCCGGCGGATTCCCCGCCGGGCTTTTTCATTATTTCTGCAATAGCTTCTCGACAAGCGCCACGTCTTCCGGGACATCCACGCTGATCGCGTCGTGCTCCACTTCCGCAACGCGAATCTTCCAGCCATTTTCCATCCAGCGAAGCTGTTCGAGCTGCTCGACGCGTTCCAACTCGCCTTGTGGCAACGTCGGATACTCCAAGAGGGCGCCGCGTTGGAAAACGTATAGCCCGAGATGCTTCAGATGCCGCACTTGAATCTTGCTCGCCGTATCCCGCACCCACGGAATCGGCGCGCGCGAGAAATAAATGGCGTTGCCATCGAAGTCCAGCACCGCCTTCACCACATTGGGATCCATGATGTCGCCGGGTGTCTTGATGGGCGTCGCTACCGTGCTGATCGAAGCTTGTGGCTCCTCCAACAGGGAATTGACCGCCACATCAATCGCGTTCGGATCGAGCAGCGGTTCATCTCCCTGCACATTTACGAAAACGTCTCCTTGTTCGCGAGCCGCTACTTCCGCGACGCGTTCCGTCCCGGTGCGGTGCTCGCTCCGGGTCATTCTCGCCTCCCCGCCAAAGGCTTCCACTGCACTCACGATGCGCTCGTCGTCGGTCGCCACGATCACACGGTTCACGCGTGCCGCCAGCTTGGCCCGCTCGTACACCCGCTCAATCATTGATTTCCCCGCCAGCGAAATGAGGGGTTTCCCGGGTAGACGCGTTGACCCAAATCGTGCGGGAATAACTACAACGATTTTCGACGCGCTCATGGAGGCTCCGCAGTTCGGGAATTTTTGGGCCGCAAATGAAGTCTATCTGTAATGGAATCGGCGATGGTACCACACGCTAATTGTCCCGTCCGGCCCATCCAACTGTACAATAGTGAACATCAAGCAATTGCACTTGTGTTCGAAAATCTGAGTGGTAGAATCTCAGTTAGTCCCAACCGCGCGGCCATCCCGGTAGGCCGGGATGACGGGGGTGCCGTGAAACGCGATTTACCTGGTTTTCGCGTTCCAACTTTCCTAGGCCAAGTCCTGCTGGTTGTTTGCCTGTTCACCTTACAAGCCGTCCTTCCCGCCGCGGCGCAATCTCCCAGCGACGAAAACAAACCCAAGGACGAAGCCAAGCGCGAGCAATTGAAGGAAGTCAAGAAAGACGACTTGCGGAAAGATAGCGCGGGCACGCCTTTCAAACCGGGTGGAACCATTCATTTTGACGTGGACCTGGCGCTCGTCAACGTCACCGTTACGGACCCGTACAACCGCCTGGTCACCGGCCTGGAAACTGACAATTTCCGCGTCTTCGAAGACAACGTCGAACAGGAAGTGGTCACGTTTTCCGCCGAGGATGTGCCCATCTCCATCGGGGTGATCTTTGATTTTAGCGGGAGCATGTCCAACAAAGTCGGCAAAGCGCGTGAAGCCGCGGTTCAATTCTTCAAGACCGCCAATCCCCAGGATGAATTCTTCCTCGTCAGCTTCAATGAGCGCGCTGAATTGACCAGTGCTTTCACCAACAGTGTGGAAGATTTGCAGAGCCGCATGATGCTGACGGTTCCCAAGGGGCGCACCGCGCTCCTCGACGCCATCTATCTTGGCCTCAGCCAGATGAGGGGTGCACACAACGCCAAACGTGCCTTGCTCATCCTATCCGATGGAGGTGATAATCATAGTAGGTACAACGAGAGCGATATCAAGCGGCTGGTAAAAGAAGCAGACACCCAGCTCTATGCCGTTGGCATCTTTGACCCGCTTGGTTATCGCAATCGGTCGCCGGAAGAGTTGGGTGGCCCGTCGCTGCTCAGCGAAGTAACAGAAATGACCGGTGGCCGCGTGTTTGCCGTGGAGAAGCTGGATGATCTTCCGGATATTGCCTCAAAAATTGGCATGGAGCTGCGAAACCAATATGTTCTCGGCTATCGACCAAGTAACAAGGCTCACGACGCGCGCTGGCGCAAGCTTAAGATCAAATTGCGGGCGCCTAAGGGGCTTCCGCCCCTCAGCGTGTACTCCAAGACCGGATATTACGCCCCCAGCCATTGAGTTCTTCTGGCGTCTCGTTCCAGCGCTGCGCCTATTCTTTCTCCTGCTCTGCGCTGCGGCAGTTCTCGGTTCCGCCGCGTTTGCTCAGCTTCCCGCTCCGACCCAGGCGCCGCCCCCTCCGCCGGGCCAGGATCCCAATGCCGGCAGGCAAGGCTCGAAAATTATCCTCAACGTCGACTTGGTCGTTCTGCACACGACCGTCATCGACGACCGCCAGCGTTTCGCCGACGGCCTGAAGCCGGAGAATTTCCGCGTCTTCGAAGACAAAGTGGAACAAAAACTCTCGGTCTTCAAGCGCGAGGATGTGCCTGTCAGCATGGGTCTGGTGATCGACAATAGCGGCAGCATGCGGGACAAACGTCCTCGCGTCAACGAAGCCGCCATTACTCTTGTGCAGGCCAGCAATCCGCAGGACGAAGCTTTCGTCGTTAACTTCAACGACGATTTTTATCTTGACCTCGACAAGGATTTCACCAGCAGTATTCCCGAGCTTAAGGAAGCCTTGGAACGCATCGATTCCCGCGGCAGCACCGCCATGCGCGATGCCATCCTTGGCTCCCTTGACCATCTTAAGAAAGCTTCCAAGGACAAGAAGGTCCTGCTCGTCGTTACCGACGGCGAAGACAACGCCAGCCGCAATTCCCTCGAGAAAATGATTCGCGAAGTCCAGAAGACCGACACCGTGATCTACACCATCGGCTTGCTCGGTCAGGAAAACAAGAAGGAAGCCAAGCGCGCCCGCAAGGTGCTCGAACAAATTGCCGCTGCCTCAGGTGGCTTGGCTTACTTCCCGGAAAATGTCGATGACGTGCACAACATCTGCGAACAGGTCGCGCACGACATCCGCAACCAGTACATTCTCGCCTACTATTCCAGCAACACTCGCCGTGACGGTACTTTCCGCGCCGTCAGTGTCGAGGTGATTCCCCCGCGCGGCCGTGGCAAGCTCCTTGCCCGTACGCGCAATGGTTACTACGCTCCCGTCGAGAAGGCGTCCGCCGCCGGCAATTGACGACGAGACGAAGAGTCGCCACTCCGAACGGAGCGTAACGAGTTAGGCATCTCTCCCGATTGTCTTTGTAGTGCCGGGTCTTCCGACCAGTTCGTTCTGTTCTTTTGGCAAACTGCTGGCCAAGACCAAAGCGCTTCCGCACATTGCCAGGATCTCGAATCCACTGGTCCACGGTCCCGGATTGTGCAGCTGGTTGATGATCTTAGGGACATACAGCAGCAGGAAGTATAAGAAGGCGATTGATGCCAGGAGCGTTGCCGCCAAGTCGTGTTTCTTGCTGATGATAATCGCAGCGCCTGCCGCAACGAAAATGACGCCGAAGAGATAAGCGAGGAGCGGCCGCCCAGGTATCCAAGGGGGGCCCAGTCCAGCCGCGTAACGCCCAAAAACAAAATGCTGAATGCCGAAAGCCAGGAAAGCCAAGGCGAAGAAATATCGCCCGAGTTTCAGGAATGGATCCGCCTTTTCACGCTCCTCCAAGGGCGCCGCATTGGCAAGAATCCAAGCGCCTCCGCACATCGCCAGCGCCACAAATCCGCTGGTCCACTCGTTTCCATCGCTGGACTTACCAATGATCCTGGGAATGTGCAGTAGGATCACAAAGAGAAAAAACATCACTCCGAGCATCGTCGCGGCTGGCCGGGCCATGAGTCTGTATAGAATGCCGCCAGCGGCTGCAAAGAACGCCACGCCAACGAAGTACGCCCAGAACAGACGCCCCGGCATAAACGCGGGCACCAGCGTGGCCACGAAGCCGCCATAAATAAAATGCTGAACGCCAAAAACAACCAGGGAAATCGCTACGAAGATTCGTCCAAGAGATTTGCTCGTGATTACCATAAGAGGGCTTTTGTCGCTCTCATTCTGTATCCCCGATGCTCAGGAGTTTACATGAGTTAGGCCGCTGCGGGACACTCAATCGTGCGCGCGTCTATCATCCTTAGCCGCGTAGAAACGCCGCGGCCGTTTTCAGAAACTCTGGCCACCGTTCGCCAAGAACGGGGCCGTGTCCAGCGCCCGGCAAGATCCATAAATCAGATCGCGGGATGGCCTTCGCCATCTGCACGGAAATCTCCACCGGATAGAGCGGATCCCGATCGCCCTGTACGATCAGCGTTCGCGCGGTAATTGTTCCCAGATAAGCCGGGGTGAAGTTCATGTCGCCGTAGCTGTCGGCAAAGGCTCTCGTGCTTGCCAGCAACGCCTCAATTTGCGCGTCCCCGCGGGGGTGGCGCCTCCGTAGATTTTCTCTTTCCGCCGAGGGCAAGTTGTCCGCGTAAGCTCGCATGATCGATCGAGCCTGCGCAGGGAAGTAGCTCGTAGCGCTCACCAGCACCATCGCTTTCACGCGCTCCGGTTGCTTCGTTGCCATGTGCAGCAAAACGTTTCCTCCTCCGCTCACCCCAAGTCCCGTAAACGTTTTGATTCCCAGATGATCGAGCAGCGCATACATATCCGCCGCCGATTGGTCATGCCGCCAGGCAGTAAAAACGTTGCTGGGTCCCTTTATGGTTCCATGTTGTCCTTTTTCCCCTTGGGGCACAGCCAATCCTGGCTGTGCGCTTTTGGCGCGAGAAGAATCGTGCTCCTCCGTCGCAAACGACCGCCCATGTCCCCGCATGTCCGGAATGATCAACTGGAATTCACATTCTCCAAGCTCACTCTGCATTTTGATGAACGCGGACCAATCTTGGCTGCAACCCGAAAACCCATGCAACAAAAGCAGTGGTTCACCAGTTCCGTGCACCTCAAAATAGATCGGCACACCGTTCAGCATTTCGATCCTTCCAGATGAGCTTGCAGGTGTCATACCCCGAGCCTCCTTTGAGCAAAAATTTTCGCGTAAATAAAAAAACCGCCCACGCCATTCGCGTGAGCGGTCTATTTCTCATCACCTTACCAGTCATCCTGGCGGTCCGTCAATGGCATCGTCACGTCATCGTCACGGCGATACGGCGGGGCACTGGCATGTGCATTTCATGGAAATCCTTTCATTGGTGAACCGCGATAGTACGATTCCGCGCGCTAGAATGGAGGAATGGAACGCAAGGTCTTCTGGGGCATTTTCGTTTCGCTCGGGCTGATAGCGGACTTCACGTTGCCCATCATGTGGTCACTGCTGGCCACCATTCCCATCGGCTTCTTTAGCTGGTGGGTGGCCTACCGCAGCGACTGGTTCTAACGCTGTTTTTGCCTTTTCTTACCCCGCGACTTCACTACTCCGCTGCTTCCTCATCTCGCTCAAGAAACTCTGCCCATGCGGAATCGTCGCGCCAAAATTTTGCGCGATGGTCTGCCCCATGTCCGCCAGCGTATCGCGCACTCCCAGGCTCACGCCCGCGCCACCTCCCGGCGAATATGCCAAAATTGGCACGTACTCGCGCGAATGGTCTGTCGTCGGCCAACGCGGATCGGGGTCGCATCCGTGGTCCGCGGTGATCATCAGCATGTCGGAGAGACTCAACATCGGCAAAAAATCCCCGAGCATGCGGTCAAATTCTTCCAGCGATTTTGCGAATCCTTTCACGTCTTTCCGATGGCCATAAAGCATGTCGAAATCCACCAGGTTGCAGAAAATCAGTCCGCTCTCGCGCTCACGAACGGCGGCCGTCATTTTCTCCATGCCGTCGGCGTTGCCTTTCGTTGTGACGTATTCTTCCACACCGCGGCCGTTGTAAATGTCATGAATCTTGCCCACTCCGAAAACGCGAACCTTTCGTTCCGCGAGCACATCCATCAGCATCGGCCTCGGTGGGTCGACGGCGTAGTCGTGCCGCCGCGTGGTCCTTACGAAATTCCCCGGCGTTCCAGTGAACGGACGCGCGATCACGCGTCCCACGCGATGCGGTCCGTCCAGCAATTTCCGGGCGATTTCGCACATGCGATAGAGTTCCGCGATAGGGATGACGTCCTCATGCGTGGCAATTTGAAACACGCTGTCGCCCGACGTGTACACAATCGGCTCGCCCGTCCGCGTATGTTCTTCACCCAGTTCCTTGATGATCTCCGTGCCGGAGGCCGCTTTGTTGCCAATCGTTTTCCGGCCAATCTGCTTCTCGAACTCTTCAATCAATTCCTTCGGGAAGCCATTCTTGTAAACCGGGAAGGCCTGGTCCAGCCACACTCCCGCCATTTCCCAGTGTCCCGTCGTGGTATCTTTTCCGGGAGAGCGCGTCGCGCCTTTCCCGTACGCGCCAAGCGGCGCAATAGGCGGCGCCTGATGTTTCAAGGGAGCGATATTGGCCAGTCCGAGCTGGACCAGATTCGGGATTTCCAGCGGGCGCGATTCCGCGATGTGCCCAAGCGTGTTCCTGCCTACGTCGCCGTAATCCGCCGAATCCGGAAGCTCACCGATTCCCACACTATCCAAAACGATCCAGAAAAGTCTCTCAAATTCGCTCATATTTCCGCGCCTCGAACCTCTTTCAGCGGAACTCTACCACACATGGTTGTCCGACAATGCTGCTCTGCAGTTTTCCTCCTCCGCAGCGGCAGGTCCTTAGACTGGCGATTCGTGGCCGGCCCCCGGTGGCTCTTTGGGCCCTCACTCGCATCTACGATGTTGTACAGTGATACCAACCGCTCGCTGAACTATTTTCCTTTCGCGTGCGTAGTACAAGATAGCGAGGTGTGCCATGCCCCAGGACGGTCAACCCAGGAGAGTGTCGCTCGTCGTTCCAATCATCCTTATTACCGTGGGAGCTCTTTTTCTGCTGCACAATTGGCGTCCGGCTTTCGATCCAGGCCCAATCCTTTGGACCTACTGGCCGCTCATTCTCATCTTTGTCGGAATCGGGAAGATTTGGGACAGCTCGTATCGAAGCCGCAATCCCAATGCGGCTCCTGCGGTTTCCATCGGCGCTAGCGTCGGTGCGGTCGCTTTCGTCGCCGTGCTGGTCCTACTTTTCTGGCACGGACGCAGCTTTTCCCACCGTCGCGGCTTCGATACGGGAGCGCATCACAATGTTCAAACCGTCGATCTGCAAGGAGCGAAGTCAGCACACGCTACACTCGATATTGCTGCTGGACAGCTCACTATCAACGGCGGCGCAAGTCACATGCTGGAGGCCGACTTCAAGTATAGCTATTCCTTCGACGCCCCGCGCGTCGATTACCACGTGGACGGCGGCGTCGGTCAACTCCATATTTCGCAGGAGTCCCACTCCGTCCACTTCGGGCGTTCAGAGAATGATTGGAATCTGCATTTCAGCAAAGACATTCCGCTAGAGTTAAAGGTGGATATGGGCGCAGGCCAGGGAAATCTGCATTTTCGCGACGTTCCTCTCACGCGACTGGACCTCAATCTCGGGGCAGGCCAAATGGATGTCGACTTTACCGGTGACCGCAAAACGGATTTGACCGCGGACATTGAGGGCGGGGTGGGCCAGGCCAACATCCGCCTTCCGAAAAACGTCGGCGTCATCGCTCATGCGTCCGGCGGCATCGGCTCCATCGATGTGCATGGACTGAAACACGATGGCGATTCCTACACCAACGATGCATATGGAAAATCTTCTGCGACCATTCATCTGAAAGTGGAAGGCGGCATCGGCCAGATCACCCTGAACGTGGAGCCGTAAATTTGCCGCACAAATTTGCAATCTCATTCACTGACACTAATGCGACGTTTGCCCCGCTTTGACAGCGGACGTATAATTTGAAGTTTAGGCAGTGCTCTCGAAACCTGCTGTCTAGGCTTGCCTTTGGCGACCAAAGAGATTACTCACGCACCTACGGATGTCCGAACGGAGCAGGAGTCCATCCGCGTCCGGGGCGCCCGCGTCCACAACCTGAAAAATATCAGCGTTGAAATTCCGCATAACGCCATTACCGTGGTTACCGGCGTCAGCGGCTCCGGAAAATCTTCGCTCGCATTCGACACCATTTATGCGGAAGGCCAGCGGCGCTACGTGGAATCGCTGTCTGCCTATGCCCGCCAATTTCTCGAGCGCATGGAAAAACCAGACGTGGACGAAATCTCCGGAATTGCGCCGGCCGTGGCCATCCGGCAGAAGAATTCCACGCGTAATCCGCGCTCGAACGTAGCGACGTCGACGGAAATTTATGATTATTTGCGGCTGCTTTTTGCGCGTTGCGGGCAAACTTTCTGTATTAAGTGCGGAGCGGAAGTTCGGCGCGATAGTCCAGATGAAATTGCGACGCGCATATTGGCGCTTGCGCCGGGCCGGCGCTTTTACGTTTTGCACCAGTTTCAAATCGCGATGCCGGTGCAGGCAGCCGCGAAGCGGGGCGCAAAGAAATCTGCCGGCGCTCCTTCTCCGGAACTCCTTCGCCAGGCACTCCTCGATCTGCAGAAGCGAGGTTTCAACCGGCTCTACCAGGCCGGCAAAATTCACGAATTTTCTTCCCCAGAGACTTTACTGGATGTGGACTTCTCCAAACCCGTTTACGTTCTCGTCGATCGTCTGGCAGTCAATCCTGAGTCACGCGCGCGGCTGGTGGACTCCATCGAAATTTGTTACCGCGAAGGGCAGGGCGAGGCCATCCTCGAATTCGTCGCGGACGGAGCGGGGAATGCGGCCGAGCGTCTTACGTTCAACGAGCGATTCGAATGCAAGAACGACGGGACTCTCTACCAGGAACCCGAGCCGCGACTTTTTTCTTTCAACAATCCTTACGGCGCGTGTCCGCGTTGTCAGGGCTTCGGAAATACCATCGATTTCGATTTGAATCTGGTCGTTCCCGATCCGGGCAAGTCGCTTGATGACGGCGCGATCGAACCATGGACGAAACCGCGTTACCGCGTGCTGTTCCAGGACGCAAAAAAATGGGCGCGCGGCCGCGCAATTCCCACGAACGTGCCGTGGCGCCAACTCACTGCTGAACAGCGGCGCTTGATTCTCGAAGGCGATCCCGAGAACGACTACCAAGGAGTCAAAGGATTTTTCACCTGGCTGGAACGGAAAAAATACAAACTGCACGTACGCGTTTTTCTCAGCCGCTTCCGAGGCTACGCGACCTGTCCGGATTGCGGGGGAACTCGTTTGCGAGCCGAGGCTCGCGCGGTGCGCGTAGCGGGAAAAGCGATTACTGAGATCTGCAAGCTCAGCGTCAAAGAGGCGCGTGCTTTCTTTTCCTCGCTGCAACTCTCTGAAGGACATCAGAAAATCGCGGACAGGGTTCTCGAAGAGGTTCGAACTCGTCTGCAGTTTCTTGACGAGGTAGGCCTCGATTACCTCACGCTGGATCGTTTGACGTCCACGCTCTCGGGGGGAGAATCGCAGCGCATCCAGCTTGCGACGTCGCTCGGCTCACATTTGGTTGGCGCGCTCTATGTGCTCGATGAACCCTCGATCGGCCTGCATCCCCGCGACACGCAGCGGCTCATTGATATTCTCAAATCTCTGCGCGACCTGGGGAACACCGTGCTGGTTGTGGAACACGATCCGGACACCATCCAGGCTGCGGATTGCGTCATCGATCTGGGCCCCGGTGCGGGCGAACTCGGCGGTAAGTTGCTGTTTGCCGGCTCTTACGCGGCCATGCTCGAGGAACACAAATCACTGACGGGTCGCTATCTCAGCGGCGAGTTGCGGATTCCCGTGCCCAACGTGCGCCACAAACCCGCGGGCAGGTTCATCCGTCTTTACGGCGCGAACCTGCACAATCTTCGGAATTTGGATTTGATGATCCCGCTGGGAACGCTCACGGTGGTGACCGGGGTGAGCGGGTCGGGAAAATCCACGCTGGTTCACGACGTGCTCTATAAGGCTCTGGCCGCGACACGCGTTGGCGGCAGCGTCAAGGAATTCTGCGAGCGGCTGGAAGGCGATTCAGAGGTCACGGAAGTGGTCATTGTGGATCAATCGCCGATCGGCCGCACACCACGCTCGAATCCTGCCACGTATCTGAAAGCATTCGACGCGATTCGTGAGGTTTTCGCGGATACGCCTGATGCCAAACGCCGTGGCTACGCCGCCGGACATTTTTCTTTCAATGTGCCGGGAGGGCGCTGCGAAACGTGCCAGGGCGACGGAACGGTTACCGTGGAAATGCAGTTTTTAGCGGACGTCGAGCTCCTCTGCGAAGAGTGCCGGGGCACGCGGTTTAAGAGCGGGGTTCTAGAAGTCCGCTATCACGGGAAGAATATTCACGAAGTGTTGCAGTTGACCGTTCGCGAGGCGCTGGCCTTTTTCGTCAACGTGCCCAAAGTTGTTTCCAAACTCAGAGTGCTGAATGAAATTGGTCTCGGCTACTTGCGCCTCGGGCAATCGGCGACAACGCTTTCGGGTGGAGAAGCGCAGCGCCTGAAGCTCGCCGCGCATCTCAGCCGCACCGACAATGAGGGCATTCTCTACATTCTCGACGAGCCGACGACCGGTTTGCATTTCGACGACATCGCGAAACTGCTCAGCGCGTTCCGCAAGCTGCTGGAGGGCGGTGCTTCGCTGCTCGTGATTGAACACAATCTTGACGTGATCAAGTCCGCGGACTGGTTGATCGACCTCGGCCCCGAAGGGGGCGACCAGGGCGGCAAGATTATCGCGACAGGAACTCCGGAACAAGTAGCGCGCAACACGCAGTCGCACACAGGGCGCTTTCTTGCGCGCGTGCTGAATGGAAACGGCCAGGCAAAGCGTCCCGCGAACGGTGCATCCAAAGCAGCAGGCCCTTCGGCTACAATTTCCAACGGAGCCAAAACTTCGCCGGCTGAACCATGAAGCGTGCTCATCTCCCTTTAATTGCGACTCGGATTTTCCTGTGCGGTGGCTTATTCGTAGCGGGGGCGCAGTATGCTGGGCCCTTGCTAGGCAACCAATCCTCCAATTCCAAGTCTGCCGTCCAATCGAAGTCTCAAAAAGTAGCGAACCCGCTCAATGACCTTCTGGATGAGGCTCAGCGGGACATCGACAAGAGCAATTTTGAGGCGGCGATTGCGCCGCTGCAGAAAGTTATCGCCGAACAGCCAGAATTTGCTTACGCGCATTTTCAACTCGCGTACGTCTACACAGCGCTCAAGAAAACGGACGAGGCACGCGCCGAATACGGACGAACCATCGCTATCGATCCAAAGATGTCCGAGGCTTATCTCAACCTGGGAATGATGCTTCTCGACAAGCAGGAAGACGCCGCTGCCATAGCGCCGCTGCGCAAAGCGGTCGAATTGCTCCCGTCGCAAAGCCGTCCCAGATATCTGCTGGCAGTGGCGCAAGACCGTTCGGGTGATCGAGCCGGCGCCGCGGAATCCTTCGAGGCGCTACTGCATCTGGATCCAAACGACATTACGGCCATCGATTACCTCGGGTGGGGCGCGCTTCGTAAAGGCAACCCCGAAGAAGCGGAAGCAAGATTCCGGCATGCGCTGGAAGTTCAGCCAAATGGGGCGGAAGCGCGCCGCGGATTAGCGCAGAGCCTGGACGCGCGGAAAAAACCAGAAGCCGCCGCCGCTTACCGCGACTATCTCGAACTCATGCCCAGCGATTCCGAGGCTCGCTCCCGGCTGGTCCATCTCTTAGTCGAGCAGAAAGAGAACGATGCCGCGCTCGCGGAACTCGATCGCCTGGATTCCGGTAAGCAGCCTACCGTCGATTCGCTGAAGCTTCGCGCGGACGTGCAGATTGCCGGGAAGAAATGGGATGCCTCGATTGCCACTCTGCAACAAGCTCTGGCGCTGACGCCAAAAGATGCGCAACTGCATGGTGGTCTGGGGCGCATCTTTCTTCAGCGACGCAACTTTGCCGCCGCGGAAAAAGAACTGCGCATCGCCACGCGTCTCGACGACAAGAATCTCGATTATTGGAAAGACCTCAGCTCCACATTTTTTCTGGGCGGGAACTACCCGGCCACGCTGGCGGCGCTCGATGAGATAGCCAAAATGGAACAACCGGGCGCAGGCGTCTGGTTTGTTCGCGCAATTTGCTACGATAAGCTGAAGCAGCCGAAGCTCGCTTTGGACGCTTACCAGAAGTTTCTCGCGCTTGATCAGGACAAGAATCCCGATCAAGTCTGGCAAGCCAAAGAGCGCAGCAAGGTGCTGCAACGCATGCTGGAACGGAAAAGGTAGGCGGATGAGCTCTGGCTCCAGAAGCGCGCTATTCGGCCTGTCCGTTTTTCTTGTAATGCTGCCTGCCGGTGAGGCGCAGAGTCTGCCCGATCTTCAATCGCGGTTTGATCGAGAAATGAGTGGGGTTCAAAAGGCTAAGTTGCTCGGAAAACTGGGCGATGCACAGTTTGAAGAAGCACGGCGCGCCGGAAAAAACGGCGAATATGACGCTTTGGGTCTTACGCTCGAGAAATACCGGGACAATGTTCGAGTAGCGGTGGAAGCCTTGAAGAAGCAGCACCCCAACGCGGAAAAGCAATCCAATGGGTACCGACAACTGGAGATGCATGTGCGGAAGGGAATTCGCGAGGTTGACGAAACAATCTTGGTATCTCCCGAAGGCTACAAGCCGCCGCTCCAGCTTGTCCGCCAGGACCTGATCGGCATGGATGATGAGTTATTGAAAATGCTTTTTCCGCGCCGGCCCGTGGAAAAACATGACGCTCACCCTCCCGCGGAAAAGCCCGAAGCTTCGCCACCCGCCGAGAAACGGCCATGAAAATCAAAATGCAACTCTTACTTCTGGCTTCCTTTCTCCTGGCTGCGCCGCTGTTTTTGCGTGCCCGTGCACAACAGCAGAAGGATTACCTCTCGGCGGTGGAAGCAGACAAGATTCGCGACGCGGAGACCGTCAACGAACGGATTAAACTCTTCTTGAATTTTGCTGATGATCGTTTGAAAAAATTCCAATACGAGCTGGAACATCCCTCCTCGAATCGTCACGGCGACATGCTGAATTCGCTTCTGAATGCCTACGCGGGCTGCGTCGACGATGCGGCGGATCTTATTCAGCTGGGGCTCGAGAAACAGGACAATATCCGGCAAGGGATTGACCTGATGACTTCGCGGACGAAGGAGTTTCTTGTAGTTTTGGAAAAATTATCCACGGATGGACCCGAACGCGATCTTTACAAGGATAACCTTGACGATGCGATCGAGGGCACTCGCGATGCCATGAATGACGCGGAGAAGGCCAAAAAGAAAGTTGCGCCGCCGCCCATCCGCAGGAAGAATTGATTCTTGAGGAATCCGTCCAAAGAGATGAAATCGAGCCGCCGCAGAACTTCGATGGTACCGGGAGGCGGGCCGCTTTTTCAGCGGATGTTCACGCGGCTGGGCTGCGATGGACGGCCTCCGCGCTTTCGCGTGGAGTTTTATCCCTATTCGAGCCTGGTATTGACGATCCGGCGTCGCGAAGAAGTTGTTTACGTTCGCTTCTCCGACCTTTTGCAGCGAGCACCGCGGGCCGTGCTGGAAGGCGCGGCGGCGTTGTTGCTGGCGCGCGTATATCGCCGAAAAGCTTCGCGAGAGCTTACCGATCCTTATCTCGAGTACGCGCGCTCAGATCGTACCCGCACCCGCATGAACCGCATGCGCCGCGGACGCATTCGCTTGGCCGCCACCAATCCTCGCGGGGAACACTTCGATCTGGACGGACTTTTCGACCAGCTCAACGGAAAATACTTTGCGGGCCAGTTACAGCGCCCGCACATTGGTTGGAGTACGCGAAGCTGGCGCCGGCAATTCGGGTGTTACGATCCCGGGCCGAATCAGATTTTGCTGAATCGCCGCATGGATCGTCCGGGCGTTCCCGCGTCCGCTGTGGAATATGTTTTGTTTCACGAAATGCTGCACGTGAAACATCCGACGCGCCGTTCGGGTTGCAGCATGGTCTCGCACTCGCGGGAATTTCGAGAAGAAGAGAAGCGCTTTGCTGAATTCGAACGCGCCAGAAAAATTCTCGACCGCCTCGCCCGCTGAGTCCTTCCAGCGTTCTCTGAATCTGAGGAGTCGCTTACCTGATATATCTGGCTTCGTAACTATTTCACTTGGCTGGTTACCGCGCTAATCGAGCACTAAGCTACTGGACAGGCACAGAAACCGTTACTAACAGTTATCCGCTGCTATTGTCTTGGGTTACCCGTTGCGAGTCTCAGCTTACGATAGATGTATCTTAACCCATGAAATTCCGATTATTGGCGACGATTATGGCCGTTCTTACCAGCGCCCACACAGCGCGGGCCCAGGCGGTGTTTCCGCCGGAAACGGATAATGCAGCGCTGCGTTATTGGTTTGCTTTGGCGGAGGTGCAGGAGCCGCCTGATGATGAAGCGACGTGGCGTTTGTTCGGAGAGACGATCACTGGACGGGTTGTGTGGGACGAAGCAAAACTTGGACCCATTTTGGATTCCAACCTCGACGCACTTCGAACCATGCAGCGGGCCACGAAGCTTCCTGCATGCAATTGGGGCTTCGATTACCGGAACGGCGCGACGATTCCCCATTGGTTTGGTATGCGAGCGGGGCTGCTGTCTCATTTGAATGCACTCCAGGGAATACGCGAGATGGAGCTTGGCGATTTGCGAACGGCCGTAGATACGTGGCTGGCTGGGGTCCACTTTGGGCAGGATGTGTCACGCAGCGGTCCTATGATTGCAGCTCTTATAGCCCATGCAATAATTCTGGCTAACCTGCATCCGCTTCGCGACAGCGCCCGAGAGGGAAAATTGAACAAGGAGCAGAAAACGGAGCTGTCTGTGGTCGTCGAAACGATCCCGGAGGATGGTTTCGATTGGGGGACGGCAT
>WNFQ01000657.1_pt1 | contig 38651 bp, 43 predicted proteins | sample 5400171 | NCBI WGS metagenome assembly WNFQ01 (sample SAMN13153356, study PRJNA577476) | soil metagenome | isolation source: 20 cm soil under Madrone tree | place: USA:California | collected 2016-06-14
GGATTCCGCACGCCGCTGACGCTCGTGTTGTTGACAATCGCTCCGCCACCAGAGGTCAGCAGCGCCGGAATCTCATGGCGCATGGCGTTGAAGAGAGCACGGACATTGGTGTCGAAGACCTGCGCGTAGACATCACCCGGCTGCTCGGCGAGCCTAGCACGCCTCTCCTGATATCCGGCGTTGTTGAATACGGCGTCGAGGCGGCCGAACCGGGCATCGTCTGTTCCACCAGTTCGGCGGACGTCCGGCTCGCGGGTGACATCAGTGGTGACAAAGAGACTTTCGGCGCCCCGAAGTCGAAGCTCGTCTGCAAGCGCCCGTCCGAGAGAGTCCCGTCGTCCGGCGACCACGACGGCTCCCGCGCCTTCCTCGGCCATCCGCAATGCTGTCGCCCGACCGATGCCGCTCGTCGCGCCGACGACGAGACAGATCAGATCAACAAGTCGCCGACCGGCCGCGGGCGTGCGAAGCGGTCCTGCGAGCTCTGTGACCGAGGGCGTCGTCATCGGCGGCACCTCACAAAACGTTGCTCCATGACCTCACGCCCCCATTGGCTTCCCGGTCTCTCCTCGACGCATTCGAAGCCATAAGATTCGTAAAGGTGTTGTGCCGCGGACAAGCCGACGAAGGTCCAAAGATGCGTTTCAGCGAAATCCTTTTCGTCCACGAACGCCATTGGCCGCGCCGAGCAATCGGCGACCAGCGCCGCTCCCGCGCACGCCGTCGTCGATGATGAACCAGCGCAGGTGGGCGATACCCGCCCCCAGGTCTTCCCCATCGATGGCAAGCGATCCGACAATCCGCCCATCCTGGACGGCGAGCCAGATTTCGTTGCAGGGCTTCTCGAGGCGATCGCAAAATTCGGAGAGGCCCCCTGCGACGACGGACTCGAAGCGTTGACCGAATCCGGACGTGCGCGCATAATAGAGCGCGTGCATCTCGGTTATGCGCGCGACCAGTCCCGGCCGATATCCCGCGACAATGTTGAGCGGCGAGCGAGCGCCTTCTCGTCGCCGTTCGTCGCCAGGGCCGCGCCATAGAGTTGAAGTCCGTGCAATACAGTCTGGCATTGCTCCGGCTCTAGCTGCCCCAAGGCACTGGCAACTTGAGCACGAGCAAATCCATGGATGCCGGTAACGCGCTGCCGCCCCGCAGCGCTCAACGAAAGGATCTTTGTGCGTCCGTCGTGCTCGCCGGGTTCTTCAACAACCTCGCCCGTGAGCACTAGCTTGCGCAGCATCCTGCTCACACTCGACTTCTCCAGGCGCAGTAGCTCCGCGAGGTCGCTCGCGGTGACGCCGTCACGAGCGTCGATTTCGATCAGCGCGTGGACCGCCGATGGCGGCAGGTCGGTGCCGGCAAGGGAGTCATTCATGAAGCCGAGTTCCCGAACCAGCCGGCGCGAGGCGGCTCGGACAAGGTCGATCATGGATGACGAAACGGACATGGGAAACATGATGTAGTTGTAGAATACAACTATGTTATCGGATTTGCGCCTTGAGTGCAAGGGCGCTTTTGGGATTCAGCACAACGGTGGTGGAATAGAATAGACTTTTGCTAGCGCTCATCCGCTCTCGTAGCTTTGCCGCTGTCGCAGGAGACACCCTTTTACGGTCAAGGGTTGGATCGTCTCGCCAGTCAAGATAGACCGAGTAGCCCAAGTCCTCCAATGTAAGGCAAACCCCCAGAATCAGCTCTTTGTCGTCGAACGCGTGAGACAGAAAGATGTCGTGTTGAGCGAACAATGCTTGCTTTTTGATCCGTTCCTCGAGAAGGCTGGCGGTCGTAAAGTAACAGCATGTTGGTTAAATTGCGCGCTCGCCCGTTTCTTCGGTTCGGATACGAATAGCTTCGTCAATGGTTGACACGAACACCTTTCCGTCGCCGATTTCGCCGGTTTTTCCGGCCTTCACAATTGCAGCTACTGCACTCTCAACGACTGAGTCACCTACGACCACGATGACCATCACCTTGGGAACGAATTCGACGGTATACTCACTACCTCGATAGATTTCGGTATGTCCTTTTTGCCGGCCGAAACCCTTCACTTCCACTGTAGTCAGGCCCGCCACGCCAACTTCAACGAGCGCGTCCTTTACGTCTTCTAGCCGAAAAGGCTTAATAATGGCTTCAATTTTTTTCATGGTGTTCGCCTAGTCAATGTAAGCTTCTTCCCCGTGTTCCGAGACATCGAGGCCGGCTGTTTCAACCTCGGTAGTTGGTCGCAAGCCAATCGCTTTTTTCAACGCGAATCCGATAACTGCGGTAGCTACCACCGACAAAACCAGCGTAACGATCACGGCGAATACTTGCGACTTAAATAAGGATGCCAGCAATTCGTCTTTCAAATTGCTGTTCACTTCTTTGGTTGCCAGGAGACCGGTCAACAACGCTCCGAGCGTGCCCCCAACCGCGTGGACACCGAATGTGTCCAGAGCATCATCGTAGTTTAGAGCCGGTTTCAGGATCGAGACCGCCAGGTAAGGGATGGCCCCAGCGAGGACACCGATGATAACCGCCCCGGTCGAGTTTACGAAGCCACATGCCGGGGTAATCACCACCAGTCCAGCAACCGCGCCGGAACAGTAACCGAGCACGCTCGCCTTGCCCCGGAAGATCTTCTCGATTGTCGCCCAGGTGAACGCTGCGATGGCGGTGGCTAAGGTCGTGGCCATAAAAGCGTTGGCCGCGATTCCGTCTGCAGCGACCGCGCTGCCGGCATTGAAGCCGTACCAACCAACCCACAGCATTCCGGTTCCGATCATGCAAAGGACCATGCTATGCGGCGGCATCGGCTCCTTCTTAAATCCCAAGCGTGGCCCAAGGATCAAACAGAGGATCAAGGCGCTCCAGCCGGAAGTCATGTGAACGACAGTGCCACCGGCAAAATCAATCGCTTTAATACTGGAAGTGGGATTCCAGATTCCATCCATAAACCCGGTAATTCCCCAGACCATGTGGGCCATGGGGAAATACACAAGGAACATCCAGAACCCAATAAAGATCAATACGGTGGAGTATTTCATCCGCTCAGCGATCGCACCGATAATGAGCGCTGGCGTAATGATCGCAAACATCAGTTGATACATGGAGTAGACGTTCTGCGACACCCAATATGAGTAATCGGTGTTGGGCGCTGAATTGACGCCGTTCAGGAAAAAGTATTCGGATCCACCAAAGAACGGATTGTTAAAATTCTTACCAAAAACCAGGCTGTAACCGAATGCCCACCAGAGTATGGTGACTAGCCCGGCTATGCCTAGACACTGGGCGAGCACGGAAAGTACATTTTTTTTGCGAACAAGACCGCCATAAAAAAGCGCGAGCCCCGGCAGCGTCATGAAAAGGACCAAGGCCGAACTTGTCATCATCCAAGCATTGTGACCCGGGCCGGAGGCGCCGACTGATGGCGTCGTCAGATCCTTCGGGATGTTACCGTCCTTATCCTTGAGCGGAACAGTGGGATCGCCGTTCGTCAGATATGCCTCCAGACCAGCGACCCGTTGTTCCAATGTGGGCGCGGGTGGAGAAACCGCTGGCGAAGCCGTGGGAGAAGGAGACGGCGTAGTGTTCTGTGCAAAGAGAGATTGGGTCGTAAGGAGCGCAAAACAGAGAACGGAAGCGAGGGCTCCAAATCTAATTATCTTATTGTTGACGAGCATTTGGACAGGTTTTCTTGGTCGCTTAAGCTTTAGCTGCGATTAAGTGTGACGATTACGTTAGTCGCCGCAGAACACCGATGGGGAGAAACTCACCGTCGAGGCAGCGAACCGCTCGCTCACCTCACACAGCGAATTCTTGGCTGACTATCGGAAACTAGGCGACGCCCTCTCTAGCAGTGCGTGTGCCAAACCGAACTGTTGTGCAATATCGACGCGCATACTCGCTCTCCTCGGCTCGAGACAGGGCATAGTGAGGTTGGATTCGTCGAATTCAGCCACAAGCCGATGCAGCGCGTATAGTTTGTTGTAGTTGATTTCGCTACATACGCTTACGAACAACCAGTACATCTCTAACTGCGAACCCAAGTACGGCTCGTGGCATCGATTTTTTGTTTGAGCTGCCCAAGGGAACTCTTCATTCAGTCGCTTGCGCGAATCGTCGACCCACCGAATACAACTATCCGAAATCGAATGTCACCGAACTGCTAAACCAGTGCGCCGGCACGGAACCTTGGAACACGGAATCAAATGAGCCAGCCTCGGTATGCAAACGCAAGGCTGGCTCTGATTTCCTAACATGAATCAAGCTGAAGCCCCTCTACAGGCCCAGATTGAATATGCGGAACGAGTTAAAGCAGCACCTGTGCCAGATCCTAAAATGCGCAGGAGAACGGCGAAAACCTGTGGCTAACGGTCCGGTCGTTGGAGGGTTTTATACGCGTTATTCAGAATTGAGCCAGGGAACGGTACAATGCGTATAATTCGTTGTAATTCGGATCGGGACTGTCTTGTACCGATTCTCATGATTTCCGCGTAGGATCCAGTATCTAATGCAGAGTTGGGTTGATTTCTATCTCGGCCCGCCGCTAAGTGCCCCAAAGTGGAACGACTGATCCATTGTCTTAGACAGCAGCCGCGTGCTTGGCTCTATATCGAAGCGCTCACGCTGACGGTCGCAATTGGGTTCAGCGACTACATCACCGGATACGAAGTCTCGATCTATCCCTTCTACTCCATACCAATCCTGCTCATGGTCTGGGTTGGAGACGTACGTCTGGCTATCGTCATTTCACTACTGAGCACCATCGCTTGGTGGGCGGTTGATAAAGCCGTTGGCCACGTCTATTCCAACGAATGGCTTCGCCTTTGGGAGGCCGCAGTTAGGCTCATGTTTTTCGGTCTCGTGCTTTTCGCTGGATGGAGCGTTAAACGGCAACGGGACGAGGCTCGCGCTCGCATCGAATTACTGGAACGTTCCCAGCAACTGGAAAAGGAGATCATCGGAATCAGTGAACGCGAACAGGAGCGAATCGGTCGCGATCTCCACGACGGAGTCTGTCAATACTTGGCGGCGATCGGATTCAGCGCTTCGATGTTGAAACGGGATCTGGAAAAAACCTCTCAGAGTCAGGCTTCCAGGGTTGGGGAAGTTGCCAGCCACCTTAGGGATGCGGCTGCGCAAGTCAGACAGCTGGCGCGGGGCCTTTCGCCAGTGGATCGAGACGAAGGTGGCCTGGAGTCGGCTCTGGAGGAACTCGCATCGAGTACATCGAAGTTGACTGGGATCTCCTGTTCGTTTGTCACCTCCGGTCTGGTCCCGGCACTAGATAGCGCCCCGGCTAGTCATCTATTTCGGATCGCGCAAGAGGCGGTTAGCAATGCCCTGAAGCACGGATACGCAAAATCGATAGTGATCGCACTCGATTCGGCCGACGGTGCCTGTTCGCTGCGTGTGAGCGACGACGGGATCGGCTTCAGTCCGTCTGGCATTGAGAAAAAAGGAATGGGGCTCAGCATTATGCGCTATCGCGCCCGAATGATCGGCGGAGAACTCGGGATTCAACCCAACTCGCCGACAGGTACTGTAGTTGCTTGCACGGTAGCAACGAATGCCAATCGACAGCAGAGTTCAGGAACCGTTAACCATGAGTGAAAAGGCACGCGTCGTGGTCGTCGATGATCACCCACTGTTCCGAGAGCGTTTATGCCAGCTTATCAATAATGAGCCGGATATGGAAATCTGCGGCGAGGCGGACAGCGCTCAAGAAGCTATTCAAATCATTCGTGAAACCTCGCCGGATTTGGCTATGATCGACATCACTCTAAAGACGTCGAGCGGCCTAGAACTGATCAAGAGCATCAAAGCGCTTTCGATCGGTGTTCCGGTTTTGGTCCTTTCCATGCACGACGAATCGCTCTATGCCGAGCGCGCTCTCCGGGCCGGCGCCAGCGGATACATCACCAAGAGTCAAGAGGCCACCCAGGTCCTATTCGCTGTCCGATCAGTTCTTGGCGGAAAAATCTATCTCTCGGAAGAAATGACTTCCGGCTTCCTGAAAAGCCTAGCCGCGACCGGCACCAAGGGTATCGCTCGTCCCGTTGATCGTCTGACTGATCGGGAACTCCAGGTATTGGATTTGATTGGGCGGGGTCGCACCACCAGAGACATTGCCGAACGGTTGAAGCTCGGGATCGCCACCGTCGATACCTACCGGGCAAGAATCAAGGAGAAGATGAACTTCCGCAATGCCATGGAACTACAGCATTTCGCTGTCCGATGGGTTAGCGAGCGCGAGTAAGGAATCGTATCGTCGTTTGGCGTTCGGCGTTCGGCGTTGTCGGCGTCGCAGGTAGGGCGTGTCGCTCCGCGACGGCAGAATCCAAGACTTAAGGTGACCTTGTTAGGCCGAAGCCTGTTATCAGAGATTTACCGGTAGCATTACCGTCAAGGCATAACGGGACAATGGTGCGCCGGCTATTCTGCGGTCGCGGAGCGACACGCCCTACCTGATTAGGGTTCGCAGCAGGCAGCGCGGGCAGGCGCAAACATTGGCCGACCGCCGTTGCTTATCCGCACAATTCCCGGATGACTTGAATCAGAAGATCTGTAGCGCGTTCGAGTTCGCTCAAAGAAATGTGCTCGTCGCTGCGATGGGCGAAGGTCATATCTCCGGGTCCAAAGACAACCGTCTCGGCACCGAGTTGGTTGAAGTATGGCGCCTCAGTTCCAAAGGAAACGGTGGTCGCAGACCTTCCGCTGAGTCGCTCGAAGAGCTTGACCAATTCACTTCCAGAGTCTGTCCTAAAACCTGGATCGCTACGGAGCAGGTTGAACGTGGCCGCAAAGTCGGGATCTGCGCGTTGCAGTTCCGCAAGAATGCGACTTACCTCACGTTCTACGCGATCCGGCGCTTCGCCGGGGATAGGTCTCCATTCCACCAGCATCCGGCACTCCCCGGGGACTATGTTCTTTGCGGTTCCACCCTGGATCGTTCCAATATTAAGCGTAGTGAATGGGGGATCGAACGCCTGATTTCCTCCTTGCTCTAATTGCGCAGCAAAAATTTTTACGCGATCGATAAACCGGGCAGCGTCATAGATAGCTGAATGTCCTAGATGGGGGAGCGCGCTGTGCGCTTCGGTTCCATGGATCACGATCTCGCCCAGCCCGTACCCTTTCCCTCCAGTGATCGGCCGTAGCTGAGTCGGCTCACTGACGATGCAAAAGCGCGGACTGATCTGCTTTTCCGCCAGCAGTCGCTTTGCTCCAATGCAGCCAATCTCTTCGTCCGCCGTGAAAACAAGCGCAATTGGTCTAGGTTCGTTGGCAATTTCCAACGCTGCTCGTAAGATGCAGGCCAGCGACCCCTTTACGTCACAAGCACCGCGACCGAACAGTTTACCGTTATCAATCACTGGCGAAACCGCTTCCTCCCAATTTTCCGAATATGGAACCGTATCGGTATGACATACTAACGCGAGCTCGATTGGCTGATCCCAATTTGGATTCATTGTAGCCAGCAAGTTCTGCTTTGGTATCCCGGCCGTGTCGCAGTAAGACGAATGGCGCACATGCCAGATTTTGGGATCAAGCGTGCCGGCGATATAGTCGATGACCGGAGCGTTGCTCAACACCGATACCGACGGAATCCGGATCAGATCGATCAAAAGCTCGTGAACTGGCTTCATTAATCCTCTCAGCGCCAGAGACGGTTTTGTAGCCCGGCGAATTTGCGCACGATCTCTGTCTGGTCGCGATGCCGGCCCGCTTGAACGATAGATTTCCCCTGAACGAAAACTTCTCGCACGGCAGTCCGCTCAACCGAGAATAGCAATTGCTCCAAAAGAGCGCCCGGTTCGGCCCCGGCTACACTTGGATCGTCCAAATCGATCGATACAAAATCAGCCGGGCGTCCTGGTGCTAGCTCTCCCACCGGTACGCTCAAGCTGCGCGCACCTTCTTTGGTCGCCATCGCAAACAGTCGCTGGGTGAGATCGCGTCCATTCTCCGACGCGAGGAGTACCCGTTCCAGTCTAGTCATACGCAAATGATATTCGATCAAACGGGCATCTTCGAAGAGGTCAATTTGGATCTGGCTATCGCTACCCAGTGAAATTCGTCCGCCCTCCTGCAGTAGCCAATGGGCCGGCACCGCTCCGTCAGCCAAATTCCGCTCCGAGGTTGGGCAGGCGCAGACGCAGCTTTCTGAATGCGCCACCAGTCGCGCCTCGGTTTCCGAGATGTGAATGGCGTGGATAGCGGTGAATCGCTCGCTCAAGATCTCCTCCTCGTGCAGCAACTCAATTGGTGATCGTCCATACTCAGCGCGACACTGCTCGATTTCCGCCGGCTGTTCCGCGACATGCATATGCAACGGAAGTCCGCATCCTTTTGCGTAACCTGCCACCGCGCGAAGATACTTGATCGGGACCGCACGGAGACTATGAGGCGCAACTCCAATGCTCGTCGAGGTCGCCAAGCTCTCTCGTTGCACCCAATTAGCCAACGATTCAGTATCCTGGATGAAGTCATTCGATTCAGGCGTAATGAACCGAGCCTGACCGGAATTCACTAGGCTCTTAAATCCGGCTCGACTGTAGGCGGTCCGCAACAAGGCAACGCGGATTCCGACGTCGTGTGCAGCCTGGATAATCAGTTTCGCTAGCAAATTGCGGTCCAAATAAGGGGTTCCATCCACCTGGTGATGCAGGTAATGGAACTCTCCCACCGTGGTAATCCCAGAAAGAACCATCTCCAGAAAGGCCATCCGGGCTGTTTCGTAGATCTCTTCCGGTTCCAGTTTAGCAGCGGCGGAATACATCTTTTCGCGCCAAGTCCAGAATGTGTCCGCTTCCGCCGCCGCGCGAAATTCGGTGCGTCCACGGATTGCTCGTTGGAAAGCGTGAGAATGACCGTTAACCAGACCAGGAATGATGAAGCGACGCTTTAGCCGATGTGCCTTCGCCAGGTCAGTTTGCTCGCGAGACAATCGCGAGATAACTCCTTGCCCATCACAAAAGAAAGCGCATTCTGAAACGATTTCGCCATTCCAATAAAGATAATCAGGCCACCAGCCTTGCTCAACGGGCATAGACACGCCGGCCTCCCATAAAAACCTGCTCCGCCGGCTCGACTCCGAAATAGTACCCAAGCTCCCGATAATCGTTGAACTGGTGGATAACGAAATCCGCTATTTTCCCGAACTCCAAGGAACCGACCAAATGACCACGGGAAAGACTGTAGGCGGGGTTCACCGTGACCGCGGTGATTGCCTCGGCCACACTCAATTGCATTTGAGTCACAGCGAGTGAAACAATCATCGGAATTGAAGGAGTAGGAGAAGATCCCGGATTGAAATCGGAGGCCAGCACCAGCGGAAGGCCCGCAGCAATCATCTCTCGGGCGAGAGGATAACGATGGGAACCAAGGGCATAAACTGAACCAGGAAGGAGTACCGGCTGAACGTTTGACTCCTTTAATGCTTGGATTCCGGTGCGGTTCGTACACTCGAGATGATCGGCCGTGGCAGCACCAAGAGAAGCAGCCAGCGCTGCACCTCCGGAATCTTTCAACTGATCGACATGCAATCGCGCCGGCAGGCCGAGAGCCTGCGCCGCCCGGACGATCTGAGCTGTCTCGGCCCGGCTGAACACGTGCGACTCGCAAAACACATCCACGTACTCTGCCAGCTGGCCGCGATGGACGACCGGTAACATCTCGTTAATGATTAAATCGATGTAACCAGAACGATTCGCGCGGAACTCTTCCGGAATCTCGTGCGCGCCCAGGAATGTTGGCACCACGCGAATCATATCATTGAGGCGCCGCACTACCTTAAGAATTTTTGTCTCATCGACCAGCGAGAGCCCGTAGCCCGATTTAACTTCAATAGTGGTTGTTCCATTCCGGATCGCCCAGCCGAGCCGATTACGCGCGCTGGCTTCCAACTCATCTTCCGAGGCCGCCCTGGTCTGGCGTACCGTAGACAGGATTCCACCGCCACCTGCGGCAATGGATTGATACGATTCGCCGCCGGCGCGCCGTTCAAATTCCTCCACCCGATTCCCGCCAAAAACCAAGTGCGTATGCGCATCGACAAAACCCGGAGTCACCAACCGGCCGCCTGCATCCACTTCTTCGGTTAGCGCTCCAGCCGCGCCGCGAACCTCGTTCCAAGTCCCGACTAACCCAATCCGCCCGTCTCGAACCAACATCGCAGCGTTCTTCAGAATACCCAGATTGCGCATGGTGGCGCCGTACCGAGCGGAAGCCGCTCCGGCTAACGTTAGTAGTTGCCCACAATTTGCTACCACGAATTCCTGGCTGGCTTTCATATCTTAGCGTCAATCCGAGTCGGAACCCCAGATCTCGGACCGCAGAATACGGAAACATCCGCAGATTTCACAGATTACACAGATTTATGATTTACCGATCCGAAACTCAACTGATCTTGGACAGTTGATAATTTCGTTCACAATCTCGCCGGGATTCCGGCAACTTTCTTACTCCAGAAAATCTGCGTAATCTGTGAAATCTGCGGATATTTCTGTATAAATCTATGGACCTCTTTGGATTCGAAATGCTTGCGGATCTAGGTACTGCGCTCTCCCAACCCAGGAATCCGGATCCCGTGTTCTCGAGCGGTCTGTACTGCGGATTCGTATCCGGCGTCAACATGCCGGGCAACTCCAATTCCAGGATCATTGGTAAGAACGCGCCGAAGCCTGCGTTCTGCGAGGTCTGAACCGTCAGCCACACTCACCTGGCCGGCATGTAACGAATACCCGATTCCAACTCCGCCTCCGTGATGGACCGAGACCCAGCTAGCTCCGCTCGCTGTATTTAACAAGGCATTCAAGATCGGCCAATCCGCGATCGCATCGGATCCGTCCTTCATTGCCTCAGTTTCGCGGAAGGGCGACGCTACCGATCCCGTATCGAGGTGATCCCTTCCGATTGCGATCGGCGCGTCGAGATCGCCCTTTCTCACCAGACGGTTGATCTGTACTCCCATTTCGGCACGATCGCCCTGTCCAAGCCAGCAAATCCTCGCCGGCAACCCTTGAAATTGAATCTTCTTTTGCGCCAGCCGGAACCAGCGACTTAAGGTCTGATCCTTGGGAAGAAGGCGCAAAGCAAGATCATCGGTTTTTCGAATATCTTCCGGATTGCCGGACAGCGCGATCCACCGAAACGGGCCTTTCCCCTGGCAAAACAGCGGGCGAATGTATTCCGGTACAAATCCTGGAATTTCAAAGGCATCCTGTACTCCCGCGTCAAAAGCGCGTTTCCGGATATTGTTGCCATAGTCAAATGCGACGGCCCCGTTGCGCTTCAGCCGGAGCATTGCTTGAACATGAATGGCCATCGACCGGCTCGCCCGTTCGAGATATTCTGCTGGCCGTCGTTTCCGTAGATCAGCAGCCTCCTCTAACGTCAGACCTAGAGGAATATAGCCAACTAGCGGATCATGCGCACTGGTCTGATCGGTCACGACATCAACACGCAGATCGCTGGCCGCGATCTTCGGCACGAACTCGGCCGCATTGCCCACCAGTCCGACCGAAAGTGGGACGCGAGAACGAACTGCTTCCTCGCACCAAACAAGTGCCTCGTCGAAACTGTCCGTCATCCGGTCGCAGTACCCGGTCTGTACTCGGCGATCAATGCGATCTGGATCGACCTCGATACAGAGTGCTACCGCACCATTTAAGGTGGCAGCCAATGGCTGGGCACCACCCATACCGCCCAAGCCGCTGGTGAGTACCAGCCGTCCACTGAGATTACCGGAGAAGTGGCGATCGGCGACCGATGCGAAGGTCTCGAAAGTTCCCTGGACGATGCCCTGAGATCCGATATAGATCCAGCTGCCGGCCGTCATCTGTCCGTACATCGTTAAACCGGCTTGTTCGAGCTTATCGAAATTCGCCCAATCGGACCAAGCTCCCACCAAATTTGAATTCGCAATCAGCACGCGAGGCGCCTCTTCGTGGGTAGCAAAAACCGCCACCGGCTTTCCGGACTGTACGAGCAAGGTTTGGTCATTCTCCAGCCGCCGAAGCTCCCGTGTGATCAGATGAAAAGCTCCCCAAGAACGAGCCGCTTTCCCGCGACCTCCGTACACGATGAGCTCCTCTGGCTTCTCGGCCACTTCGGGGTCCAAGTTATTCATCAGGCAGCGCAACGCGGCCTCCTGCTGCCAGCCGCGACAGGAAATTGCCCGGCCTCGCGGGGATCGAACCGTTGGTACATCAGTCTTCATCGTTGAGTCACTAACTGGTGAAAGTTCCGACACTCTGCTCAGCGGCGTGGACCAACGCCCCGCTTCGTACCAGTCGAAGAGCGCATTGGATGTCGTCGTGGAAAAGGCGATCCGATTCAGCGAACGAAATCGACTTACGGATTTCGGTGTGCGCGGCTTCTACTCCTTTCCCAGCTTTCAGCGGATGAATGAAGTCGAGCGCCTGGGCAGCACTCATCAACTCAATAGCCAGAACCGTTTCTGTGTTCTTCACGATCTCCAAAAGCTTAGTCGCGCTGATTGCGCCCATCGAAACGTGGTCTTCTTGACCGAGCGAGCTTGGGATGGAATCGACGGAAGCAGGGTGAGCGAGAACCTTGTTCTCTGAAGCAAGCGCTGCCGCTGTATACTGCGGCAACATGAATCCGGAATTCAACCCGGTATCTTTCATGAGGAGACGAGGAAGCTTTAGTTCGCCTAACGTGTCGCCGCCGAGCATCAGGTAGAGCCGGCGCTCGGAGATCGATGCAATCTCTGCCACCGCGATAGCCAAATAATCGAGAATCAAGGCTAACGGTTCGCCATGAAAATTCCCTCCACTGAGAATATCGCCTTCACTAAACACGAGCGGATTATCGGTAGCAGAATTGATTTCGATTTCGATCACCCGCTGAGCATGCGCGTAAGCGTCCCGGGCGGCTCCGTGCACCTGCGGTACACACCGAATCGAATAAGGATCCTGCACCTTTGGGCAGTCAAGATGAGAAGGCAAGATTTCCGATCCAATCAGCAACTGCCTCATAATTTGAGCAGTTCTGATTTGGCCGGGATGCGGACGCGCTTCATGGATTCGCGCATTAAACGGGGCGGCGCTTCCGCGAATCGACTCCAGCGTCATCGCCGCGGCCAGATCCGCCGTTGCTAACAGCAATCGGATCCGAATCAAGCAGTGGACTGCATACGCGCTCATAAATTGCGTCCCATTGATCAGGGCCAGTCCCTCCTTGGCTTTCAATCGCAAAGGTTCAAGTCCTAGTCTTTGCAGCGCGACTTTTGCCGGAATGCGTGAACCCTTGAAATCCACGTCACCGAAGCCGAGCGCCGGCAATGTCAGATGGGCAAGCGGAGCTAGATCGCCGGACGCTCCCAACGATCCCTTAGTGAAAATGATTGGTATAAACTCTTCATTAAAGAATCGGATCAGGTACTCGACGAGTTCAACGCGGGTACCGGAATAGCCGAGAGCGAGTCCCTGTGCTTTGAGCAGCAGCATGAGGCGCACGATCTCTGACGGTACTTCGTCACCGACCCCCACCGCGTGGCTCAGAATCAAATTTTCTTGCAGCTGTTCCAGATCGGACCGCGGGATGCGTTGATGCGCCAAAACGCCAAAACCGGTATTGATTCCATATAGGGCTCCGGCGCCTTCCGCCAACTGCTCGACAATTTTGCGCGAATCGACGATTCGATCGTGGGCCGCACTTGATAAACGTATCGATCGATCACTCGCAAGGATCTGCCGCAATTGAGCAATCGTGAGATCCGAATCGCCAACGGACCAGGATGTCTCCGGAACATTGGCTGCGCGGACAGAAGCCGATCCTTTCATAAAATCAAAGATGAATGTTCAGCACCTGCTGGCAAAACGTTTTTGAGATCACTTGTGAGACTAAATGAACGCTATCGCGATAACATAGCAGTTTGGGATCAGGAAGGCACGCATTGGTGATGACTCCCTGAAACCTTGGTTTGAATTGGGTACCTGGTGTACCAAGTCAGTGACTGGTGTAGTGGCGCTGCTACATATTTTGGCTGGATGCGCGAAGCGAAGAGGGAGAATACCCGCTGTGGTCTTTGACCGATGAGCGACAAAGCAGCCGGCCAAAAGACGCGCAGCCCAAAGGTTGCGATGAAAATGGGCCGGCGGCTGCGTTGCTCCTCAGTCACGTATCGATTCAGATATGCTCCTTCGTAAGTGCCAGTGCGGCTCGCACCGCCTTGCCGGCCGCCCATTTTTGATCACAACGCCACTACACCAGTCACTGACTTGGTGCACTAGCCCGCCCGTGAGACCGATGAGTCCTATGGGCGGCCAAACCAACTCGCACCGGACCGTGCCAATCAATGGTGGCTCGGGCTGGGAGATGGAGACGGCGTCGGGTTTCGGGTGGAATCCTGAATTCGGTTAAACGCAGCAGCGACGTCCGGATCGGCGACGAATTTCGGAAAAGTCGCTTTTAACTCATCAACTCCTGCTTGCAACTGCTTCAGAAAAACATGGAATCGATGGATGGCACTCATACAATCGTCCAGACCGGAATCGCCGCCGTTCGATTTCTTCTGCGAATCGGCGACAATGGTAGTGAACTTCTGGCGGTAGGCGCCCAAGGTCTCTGCGACTTGATTTAAAGCGCCAGCGAGATCTTTGGCGCTGGTGGATTGGCTCGCTTTGTCGATCTGGACCGCCACCTTGGGAAACCCATCATCAAAAAGTTTGTTGAGGTCATCGCAGGAATTTGCCCAAACGCCGGCCGCAGACACTAACAGTGCACTGGTTGCAACAATGACCTTCATCTTAATAAATGGGGGATTTGTCGGAAGAGCTATCAGGAGGCTGTTATTCGGTCAAAACGAAACCGCCGAAAACGTTGCTTCCGGATTCTTCGATTCGGCAATATCGCGGCCCATGCCTCAGAGCGAACGGCTCCCGGAAATCGACGCACTACGCGGTTTGGCGATCGTGCTTATGGCACTCGAGCTTATTTTGGAGATCACTCGGTCGATGCGCTCGATCTGGCGCACACCAATCTCGCCCTTTTTTTGGCGCGTTAGCTTACTCATTTCTGCGCACCAACGTTCGTCTATCTCGCTGGTTTGAGTACTGGCCGCTCATGCCCGGCCGATCGATAGATCGTTTCTGGTTGGTCTCGCCAGTCGGGGTCTCTGACTGGTTGCGCTCGAGCAAACGATCCTTCGCTGCTTCGGCTGGTATTTTAATTTCGACTACCATTATATGAATGCTGGAATCTTGTGGGGTACCGGCTGGGCAATGGCGCTTCTCGCGCTGGTGCTCGCAATCAGGCTACCCTCGATCGCGTTTTTCCTGCTCGGGCTAGCGCTCGTAATCGGACACCCGATACTCGCGAGCCTTCTCGGCAAGGGCTGGTGGTGGACGATGCTGCTCCGTTCCGATGATCTGGAGGCTGCCGGTTGGCATTTCTAAGTCTCCTACCCGGTCTTGCCTTGGTTCGGGGTGATGGCATTTGGCTACGGAATTGCGAAACTGGTTTCTCTGGCGGAAAAAGGGATCGGTGTACTCCGGCCAACTTTTGGGTTAATCGGAATCGTTCTATTGACGGCGTTCCTTTTTCTTCGCGCCTTGAATTGGGGCGATCCGAACCCGTGGGCGCCTCAGTCGCATACGCTTTTCACTCCGCTTGCGTTCGTCAACCTGGAGAAGTATCCACCGTCCATTGATTTCTTACTGATGACGCTCGGGATCATGTTCTGCGGCTTGGCGGCGGCAGATTTCTCTCCGCGTTTCCTAACGCGCTTTTTGGTCACCTTAGGGCAGGTACCTTCGATATCTCTAGCCTGCATCGCTCACAAATCCTTAGAGATTTGTGAGCGATGCAGGCTCAGGCAGCTTGAACTCTGCAACCAGCGGATAGTGGTCAGACAACTCCTGCGTCCCTTTCTGGCGGACTTCGTAGCGCACAACTTGCACGTTGGATGCAGGAAACAAGTAATCGAGCGTCCGAACTGGCGCCCTACCCTCCGCGGTGCTCTGAGAAAACGTGAAATAGTCTCGCATATTGGTTCCAGTCGCATCGCTTACCGTCGGAATACCGCGATAGCGGTCAAACAGTGGGGTCATCGCCGATGGATCGACTTGCGGTTCTTCGGGCACTAGACGAAGGCGCTGGCCGGGCGGCAATAAGTTAAAGTCCCCGCCGATAATCCAGGGTAAATTTTCGTGATCTAACGAATCCAACTCCGCCAATACCTTGCCAACTTGTCGTTCCGTGATGTTCGTTCCGCGACCAAATGCCTCGAGGTGCGTATTTAGAATCACAAAATGGCCGCCGCCTGCCAGTGGCACTTCGACTTTAAGGATCGCTCGTTTCAAGTAGAAGTCTTGTTCGATCGGGTTACCGCTGCGCAGCGGCAATTGATAGCGATGGGCTTGACCAAGTCGATAACGGGAAAAGACGACGAGCTGAGTACCGGCCGGTCCCATGACTCTGGGGTGAGGAACGAATTTCGAGCGCCAATAATCTGCGGCAGTGCAACTGCGCAGCTTAAGCGGAAGCGCCTCTTGCAGCAGCCGGGTTTCATCCAGATAAGCGGTACGGCGCGCAAGCTGGTCGACCTCCTGCAGAAGTACGAAGTCGGGATCTTCCGCACTCAAGAACTCGGCGATTCTCTCAAGAGTCGCTCGGACATCATCTGCGGCTACGATCGTATCGGGGCCACCGTCATGGAAGAAGTGGTAGCCTGTCCCCGCACAGAACTGCACATTGTAGGTAACGACTTTAATAGTTTGGCCGGCCGATAGCTGCGGTGGTATGCCGGCGTTGAAAACCGGCATCGGTTCCACCGATTTCGGATGATAATTCAAATATCGGCACAGAAGGTATCCACCGGCGGTTAGCGCCCCCAAACCAATAACCAATCGAGACTGCATCCACGCCATTCGTTCTCTTTAAACTGACAAACTCATTCGAGAAAGGTCCGTTGGAACCCGGTCATCGGAGATGAACTCAACAATGCAAATGCAGCGAAACATCTCATGAGCGAAGAATCGCAGAAACCGATCAGGCGCAAAGCCCGGCGGGCGCAATTTTCCGTATTTCAATGGTGGCTGAGAAGCTGTCTGCTGCAATGCAGATCGCCGAACGAGTTTACTCCCTGGCGCAGGAACAGAATGACCCAGCGCTCATCGCAGAGGCCTGCCGGGCTTTGGCGGCTCCGAGGACATTCGCGCAACCGGCTCGACGCTGATGGTGCCCCTATTGCTAACACTAAAGGCTGAAGCCTTGCATCTTGCGGATCGTACCTCTGAGGCTCTTGAGGCAATAAAGGGAGCAGAAGCACTAGCCGAAAGATTTGAAGGGCGCTGGTGGTGTGCCGAACTGCACCGGCTCCGCGGTGTGTTCCTCACGGCCGTCGGAGCTGACGAAACCGAAATTGAGGCTTCGTTGTGCGAAGCAATCAGAACCGCAAAGCAGCAGAAGTCGATTTCACTCGCGATGCGCGCAGAAGCAACCTACGCGGAGTACCGCCGTCAGAAAGGGGACCGCTAGACCGCGTTCGCATAGGTTGTCGACCACCATATTCCGAATTGCCGAGCGATTTATCGGAGGCGTGTATCGCAGACTTTTAAGCGTACTGCTCGCCTTCCAAGCGTCCAAAGAAGTTAAGGCGTGTTCCTAATCGAAATCGTGTCCTCCTGGAGGCGGACGAAGTCAGGCTACAGCATAATTGGTGACTTGCTTTCTGCTATTTGTCATCCGGCCGGAAAAGTCGCAGATTGTCACTTGCTCGTCTCGCTGAGCTTCGCTTGAATGCCGTCTGTGCGATTCACCTTTAGACCATCCACGAAATGGATGCGAGTTCATTCAATCCTGTTGCTTGCTAGCAGTGTTTCGCTGCTCGGGTGCGCTCACACAAAGAAGAGTACGGATGAAGCTCCGGTCAAAAAAGAGTACAACAATGTGCGTTTCGGTCCGGCGAAATTCGACCGATACACCGGCGGGTTTGAGGATCCATGGCCGTTTGGGCCAGGGCCGTAGAGCAACGGAACTGCGACCAAAGATGACGACCGTATCGGCGTAGGGGCGTATCGGCATAAATGGCGCGGCAGAGGCGCTACGATATGCGAGAAGAATCTTCCAAAAAATAAGCGATTTCAAGAGATGGCACTGTAGAGAAGATTGCGGATTGCTATCTGCTATTTGCTATTTATTCTTCTCCTCTCGACCCACATCAATGTTTCAGCTATTTCTTTCCTCTTCTGCGCCGTCCGAAATCGTATCTCGCCTCCACGAGTTCGTTGATCCGGAGGAAATTGACCCGTACAAGCCTTCTTTTTATCGAGGTGAACGACCAATAATCGGTCGGGTAGAGGGGCACGACTTCCATTTCCGGAAACGCCTGAAAGGTCCCTGGTACTGGGTGGTTCTAACTCCGGCTTTTTGGTTTAAACCGGCGCTGCACGGTATGGTCTCACCAAAAGAAAACGGCAGCGAAGTGCTGGTTGAAGGGGGCGCTTCACTGGCGGCGAAGATCAGTTGGGCGATTCTGTTTTTGGCGATAGCTACACTCTTTGGGCTCTTCGCGGCTTTGAGTTACCCGGTAAACATCAATTTTGACCCCGTGCACGTAGGTTTCGCAATGCAGCTTGCTCTTTTGCTGATGAACATTGTGCTTGCGATCCTGCTCCTGGTACCGTTGATCGGTTGGTTGGCGACCCGCAACGAATTGGATTTTCTGAAATCGGAACTCCAATCCCGTCTCAATCTGAAGCCGACAACAAAGATCGAAGGTTAGTTTCTAGCGAGGCTGCCGCCTCAGACCGGTGAGGTGCAATTCGGGCGCCGCAAGCGGCGCTGGACATGATTGGAAATGCCAACGAAGCTGGCGCAGTGAAACGCTGGCAGGGTGCACTTGATCTGCGGTTCACCAAAGCCGAGAATCGAACGATCCTTGGCCGCTGCCATCATCTTGGGCCTCTTCGCGTTCAAAAACCACTATACCCGGAAGGCCCGGAGATATGTCACGTAGTCGTGATCCATCCCCCTGGCGGTCTCGCCGACCGAGACGATCTTTCCATCTCTCTTACACTGGAGCAAGGCGCCCATTCGGTCGTTACAACACCGGGTGCGACCAAGTGGTACAAAGCCAAAGATGGATCGACGCTTCGGGTTACAATCGTTCTGCAGCGCGGGGCAGTTCTCGAATGGCTTCCGAACGAGAACATCTATTTTGCTGGCGCGTCCGCTCGAACAACTCTTCGAATCCAACTGGCAGCGGAGGCCATCGCTTGCGGCTGGGACATCAATATGCTTGGCCGGATTGCGTCAGGGGAGTCTTGGGAGACCGGGGTGCTGCGTGCCGCCACCGAATTCATTCGTGAGGACGGTTCACTGATGTGGAGCGAACGAACGATCTTGCGGGCTGGCTCCGAATTGGTCCGCGCGCCACAAGGTCTGAGTCGCTACCCGATTTTTGGAACGCTCTGGTGCGTGGGCGGCAAAAGCCAGCCCGATGTCATTGCGGCATTGGCTGCTGAACTGCCATTTACTTCCGGGCTCCGCGCCGGGATCAGCCTTTTGCCGGATGGCGTTCTTTTGATCCGAGCGGTTGGACGGCAAATCGAACCGGTCAAATCATTGATGATTGACTGCTGGTCCCGGATTCGCCCTATGGTGGTTGGTCGCAACGCTCAAGCGCTGAGGCTTTGGTCCACCTAACTATCTTGGCCAGATAATTGCTGCTACCGCGAATCGATGAATCTGACGCCCCGCGAAAAAGATAAGCTTCTCGTCTTCACCGCTGCCCTCCTCGCCGAACGCCGTCTCGGACGCGGTCTGAAATTGAACCATCCCGAAGCAATTGCTTATATTTCAGCGGCGTTGCTCGAAGGTGCACGAGACGGTAAAACCGTGGCAGAACTCATGGAGTTTGGGACGACTCTCCTACGCCGGGATCAAGTAATGGAGGGCATCCCGGAAATGATTCCGGAGATTCAAATTGAAGCAACTTTTCCGGACGGCACCAAATTAGTGACCGTCCATAATCCAATTATTTGAACACCTATGATCCCAGGCGAAATAATCCTTGAACCGGGCGAGATCGAGCTCAACGTCGGACGTCCCAAGCGAACCATTACGGTTGCGAACAGCGGCGACCGCCCAATCCAGGTCGGATCGCATTTCCACTTTTTTGAAGTCAATCGGGCACTTCACTTTGAACGCTCGCTTGCCCGTGGCTGCCGGCTCAACATTGCGGCGGGAACCGCGATCCGCTTTGAGCCCGGTCAGGAGCGGACCGTAGAGTTAGTAGAACTGGCCGGAGACAGGATTGTCTACGGTTTCAACGGCCTAATTATGGGTAAACTAGCGTGAAGATCTCCCGGCACACCTATTCAGAAATGTTCGGTCCCACGGTCGGCGATCGGCTGAGACTGGCTGATACCGATCTTTTGATTGAGATCGAGAAGGACCTGACCGTCTACGGTGAAGAAGTAAAATTTGGTGGTGGCAAGGTGATTCGCGATGGAATGGGACAATCACAACGCGAGGCCAAGGAAGCGGTCGATACCGTTATCACCAATGCAATCATCATCGATCACTCTGGAATCATTAAAGCCGACATCGGCATCAAGGCCGGACGGATCGCTGGGATCGGCAAGGCTGGCAATCCGGACATCCAACCTGGGGTCACCATCGTGATCGGGCCTGGAACCGAAGCGATTGCCGGGGAGAACATGATTGTTACCGCGGGAGGCATCGATTCGCACATCCATTTTATTTGTCCGCAACAGATCGATGAAGCGATTTCGGCCGGTATCACCACAATGATCGGCGGGGGAACCGGGCCGGCTACCGGCACCTTCGCAACGACTTGCACTCCGGGCCCCTGGCACATCGAGCGAATGCTTCAGGCGGCGGAGGGTTATCCCATTAATCTCGGTTTTTTGGGCAAAGGTAATGCCAGCCGTCCGGAACCACTCCGTGAACAAATTCAGGCGGGCGCAATCGGTCTCAAGCTTCATGAGGACTGGGGGACTACGCCGGCCACGATCGATTGTTCTCTCACCGTGGCCGAAGAAACGGACACCCAGGTCGCGCTCCATACCGATACCCTGAACGAATCCGGTTTCGTCGAAGATTCCATCGCAGCATTTAAAAATCGCGCGATCCACGCTTATCATACCGAAGGGGCCGGTGGCGGGCACGCTCCGGACATCATCAAAGTATGTGGAGAGCCAAATGTTCTGCCCTCCTCTACTAATCCGACCCGGCCCTACACGGTGAACACACTGGATGAGCACCTCGACATGCTTATGGTTTGTCATCACCTCGATCCGGCGATCGCCGAGGACATTGCTTTTGCCGAATCTCGAATTCGACGCGAAACCATCGCGGCGGAAGATATCCTGCACGATCTGGGAGCGATCTCGATGATGGCGAGCGACTCGCAAGCGATGGGCCGAATTGGCGAAGTGATCCTGCGCACTTGGCAAACCGCCCATAAAATGAAATCCCAGCGCGGATCGTTGAGTGACGATTCGGCTCGAAACGATAACAGCAGAGTCAAACGCTACATTGCGAAATACACCATCAACCCCGCAATCACTCACGGTATCAGCCATGAAATTGGTTCGATCGAAGCAGGCAAATGGGCTGACCTGGTTCTTTGGCAACCGGCCTTTTTTGGTGTGAAACCGGCACTGATCTTGAAAGGCGGGATGATCGCCCACGCGTTAATGGGAGATCCGAACGCTTCTATTCCGCCCGCACAACCAGTGCACTATCGGGAGATGTTTGCGGCGCGGGGAAAGGCTCTAACCAGGAGCTGCCTGAGTTTCGTATCCGGGTCTGCGCATGAAGCTAATATCGCGGACCGGTACGGATTGGAGAAGACACTAGTGCCGGTGCACGGTATTCGGAAGCTTAGGAAGTCGGACATGATCCATAACTCCTGGCAACCCAAAGTGACGGTAGACCCAGAGACCTACGAAGTATTTGCCGATGGCGAACTCTTGGTCTGTGAACCGGCGTCGGTTTTGCCAATGGCACAACGATATTTTCTCTTTTAAGGGATATTGTTATGCGCCGTTTCGAGAAGGTTTTAGCCGGATCAGACGAGACCTCATTACCGACTTTGACTTTGCCTTACGATCTGCGGCGGAAAACCCGGCAGCTCGTGCGGCTCAATGATGGCGAAGAGATTGGGTTGTTACTAGCGCCCGGAAGTATCCTGAAAGATGGCGACGTTCTTGAATCCGCAGAAGGAGATCGGATTCGCATCTTGGCAGCGGCCGAACCAATTCTATTCGTCACGGCATCAGATCGCGAAAAGCTGACTCGAGCGGCATATCATCTCGGCAATCGTCATATTCCGGTCGAAATAGGAAATGCTTTTCTGCGTCTCGAGGCCGATCCAGTCTTGAAGGAGATGTTACAGCGACTCGAGCTCAGTGTAGAGGAAAGGAAAGAAGCCTTCAATCCCGAGAGCGGGGCTTATGGAGGCGGACATCGCCACGGACACGACGAATCATTTTCTGATGATTATCGGTTAGCCCAGAAGGCTTTCCATGAGCACGAGGGTCGCCATAGGCACTAGTGAGGCACCTCTTCGAGCGCAAGGACGAGATTTAGGTGATTATCACTCATGGACACCGGAATCGACTTGGAACAGCTGATTAACGCGCTTTATCTGAGCTCTCCTGCTCTGCCCATCGGCGCCTATAGCTACTCCCAGGGGTTCGAAGCAGCGGTCGAAGCGAACATCGTACACAGCGAAACGGAAGTAGGTGAATGGATTCTCGATGGATTGCGAGAAATCGTCGGTCCGGGTGAAGCGGCTGCGGTTGCCTGGCAACATCGTTTTTGGACCACCAAACAATTCGTCGAGATGCAGCGACTAAACGCCTGGTTTCTGACCAGCCGTGAAACCGCCGAATTACGTCAGGAGACCGAGCAGATGGGATGGTCGCTTACCCGTATCGCGGTCTCTCTAAATTGGGCAGACGAACTAAGCCGCCAGGAGCTGAGCAACCTCGCCGCCATCGCGTTTCCCACAGCATTCGCTTTTGCCGCTATGGCCAACGCTCTATCAATCGACACCGCCTTGGCTGCGTTCTGTTTTAGCTGGGTTGAGAACCAGGTAGGTGCGGCGCTAAGATGCGTTCCTCTGGGCCAAGAAAGTGGTCAACGTTTGCTGCGGCAAATTCGGTTAGAAATCCCCAAAGTGGTGGAGAAAGCGATCCGCGTTGACAGAGATGAGATCGTGACATTCGCTCCAATGTTGGGGATTTTCTCGAGCCGCCACGAAACCCAAGCCTTCCGCATGTTTCGTTCATGAACCGTTCATGAACCACGAATCGATACAAATGGATACGAATATTCGCATACGCACGAAGACAGTTCCTCCATTGCGGGTGGGTGTCGGCGGCCCGGTTGGGACGGGCAAGACCACCCTGATAGAAATGCTGTGCAAGGCGATGCGAGATAATTACGACATCGTAGTTATCACGAACGATATTTATACGAAAGAAGATCAACGTCTTCTCACCATCGCTGGTGCTCTTCCGGCCGAACGAATCCTCGGAGTGGAAACCGGTGGATGCCCGCACACCGCTATTCGAGAGGATGCGTCAATCAACCTAGAAGCAATAGACCGGATGTTGAAGCGATTCCCGGACGCGGACATTGTTTTCGTGGAATCCGGGGGCGATAACCTCGCGGCAACCTTCAGTCCGGAGCTCTCCGATCTCACGATTTATGTGATCGATGTTGCCGGTGGCGAAAAAATCCCCCGAAAAGGAGGGCCGGGAATCACTCGATCCGACCTTCTCGTTATCAATAAAACCGACCTGGCTCCCTATGTTGGCGCTTCTCTCGAAGTGATGGCTGCGGATGCGCAGAAGATGCGAGGCGAACGCGCGTTTGTAATGACTGATCTCAAGACGCAAAAAGGTCTGGTGCAGATTGTCGGTTTCATCGAGAAGCAGGGGTTGCTTATCTCGTAGCGGTCGATTGAAAAAAAGCGGTCCATTGTCAGAATGCGGGTCTGTGTCTAGCCTACGGTTGGTATGACCAGTTCATCCCTTTTCGCGCAGGCCAAGCGCTACATCCCTGGTGGAGTCAATTCCCCGGTCCGTGCTTTTCGTAACGTCGGTGGCGAACCGTTCTTTGTCGCTCGGGCAAAGGGATCGCACATCTGGGATGTCGAAGGACACGAATATATCGACTATGTGGGAACTTGGGGACCAGCGATCTTAGGTCACGCGCCAGAAAAAGTAGTGCAAGCCGTCCAAGCTGCCGCCGAGCGAGGTCTCAGCTTCGGGATTCCAAATCCGGCCGAGGTGGAAATGGCCGAACTGATCTGCCGCTGGGTGCCCTCGGTTGAGAAGGTCAGGATGGTGAATAGTGGGACCGAGGCGACGATGTCGTGTATCCGTCTTGCGCGTGGGTTTACCGGCCGCAAGTTGATCGTCAAATTCGCCGGCTGTTACCATGGTCACGTCGATTCGCTGCTCGTGAAAGCCGGCAGCGGCGCGCTTACTCATGGCTATCCGGACAGTGCCGGAGTTCCCGAGGAGGTCGCAGCATTAACCATAACGCTCTCGTTCAATGAACCGGACGAAGTTCGAACTTGCTTCCAACAGTTCGGTGACCGAATCGCCGCGGTGATTCTGGAGCCGGTGCCGGCCAACGCCGGCTTGTACTTGCCTAAACCGGGTTTTTTGGACCTGCTTCGCCACAGCTGTTCCCAGTCCGGCGCGCTCTTGATTTTCGACGAGGTAATGACTGGATTCCGGCTCGCCCGCGGCGGCTATCAAGAGCTTTGCGGTGTCCGGCCTGATTTGACCGCAATGGGAAAAGTAATCGGGGGCGGCTTGCCAGTCGGCGCGTTCGGCGGAAGAGCCGACGTGATGGATCGATTGTCGCCCGACGGACCGGTGTATCAAGCCGGAACCCTCTCGGGAAATCCGCTCGCATTGGCGGCCGGCCTGTCCCAATTGCGACAACTTGAAGCAGCCGACGGCTATCGTCGCTTGGAACAGCTCGGCTCTTACTTTGAACAAGGTGTGCGCAAGATCCTCCAGGAAACCAACTTTGTCTTCCATCGCATCGGTTCGATGTTTTGCCTCTTTTTTACCGCCCAACCAGTCAAGAATCTGGCCGGTGCTCAAAGGTCCGATTTGGAAGCATTCAAATCGTTTTTCCATTTCTGTCGCCAACACGGCGTTTATTTCGCGCCCTCACAATTCGAGACCGGTTTTCTTTGCTTGGCCCACACCGAGACGGACATCGATCGGACTTTAGAGGTTATGGCCAAGGCTCTTTCGAAAAAATAGCCTGACCAGAAAGGGCAGTCACTACCGAAAGATCCGCACGATTGCCAGAGTACGAGCGGCAAAGCAGCCTCACCATCCTCCGAGAGACTCTTTCATTGCCTTTTCCGGGCATCTCTCTACCGTTATAAAGAAGGCTAGGAACATAGATGGTGACAGGATGTCAACCGACGGTCACATAGATCAAGGGATCGAAACTGAATTGCTCCGACAGATCGGCGCAGGTGACCCCGATAGCCTTGAGGATCTCTACGACCGTTTCTCGGGTGTTCTTTTTTCCGCAGCACTCCAAATCCTGAATGATCAGAAAGAAGCGGAAGATGTTTTGCAGGATGTATTTATCCAGATTTGGGACAAAGCAAAGCTCTACAGCCCTTCCCGGGGTAAGCCGTTGACCTGGGCGATGACGCTGACCCGGAATAAGGCCATCGACCGCTTGAGATCTTCGCAGCGCCGGTTTCGTCTCCAAGACCAGGTAGAAAGAGAATCGAAAGCGAGCTCTCAATCGATTTCTCGAGATTCCGCAGACGAAGTGGACGCTCTGGAAAAGAGCCGAATCGTCCGATCAGCAGTACTCCAACTCTCGAAGGAACAGCGTCAGGCTATTGAACTCGCCTTTTTCTCCGGCTTGACCCAAAATGAGATTGCCGAAGAGTTGAGTCAGCCTCTTGGAACAGTAAAGGCTCGGATCCGGCGCGGGATGCTCAAGCTCAGGAACCTGATCGCAGCACGGCTGTAAGGATAGGGACACGGAGCCTTCCGCCCACTAATATAAATACGTTTTGGGAAGCGCGTACACGTTGGGTGTACCCGAGCGTAGTGCGCCGCGCTGCCGGCGTTAATTTTCGGGTTCCGGCGAAACATTCATCGAGCGCAGATAATCAAAAGAATAGATCCCCGAATTGTGTCGATCCGCCCATTCCGGCTGGATGGCGTAGCCGCCTATCACCGCGCACTTTATTAACCGAAAGCTCTCATCGGAGAGTCGTATTTCCGACCGATAGACCTCGCCCAATATTCCCTTTTCACCGGCACAATGCGCGCAAGGACAACGGCGGCGAAGTTCTTCCAGGCCGATATACGATTCTCGTCCATCATTCCATCGAATCGCTAATTCTTCTCCGACGATTGCCAGGTTCTCGATCGCCAAACGCATTAACAAAAATAGGCCGCCCTCTGATTGAATCCAAGCAAACCCTTGAAATAGTCTGGAGCGATCATCCTTGAGCGAAACAGGCCGGTCTTTAACCTGCAGTCGTTTTTCCGCTGCCGTCCAAAGGAAGGCGCTAGTTCAATTGACTGACGGTAAGTTCGAGTTTAGGTGGAAGCCGATGAAGATCAGCTATTTCGCGGAATGCACAGTCTTGATCACTGGTGCATCGGCCGGGCTGGGACGAGAGTTCGCCCGCCAGCTCGCGCAAGTGGCCGGCTCGCTAATCCTCGTCGCCCGACGTCAAGATCGCCTGAAAACACTCGAGCTGGAGCTGAAGCTGATCAATCCGGAGCTGGAAATCTTCATTCAACAGGTTGATCTGCAAAATGAGGAAGATGTTAGCCGTTTTTGCGATTGGTTGGAAGAGAGCGGGCTGACCGTCGATGTGCTTATTAATAATGCCGGATTGGGAGACTACGGGAAATTCGGTGACGCCGATTGGCAGCGGATTCGCGCGATGCTGCAAGTGAATATGGTAGCACTCACGTACTTGACCTATCGTATTTTACCTGCCATGCGAAAGGGAGGCGGTGGCGCTATACTCAACGTTAGCTCGATCGCAGGCTTTGTGCCGATGCCTAACGGCGCGGTCTACGCAGCGACCAAAGCTTATGTAACGAGCTTTAGTGAAGCGCTGCGAGCAGAGCTACGGGCGCTGAATATTTCGGTCACCGTGCTTTGTCCAGGCCCGGTACCGACCGAGTTTCAAGAGGTAGCTGCCCGCACTTCTGACCAGGAAACGATCTCAGTCAACCTGCTGACCGTGCCGGTACAGGAAGTAGTAAGAGAAGCGCTGACCGCGGTAACCCGCCATCGGGCTCGAGTCGTCCCAGGAATGATGGTGCAAGTTGCGGCGACGGCGATCCTGTTTGTCCCAATGTTTCTCAAGCGCCTATTTTTTGATTTCCAGAGTTTGCGCGAAAGCGAGTACGCTCCTCCCAGGTCTCTCGATTTCGAGCCGTCGCAAACTGGGCATTAACCAATGCTGACTCAGTATTATTATATTTTTTTTGGCATTATCGCGATAGTTGGAGGAGCAATGGGCTACGCCCGAGCCAAAAGCATTCCGTCGGTTGTCGCCGGAGGCATTTCGGGTGGATTACTAATTCTGGCGGGACTGATCGGACCAAGTGGCGCCGCCCACTGGCTCGCCCTGATCGTCTCCTTGCTTCTGCTGGCTTATTTCGGGTCATCTTACCTGCGCAAACGCAAAGCGATGCCAGCCGTTCCGATGATTTTGCTAAGTCTGATCTGCATAGTTTTGACCGCGGTGCATTGGTTCAAGTAATTCATGGTCCATGCGACCCCGCCGGCCGCGTTTTCAAATCGCCCTCGTTGCTTTGATGACATCCCTTCTTCTCTCGGGATGCCCAGGACCGCGCTTTTCTAACGTCAACCTGCAAACGCCAACTCCGACTCCCACGCCGTCCCCGACTCCAATTCCCATGCCATTGCCGGAGACATACGTCCCTTACTCTCACAAGGAGGTGGCAAAACTCTTTAACGGATTTGAGATTCATTCCAAGGTTGATACAGACACCGGAGCACCGGCTTGGCTGGAACGGAGGGCACCAGAATCCTATGTCCTTGATCTCGATGTACGCGTTCGGGTGCCTCAGGCCGCGCAAACGATCGAGCAAATAGCTCAAGCCGACGCACAACTTCCTACCCTGCTGCCGGGCTTGGTCTCTTTGTTGGGTGCAAGCAGAGTTTCCAATTTCTATCACGGTCTGTACCAACTGAAGATCGATTCGCTTAGCCGCACGTTGAACCGCTTGGATCAATTGCTTTCGCGACACAATTTCTTTGACTGCAACACGATTCTAGAATTGACCGACCCCAAGACTTCACGGAAAGCGCTGCTCATCCAAAGTGACATGGATGTAAATGCAGACGGTTCAGATGCCGATCGCTCGAATGATGTCGACGGTTCAACGAGCAACTTCCAACCTTACACCAGTTACCGTTGGCCAAAACGCTCCGACAAGCCGAGCCAATTCATCCCGGAACGTGAGCAGAAGTTAAAGCAGGCAGAGACGGAATTCGATCAAAAGAACACGGCTCCGGAGCGGAAGAAAGCGCTCAAGGAACAGATCGAGGAGCTCAATCGCGAGATTTCCGACCTCAAAAGGTACAGTTTCCTGATTTCGAAAGCGGACCCCTTCGTAGTTTTGCCAGGATTTATGTTGCGGCAAGGGAATCATCCGTTTCTACCGAAGTTCGGCGACTACGTTGTCGTTATTTACGGCGGGAAACTTTATCCCGCGATCATAGGAGACGCGGGACCCTCTTATAAGGTGGGCGAAGCGTCTCTAAGATTGGCCACTCAGATCGACACCAAAGCTAACGCTTACAACCGTCCCTCCAGCGATCTCAACATCACTTACCTGGTGTTTCCGGGAAGCGCTGAAAGCCAACCGGGACCGCCCGATCTCCCCAAAATGCACGACCGATGCGCGGAACTCTTGAATGAGATTGGGGGGTACACCGGAGAACTTTGGCAATGGCAAGATATCCTCGCAACACCCACTCCGTCGCCGAGTCCAACAGGAACGCCAACAACGCCGGGAACGTCTCCGTCGGCATCACCAATGGCCTCCACTACACCTAGCGCCTTGCCGAGTCCAACCATTTCGCCGTCGAGTCCTTCCGCTTCGCCAAAGAGCGCCGCGCATCAGGTACCGCGCAAGCGCCCGGAAAAGGAAGAAGCGCCCAAAGGGGATTGAGCGCTGATCAGTAATCAGTAATTCACCCTACCCGTTCCGCAATCGGCAATCCGCGATCCGCGCTTGATCTGACTTCCGTATTCGGCCTTTCCTTTCGAACGTAATTTGTTAAGTTACATTTAGAATTGATGAAAAGTTGCCGGTTCTCGTTTGCGGTCCATGTGATGGCGGTTTTGGCGGTTGAAGAAGGCGAATGCTGCTCATCATCTCGGCTGGCCGAGACGGTGAACACCAATCCGGTCGTTATCCGTCGTTTATTGCTCGAATTGCACCATGCCGGCTTGGTCAGGACTCGGCGTGGACCCCAAGGTGGCGCCGTGTTGTCTCGCCGACCCGATCGAATTAATCTGCTGCAGATCCAAGCCGCAGTCGACCCGCAAGAACTCTTTGGACTACACCCCAATCCGCCGTCGAGCGAGTGTCCGGTCGGCCGTCGAATTGGCGACGTGATGGGATATATTCAGCGTCGAGCAACTCGCTCTTATACTCAGGAGTTGCGCCGGATTACTCTCCAGGATGTCGTGCAGCGTTTAACGGCACCGTAGTCAGCTGTTGGGAAGCTAGCTCGACCACTCCACTAGCCTGCAAATTTCACGGTGCCATATGCGTTTCATCGATTTATTGAGGACTAGAGTGATGGCTGCCCGGGGAACGACCGGCTAAAGAATATTTGCTTTGTAACAGACTCGGTTACACAGTATCTGATTTAACACCAGATCGTATGCTTGCTGAATTTGAACCAATCTGGACCCCCGTTTTCTCGGAAAATCCTAACTCTGATCATGCTTCGATCAGACCGGCAGTGTCCACGGGGGACTATACGCTGCTCGATGCCTATTCCCAAACCGTCAGCTCGGTCGTCGAACGAGTATCGCCGGCTGTCGTCAACCTGCGGGTCGAAAACGGAAATCACCGGACTTCTCAGCAAGGAGGCAGCGGATTTGCTATTACACCGGATGGATTCATTTTGACCAATAGCCACGTCGTACGAGGTGCGCGCTCGATTGAAGTGACCATGGCCGACGCAACAACCGCGTCGGGCCACTTGGTGGGCGACGACCCAGACACTGACCTTGCGGTGGTCCGAATGGAGACGAGCCCATCTTCTTTTCTATCTTTTGCTGATTCCAAGAACCTACGGGTCGGACAGATCGCAATCGCCATCGGTAGTCCTTACGGGTTTCAACAAACCGTTACCGCCGGAATTGTCAGCGCGCTGGGACGGTCGATGAGAGCCGAATCAGGTCGTTTGATGGACGACATTCTGCAAACGGATACCGCGCTCAACCCGGGAAACTCAGGAGGCCCCTTAGTCGATTCAACCGGAGCGGTAATCGGAGTGAATACGGCGGTCATTCTTCCGGCCCAGGGCCTCTGTTTTGCCATCGCCTCAAACACTGCTCACTTGGTAGCAGCGTGGTTAATCAAAGAAGGCAAGATCAGACGAAGCTTTCTTGCGATTGCTGGTCAAAACGCTTCCATTCATCCTCGACTGGTTCGTGCTCATCGTCTCGCTCAATCCAATGGCGTTCTGGTGGCCGGAATCGATTCGGGAGGACCGGCTGACGTCGCCGGAGTTGTAGTTGGCGACATCATCATCGCCTTTAAGGGTTCTCCAATTGTATCGATTGACGACCTGCATCGCTTGCTGGTTGGCAACGAGATCGGTAAGCGATCAATACTCACGGTTATCCGGCGTACCGAGATCATCGAATTACCCATAACTCCAAGGGAATTGGATCACAAACCGGTGACGGCTTAAGTCTGAGAACTGGCCGCGATGTAGGCTTGGCGGAGTCACGGTACTCGCCCTACCGATAGGGAACCAGGTCGTCGCCGAATTCCGATTCCTCTACCTCTGAGAATTCGAGTCTCATCCCTGTCGATCGGCGAAACTGCCCAACGAATTTTCGTTGATTGCAACCATCGATCCACCGAAGTGTGAGAGAATGAAAATTGCGATTGGCTCTGATCATGCCGGCTTTCGGTATAAAGAGAAAATCAAAGAGATGTTGAAAGGGGCTGGGCACGAGATTGTTGATTTCGGGACCGATTCCGAAGCGCCGTGCGATTACCCCTTGTTCATCCGTCCGGTTGCGGAAGCAGTCGCCCGCAGCGAAGTGGAGCGAGGAATTGTTCTCGGCGGTTCCGGCAACGGTGAGGCGATTACCGCCAACCGAGTCGTTGGGGTTCGTTGCGGACTATGCTGGAACGAGCAACTCGCGAAGTGGAACCGCGCTCACAACGACGGGAATGTGCTTTCTTTAGGCCAAAGAACCATCTCCGAAGAAGAAGCGTTGCATATTGTTAACGTCTGGCTGGAAACGCCGTTTGAAGGAGGACGGCACATTCATCGCATATATCTGATCGATCATCCGGAGGCGGCCGCAAAATCCAAGACATGACGTTTGAACAGCAGATTCGCGCCGCAGAGGGATATGCGGAACTGGGGATGCCTGGGGAGGCGTTGGCTCATCTCAACGAGATTGCGGCAGAAGATCAGAATCGCCCGGAAGCGCTGAGGATGCGCATCCAAATCGTCCTGCAAATTCGCGATTGGAGGACCGCTTTGGAGTTAAGCCTACGGATGTGCGAGTTATTTCCGGCCGAGAGTTACGGTTTTATCCATGCTGCATTCTGCTTGCACGAGTTCGGCCAGACTGCCCAGGCGAAAGAGAAACTACTGGGTGGACCACCCTCACTCCTGGACGAGCCAATTTACTATTACAATTTAGGTTGTTATGAAGCTGTCCTTGGTAACTTGGATCAAGCCAAGGCGTATTTGCGTGCAAGTTTTCGGTTGAACAAGTCGTTCCGGGACGTCGCTCAACAGGATCCCGACCTTGCGTCGATCCGGGACGAACTTTAGGAAGAAATGCGGAATGCGGATTTCGGAACGCGGAATGAACTTTTGGAATTTACTCGGTGGCCTCCCGTACATTCCGCAATCCGCATTCCGCGTTTCGCATTAGACTTTACTCGTGCAACTCGGCAGATTAATCGATCTCTTTGCAGAGAACTTTCTCCAGTACCAGGAACTCGGAGCATCCGTCTGTATCATCGAAGGGGGCGAACAAAAGCTGAATATCGGCGCCGGGTTCATCGATCGAACACGAACTACACCCTGGACGTCGCAAACACGGGTATTGATCTGGTCAGCCACCAAGGCGCTTGCTTCGGCTTGCCTTCTGCATTGTTGCGAACAAGCGGGAATCGCTCTTGACCGCAGAGTAAGGGACTTCTGGCCAGAATACAGTGTCAATGGCAAGGCAGATACGAAGCTTAGTCACATTCTCTCCCATCAATCTGGCCAACCGGCGCTTCGTCGGCCCGACATTGGGATTCTGGACCACGAAGCAGTGGAGCGAGCGCTGGCCGAACAGGAGCCTTTCTGGAAGCCGGGTGACGCTCACGGCTATCATGCTCGCACCTACGGCTTCCTTGTCGATGAACTCGTCCGCCGAATCTCTTCCGGTGTTACAGTCGCAGAATATTTCCGGGAGACCTTTGGCCAACCGCTTGATCTCGATCTCTGGATTGGCATTCCATCAGAGTTGGTCAACGATGTGGCTCCTATTCAAACACCGAGGCAAAAACGGGAATCCTCATTTGAAGATCCGTTCTATCAAGCTTTGGCCGATCCGACCTCTCTAACGCGGCTGGCATTCACGACTCCGACCGGGCCAATTGCTCCCTCCGCCTTCAACGCGCCAGAACTCCGGATGCATCCATTGCCGTCTCTCGGTGCCATCGGTACCGGTGAATCGTTAGCCCGCTTTTATTACAGAGTTTTGTGTGAACCGCAGTTTCTAAGCTTGGAGTTGCTTTCGGCCCTGGCGAAAACAATTGTGTCTGGTCAGGATCGAGTCCTGCAAATCCCAACGGCTTTTGGACTGGGCTTCATGAAAGATCCGATTTCGCCCGAACACAAAAAACTGCGGAAGATTTTTGGCCCTTGTCCGGCAACCTTCGGGCAACCAGGTGCGGGCGGCAGTCACGCCTTCATTGACCCCGATCGAAAGCTGGCATTTGCGTATGTTATGAACCAAATGGAACCGGGTGTTCTGCCGAATCCAAAATCTATGCGATTGGTTGACCAGCTCTATGCTGACAGCGTTTAGTTACGAATCTTCAATTTGCACTCACGGAATCGGCACCTACGAAATCACCGATCAAATCAATCGATTAGTGGTAAAGAGCGGGGTTAGGACCGGGGTGGCCACTATTCTTATTCAGCATACCAGCGCCAGCCTAATACTCTTTGAGAATGCTGACCCGAGTGCGCGAGCAGACCTTGAACATTTCCTGCGACGTCTAGTACCGGAAAATTCCGCTTACTTTACTCATACTCTGGAAGGGCCGGACGACATGCCTAGCCACATCCGAATGGTGCTGACAAGGTCTTCCGAGAGTATTCCGATAGGGGAGGGCAAGCTGCAACTCGGCATCTGGCAGGGTCTCTTCGTGTACGAGCATCGCCACGATCCGATGCAACGTACGTTGAGCGTGAGCATCATCGGAGAATCCGGATGAGTCTCACTCCCATCGATCCGACGCTCATCCTCTCCGATCTCCATCTCGGCCACCATGCTTCACGTATTCGCGATGCTGAACAGCTTGCTCCAATATTGCGGGAAGCGAAGACCGTCGTACTCAACGGTGATACCGCAGAATTAAGGCATCAGATTGATCGGCCGGTGGGCCGAGGGTTAGCCGCCAATCTCGCTCGAGTCTGTCACTCGTCCGGTGCGAAGGCGATATTTATCAATGGCAACCACGATCCAGTTATATCTCAGATTGATCATCTCGATCTAGCAGAAGGCCAGATGCTGGTTACTCATGGCGACATGCTTTTCCTTGGCATCGCACCCTGGAGCCGCCAAGCTTACGCTTATCGAAAGGTACATCGTCGCGCCCTCGATCAACTCGGCCCGGACGCGCTACTCAATTTCGAGAAACGCCTTCTAGCCACGAAGAGGACCACGCTGAAATTGCAGTTGCTAGAGGAACCTACCACGCAGGGCCAGTTTCGCGGTCTCGGGTTGATCGCACGGCAACTTTGGCCGCCCTTTCGTCCACTCATGATTCTGCATGCCTGGTGGAACACACCGCAGCTTGGCGCCGGCTTACTTCGAGACTTTCGACCAGAGACGCGCTTTCTTCTCATTGGTCATACCCATTATCCGGGATGTTGGAATCGCAGTGGACGCGTGATTATTAACACCGGAAGTTTTGTCTTGAACTTCGGCGCTTGCGCGGCGTTGCTGAGCGACCAGAGTCTCGAGATCCGCAGGATAGATCGTTATCATAAGAATTTCGTTCTCGGAAAACTGCTAAGGGAGTTCGAGATAAGCCAGTAGGGGAAAACCTCTGCGCGGTAGGGCGTGTGCGCAACGGATCGCGAGGCTACTACCCCTCATTAGTCATCCCCCGGTTTGACCGGAAAGCTGCTCGCGAGCGGTTTCGACGAGTTGCGCATAAGTAACCGATGGACGATCACCATGATGATCTGTTTCCAAACGATCAGTCCCTGTTTGATAATCGATCGAAAAGAGGCCAAATCGCGGTGTAAATGATCCCCATTCGTAATTGTCGAACAGGGACCAATGCAGATAACCGATCAACGGTACCTTGCTTTGCGCAATTCGGGTTACTTCCTTTACGTGAAGACGCAGAAACTCACTGCGAGTCATCTTATCGCGGCGCAGTGTCGTCCGATTATCGGTGCGCCGTCGCAGGGCCATGCCATTTTCCGCGAGCAATACCGGCCGATCTCCATAGTCTTTGCTGTAATACTCGCAGAAAAACCGAAGCCCGGCCGGCAAGACACGCCAATCCCACCACTTGCTGGTAATGTTGCTCATCAGCCAAGCTCGGAGGGATTTATTCTTAAATTCGTGGTCCCACCAGACCGGCAATCGAAAGATATGCGCGGCAAATGGATCGTAATAATCGAGACCCAGGAAATCAAAGGTCGATGTTCTCTCTGCCTGGTAAATCTCTTCCACCAGGGTTGCGAAGAACTCCGCATGAAACGTCTTGTAACCAATCCAATTGCTGATCCGCTTTATGAGGTCCCCGAAAAAATAAGGAATATCCTTGTGCAACGGTATGTTCGCTTCGGCAAAAGCCTTTTCGAACTCATGTATTTTGCCGTAGACGTAGTCACGCAATTCCGAAGGTTTCACCCCCCTTTCACGAACCGAGATCAGATCCAGCCAGATTTTGTCGGACCAATACAGATCGCTGCAGTAGTTATTGAAACTCACCATCGGCGGCCCCCAACCCTCACGCTCAGCCAAGTTATGAATCAGGTTATAAGCCTTTACATGGGCTTGGAGGATCTGCCGACAACCTGCGGCAACACTACGCAACCCGGTCGGATGATGTTTTCGCCCCGGGAATTGAGTGCCGAAATAGGTATTCAGCACCAACATGTTAGGCTCATTCACCGTGATATAATATCGAATCGGCTCGACTCCGTGGCGGTCAATGAGCGCGCGATTTATGTGGAGAACTGCTTTCTCTACGTAACGACAAAAATGCTCAACCATCCCCGGCTCCAACCAAGGGTCGGCTCCGAGCCAGGCGGGATGCACAAAATGATGCAGGGTAACAATCGGCTCCATCCCGTGCCGACGACACTCCGATAACATCTCGGCATAACGATCCAGCGCATTTTCATCGAAGGCCGGAGCCGGGCCCGGTTGATCGACGTAGGTTGGTTGCACCCGACTCCATTCGATCCCCAACCGAAATGCATTGAGGCTCATTTTTTCCGCCCGCTCGAAATCTTCCAGATACCGATTCCAAAAATCCGCAGCCATCCCAACGGGAACCACATCGTTTCGACGTTCCGCTGCGGCCCAGTTGGTCTGGGGCTGGCCAGCTCCGTTAAACCCTCCTTCCGACTGGTATGCGGACGTTGCTACGCCCCAAAGGAATTCTTCCATAGCTACCGAAGTTTGTTGTCCTTCTCTCGCGCAGCCGCCAAAATAATTGCTTCAGCATCATCATCGGTAACCTCCAAAGGAGGTAACTCGTCACCGACCAAAGTCTCCGCGATACAACGAGCGGCACCGGGACGGCTCAAGGCAAAAGCGCGTTTGCGCATCTGTTCCAGGCGGTCGGGATCATCCAACAACGTGTCGATTTTGTAGGGGATAGTCGTCATTTCGTTGCATTTCACCGCGACGCCATCTTCCAACAGATGATCACAATTTCTTTCCTCTTGTCCGGGAATCGGGCTAACGATCACCATTGGTAAACCGCAAGTCAGTGCCTCTGCACTGGTCAATCCACCGGGTTTGCCGATAAAGAGATCCGAGATCTTCATGAGATCCGGCATACGGTCGGTGTAGCCAAATACCTTGAACGACTCAGAATCTCTGCCGACGAGGCGCAATACCCGTTCCGTGGTCTCGGCGCTACGACCGCAGACTACCAAAGTTTGCGTTTTGTTGCGCAAATTTCTGAGGCGCTCCACCACAAACTCAGCCGGACCGACTCCCAACGCTCCGGCCGAAAGGAGCAACGTTGGACGAGTGGGATGCAATCCAAAATCGAGTCGAGTGGCTGTCCGGTCGATCGGATATCCGAACTCAGGGTCAATAGGAATTCCCGAAACCGTGATCCGCTCAGGAGGTAACCCCAGCATTTCCAGATGCACCTTCGTTTCTTCGATCGCGACAAAGTACCGATGAAACATCCGGGAAAGCCACATCGCATGAAAATCAAGATCAGTGACTACGATCGAAAGATGGGCATCCAATTGATTCTTTGCGATCAAGTCAGAGATAATACCCGCCGGCATGAAATGCGTGCAGACCGTGATGTGGGGGTCGAACTTACGGATGAATTTCACCAGGGGTCCGGTATTAAGGCGATCCAGCATCAAGCGCATACCGTCGGTCTTCCATGGCTCGTCACTCTGTTTATACCACCAGCCGAGGAAATCCGGAGCCGTCTGAACTAAACGCGCGTAGAGCTTGGAATAAAAATCCCGAAACAATTTGTTCGTGAAATGAAGAGCATCACTATGAATTACTTCCCCAACGTAAGGATTTTCTTTGAATGCCTTTGTCAGTGCTTCTGCTGCGCGCACGTGCCCGGTCCCCGCGCTGGTTGACATTATGAGCACTCGCTTCTTCATCAATGTTTTTACTCGCTATGTATCGAAGTCACTAGCGTTGCACACCAAAATCGTACCCGTGATCGAGATCAAACAAAAAATCGCGGAGTTTACGAGGATTTCCAACTTGTCCGACCTCGCCTCTGGTCGTCTTGTACACTCATTTCCGACCAGTAAGCGGGCGTCGGACAGCTCAAAAAATTTGCCGCTCGATTATTTCTGGGAGTCCCTTTCATTTGACACTCGCGTCGATCGTTTGGACTCTTCGGCTGATTCAGCTTCGCTGGCAAGGCGAGCTTTACGCCTGATCAGATGCAAATTCCGCAAGTAAATCACGGAATTTGGAAGATAGCTGACAATTCCAACCGGGTCTCGGCGAAAAATAAAATAAGCACCCAGCAAAATACTTCCGGCTATACTGAAGTGCCAGAAGGAAACCGGCAGGACGCTCTCGCCGCGTTTTTCGGAAGCAATCCACTGAACAATAAAACGCATCGCAAAAAGCAGCTGTCCGACAAAGCCGAGGATCATCAGATAGCTCCAATCCAAACCAAAAAAACGGTGAAGTTGGCCAAACCAAGTAACCGCGCAGATGAAGTCCTTGCTCATAGCCACCGAGCTTAGCAGACTCCGGAATGCAGAATCCAGGAATCAGGCGCGCGGAACGTCCCCTCTCAAGCGAAAGCGAGGGCTAATTCTGGACCAGTATCGTGCTGTCAGCTTCACTCTAGACCTTCCTGCCGTACCAATCGGCTTACTTCTGCTGTCAGCTCGCGTACGGTTTCAACCGCTTCTCTTCGGAGTACGCGATCGCCACGATTCCGGGTACGCGTTTTAGCCTTTCAACAAAAGCATCTAATGTACCGTCTCGCATATAATGGTGACGTCGTGGAAACGCGGAATGCGGATTGCGGATTGACAATCAAGCTGGTCTACCGTTTTCATGGCCAGGGCGTAAAAGGCAGCGTTCGCGAGCACTCTATTCCATTCCGCAATCGGCATTCCGCGTTTCCGCGATGTGAGACGTACACCAAGCTTCGGTTAGCATGATCCCGGCTATCATCGGCCAGGAAAATACTCCCCTGAGTACAAGCCGAAAAGGCGTTCTGCAAAAGCAGAACGCCTTTTCTGAAGAGTCTGAACTAGGCCAGGTTGGTCTCAGTAACGGTAATGCTCGGACTTGTATGGGCCCTCGACCGGCACATCAAGGTAGCTCGCTTGCTTCGGCGTCAGCTTCGTTAGCTTCACCCCTATTTTTTCGAGATGTAAGCGAGCCACTTCTTCATCAAGCTTCTTCGGCAAAATAT
>WNFQ01000477.1_pt1 | contig 38580 bp, 36 predicted proteins | sample 5400171 | NCBI WGS metagenome assembly WNFQ01 (sample SAMN13153356, study PRJNA577476) | soil metagenome | isolation source: 20 cm soil under Madrone tree | place: USA:California | collected 2016-06-14
CGTTCTTTTGTTCTGCGTGAGCGCAGCCGCGCAGCAAAAAGCGCAAAGCACTGCGGAGCAAAGACGATCCTACGATGTAAGCCGAGAGGTGTCGTTGCAAGGAACCGTAGTCAGTTTCGCGGAGAATTCATCGGCTGCTCCGCTGGGCGCTCACGTGGTAATCCAGACGGCCACGGGTCAAGTCGACGTGCACCTCGGCGATGCCAGGCTGCTGCAAACGAATGGGTTCACCCTTGCCGCTGGTGACAGCATCCGCGTGATCGGTGAAGACGTCCCGTATGGCGAGGGCAGTCAATTCTTTGCGCGCATCCTGCAGAAGGGCAGCCAAACACTGGCGCTGCGCAGCACGCGCGGCTTCCCGCTGCGCCCGGTCCCCAAAGCCGGCAAGGCAGAGGCGGGTGTGCTGTGAAGCCGCTAACGTTGGTTCTGGCTGCGGTCGCGGCCTTGTTCGCGGCCGGGTGCGGCGGAAACAGCGCTCCCTCTGTTCCACCACCGCCCGCGGGTAATTTCTCCAATGCCAGCCTCAAAGGCACGTACGCTTTCTCCATGAGCGGCACGGATGCGGGGGTCAATTTCGGGGCGTTCATCGCACGGGTTGGGAGCTTCACGGCAGACGGTAATGGCGTCATAATCGCCGCGATCGAAGACGTCACCGATGCGGGCAGCCTGCCACAATTCGTGCAGTTCACTAGCGGTAGTTACTCCATTCAACCGAACGGACGAGGCACGCTCACGCTCAACAGCGCGGCCGGGGGCGGCTTGCAAGTGAGCATCGCCCTTAACTCGCAGAATGCCGGGGTCATGATCCAGATCGATCTCAATGCTACTTCCAGCGGGTCGTTCATCCTGCAAACGCCTGCAGCTTTTACACAGACGTCGATCGCGGGGCCCTACGTTTTCGACATCTCCGGGACAATTACTTCCGGCGCGAATAGAGGGGGCCCAAGCTCCGTCGTCGGACAAATCGCGACCAACGGAGCAGGGAATATACAGGGCGGGTTGTTCGACTCGAACGACGCGGGCACCCTCTTGAGCGCGCAGCCGATTGCGGCGGGTGGTGCGTACCAGATGGATTTGGCCAACGGCTCCACTTTCGGCCGCGGCACGATGACGTTTGGAGGACTCTCGTTTATTTTCTACATCGTCGATAGCACGCGATTCAAACTGATGGAGAACGACGGCCAGTTCGCGACTTTTGGTGACGCGCTTCAGCAAAGCGCGACGGTGGCCACGCAGAACTCAGGCTTTACGGGCGACTTCACGTTCCTGATTGGCGGGTCCGCGGTTCTCGGCACAGCCGGACCGGTCGCTCGCGCCGCAGCGTTCACCGCCGACGGCGGCGGGCACGTGGGTGCAATCGTACTCGACGACAATAACGCCGGCACGCACAGCTCAATCACCGGCGCTACGACGATAACCAGTGCGACGTACGCTATTGATACGGTCAATGCCGGCAGGGGCCGAGGTACGATGAGCTTCACAGCTTCCAGCAATCCCAACCTCGGAACGTTCTTCTTCGTTTTCTATCTCATCTCTCCAACGCAGGCGTTCATTCAGGATACGAGCAACGGCATCGTCGGCGACGGTACTATGTTCGCGCAGACCGGTCCGTTTTCGGGTGCCGGTTTGGCCGGAAACTTCGTCTTCACCTGGAGCGGGATCGTTCTCGGCTCATCGGCGAACTTGACCTTTGAGGAAGACTTCGTCGGCCGGTACGCTCTGGCGAGTTCCGGCGCGATAAGCGGCGTCGTCGACTTCGTCGAACTTGGCTCCTCGACCCAGCGCAATCCCGCTTTCCTGAATCAGGCGCTTACCGGGACGCTTGTTCTCAGCGGAGACGGCCGGGGCAGCAACGACTATACGGTGACGACTGGGACATCACCGCAGACGACGTTCCATTACAAGGCCTATATCGCCAACCCCGACCTGATCCTTCTGGTGGGAGTTGACAATACGCGCGTCATCGCGGGCAGCACCTCCTTCCAACCCTAGCAACCTTAAAGGGGAAGGCCGGGCTGTCAAGCTCCGACGTCCTTTGCCGGTGGGCTCGTCTACGAGCCGCCAGCCAGCAGCTTCTCCACTCGGGCTACGTCTTCGGGCACGTCCACGCTGACCGCGTCGTGCTCTACTTCCGCCACGCGAATCTTCCAGCCGTTCTCCAGCCAACGAAGCTGCTCGAGCTGCTCGATCCGTTCCAAGTCCCCTTGCGGCAGCGTCGGATACTCCAGAAGGGCATCGCGCTGAAAGACATACAGACCCAGGTGTTTCAGGTGCCGGACCTGCACCTTGCTTCCGGTGTCCCGCACCCAGGGCACCGGCGCCCGCGAGAAGTAGAGCGCGTTCTCGTCAAAATCCAGCACTACTTTGCAAACATTGGGATCCATGATGTCCGCGGGAATCTTGATCGGCGTCGCGACCGTCGCGATTGCCGCCTGCGGCTCCTCGAGCAACGCCGCGACTGCGGTGTCGACCGCCGCGGGGTCCAGCAGCGGCTCATCTCCTTGCACGTTCACAAAGACATCTCCGCTCTCGTGCGCCGCCACTTCCGCCACGCGGTCCGTGCCATTGCGATGATCCACGCGCGTCATTCGCGCCTCGCCCCCGAAGCCCTGCACCGCCTTGACAATTCGCTCGTCGTCCGTGGCCACGATGACCCGGTTCACCCGCTGCGCCAGCTTGGCACGCTCATATACCCGCTGGATCATCGGTTTCCCGCCCAGCGACACCAGCGGCTTCCCCGGCAGGCGGGTCGCGCCGTAGCGTGCCGGAATTACCACAACCACCTTCGGCGAACTCATGGTGTGCCTTTCCTCATGGTTTCTGAGCAACTTCTACTGTAACTCCCGGATGCTGGCAAGCCTCGCGGCCCATGGAACTCAGTTGAAGGTGTTTACAAAAGATTGACAAAATTGCTTGGAAACATTTAGCGATTGTTCTTGTCTTGTAGAATGCCAGTGATAGAATCCACTTCAGTCCTAACCGCGCGGCCGTTCCGGCAGGTCCGGGTCGAGTGAGGGAGCCGTGAAGCGCGACGCATATCAGGTCCGACCTCTAAGTGGGTTCGCTGCCCTCCTGTCCGTCTGCCTGACCTTGTTTCTCGCCTCCGTCCCCGCTGCCGCGCAGGACACTTCCGCGTCCAGCGACAATTTCACGGCAAAAGGTGATGGCAAGCCCAACGACGAAGCCAAATCCAAAGACGCCGCGAAGCCCAAAGAGGACGTCAAAAGAGACACGCCGGGTTTCGCCGTTAAGTCTTCCACCGGGTTGCACATGGATGTCGACCTCGCGCTTATCAATGTCACCGTCACCGATCCTTACAATCGGCTGGTGACGGGCTTGGATCCCGACAACTTCCGCGTGTACGAGGACAATATCGAGCAGGAAGTTGTGACGTTCTCCTCCGAGGACGTGCCTATCTCCATCGGCGTGATCTTCGATTTCAGCGGCAGCATGGCCAACAAAATCAGCAAGGCCCGCGAAGCGGCGCTGCAATTCTTCAAGACCGCCAATCCGCAGGACGAGTTTTTCCTGGTCAGTTTCAACGAGCGCGCCGAGCTCACCAGCGCTTTCACCAACAGCATCGAGGATCTGCAAAGCCGCATGATGCTCACCGCGCCCAAAGGCCGCACCGCGCTGCTCGACGCCATCTATCTCGGCCTCAGCCAGATGAGGGGTGCACACAACGGCAAACGCGCCTTGCTCATCCTATCCGACGGGGGAGATAATCATAGCCGGTACAATGAAAGCGATATCAAGCGTCTCGTAAAGGAAGCCGACACCCAGCTCTATGCCATCGGCATCTTCGACCCGCTTGGGTACCGCAATCGTACGCCGGAAGAGCTCAACGGTCCGTCGCTGTTGGGCGAAGTTACGGAAATGACGGGCGGCCGCGTCTTCGCGGTCGAGAACTTGAACGAACTTCCGGACATTGCATCGAAAATCGGCATGGAGCTGCGAAACCAATATGTCCTGGGATACAGGCCAAGCAATAAGGCGCATGATGCGCGGTGGAGAAAAATCAAAATCAAGCTCCGCGCGCCCAAGGGGCTTCCTCCGCTCAACGTGTATTCGAAGACGGGCTACTACGCTCCCAGCCACTGATCTGGCATCCCTCTGGTCCCGCCGCGGCTTACTGACTCTGTTCGTTTCCTTTACTGTTCTCTTCGCTGTCGGAGTTGCGCTAGCGCAAATTCCGACTGTTCCGAGCGCCCCTCCCCCGCCTCCCGGTCAACCGAGCGTTGGTCAGGACTCCAAGATTCGCGTGGACGTCAATCTGGTGGTTCTCCACACGACGGTGATCGATGATCGTGGGCGCTTCGCGGATGGCCTCAAGCAGGATAACTTCCGCGTTCTGGAAGATAAAGTCGAGCAAAAGCTTTCGGTCTTCAGGCGCGAAGACATCCCGGTGAGCATGGGCTTGGTGATCGACAACAGCGGAAGCATGCGCGACAAGCGCCCGCGCGTGAACCAAGCGGCCATTACCCTGGTCGAAGCCAGCAATCCGCAAGACGAAGCCTTTGTCGTGAATTTCAACGATGATTTCTACCTCGACCTCGACAAGGACTTCACCAATAGCATCCCGGAATTAAAGGAAGCTCTGGAGCGCATCGATTCCCGCGGCAGCACCGCGCTGTACGACGCCATCATCGGCTCGCTTGACCATGTGAAGAAGGGGAGCAAAGACAAAAAGGTGCTGTTGATCGTCACCGATGGCGAAGACAATACCAGCCATAATTCGCTGGAGAAAACGGTTCGCGAAATCCAGAAGACCGACACGGTCATCTACACCATCGGTCTGCTAAGCGAAGAAAGCAAAAAGAGTGCCAAGCGGGCCAAGCGCGCGCTCGAGGAAATTGCCAAAGCCTCTGGTGGTCTCGCTTACTTCCCGGAGAACGTCGAAGACGTGCACAACATCTGCGAGCAGGTCGCGCACGACATTCGCAATCAGTACACGCTGGCCTACTATCCGACCAACACCAAGCGCGATGGCACATTCCGCGCCGTGCAGGTGGAGGTCATCCCGCCGCGCGGCCGCGGCAGACTCGTCGCGCGTACCCGCAACGGCTACTACGCCCCAGGCAGCGCCAGCGGCGCTACTTCCGGCAACTGAACTCGCGCTTGTAAGAGAAACGCTCCGGCTTGGATCGCGCGAGCGTGGGCATGATTGCCTGGCAAGCTAAGGATGGATCGCAGCGATCACCGGGGCGGCGGTTTCCTGCGCCATTTCCTGCTGAATCTTGTCGGCCAAGCGGCGCGCGAACTCTTTGTGTGTGTCAAGCTTGAGGTACACTTCCAAATCCCTCGCGACGGCTGGTGCATTCCGCTGCCGCTGGTGAATTCGCGCCAGCAACGAATACGCTTCGGCGAGGTTTGCGTTGCGCACCAACGCCTGCTCCGCGCTGCGCTCCGCTTCCACGAGGCGATTTAGCCCGAATTGCGCCCAGGCCAGATAGTATTTTCCGATCGCCGAACCGGACTCGAGTTCGATTCCGCGCTGCAGAATTGTTTCCGCCAGCAAGAATTCCTTTTTTTGGCACAAAATCGCGCCCAGGCCAAACTGCGGCGCGGCGAAACCTCCACCAGTCAGATCGATTGCTTTCTGAAAGGCCTGCTCGGCCTCGGCCAGCTGACCTAGGCGGAAGCGTGCGACGCCGAGGTCGTAGTAGGCCTTGTAATGTTCCGGAGACTCGGAGACTGCCCGCTCCAGGTAAGCGATGCTGCCTGCGGTGTCTCCTTTTTCGAGCAAGCGGCTGCCCTTGTCGAAAGCCGCGTGTCCCTTGCCGGCCAATTTCAGGTCCTGCACAGAAACAACGTAGTTGCTCTTGAGTTTGGAATCGGACTGCGCCAGGGAAGTGATCGGTGAAACCAGAACGGCGGCGAAAAATAATTTGCTGCGTAGGCTGCGGAAACTAGAAGCGCGCATCGAAGGTACCTTCGGGCGGGAAAGTCATCCCCCGTCAACGCTTCCATTGTGGAAACAAACGAGCGGCGCAAGGCGCGTGAATCAGTATTTGTGTGGGCGGAGATAACTGCCCGGACGAACAGAGGGGTTAACTGCCCGCTCGGACAGGGGGGGTCTGTGGGAGCACTAAACCTCGACGCTCCCGCGTTTCGACGCCTAATTCAACTAACTGTTCCTCTTCTCGCTACCTCATCGCCTCGCGCCGTGGCTTCGCGGAGAAAGCTGGTTCCATGCGGAATGGTGGCGCCGAAATTTTCCGCGATGGTTTGACCCATGTCGGCTAGCGTTTCGCGGACGCCCAGGTTCACGCCTGCGCTTCCTGCCGGCGAGTACGCCAAAATCGGCACGTACTCGCGCGAATGGTCGGTGGTTGCCCAGCGCGGATCGGGATCGCAGCCGTGATCCGCGGTAATCATGAGGAGGTCCGTGGGGCCGAGTTTCTGCAGGAAGTCTGCGAGCAAACGGTCGAACTCTTCCAGGGACTTGGCAAAGCCCTCCACGTCTTTGCGATGTCCGTACAACATGTCAAAGTCCACCAGATTGCAAAAGATCAGGCCGTGCTTTCGCGCTTGGAGCGCCGCGCCCAATTTTTCCATGCCATCGACGTTGTTCTTGGTGGTAACGTAATCCTGCACGCCGCGCCCGTTATAAATGTCGTGAATCTTTCCGATGCCGAACACCGGCACGCGGCGCTCCGCGAGAACATCCAGCAACATAGGCTTCGGGGGATCGACGGCGTAATCGTGCCGGCGCGAGGTGCGCGCGAAATTGCCCACGCGGCCCGCGAAGGGCCGGGCGATCACGCGCCCCACGCGATGCGGGCCGTCCAGCAACTTCCGCGCAATTTCGCATATGCGATACAGCTCTGCGATCGGGATCACATCTTCGTGCGCGGCAATCTGAAAAACGCTGTCGCCCGACGTGTAGACAATAGGCTTGCCGGTGCGTACATGCTCCTCGCCCAGCTCTTTTATGATTTCTGTTCCCGAGGCCGGCTTGTTGCCGATGGTTTTGCGGCCGATCAAGCGTTCAAATTCGGCAATCAGGTCCGGCGGGAATCCGTTTTTGTAAACGGGAAACGCTTGGTCCAGCCACACTCCCGCCATTTCCCAGTGTCCCGTGGTCGTATCTTTTCCCGGCGAAAGCGTCGCGCCTTTGCCGTACGCGCCGAGAGACGCGGCTGCCGGCTGCAGATGCTTCAGTGGCGCGATATTCGCCAAGCCCAATCGGACCAAATTCGGAATTTTCAGCGCACGCGATTCCGCGATCACCGTATTCCGCGGCGTCCGGCAATTCGCCGATGCCCACGCTGTCCAGCACCACCCAGATGACTCTTTCCCACGCGACCATTGCGCACTCCTCTTACTTTCTCAGCGCTTCCGCGAACTCTAGCACAGCTCGCGACCTGCCGGCGTTGCGACGCCGGCAGTTTCGGCGGTATGCTCTACTTACGATTCCGGTTGAAATGCTGAACTTTCTTGCGCGCCGTTTCGTAGTAATGAACGGAGAGGTGTCTAATGGCTGAAGGTCGATCTCCCCGGGGAACCTCGCTGGTGCTTCCGATTGTACTCATCACCATCGGAGGGATGTTCCTATACGCGAACTGGCGGCCGGCTTTCGATCCGTGGCCGATCCTGCGCACCTATTGGCCGCTCATCTTGATATTTGTTGGTCTTGGGAAGATGTGGGACGTCACGCGCGCGCGGCAGAATCCGGACGGCACGCCACGTTCCAGCGTCTCTCTGGGGCCGACCTTCGGAGCCCTGGCTTTCGTGCTGGTGCTGGTCGTTCTTTTCTGGCACGGCCGCGCCTTCACACACGACCGCCGCTATTCCAGCGATTTGCAGCACCAGTCCCGCACAGTGGAGCGGCAAGGCGCAAAGTCCGTCAATGTGTTTCTCGAAACCAGCTCTGGTGAATTCAATATCAGCGGCGGCTCCAGCCATCTTCTGGATGCCGATTTCAACTACAGCGATTCTTACGAGACGCCTCGTGTTGATTACAACGTTGCCGACGGCGTCGGCCACCTGAGTATTTCTCAGGATGATGGAAGCACGCACTTCGGTGCGAAGCACAATCAGTGGAACTTGCGCTTCAGCAACGATGTGCCGCTCGAGTTGAAAGTCGAAATGGGCGCCGGCCGCGGCCAACTGCGCCTGCGCGATATGCCGGTGACGCGCCTGGAGATGTCCATGGGCGCCGGCCAGGCGGATTTGGACCTTACGGGCGATCGCAAGAATGATCTGGTTGCCGATCTTGAAGGCGGAGTCGGCCAGGTGACCATCCGGCTGCCCAGAAAAGTTGGCGTCGTGGTCCGCGCTTCCGGCGGCATCGGCGCGGTCGAAGCGCACGGATTGCGCCACGAAAACGACGAATATACTAACGAGGCCTACGGCAAAACTCCCGCCACGATTCGCCTTAAAGTCGAAGGCGGCGTGGGGCAAATCAGCCTGATCGAAGAGCCGTAAATAGTTGGTTTGCCCTGCCCGCACGCTCGCCGTATAATTTGAAGTTTGGGCAGCGCTCGCGGAACGCGCTGTCTGAGCTTCCCCTGTGGCGACCAACGAACTCATCCCGGTAAAGACCAGCCAGGACACCATTTCGATCCGCGGCGCGCGTGTCCACAACCTGAAAAATATCAGCGTGGAAGTCCCGCACAACGCCATCACCGTGGTCACCGGCGTCAGCGGCTCGGGCAAATCCTCGCTCGCCTTTGACACCATTTACGCCGAAGGCCAGCGCCGCTACGTGGAATCGCTGTCCGCCTATGCGCGGCAGTTCCTGGAGCGCATGGAAAAACCCGACGTGGATGAGATTTCCGGGATTGCGCCGGCCATAGCGATACGCCAGAAAAATTCCACGCGCAACCCTCGCTCAACCGTGGCGACCGCGACGGAAATTTACGACTACTTGCGGCTGCTGTTCGCGCGCTGCGGGCAAACGTTTTGCATCAAGTGCGGAACGGAAGTGCGGCGCGACAATCCCGAAGCGATCGCGGACAAGATTCTGTCGCTCGCTCCCGGACGGCGTTTTTATGTGCTGTACGAGCTTCGCATTGCGCACGAGCAGCCTGCCGCCGGGCGCCGCGGCGGGAAGAAAAAACCCGCGCCGCCTTCGCAAGAGGCATTGCGAAACGCGTTGAGCGCGATCCAGAAGCGCGGGTTCAACCGGCTGTATCAGGACGGCCGGCTGCACGAATTTTCGTCTCCGGAAACGCTGCTGGACGCGGACTTCTCGCGCCCGGTGTATGTGGTGGTGGACCGGTTGGGCGTCAGCCCGGAGTCGCGGGCGCGGCTGGTGGACTCGATTGAGATTTGTTATCGCGAGGCGGGCGGGGAAGCCATTCTGGAATTCGTCCCCGATGCGGCGGGCAATCCGGCCGAACGCCTGGTTTTTAACGAGCGGTTCGAATGCAAGAACGACGGCACGCTGTATCAGGAGCCGGAGCCGCGGCTTTTTTCCTTCAACAATCCGTATGGCGCGTGCCCGCGCTGCCAGGGCTTCGGAAACACCATCGATTTTGATTTGAACCTGGTCGTGCCCGACCCGAGCAAGTCTCTGGATGAGGGCGCGATCGAGCCGTGGAGCAAGCCGCGTTACAAGGCTCTGTATCAAGAGCTGAAGAAATGGGCGCGCACGCAGGACATTCCCACCAACATTGCCTGGCGGCACCTGACCGCGGAGCAGCGGAAGCTAATCCTCGAAGGCGATCCGGAAAATGACTTCGACGGCGTAAAAGGCTTTTTCACTTGGCTCGAACGCAAGAAGTACAAACTGCACGTGCGTGTATTTCTGAGCCGCTATCGCGGATATGCGAGCTGCCCGGAGTGCGGCGGGACGCGGCTGCGTGCGGAAGCGCGCGCGGTGCGCGTCGCGGGGAAGTCGATCACGGAGATTTGCGCCCTCACGGTGAAAGAGGCGCGGACTTTTTTTGGCGGTTTGCAGCTTTCGGAAGCGCAAACCAAAATTGCGGACAAGATTTTCGAGGAAGTTCGCTCGCGGCTGCAATTTCTGGATGAAGTGGGCCTGGACTATCTTTCTCTGGACCGTTTAACGTCCACGCTTTCCGGCGGCGAGTCGCAGCGAATCCAGCTAGCCACATCTCTGGGCTCGCACCTTGTGGGAGCGCTCTATGTCCTGGACGAACCGTCCATCGGCTTACATCCGCGCGACACGCAGCGGTTGATCGACATTTTGAAATCGCTGCGCGATCTGGGTAACACCGTTTTGGTGGTCGAACACGATCCCGACACCATTCAGGCAGCGGATCACGTGATCGACCTTGGCCCAGGCGCCGGAGAGCTGGGCGGAAAATTGCTGTTCGCCGGTTCCTACGACGCGATGCTGGCCGAACCTAAGTCGCTCACCGGGCGCTATCTCAATGGCGAGCTGCGCATCCCCGTGCCCAACAACCGGCACCGGCCAAGCGGCAAATTTCTGCGGCTCTTCGGGGCGACGCTGCACAATTTGCAGAACGTTGACCTGATGATTCCTCTGGGAACTCTGACAGTGGTTACTGGTGTGAGCGGTTCGGGAAAATCCACGCTGGTTCACGATGTGCTGTACCGCGCGTTGGGTGCGAAGCGCAATGGCGGCAGCGTGAAGGAGTTCTGTGACCGGCTGGAAGGCGACAGCCAGATCACCGAGGTAGTCATCGTCGATCAGTCGCCGATTGGCCGCACGCCACGCTCGAATCCGGCTACGTACTTGAAGGCGTTCGATGCGATTCGCGAGGTTTTTGCCGACACTCCGGACGCCAAGCGTCGCGGCTACACGGCTGGCCATTTCTCGTTCAACGTGCCCGGCGGGCGCTGCGAAACCTGCCAAGGCGACGGAACGGTGACCGTGGAGATGCAGTTTCTTGCCGATGTGGAGCTGATTTGCGAAGAGTGCCGCGGCACGCGGTTCAAAAGCAGCGTGCTGGACGTGCGCTATCACGGCAAGAACATTCACGAGGTGCTGGGGCTCACCGTGCGTCAGGCGCTGGCGTTTTTCGGCAATGTCCCCAGAATTGTCTCGAAGCTAAGAGTGCTCAATGAAATCGGCCTCGGCTATTTGCGGCTGGGGCAATCGGCCACCACGCTTTCCGGCGGCGAGGCCCAGCGGCTGAAGCTCGCGTCACATCTAACGCGAACGGAGAACCGCGGCATTCTTTACATTCTCGACGAGCCTACGACCGGTCTGCACTTCGACGACATCGCGAAGCTGCTGGCTGCGTTTCGCAAGCTGTTGGAATCGGGAGCCTCGCTGCTGGTCATCGAGCACAATCTCGACGTGATCAAATCCGCGGATTGGCTGATCGACCTGGGGCCGGAGGGCGGCGACATGGGCGGTAAAGTGATCGCCACGGGCACGCCGGAGCAGGTGGCGCGCAACCAGCAGTCGCACACCGGGCGATTTCTGTCTCGCGCGCTCAGCGCAAACGGCCAGGCAAAACGCGCCGGGAACGGCGCATCCAAATCAGCAGGTCACTCGGCTACAATGACAAATGGAGCTGGCGTTCCTGGCATCGAACCATGAAGCATTTTGAATTGTTGGCCGGTGCATTACTGTGGCGCGCCGCGCCTTTTTTCGTGGGCATTGTGTTCGCGGCGCAAGCCTCGCCCTGTTTTTGCGGCCAACTCGCGCTGCGGGCACAGTCTGCTTCCGCAGCAAAACGGCAAACGCAGTCCCGGCAGCAGAAGGTAGCGAATCCTCTCAACGACTTGCTCGACGAAGCGCAGCGAAATATCGACGCCAACCACTTCGCAGCCGCAGTAGCGTCGCTGCAGAAATTCATTGCCGAAAAGCCGGAAGTCGCTTTCGCGCATTTTCAACTGGCTTACGCATATACAGCGCTGAAGCGCCGCGACGAAGCGCGCGCCGAATATGAACGTGCGATGGCACTCGACCCAAAAATGCCGGAGGCCTATTTGAATCTCGGCATTCTTCTTTTGGACAAGCAAGACTACGCCGCCGCGGTTGCCCCGCTGAGCAAAGCGGTGGAGCTGCTTCCCGCGCAAAGCCGGCCGCGCTCGCTTCTAGCCGTTGCGCAGGACCGCTCAGGCGATCAAGAAGGGGCGGCGCGGTCGTTCGAGGGCGTCTTGCACCTCGATCCCAACGACGCGGCGGCCAATCGTTACCTCGCGGAGCTTGACCTGCGCCGAAATAAGCCCGCGGAAGCGGAAATCAGATTTCGCCACGCACTGGAAATTCGCCCGGATGCGCCCGAAGCCCTGCACGGGCTGGCACGGAGTCTGGAGGCTCAGAATAAGCCCGAAGCGGTGGACGCGTATCGCAAATACCTGGCCCTTATGCCCGGGGATTCCGGCGCGCAAGCGCGCCTGATCCATTTGCTGGTGAACGGGCAGGAGTACGACGCCGCCCTTGTGGAACTCGACCGCACAGAGGCCGGGAAGCCGCCGTCGCTGGATTCGCTGCGACTGCGCGCAGACATTCAGATTGCCCAGAAGAAGTGGGCCGAGGCCATCGTGACGCTGCGGCAGGCCATTGCGCTGGCGCCCCACGACGCTCAGCTAATTGGCGGACTAGGACGCGTTTACCTGCAGAAGCGCGATTTCGCATCGGCGGAGAAAGAGCTGAATGCGGCCCTGCAAATCGACCGCAACAATTTGGTGTACTGGAAAGATCTTAGCTCGACCTACTACCTTTCTGGAAATTGCCCCGCGACCCTGGCGACTCTGGACTTGATTGCAAAAGCCGAGCCGCCCGCTTCGGGAGCGTGGTTTATCCGCGCGCTCTGCTACGATAAGTTGCACCAGTTCAAGCCGGCGCTGGAGTCGTACGAAAAATTTTTGGCGCTGCAGCAGGGAAAGACCTCGGACCAGGTCTGGCAGGCGCAGCAGCGCAGCAAGGTCTTGAAGCATATGCTGGAGGAGAAACGATAAGCATGAGCCGCTGGGGGGCGAGCCTGCTGATGATTGTGGGTGCGATGGTTCCCGCAGGGACCACGCATGCCGCCACTGAGGATGTGAACGCTCTGCAGGCGCGCTTCGACCGCGAGACGAATTCGGTGCACAAGGCCAGGCTGCTGGAGAAGCTGGGCGATGCGCAACTGGAGCTGACCCGCCGTGCCTCGCAAACCAACGACTACAAAACGATTGGGTTCGTGATGGAGAAGTACCGCGACAATGCGCGGGCGGCGGTCGATGCGCTCAAGAAGGACCATCGCGATGCGGAGCACCACACCAACGGATTCAAGCAGTTGCAGATCCACGTGCACAAGGCGCTTCGCGAAGTGGACGAGGTGCTGGTGGTCGCTCCGGATGAGTATCGCCCACCGCTGGAGATCGTGCGGCGCGATCTCGCGGCCATTGACAGCGAGCTGCTGGACTTGTTGTTTCCCCGCCACCCGAATGAGAAAAAGCCCGCTGCGAAGAGCTCTGCGGCCGGCCAGGGAGTATCGCCGTGAGGAGACGTGCATTTTTCTGCTTGTGCCTGTTCGCAATTGCCGCGAGTTTCTTTGCCGTTTCATCGAGAGCGCAGCAAAAGGATTATTTGTCAGCGCTGGAGGCGGACAAAATCCGCGATGCGGAGACCACCAACGAACGCATCAAGCTGTTTCTTACCTTTGCGGATGACCGGCTGAAGAAATTTCAGTACGAATTGCAGCATCCGTCGTCAAATAAGCATCCCGAAATGCTGAACGCGCTGATGAACGCCTACATCGGCTGCGTGGACGATGCCGCGGACCTGGTTCAGCTCGGCATTCAGAAGCAGGAGAATATTCGGCCGGCCATCGACCTAATGGCCAGCCGCGCGAAGGAATTTCTGCAAATCCTTGAGAAACTTTCGGCGGACGGAACCGAAATCGATATCTACAAGGACAATCTCGACGACGCCATCGAAGGCACACGCGATGCCATGAACGACGCGGAGAAGGCCAAAAAGGCTGTTGCGCCGCCTCCCGTGAGGAGGAAGAATTAGCTCCGGTTTGGAACACGAGACGAAGGGCCAGGAGAACGCGCGAGGATTGAAGAATAAAATGGCCAAGCGAATAGTTGGTCGCAGCGCCATTGTCCCCGGAGGCGCAGCGCTGTTCCAGCGGGTCTACACGCGCCTGGGATGCGAAGGACGACCGCCGCGGTTTCGCGTGGAATTTTATCCTTACAGCAGCTTGGTGTTGACCATCCGCCGCCGCGAAGAGGCGGTGTGGGTGCGGCTTTCGGACCTCTTGCGGAGCGCGCCCCTTGGCGTGCTGGAAGGAGCGGCTGCGCTGCTATTGTCGCGCGTATTCCGCCGCAGAGCGTCGGCATCGTTGACGGCGCCATACCTGGACTATGCGCGCTCGGGCCGCACGCGCGAACGTATCAATCGCATGCGCAGGCGGCGCGTCCGTCCGGGCGCGGCGGGTCCGCAGGGACGCCATTTCGATCTGGAAAAACTTTTCGAGGACCTGAACGCCAGATATTTTGACGGCAGGCTGCAACGCCCGCATATCGGCTGGAGCCATCGAAGCTGGCGGCGGCAGTTCGGCTGCTACGATCCCGGACCAAATCACATTTTGCTAAATCGCCGCATGGACCGGCCGGGCGTGCCGCAATTCGCCGTGGAATACGTTCTGTTTCACGAGATGCTGCACGTGAAGCATCCCACGCGGCGCTCGGGCTGCAGTCTGGTGTCGCACTCGCGGGAATTCCGCGAGGAAGAGAAGCGCTTCGCGGAATTCGAGCGCGCGCGCCGGGTGCTTGACCGCTTGGCGCGTTGAAGAGCAAAGAAGAGATAAGTCAGAGACGCGGAGAGCGCAGCGTTTCGGTAAGGCTGAAGCTTTACTTTTTCTTTCGCTCCACTTCGTTGCGCAGTTTGTCGATTTTCTTGCGGATTTTGTCGCCATCCTCGGCGTGCGGATACAGGTCGAGATACCGCGAATACGATGCGATGGCTTGCTTCTTCAAGCCCTTCTTTTCTTGCGCCTCGCCCAGATAACGGAACGGAACTGCGTAGCCCGGCTTCGCGGTGGTGGCATCCTGAAAGCGGTCGATAGCCGCGTCCACGTCGCCTTTCCTCATGTAGTACTGGCCAACTTCGAGGTCTTTTTCGGCGCGCAATGGATCCCAGGAAGGTTGGTCCGGGGCGTTTTGCGTTGCGGCGTCTGACTTTTTCTCTTTGTCCGGCTTCTTCGGTGCTGGCGCGTCGGCGGGCTTGGATGATGATTCCGGAGCCGGGTCCTGAGTACGGAGCGGCGGTCCCGAAAGAAGCAGGATGATTCCCGCGGGTGCCAGCATCCAATGAACCAGCGGTCTTCGCGGCATCGTTTCCCCGACTCCTGCGTCTCTCCGCTATCGGATTCGCTCTAGTATGATGGAAGTTGCATCGAAATCGGAACTCTGACCCCGACGTCTAATACTGCTTTATGGAACCTCGCGAAAAAGCTGCCGCGCTGCCCGAAAGTGCCGGTGTGTACCTGTTCAAGGACGCATCGGGCGCGGTCTTGTATGTCGGCAAGGCGGGCTCGCTGCGCAGCCGCGTGCGCTCGTATTTTCTCGAGTCGCGGTGGATGGATGCCAAGACAGGCTCGCTGGTTCGCGAGATTGCCGACCTGGAAACCATCGTGGTCGACAACGAGCGCGAGGCGCTGGCGCTCGAAAACAATCTCATCAAGCGCTATCACCCGAAATTCAATGTCCTGCTGCGCGATGACAAGACCTATCCCTACATCAAGTTCACCGCGGCCGACAAATATCCGCGCGTCTATTTCACTCGGCGCATCAAGAAGGATGGTTCCCTATATTTCGGGCCTTATTTCCCGGCCGGCCTGGCGCGCCGCATTCTGCACTTCATTCACAAGCGCTTCATGGTGCCGAGCTGCACCGTGGATTTGACGCGCAATCATCCGCGGCCCTGCCTGCAGTATTACATTAAGCGTTGCCAGGGACCGTGCGTCAACGGACTCACCACCGATGAACGCTACGCGGAAGCGGCGCGCGATGCGCGGCTGTTTCTCGAGGGCCGCCGCCACGATTTGATGAAGAGCCTCGAGGAACGCATGGCTGCCGCCGCCGAGCAGGAGCTTTTCGAGCAGGCCGCCGCTTATCGCGATTTGCTGCGCACGCTGGAGGACATCGAGGAGCGCCAGCGCATCGCCGCCGCGCAGGGCGATGACACCGACGTGTTCGCATACTACGCGGAGCCGCCGCTGGTCTCCGCGAACCTATTTCACTTGCGCGGCGGCCGCGTGGTGGACCGCCGCGAGTTTTACTGGGAAGACCTAAAGGAATTCGATCCCCATGAATTTGTGCCGTCGCTGTTGAAACAATTTTATTTGGAAGCGGAATATCTGCCGAAAGCGATTCACGTGCCGATTGATTTCGAGGACCGCGCGTTGTTGGAGGAGACGCTGACCGAGCGCGCCGGCCACAACGTCGAAATCTTTACGCCACAGCGTGGCAGCAAGCGCGCTTTCCTGGACCTAGTGGAAAACAATGCCAAGCACTCTTTCGAGCAACGCTTCCGCGTGCTGAAGCCCAGCTCCAAGGCCATCGGTGAAGCGGTGCAGAACGCGTTGAATTTAATGGAGGAGCCGCGCTGCATTGAAAGCTTCGACATTTCCCATATTCAAGGCACGGACACAGTGGCTTCGATGGTCGTGTGGGAAGACGGCCGGATGAAGAAATCGGACTATCGCAAGTTTATTATTCGCGGTGATGGAGGAAATGGCCCAGCGGGCGGCGCGCTCCCCGTGCTCGGGCTAAATGACGATTTCGCCAGTATGCGCGAAGCCGTGACTCGCCGCTATCGGCGCGTCTTGGAAGAGAAGGGGCCGATGCCCAGCTTGATTTTGATCGACGGCGGCATCGGGCAGTTGCATGCCGCGGCGCAGGCTTTGGAATCGTTGCAAATCATCAACCAGCCGATGGCCAGCATCGCGAAGAAGGAAGAGATTTTGTATATTCTCGGCCAGGAAAATGAGCCGTGCATCCTGGACCGCCATTCACCGGTGCTGCATCTGATCCAGCAGATTCGCGACGAGACGCATCGCTTCGCCGTCAGTTTCCATCGCCAGCGCCGCGGCAAGCGGCAGACGAAGACCGCGCTCAGTGATATTCCCGGGGTCGGTCCCCGCACGATACAAAAGCTGCTCCGCGAATTCGGCAGCGTCGCAAATCTGCGGCGAGCAGGCAAAGAAAAGCTGAGTGGTGTGGTTTCCGAAAAAGTCGCGGAGGCGATTCTGACGCATCTGGAAGCGGAGGTTGCGGCGGGTAACCTGAAATAGAGGGCCAGAGGGGTTAGCCCGTATTGCGTGATGTGCACCGCTGTGCTACGTTTTCTGCGGAGGTTTGCTATGGCGGACAATGTGGGATCCAAGGTGACTTATTTCCTCGTAGGCCTCGGTATTGGCGCGCTGGTCGGCGTTTTGTTTGCGCCCAAGTCCGGCGAAGAGACGCGCGACTTGCTCTCCAAGAAAGCCGATGAAGGGCGCGACTTCGCGCAGCGCAAGGCGCGGGAGCTCCGCGAGCGCGCGGATGAATTGATCGAGCGCAGCAAGGACGTCGCGGTGCGCAAAAAGGATTCGATTGCGGCGGCCGTTGATGCGGGACGCGAAGCGTACCTGCGCGAATCCAAGTCTTAAGTCTTTGGCGGCGCACCCTGGATTTTAGCGCCGCAGGCTCTGTTTGGTGATTGACAGTCGTAAGTGAGCCCATGCGTAGGGGGCTTGGGGTGCGTATGGAAATGTGGATCGCAGTTTTCGTTTGCGTTGCGGCAGCAGCGATTGTGCTGCAGGCAGGGATTCTCGTCGCCATGTTTCTCCAGATGCGGCGCACCATGGATCGCATGGAGCGGTTCACCTCAGACCTCGAGTCGCGGCTTAGCCCGATTCTAAGCCGCGTACAAATCCTGCTGGAAGATACACAGCCGAAAATTTCCGAAATGGTTGCTGACGCCGCGCACGTCGTGTACCTGGCCCGCGCTCAGGCCCAGAAGGTCGACCGCGTTTTCACCGAGGCTTCGGACCGCCTGCGTGGCCAGCTGGTGCGCGCCGATCGCATTGTTACCGGAGCCTTGGAAGCAATGGAAGACGCCGGGACGAAGTTCTCCCATAACGTTTGGCGCCCGGTGCAGAAAGTGTCGGCCCTGATGCAGGGGATCAAAGTTGGCATCGATTTGCTTCGTGCGCGCCGCGGCGGAAGACGGCGGACCGAAGAGCCGCTGGAGCACGAAGAAGAGCTGTTTATTTAATCGATTTCGGAGCAACGAGATTTACTGGGCAGGCGCCTTTCGCGCCCGCCTTTTTGTTGATCTAGCGAATCCAGCCGCCGCCCAGGACGCGCTCACCGTCATAGAAAACAGCTCCTTGCCCGGAGGTGATGGCGCGCTGCGGAGTGTCAAAAACGATCCGCGCGTGGGAGGCATCCAGCGGCGTGACAGCAGCTTCAGCGGGAACGTGCTTGTGCCGGATCTTTACCGTTGCGCGCGCCAGCTCAGTGGAAACCTGGTGCGCGATCCAGTTCACATCCTGCACTTCGCACGAGGCCGTGCGCAGCGACTCGTCATCTCCAACGACGACGCGATTGTTTTCGCGGTCGATGGCGACCACGTAGAAAGGCTTGCCGGCTGCAAATCCCAGGCCCTTACGCTGCCCAATGGTGAAGTTGTGTACGCCGCTGTGACGCCCGACAACGACGCCATCTTCTGAGACAATCTCTCCGTCATTGTTCGACAAAACCGCGCCGCGCTCCCGCGAATAGGCCTCGATGAACTGAACGTAGTTTCCGTTAGGAACAAAACACAGCTCCATGCTTTCCGGCTTGTCCGCCACCGGCAAGTTCGCCCGCCGCGCGGCTGCGCGCACTTCCTCCTTGCTCAACTCGCCTAGAGGAAATTCGCTGCGCGCAAGCTGTTCCTGCGTCAGCCCCCAGAGAAAGTAAGACTGATCTTTGCCATCGTCGCAAGCGCGCCACAGTTCCCATCGGCCGGTCTGCTCATTTCGGCGGATGCGCGCGTAATGGCCGGTGGCCAGCCGCTCCGCGCCGATCTGACGCGCCATGCGCAGCAGCGGCTCGAACTTTACATCTGTGTTGCAGTTGGTACACGCGATGGGCGTGCGCCCGGCAAGATACTGGTCCACGAAGGGGCGCACCACGCGCGCTTCAAATTGCTGCTCGAAATTCACCACGTAGTGCGGAAAATTCAAGTGCTGTGCCACGCGTTTGGCATCGTAGACGTCGTCGAGCGAGCAGCAACGGTGCTGCGCTGGTGCGTCGCCCTGCAACTCGGGCAGGCGGCGCTGGTTCCAGAGCTGCATGGTCAGCCCGATGACGGGATGCCCTTGCTGTTGTAGCAAGGCCGCGACGGTAGAAGAGTCGACGCCGCCGCTCATGGCCACGGCGATCAAGCCGCTCTGAACCGCGTCGCTCGCGGGCAAACTGTCGAATTGGGTCGCGCTGCCCATGCTCTCTTCATTTTACGGGAAAACCGGTGTTTGTCGCACAGCAACTGCATGGCGGGCTCTTGGAGCGAACCCGCGCCCCCACACATGGACGCAACCGCCGGCTTACGACCGCGTTGCGGCTTCCTTGCGGTAGCTGGGTGAGAGTTCGCGGAGTTGTTCGACAGCGGCCGGCACAATCTGCAATGCGAAATCGATCTCGGCGGCAGTGGTGTGCCGGCCGAGGCTGAAGCGCAAACTGGCCCGCGCCTCATCGGCCGACATACCTATGGCGGTCAGCACGTGCGAGGGTTCCACAGCCCCTGACGAGCAAGCCGCCCCTGTCGAACAGGCCAGCCCCTTAAGATCGAGCGCAATGACCAGCGCTTCGCCTTCGATCCCAGGAAACGTGATGTTCGTCGTGTTCGGGGTGCGCGGGGCGCGCGCGCCGTTGGCGCGTGAATGCGGTACACGCGAGAGCAGGCCTTGCTCCAGCCGGTCGCGCAAGGCAGAAATACGCGCCGCATCCTCGGCCAGCGACTTCCTGGCAAACTCCGCGGCTTTACCCATGCCGACAATGCCTGCTACGTTCTCCGTGCCGGGGCGGAATCCCCGCTGGTGATGCCCGCCATAGAGAAGCTGCTGCAAACGCGTGCCTCCGCGGATGTACAGCGCTCCAATGCCCTTTGGCGCATAAAACTTGTGCCCGGAGAGGGAAAGCAAATCCAGGCGCAGCGCGTTGACATCAATGGGAACCTTCCCGGCGGATTGCACTGCATCGGTATGAAAGTAGACGTCGGCGTCCGCCGCGATGCGCCCAACTTCTTCGAGCGGCTGCACCGTGCCCAACTCGTTGTTGGCGTGCATCACAGTAATCAGCACGGTTTCCTTGCGAAGAGCGCGGCGCAACGCCTCTGGCGAAATGACTCCTTGCCCGTCGACGGGCAAGTAGGTGACGGGTACACCCTGCTTCTCCAGCGCCTGGCACGTGTTGAGCACAGCTTCGTGTTCGATGTTGGTGGTGATGACGTGTTTGAGGTGAGCGATGGAAAGGCGTTTATCGGGATCATCGCTGAGGCTTGCAGCCCTACTGGCGGGCCAGGTTACAAACGGGGTCAAAACGCCAAAGATCGCGTGGTTGTCAGCTTCCGTGCCGCCGCTGGTGAAGACGATTTCCTGCGCACGCGCGCCAATCAGCGCCGCGACTTGTTCGCGTGCAGTTTCAACCCCGGCGCGCGCCTTCTGCCCAAAGGTGTGAATCGAGGCGGCATTGCCGAACTCCCCCGACAAGTAGGGCAGCATAGCGTCGAGCACCGCCGGCTCGATAGCCGTGGTGGCATTGTGATCCAGATAGACGCGATTCATGGCCGTGCTATCAGGATAGACTCGACCTCTCGCAACGGCAAGCCGGCCATGTTACCGAGCAGCGAGAGACGCTGCGTACCCGCGTATCGGACGTATCGGGAAGTCCGTACTTTAGAGCGCCACGAAGCGGCCCAGGCTAAAACCGATGGATCGATTGCTTTCAGATTTACCGGCTTACTGGCCTCCGCATTGATACAGCTTGCGAAGACCGTCGAACAGCGGCTTAACGCTGGGATCAATCGCAAGGTCGCCGGAAAACTTTACGGAGGTAGCGTCGTCGAGATAAACATCGGCCCCATGATTTTCGCTCTTGAAATGGAGAGGTTGTTGCGCCGGAGTGGCATGGTCAGCAGCCGAGACAAGCTTTCCGGCGTAGCAGGCATAGGATTTGCCCCACAAGGAATCAAACATGCCGCGGGCGCTGGCCTCGGGCGAGAGATCCCCAGAATAGGAGATCTTTTGAGTATCCCATTGAAGGATTCCCGTGTGGCCGTCTTTGTCGTGGAACTTGATGACATGAGGAGCGGCGGGAGCGGGTAGATGCGCATCCTGAACCGAGGGGGCAGATTGGGGTTGTGGGGGAACATCCAATTTGTTTTCAACATGGATCACGGGGTTGGAAAGCGCCACGGAGGGGTAGGGAACATCGACCGAGCCAATCATGCCGGTAGCTGTGTCGCAAACTAGCAGACGTACACGAGCTGTTTCCGGCTTGGGTGTGAGCGACATGGTGTGAGCGATGCCGCTCGCCAACGTGGCTCGATATTCGGATTCGCTGAATTTCTGCTCGACGCTTTGACGGAAATACTGCAAAGGCAAGCCCCGTGCGTTGAACATGCAGGCGCCGAGTTCGAGGCGCAAGGCACGAGCGCCGCCTTCCGGGGGGCCGAACGAAAGAGCATTGGGATCGATAGCCAGAAAATACTTGGCTTGCCCGGCTTGATCAGCCAGAACCGCCTTGGCGGACATAAGGATCGATGTCGCGTTCAGGAAATCGTTGCAGACCGCATGCATCACGCGAGTGTCCGTGTCCTTGGGTTCATTGGCGGAGATGTTGGAATCGGAAACGCGCGCAAAGTAGCCTGCGCGATAGGCTAACTGCACACCTGCGCGGCGAGTCTTCACACTAACCTTGCGAAATTCGCCGTGCCAGTTCCGGTCCGCCGGATAGTATGTGAGCTCGTAATACGAGGAACCATCGTCGATGGCGCGGTTAATGCATTGCGAGATGTCGTTATTGTTGAGACAGACTTGGCCGCCGGTTTGTTGCGCCAGGTCCTGCATCGACTGCTGACTGGTAAATCGAACGCTGCTCTCGCGATTGAGCGTGGCTCCCTCGGAGAATGGGTTGTCCGTTCTTCCGCGCGTCGCTGCATTGAACTGTTGCTCGGTTTCTATTCCCGCTGGATCCACGGGATAGACAGCGATTTGGGCGTCGGTGAGTGCGCTTGCCACGCCGGACAGTTCGTCACCGTAGTTGCGCATGCCGGCGAACCTGGCGTAAAGCGGCGCATTCTGGTCCGGCATGATCACCAGAGGGAACGCCGACGAAATCCAAATAAGATTTTTTCGACCCGGATAGCCGCTGAGATGACGCGCAATGATTTTAAGAGCGTCAAGAGTCAACCGCGCGCGGATATCCATGGATTCCGCGTATCGTTCCTTCTCGAATTGCTGCAGGTGCATGGCTTTCATCGCCAGCAGAGCGGCAGAGTTGGAACCCCTTGGCGCACCGCCGGGGATGTCGTTCTGGCCCTCCGCTCCTGCCATTTCCTCCATAAGGGAAGTGCTGCTGAAGGGATCGTCTCGCGGATCCTTCACCTGCAAGTTCGCCCCATCGATGGACATCGCACGCTGCGCGGCTTCCTTGAGCAGTTTGGCGTCGGTGGTGAAGGTTTGGAGCAGGCGCAGCTCTCGACCCAGCAGAAAGACGGCTAGGGGAATGTCGGTGGGGGCGGAAGCCAAAAGTTGGACCATTTTCTGGCGCGCCTGAAGCTGGGTGGTGGGGTCGGTGTTTAGGCCATCAACCAGCAGGATCGTGGGTGGTGCCGAAAGCTTCTGGGTAGTGACAAGATTGGTGAAGATGCCGGCAGGAATCTGCAAAGCGGCCCGCTGCCCCTCTGGAGTCTTGGCAAGAGAGCGATCGAGCAGCCGGAAAGAGGCGATTTGTTGTGAAGTCTTGTGCGAGTCGGCCTGCTCGACGATCTGAAAGTCATCCTGCTTCAAATCGCGGACAGGATTTCCATGGTGGTCTCGGGCTACCACATCCACGGTCACCAGCCGCGTGGTGACCTTCAAGACAGCCGGGGGTTCCTGCTCGGTTGCCCGCGATTGGGCGGCTTTTTCGTCCTGGGCAAAGGCCGAACCATTCAAAGTCACACCGAGAGCTAACATAAGGAATACGGGAAATGCGTTGCGGCTCACAGAAAAACGAAGCGCGCCGATTCGACGGGTGTCCACAGGCCGGTCCCCAGGGTTCGTCCTAGACTTGCGCTATATAGTATCGAATATGCAGAGCCTCACAAAGAAAATATGCGTAGAAATTCGTTATTTTGGAGGGAGGGCCTATTTCCTTGCGGCGGAACAGCCCGAGCAGATGCCGTAAGCAATTCAGCGAGCCAGGGTTAGCAGCACGCTGTTCAGTTCCATCAGGTCGGCGTCGACGCGATAGAAGCCGGGTCGCCATTTCGCGTCCGCTTCTTCGGCGTCCACTTTCAGCACCGCAAAATCGCGGTCTTGCCGATGGCCGCCGGCAAAATTAGGGAATTCGTCCCCAAGATAGGTGATAGCGCCAGGCGCTGCGAGGTGCTGGCAATCCTCCCGATTCAGGATAGCGCGCAGCATACCCTGGTTTTGCGTGTGAGGCTGGCAAAAATAGAGACTCGCCATACCCCTTCATCATCGGCAAAACCCAGGAGAGCGTGAATGGTACGGTAGTCCCCATTTGCGAAGGGCAGTGAACTAGAAGGACACAAGACCGCCATCACCTAAAAAGGACGGTTTCTATCCAAAAGCCTCGGCTGCCACCGGGGACCGCGTTGGGGATATTTTTATCTTATTGCCTGTCTATAACTTACGGGAATTATTTCGCTATAACACCTGTACAGGCGCCGCATCTTACTTAAGGAGTCCAAGAAACCCCGCTGGGGACCCACTCTATTCGGGGAGTTCTCGCGAGGACAAACAGAAAGGAAGAGAAAAAATGAAAGGGTCGAGGAATCTAGTCACTATAGCCGGAGCATCCCTGCTGCTGGCCGCCAGCGCCTTTGCTGCGGGCACGGGTAAGGGCACGCTACGCCTGTACGACAGCGTGGAGGTGCAAGGCAAGCAGTTGCCTCCGGGCGAATACAAGGTTGAATGGAATGGCGAAGGTCCCAAGGTCGAGCTGAGCATCACCAGCGGCAAGCAAACCGTAGCTTCGGTGCCAGCGCAGGTGGTGACCGTCGGCGAAAAGAATCGGACCGACGGTTACGCCGCGAAGAAGTCGGATGACGGCAAAAACGCACTGACCGAGATCTTCTTCCATGGGAAGGATTTTGAACTCCGCTTGGGAGATCAGGCCAGCGCCGAACCTTCCCATTCGGGGACCAGCGGAAGCAATCAGTAAGAGCCACAACCAACTGGTCGCGAAAAGGGCCGCTCCCGCGGCCCTCTTTGTTTCTGGCCTTCACAAATGCGCCCCGAGCTTGCTCTACGACACCCCGGATCGGGTCGCAGGGCGGTCGGCCTCAGGTTGCGGGTGGAACTGCGCCGCCTCGGTCGACCCCGCCAACGCGGTAGTCGACGAATGGCCGCCGGAGACGACCTGTGCAATTTCATCGAAATAGCCGGTTCCTACGAAGCGCTGGTGCGTGACCGCGCGATAACCAAGTTCCTGGGCTGCGAATTCTTCCTGCTGCAGTCTCGAGTATGCGGTCATGCCTGTCTGAGAATAGCCGCGCGCCAGGTTGAACATGCTCATGTTCAGCGAGTGGAATCCGGCGAGCGTCACGAACTGGAATTTGTAACCCAGCTTGCCAAGCTCTTGCTGGAAGCTGGCGATAGTGACGTCGTCTAGCTTCTTTTTCCAGTTAAAGGACGGCGAGCAATTGTAGGCCAGAAGCTTGCCAGGGAATTTGGCGTGAACGGCGTCGGCGAACTTGCGCGCCTCGGCGAGATCTGGCGTCGAGGTTTCGCACCACAGCACGTCCGCATAAGGAGCGTAGGCCAAGCCGCGCGCGATGGCTGCGTCAATGCCGCCGCGGAATTGGTAGAAGCCTTCGGCGGTGCGCTCGCCATGGATGAACTCGCGGTCGCGCGGGTCGGCATCAGACAAGAGCAGACCAGCGGAATTAGCGTCCGTGCGCGCAATGAGAATCGTGGGCACGCCGCAAACATCGGCGGCCAGCCGCGCGGCGGTCAGCTTTTCGATGAATTCGCGAATGGGCACAACGACTTTGCCGCCAAGATGCCCGCATTTCTTGGCCGAAGAAAGCTGATCCTCGAAGTGCACGCCAGCGGCGCCTGCGTCGATCATCGCTTTCATTAGTTCGTAGGCATTGAGCGCGCCGCCGAAACCGGCCTCCGCGTCCGCCACAATCGGCGCGAACCAATACACGCCGCTGCGCTTGCCCTCCGCTGACTCGATCTGATCGGCGCGAAGCAACGCGCGATTGATGCGCTTGACCAGCGCCGGAGCGCTGTCGCAAGGATACAAGCTCTGATCGGGGTATACATCGCCTGCGGTATTGCTATCCGCGGCTACCTGCCAGCCGCTGCCGTAAATCGCCTTCAAACCGGCCTGCACCATTTCGATGGCTTGATTGCCGGTGACCGCACCGAGAGCGGGGACATACGCATCGCTGTGCATCAGGTTCCACAGGCGTTCGGCGCCAAGGCGCGCCAGAGTGTACTCGATTTGGATCGTGCCGCGCAGGCGCAACACGTCGGCATAGGAATACGGTCGAGTGATCGCCGACCAGCGCGGATTCGTGGCCCAGTTGGAATGGTCGTCGTGCATTTGGTGTCCGTTGTTGCCGTTCAATGACATTGCATCTCCTTGATTTGGGCCCTTCAGCCGAGAATCTATCGAGCTCAAACCGGATTGAACTCGCCGCGGCGAATCATCTCCTCACTCAGGCGACGCGCTTCTGCGAGCCTGGCTGCTTGCGCCGGATCGTTGGATTGCTTGGCATTTTCCTGCAGCAGTCGTTCCAGCTCTTGGTCAAACAGCTCATGGATCAGTTCCGGTGTGTGGCGAATGGCCTGTCCGCTATCATCGAGGACCTCCACGTTGTCGGCATGCCTCGCGCGCTGCGCAATCATCAGCCTGTAGATACGATCGGTGGCCAGGTCTTCCATGTAGCCGTCCAGAAGGCTCGCGCCGCGGCCGTTCAATACGCCATTGCGGTAGCGAATCACGGTGCGAATCGCTGCGCGCGTTCCCGCCAGCGTGCGCTTGCCAACGCCGCTTGGCAACGGGCGCAGTTCTGGATGCGGATCGGCGTTCTTCGGGCGCGCGCCGAGCTGATTCGGAGCAGGGAACTGCGCGACCGCGATTTCGTTCTGGTCCGGATGGCCGGTCCACGCGCCATCCATCAAGCAGGACGCCTCATTCTTTTTGTCTTCGGCGAGGACCGCAAGGGCGCGCGCGTTGAGCTCCGCATTGTCGCGGCTCGGATAAAGTGCGGTCATCCCGCCGATGGCCAACATGCCGTGCTTGTGGCAAATCTCCGGCATCAGCGTGCGCAAGTTCTGGAAGAATGCGACGTTGTGCGGAATCGTGTTGCGGTCCGGCAAAACCCATTCGGCGTTTTCCAGGTTGAAATGAATCAGGCTGGCCATGTAATCCCAGCGGCCCAGGTTCAATCCAAGCATGTGTTCGCGCAGATTCCAGGCGAACTCTTCCATTTGAAAAGCCAATGGGTGCGCTTCCACCAGCGCCATGCACTTGATGGCATTGGCGGCAAGGCCCTTCGCGCGCGCAATCATTTGGAAGAGATCGCGCCACCATAACGCTTCATCCGCGGATTCCGACTTGGGGATGTAGAAGCAAAGCGGATGCTTCAGCGCGCCGAAATCTACCTGATAGGCAATCATCGCGACGTCGAACAGCGAAGCCGGCAGCAGTTCACCAGGAAGAACGCCAGCTTGATGCAGGTGCAAGCCGCGCGGGCGTGTGAAGAGGACCGTCTTGCTCGGCTGAATACTCACCGGGCGATTCCGTTTCTTGTCGAAATAATTGAGCCGGCCGGCAAGCGCTTCCAGAACGTTGTGGATGCCGGCGGTGAGGTGCTCCCAGGTGTTGGCGTTGGAATCCTCCAGGTCCAGCATCACGCCCGGCGCGCCGGAGTTGAGCATTTTCACGACGAGCTCGGCATCGTCCGCCGGGCCGGTCATCTGGTTGCGCTGGTCGGAGCACCATTCGGGCAACTCGATTTCCCACGCCTGTGTGGTTGCGACGGATGGCTGCAGGAAGTCAGGGAGTTTGCCCGCATGTGCGTCCTGGAGCGCCGCCTCGCGGCGAGCGATGAGCGCGCGCTGGCGAAGCGTGAGCGCCGCGTGTAGCGGCGCCAGGAACTCCAGAAAGTCGTCGGGCAGGTCGCGGGCCGCATCGAAGCCGGCTGGCGCAGTATTTACGGGCATCAGGCGGTCGGAGAGCGTGGAAGGTGTGATGGAGAGACCCGCTTTGGTGTTGGTTGTAGCCATCAATCGATCCTTGCGGCGTCTAGCTCGGAGAGCCGTGGTGGTTCCTTAGATGAAGAGGCAATTGGCAGGCCAATGTCGCGCCACGCCTTGTCGATAAGTCATTGATAATAGGCTATATACGTGCACGTCGCGAAACGCTAGTCCACGAAGCCGAGACTGCCTCCCCCGCTGAGGGTACAGACTTGCTCTCTAGGGACTAGAAACTTCCCAGTCTGTGTCCGTTGCTCATCATTCTGGATATTTGGGTCGAAAACCGCTCTTTTCGCGGCGCCCTGCCGCCAGCAATCAGCCCTTGCCGCTGACCGCCAGATTGTTTTTCACCTCAAAAACGTTTGGCACGCCGTTGGCGCGCAATCCGGCCAGATTCTTGTCCGTCTCGCTGTCGACAACGCCTTCGAGGCTCACATGCCCATTTTTCACGATGATGTGAATCGAAGGCATGGAAGACCAGCCGTATTTAGAGAGGACGGTGTCTCCGTAGATGGCGCGATAGAGCGCGTGGCGCAACTGGTCATCCATCGGGGATAGAGGTAGCACTTCAATATTGTTGGTGACGCCGGAAACGCCCTCGATGCTCTTGACCGCGGCCTCGGCGTCAGACTTGAGCGTGGGACGAGTCACCTGGCCCTCCAGGGTGACGTGATCGCCATCCACTTTGAACACCAGGTTGTCGAAAACGGAGTAGTAGGGAAGTAGAAGAAGCTGATGGCGAACTTCGCGCACCAGGTTTTGATTCGATTTGGTTTCGCGCTGGGCCTTCGCGCTATGCGGCACCTTAGCCGGCGTTATCACGGGGATGGTAAGCGAAATGACCCACAGGGCGATACCGAATCGGGTTCGGTTCTTCAGCATGGGATGATGTCTCCTTGTGTGAATTCCTGCAGTGCGGTTATTTAGGGTTCAGAACCCCAGGGGGAGGCTGCAACCCGACTGCCTTGCAGCAGGTGCTAGCATACTCACAAGGGGTCATTCAACTCAACCCTGCAAATGGATTGGCGGGTGAGGGCATCGTGCTGGTGATTGCGCATCGTGGGGCCTCGGGACACGCGCCGGAAAATACGCTGGCGGCGTTTCGCAAAGCTGTTTCCCTGGGTGCGCCGTTCATCGAGACGGACCTGCAGCTTTCGCGCGACGCGCACTTTGTGGCCATTCACGATGCGACGGTGGACAGAACTACCGGCGGGCACGGCGCCGTGCATGACCTCACGCTCGCGGAATTACACCGCCTCGACGCTGGCTCCTGGTTCGGCAGCGAGTTTGCCGGCGAGCGCATTCCCACGTTGGAAGAAATTCTCGACTTCTCGAAGAAGCACGATGTCGTGTTCTACCTGGAGCTAAAACCCAGCGGATCGTGGGGCGGCGAGCACGCCTTGATTGGTGCTTTGCGCGAATCGGGAGAAATTCCGCGCGCGGTGGTCATTTCGTTCGACGTCGCAATTCTCGAGTCCCTGCGCAAGATCGAGCCCACGCTGATGACCGGCGTGCTGTACGAAGGGCAAATCGAGAAACCGGTCGAGCGCGCCGTGGAGATCGGGGCGCGCCAGTTGGCCGTGCGTGGCGACTTGGTGACGCCCGCCTTGCTCGCCGAAGCAAGAAAGAAAGATTTGCAGGTGGTCTGTTGGACGGTGAATCACCCCGCGCACATGCGTCTGCTGATCGACGCCGGTGTCGACGGCATCATGAGCGACTATCCCGATCGCCTGGTCGCGGCGCAGAAGAAGAAAAACTCGGATTAAACCGAGAAACCGGAATCAACCGCGCGAGTGGCTCCCTATGTGTTGCGAGAGAGCAGCAAGATTAGCCACAGAAAGCTGCTCGGCGCGAGCATCGACCCGCAATTTCAGGTTCGCCAAAGCCTCACGAACCAGTTCGGCTTTCACGCGCGACTTCAGATTGTTCACCAGCGTCTTGCGCTTCTGCGCGAAACACAATTTCACGAAATCCAAGAACGAAGCTTCGTCAATTTGCGGGAGCTTCGCACGCTCGCCCGGCAAACGAAGGGTGACCAGCGCAGAGCCCACTTCCGGCGGCGGGCGAAACGCTCCTCGCGGAATTTCCAGCACGAGTTCGGGCCGCGAAAAATATTGCGTCAGCACGGATAAATAGCCGTAATCGCGCGTTCCCGGCTGAGCCGCTAGCCGCAGCGCCACCTCGTGTTGAACGACGATGTGGATTTCGTCGATGAGCTCCGCACTGGCGAAGAGGTGATGAAGAATCGGCGAAGTGATGTAGTACGGCAGGTTGCCGTAAATGCGCACGCGCTTCCCCGCGGCAATCTTAGCGATATCCGACTCCAGGATGTCCGCCGAAACAACCTCCACATTGGGAAAGCGTTTTGCAAGTTGCTTGAGCGTCGCCGCAAGCTGAGCATCAAGTTCGATGGCATGAACCGGGGCGCCAGTGGAAGCAAGCCGCTCCGTCATCTCGCCGTGCCCGGCGCCAATTTCGATCCAGCAAAACTCAGCGCTATTCCCGGCTGGAGACGGCGCGACGGATTGTGCCGAAACGCGAATGGCGCGCGCGATCTCCTCGCGCCAGCCTGCATCAGCAAGGAAATGCTGCCCTAAGCGTTGACGAGCCATCCTTCTCTGCGTCCTCTGCGCTCTCTGTGGTAAAACTCTTTGCTTCCGAGTGCATCCCGCGTTCGTGGAGGCACATTATACGTGCAAGCCCGCTTGACGACAGTAGTTGCGTCGGATAGCGTTAATTCTCAACTCTTTCTCGGGAGCACAGTGCGAATCCTCTTCGTGGCATCGGAAGGCCTGCCCTTCTCCAAGACCGGCGGCCTCGCGGACGTGGTCGAGGCCTTGCCAAAAGCGTTAGTCGGCCTCGGGCACGAAGTCGCGGTGGTGCTGCCCCGCTATCGCGGAACGAAGATTGACTCCGTGATCGTGCCCAGCGTCACGATTCCGATGGGCGGGACTCGCCTCCGTTTTCCATCCGTCGCGGACGGCTCCGTGATCAGCGGAGTGCGTTATTTTTTCGTTGACGACCCCGCGTATTTTGACCGCGATAACCTCTACGGCGGCGCTGGCGGCGACTATCCCGACAACGCCGAGCGCTACAGCGAGTTTTGTCGTACTGCCATCGAAATCGCCAAACATGTCTGGCCTCCCGACGTAATCCATTGCCACGACTGGCAATCCGCTCTCGTACCCGTTCTGCTGCGAACCTCCTACGGGGATGATCCGTTGGTCCGAGACATCCCGGTGGTTTTTACTATTCACAACATGGGCTATCACGGCCTGTTCGGCAAGGATGCGCTCGACCGCGCCGGCATTCCCGTGGGCGTCTTTCATCCCACCGGCATCGAATTTTTTGGCAGCGTGAATTTTCTCAAAGGTGGACTGGTCTTCTCGGATTACCTCACTACCGTCAGCCGCAAATACGCGCAGGAAATTCAGACGCGAGAATACGGCTATGGACTCGACGGCGTCGTGCGCGGACGCGCCGACCGGCTGGTCGGCATCCTGAACGGCGTTGACTACACGCTCTGGAGCCCGGAAAGAGACAAATTCATCGCCGCAAAATATTCCGCCAAAGACTTCAGCGGCAAGCAAATTTGTAAGCAGGCGCTGCTTGATCTTTTCGAGCTGCCTGCCGAACATTTGGCGAAGCCGGTCATCGGCATCGTCTCGCGTTTCGCCGACCAAAAAGGCTTCGACCTCATCGCTGAAAGAGCACACGAATTGATGCACGAAGACTTGCTGCTGGTCGTGCTGGGCACCGGTGACCGCAAATATGAAGAGCTCTTCCGCGCGCTGGCCGCCGCGTATCCCGGACGCGTCGGAGTAAAAATCGCCTACGACAACGCCGTCGCGCACAAGATCGAAGCCGGCGCGGACATGTTCCTGATGCCTTCCCGCTACGAGCCTTGCGGCTTGAACCAGATCTATAGTCTCAAGTATGGTACCGTGCCGATTGTGAGGGCCACCGGCGGGCTTGATGATACGATTGAAGCGTTCGACATCGAGCACGGCACCGGAACCGGCTTCAAGTTTGCGGAGTATATCGGCGCCGCGATGATGCGCAGTGTGCGCCAGGCGCTGCATCTCTTCATGGACGAGCGCATTTGGCGGCGCATCCAACTGAACGGCATGGCCAAGGATTTTTCTTGGAAGGGCTCCGCGGTAGAATACGCCAAGGTTTACGCCGCGGCGCGCACCGCGCGAGGCTTGTCGGCTGTACCCGAGCCTGTTCCGCCGGTGCCCGCGCCGAGAAACCAAAAGCCTGTTGCAACATCTAATTAAACTGGTGGAGAGAGGAAAAGGCGCTTGCTTCGGTAAGCCCTTGAGGACAAAGAACATGGCCGACAATAGCATCCTGGCAGTAAACGATGGAAATTTTGAATTGGAAGTTTTGACGGCGAGCAACGCGCAACCCGTCATGGTCGATTTTTGGGCGGAATGGTGCCGCCCGTGTCACATGCTGGCGCCCACCGTGTCGGAAATCGCGCACGACTATGCGGGCAGGCTCAAGGTGACCAAGCTCAACGTCGATGAGGCGATGAACTCCGCGGGCCGCTACAACATCCGCGGCATTCCCACGCTGCTCATTTTCAAGAATGGGCAAATGGTGGAGCAAATCGTTGGCGCGGTGCCGAAAGAGCAAATAACCAAGGCGCTCGAGCGCCACATGGCGCCTGTGGCCGGCGCTGGTAACTAAGCTCGAGTTCGTCAAACGAATCCGTCGAGACGAGAAAAGGGCGCACCGTATAGCGGCGCGCCCTCTTTTTTGGTCGCCCAAGCGAAGATGCATATCGCTGAAAATACGCTGCTCCGCTGCCGTTGGGCCAGTAATGAATGGAACATTCCCTATCACGATGCGGAATGGGGCGTGCCGGTCCACGACGAGAAAAAATGGTTTGAGTTCCTGATTCTGGAGGGCGCGCAAGCCGGACTGAGCTGGGACACCGTGCTGCGCAAGCGTGAACGCTATCGAGAAGTCTTCGACGGCTTCGATCCCGAGAAAGTCGCCGGCTACGGCGCGGAAAAAGTACGGCAGCTGCTTTCCGATCCCGGCATCATCCGCAATCGCCTGAAAATCGCCGCCACCATCAGCAACGCCCAGGCCTTCCTGAGAGTGCAGGAAGAATTCGGCAGCTTCGATTCCTACGTTTGGCGCTTTGTCGACGGCAAACCGAAGCAAAACGCCTGGAAACGTAAACTCCCCGCGCGAACCAGGGAATCTGACGCGTTAAGCAAAGACCTGACGCAGCGCGGCTTCCGCTTCGTCGGCTCCACGATTTGCTACGCGCTGATGCAAGCCACCGGCATGGTCAACGACCACGCCGTGACCTGCTACCGCTACAAGGAGCTGGGCGGCATACCGCGCTAAGATGTCCTCTTCTCTGCGAACTCTGTGCTCCGACCTCTGAGCACTCTGTGTTAAATCTTTTTCTTTCCCCGCCCGCCGCTTGCGCGGAAGGCAAGCGCAGCGTACGATGCTAATTCTGTTGTTTTCGCGCAATTCCCACCTGACATTTCCTTCTCAGAATCACTGAGGGAAGGGTGCGGGTGCTACGGTCGAGACGCTGGACATGTTTGCGAGTGAGGGCCCTGCATGAAATCAGTCGTGGTGGTCGGTGCGCAGTGGGGTGACGAAGGCAAAGGCAAGGTCGTCGACTATCTCGCCGGCGCTTTCGACTACATCGCGCGCGTGGCCGGCGGACACAACGCCGGGCATACCGTCATCATCGGCAAGGATCGCTTCGTCCTGCAGCTCATTCCTTGCGGGATTTTACGCCCCAGGCAGCAAGCGGTCATTGGCACGGGCGTTGTGGTCGATCCCGTGGCCCTCGTCGCGGAGATTGAGACGCTCTCAAAAGCGGGCGTGGACGTGAAAGGCCGCCTGCACCTCAGCAACCGCGCGCACCTGATTTTTCCGTATCATCGCGAGCTGGACCGTGCCGCCGAGAGTGCCCGCGGCGCAAACAAGATTGGCACCACCTCGCGCGGCATCGGCCCCGCCTACGAAGACAAGATGGCACGCCGCGGCCTGCGCGTTTGCGATCTGCTCGATCCTGCGCTGTTCCGCGAGAAAGCCGCGCGCGTGGTCGCCGAAAAAAATCGCCTGGCCAAAGGGGCCTACGGCGCGGACATCGATTTCTCCCACGAAGTGGAAGAAACGCTGCGCCTCGGCGAAAAGATCCGTTCCTATATCTGCGACACCGCCGAACGAAACGCTGCGCCTCGGCGAAAAGATCCGTTCCTATATCTGCGACACCGCCGAACTCGTGAACCGCGCGCTCGACGAAGGCAAGTCTGTCCTCTTCGAGGGCGCGCAAGGCACCATGCTGGACATCGATCACGGCACCTATCCGTACGTTACTTCCTCGAGCGCCATCTCCGGCGGCGCTACCACCGGCGTCGGCGTACCACCGACGAAGATCACGAACGTCCTCGGCGTTTCCAAAGCCTACACCACGCGCGTCGGCTCTGGACCATTTCCCACCGAGATGCCCGACCTCGAAGCGCGCGAAGTCCGCGAGCGCGGCAAGGAGTTTGGCGCGGTCACCGGACGCCCGCGGCGCTGTGGCTGGCTTGATCTCGAGGTGCTGCGCTACGCCAAAATGATCAATGGCCTCGATTCGCTGGTGGTCACCAAGCTGGACGTCTTCGACACGCAGCGCGAGATTCAAGTCTGCGTGGGCTACAAATACAAAGGCTCGAAGCTCCGCGAAATGCCCGCGCTCGCCGAAGAATACGAACACGTGACGCCGGAATACAAAACGCTGCCGGGCTGGTGCCAATCGACTTACGGTGTGAAGGACAACGCGAGATTGCCCAAGGCCGCGGTGGATTACCTGCGCTTCATCAGCGATTTCCTGCAAGTGGAAATCGGCATGATCTCCACCGGCCCCGAGCGCGACGCCACCATCGTGCCGCAAGGCACGGAGGTTGCGCGCTGGCTAGAGTAAGTCGCGGCCCAGTGAATTCTCCACAATGCTCACCTACGAGCAAGCTCGCCGAACCGTCATCGAACAGGTAGAGAAGGCGAGAGGTCCGCGCGCAACCGTAAACATCAGCGTGTGGGACGCGCTCGGCTTGGTGCTTGCCGAAGAGATAAAGACGGATCGCGAGTATCCGCCATTTCATCGCTCCACGCGCGACGGATACGCCGTGCGCGCTATGGAAGTGTCGCTCGGCGCCACATTACGATGCGTGGCGGAGATCAAGGCGGGCGACACGGTCATGCTGCCGCTGGCTCCTGGCACTTGCGTCCAGATTATGACCGGTGCGGCGGTGCCGGATGGCGCCGACGCGGTCGTGATGATCGAGCACACGAATCGTGATGGCGATTCGGTGCGATTTGAGCGCGCCGCGGAACCGGGGCAGAACATCGTGCCGCGCGGCAGCGAAGCCAAGCGCGGCGAGACGATGCTGTCTCCGGGCATGCACCTGGGCTACGCGGAGCTCGCCCTGGCTGCGCAAGTCGGCGCAACGCAACTCCGCTGTGCCAACAAGCCGCACGTCGCCATTCTCTCCACCGGCGATGAAGTGGTTGCAATCGATCACACGCCCGGCGCGTTTCAGATTCGCAACAGCAACAGCGTTTCCCTTGCCGCGGAAGTGCGCCTCGCGGGCGGCGAGCCCGTTCTGCTGGGCAATGCCGCCGATCGCGTCGACGATCTCCGCGAGAAAATCTCCCGCGGCTTGCGAGAAGACGTGCTCGTTCTTTCCGGCGGAGTGTCAATGGGGAAGTACGACCTGGTTGAAACGGTGCTGAAAGATTTGGGTGCGGAGTTTTATTTCGACGCCGTAGCGATCCGCCCCGGAAGGCCGGCCGTGTTCGGAAAATGCGGAGACACTTTCGTCTTCGGACTTCCCGGCAACCCGGTTTCCACGATGGTGACGTTCGAGCTGTTCGTAGTGCCCGCGATCGACCTGCTCAGCGGCGCACCCGCGCGCCATTTGCCACTCGTCGAAGCGCGGCTGGGCGCGCCGCTGAAGGAAAAGCAGGGCCTGGCGCACTTTCTCCCCGCCCGAGTCGAATGGCGCGGCATAACTCCAGAAGTAAAAGCTCTGCCCTGGCAAGGTTCCGGAGACGTGGCAGCACTAGCGCGCGCAAACTGCTTCCTGGTAGTCCCCGCAGATCGCGGACTGGTCAGCGCTGGAGATACCGTGCAAATCCTGCTGCGAAAGGATGTAATTTGAGATCTCTTCTCTGTGCCCTCTGTGCCCTCTGTGCCCTCTGTGCCATCCGCGATCTCTCTGTGTTAATTCTTGCTTTTCCCGGTAAAGTGGGTCCATGCCAAAGCTCTCTCACTATGGCAAACGCGGCCAGGTGCAGATGGTCGACGTCTCCGCCAAGCAAGTGACCACACGCACCGCCAAAGCCCATGGCTTTGTAAGAATGAAGCCCCGCGTCGTGTCGTCCGTGCGCCGCCTCACGAACCCCAAGGGAAATCCCCTGGAAGTCGCGCGCATCGCCGGAATCGCCGCCGCAAAACGCACCGCGGAGTGGATACCTCTTTGTCATCCTCTCCCTCTGACGCACATTGATGTGACTGCGCGCCTGTGTGAAAATGGCGTTGAACTTCACTCCACGGTCATTGCAACCGCGCAAACCGGCGTGGAAATGGAAGCTCTGGTGGCGGTTACTGCCGCGGCCCTCACGGTCTACGACATGTGCAAAGCTCTGGACAAAGGGATGGAGATCATCGGCATCCACCTGGTTGAAAAAACCGGCGGAAAGAGCGGCGATTTCCATCGTGAAAAGCCGTCACAGCGGCTCGCGCCACGGGGCCGCAAGCGATGAGTCCGGCCCCCGGAAAAACCACCGTCAAGTTGCTGTTGGTGGAAGACAATCCGTTGGTGTTGGAGCTGGTGTTTCGCGGCATCGAGCACGTCTGCGACATTAGGGTCGCGCACGATGGCGGCGACGCCCTGCTGAAAGCCGTGGATGATCCTCCCGATGTAATTCTTTCCGACTATAAAATGCCCGGACTGGATGGCCGCCAGCTTTTTGACAAGCTCCGCAGCCGCGAGAAGACTCGCCACATTCCTTTTTTGTTCATGGCCAGCCGCGCCGATATCGAGGAGCGCTTGCGCCCGCTGGTCGATGGCGTTGAGGAGTTCATCGCCAAGCCATTCCTGGTAAAAGATCTTGTGCGCATCACGAAAAAAGTGGTCGACCGCCTGCATCTCGAAAAAATGCAGAAGCACGCCGCGCGTCCCGGCATTATTCAGGGCCGCCTCGAAGAAATGAGCATGACCGATTTGCTGCAATCGCTGGAGTTGGGACAGAAATCCTGCCGTCTGGTGGTGCACAAGGGCAGCGAACAGTGCGAGCTCTACTTCGCTTCGGGTCAATGCCGCGACGCGAAAATGGGCAAAATCGAAGGCGACGACGCGGTGTACAAAGTGATTTTGTGGGGCGAAGGCGAGTTTGAGATCGATTTCAACGCCGCCAATGAGTCGACGCGCACTACCACAACCAAGAACACCACCGGCTTGCTCATGGAAGCGATGCGGCTCATGGACGAAGCCAGCCGCGACGCCGTCGGGACGCAATAATCCCGCCCATGCGTGTTGCAGTCCTCACCATCAGTGATTCCGTGTCGCAAGGCAAACGCGAGGACCTTTCCGGCCCCGCGGTGGTCGCATTTTGCCGCGGCCTGGGCTGGGAAATTGTGACCACGCTGCGAATATCGGACGATCTCGCCGCTGTCCGCGAGCAGTTGCGCGAAATCGCCGATTCGGGGCGCGTCGACCTGGTACTCACTACGGGTGGGACGGGAATCGGCCCGCGCGACAATGCTCCGGAAGCTACGCAAGCCGTCGCGGATCGCGTGATTCCCGGAATCGCAGAAGAGATGCGTCGCAAGGGTTTGGAGAAAACGCCGACGGCGGTTCTATCGCGGGCGATGGCCGCCAGCCGCGGCAAAACTCTAATCGTAAATCTGCCGGGAAGTCCGAACGGAGCAACGGAATCGATCGAAGCCGTGGCGCACCTGCTGCCTCACGCCGTGAGCGTTTTGCACGGCGCCCGCCACGATTAACTTTTGGAGTGCGGCGGTCTTGCCGCCGCTTTTAGGGCTGTGGCGCAGCTAACCGATCAGCAGAAACAAACTAAAGTATGTCGTCAACCGTGATGAACTCTGACTCATCCTGCGTAGAAAAGTGGGGGACCGGAACGCGCGTCATCTTGTAGTGCAGCCGGATAATGGAGAGCCCGAGAAAAAACACGGTGTGATCCGTGCGTAGCACGCCTTCCGCGTCCACGTACACGTGAAACAGCTCGCGCAGCGAGCGTACGTGCCGCACGATAAAATGATCCGGCCCGCCGTCAATCATGCGATAGAAGCCGGTGCGCCCAAAAGCCGAACCAGAAGATTCCAGGCCGAACGATCCATCGGGGTGCGCCACCGGATTAAGATAAACATTCGCGCTGCCGCGGCAGGGAAACGTAACCTTCACGCACGGCCCCGCTTCATCCGGCATTTGCGTCGCGGAGTACAGGCCCGCATAAATCACGCGTCCGGACGATTTCAGCCGCCGCAGCCAGCCGGTGTTCACGATTCGACCCGAGGCCGGCTCAACGAGCTGCACCACTTCGCTGGTCATTCCTTTAGCCACTTCCAGAGAAGAGATCGGAAAATTCAACTGGTCCATGCGTCGGCTGATGAACTCCACCAGCAGCCACAAAAAGAATCTCCCGATGAGCGAGACTTCGCTCCACACGTCGAGCTGATATTCCGCGGCGTGCTCGTAAAAATGGCGGATATCCGGATGCACGGCATCGGGATCGAAGTTGGGTCCGCGAAGAACGTTGAAGTGTTCGAGGAGGCCCGCATTGGGCGGCGTGTGGATCAGCAGACCCTCCGTCCGCGCCACGCGCTCGTAAATGCCCGTGCCGATGCGCTCCCTGCCGCCCAGGGGGCCTGCAAGCCAGGGAGCGTCGCTTCTGCGCACGAGCCTGCCGGTGAGCCGCACCCAAAGATGAATTCCGCCCTCGAGGCAAAATGAAATGACTCCGTGCAGAAGGCCACCCAAGCCGAACGGCGGCGCGGCGCGGTCTTCACCCGCAGTCGATATCGGATTGTGGAACTGGGCCATATCGCTCGACTCTCATTGTGGCATCGCAGGGCGCGCGCGGTGCGGCCGGCAGCGCGGTGTGTGTCGCCTGCATCAACTTGCTTCAACGAGGGCTTCGGCGAGTGGCATTCACCGGGGAATGACGGACAGTTCGATGCGCG
>WNFQ01000330.1_pt1 | contig 38522 bp, 32 predicted proteins | sample 5400171 | NCBI WGS metagenome assembly WNFQ01 (sample SAMN13153356, study PRJNA577476) | soil metagenome | isolation source: 20 cm soil under Madrone tree | place: USA:California | collected 2016-06-14
TGTTCCCGCGATGACTTCGGAAACACGATGCGGCCGCCGGCACCGACAACGCGGTGCCACGGTAGGTTCAGCGCTTTGGGCGCCACCCGTAATGCAAACCCTGCCTGGCGTGCACGCCCTGGCAGTCCCGCGGCCCGGGCAACAGCCCCGTAACTCGACACGCGTCCCCGCGGAATCGCGCACACCACATGCCAGATCCCTTGGAGCGCGGGATTGTCCTCAGCGGGCAGGCGCCCGCGCGACCGCGAGCTCATAGAGCTCAAGGTTACACTACGCGTACCTGCAGAGGAGATAGTGCAGTGAAGCGCAGTGTTCTTCTAATTGTTCTCGCGTCTTTTGCGCTTACTGGTCGAGCGTCGGCGCAGGCGCACCAGGTGAGTGCCGACCTGCGGCAACTTCAAGGCACATGGAAGCTGCTTTCCTATGTCGGCGAGGAGATTCCATCCGGCGTCAGGTCGGACGTGATGGGACCGCACCCATCCGGTTACATCAACTACGGCCGCGACGGCCGCATGATGGTGATCATCGTCGGCAGTGACCGCAAGAAACCTGCGGGTACTGTTGCGACACCTGAGGAAGCAGAAGCCCTGATCAGGAGCATGCTCGCGTATGCCGGAAGGTACACGGTCGACAGCGAAGCCAAAACCGTCACCCACCACATAGACGTATCCTGGGACCAGTCTCGCACGGGTGAATCCCACCTGCGGGCCTACAAGTTGGATGCTGGCCGCCTTACCCTTGTTACCCAACCTTCAAACGACCCGGCCAGTGGCAAGAAGACGGTGCGCACGTTGATCTGGGAGAGACTGAAGTAATCTGCCGTCTTGCCATGGGGAACGCTTCAGTGAGCGCGAGTTGTAAAGCGGAGCATTGCGGGCCGGGCGGCGCGATCGTTGCCGCCTGCGGACTCGCACTCCTGTTGACGCCCCTGTCGATCCGCGCGGTCGCAGCGGCTGCCGAGGCCGAAGCACAGGGGCGAGAGGATGATGACTCCGCCAGCTCGCTCAAGAAGCTGAGCATTGCGGAGCTGCTGAACATCGAGGTCACCTCCGTCTCCAAGACGGCTGAATCGCTGAGCGACGCCGCGGCCGCGGTTTACGTCATCACCCGCGACGACATCCTGCGCTCCGGGGCGACGACCGTTCCCGACATGCTGCGCCTCGCACCCAACCTGCAGGTGGCGCAGATTACGGCGAGCACTTTCGCCATCACGGCGCGCGGCTTCAATGGTCCCGCCGCCTCCAAACTGCTGGTGCTCATCGACGGACGCACCGTCTACACACCTTTTCACTCAGGAGTGTCGTGGGACGTCCAGGACGTACTGCCCGAAGACATCGAGCGCATCGAAGTGATCAGCGGTCCCGGCGCGACGTTGTGGGGCGCCAATGCAGTCAACGGCGTCATCAACATAACCACGCGCAATTCCGGTAACACTCAAGGTGCATCGTTGCACCTTGGCGGCGGCAACCTCGAGCAAAGAGCCAGCCTTCAATATGGCGGCAGGCTCAGCGATCAGGTGAGCTACCGCGCCTACGTGGATTCATTTCATTTTTCCCACGACCTGACCGCGACCGGAGCGAACGCCCGGGACGATTGGCACAACTCACAAGGGGGGTTCCGCCTCGACTGGACACAATCTGGAGATCTGCTGTCGGTGCAGGGTGACTTCTATCAGGGCTCGGAAGATAAGCTCGCCCCCCCTGCCGAGGGGCTGTCGGGTGGCAATCTGCTCGCGCGCTGGAACCATGCACTGGGCGATGGTTCGGGGCTGCAGATTCAATCATATTACGATTATGTGGCGTTCTCGCTTCCGGGGACCGCAAGCGACTACCTCAACACCTACGATCTTGATGTTCAGCACAGCTTTTCCTGGGGAACGCGCCAGCGCATCGTGTGGGGAGGTGGCGTGCGAGTCGCGAAGGACAAGTTTCCGACGGTCCTCTCCAGCACCCAGGTGCTGCAGTTTACCCCGGCAAGTCGCACCCTCAGTCTTGCCGATATCTTCGTCCAGGACAGTATTTCGCTGACCGAGAGCCTCAAAGCGGTCCTCGGAGCGAAGCTCGAGGACGATCCGTACACAGGCGTCGAGCCTCTTCCGAGCGCGCGCCTCTCGTGGAAGGTCACGGACTCGCATCTGCTGTGGCTGGCGGTGTCCCGCGCCGTGCGCGCGCCGTCGCGCATCGACCGCGATCTGGTGGAAGTCATAGGTCCAGTGGTGGTCATCCGGGGCGGCGACTTTCGACCGGAAAAGCTGCTTGCCTATGAGCTTGGCTACCGCGGACAGCCCGCGCCGAACGCCTCGATTTCCATCTCGACGTTCTACAACGTGTACCACGATCTGCGAAGCGTAGAGTTTTCGCCGGGCGGCGGACTTCCGGCGATGTTCGCCAATCGCATGACGGGAGACACCTACGGCGTCGAAGTCTGGGGCAACTACCAGGTCAGCGCGTGGTGGCGTCTCACGGCTGGCGCCAATTGGCTGCACAAGAATCTGCACTTCGAACCCGGCAGCAGCCAGCTCGGCGGCGTAGCACTCGCCGGGGACGACCCCACCTACCAGGTCTCGGCACGCTCGACGATGGATCTCGCACCCAATTGGGTGCTGAACCTCGACCTGCGAAGAATCGGCGCCCTGCCCAGTCCCGCCTCACCCGCCTACACGGAACTCGACTCTCGAATCGGCTGGAGCGTCTCACCCTCAGTAGAGCTCTCTCTTACAGGGTCCAACCTCCTGCATCCGCAGCATCTGGAGTTCGGCACGGCAGTCAGCCCAATCCAGCTGGGACCCACCGGGGTCGAAACGGGGCGCAGTTTCCTCGTCGCGGCGCATTGGCGGTTCTGAGCTGCCAGCCTATGCGCTCCACGCAGCGGAATCTCACCGGGCCGCCCTGTCTCGATACAGCCAGGCCACGATCGTCCCGAGTATCACCATCAGAATGCCATCGAAGACGATCTGCTTGATCACGACCTCCCCCGGCATCGGCTGCACGACGAAGTAGATCATGTAGGTTGGTACGGTCGTCAGCAGGGCGACGGCGACACCAAAGCGCACACCCTGTGCCAACCACGGCTTAGCCTCGACGCCGCGCGCATAGATCCACACGAACGCGCCGGACAGGATCACATGCGCCAGACACATCAGAGGGAAGTACTTCTGTTGCTCGCCCTCCACCCGGAACAGGTTGGTTAGTTGCATGTAGTCGGAGCGTAGCAGCACGCCGTGGACGACAAAGCTGCCCACGAACCACGCGATCAGCAGCACGATCCAGGCGATGACGAATTTCTTGTTCATGACGTTCCCCTAAAGCGCAAACCCGGGGGGCGGAATCGCACCCAGCGTCCTCTCCAGAGGCAACCCGAGAGCAAGCAGGGCGCGATCATTCCCCATCAGTGCGTCGAACTCAAGTCCGACCGGCAGACCGTTGGAGGTCATCCCTGCAGGCAGAACCAACGCAGCCATGCTCGCGCAAGTTGCCAGCGAAGTATTGCGAGCCATCGCGATGTGCAGCGGCACCTTCTGGCCGCGGATCGTGACCTCCGCTTCCTCCCCGATCTGCGGCGCAGGGATCATGATCGGCGGGAATGCCAGGGCGACGATGCCGTGCTGTTCAAAGTGACAGCGGATTTCATCGCGTATCCGCTGCCGCTGAAGCAGTGCGGATTCGTAGGCGTCCCGGGCGGGTCGATTGGGTGGCATGGCATACGTCATGAGCGCGGCGCGGATACTGTCACTGGCTTGTTGCAGCAGTTGGTCAAATGTGATGCCCGCGCGTTGTGCTTCAAGAAAGGCAGTGATGGCGGGCATCGCCTCGTACGATATGATGGTCATCGCCGCGCCGATTGCCGCCTTCGCGACTTCCGGGAGCTCGGCCTCGACCAACGTCACCCCGGCGGCGCGCAGCCTGTGAAACGCTTCGGTGGCGACACGCTCGACCTCGGGGTCGAGACCGCTCAGCAAGGATGCGGGAGCAATGCCGATGCGGACGCCCTGCAGCGCGCTCGCCGTCAGGGGCGCGCGCTCGCCGGTCACCGCTGCATCGAACAGCGCGAGGTCGGCGGCGCAACGCGCCAGGGGGCCGGCCTGATCAAACTTGGCATCCGTGAGCGGCATGATCCCATCGCCGGGGTAACGGCCGAAGGACGGGCGCAGCCCTGCCAGGCCGCACATCGTGGCCGGGACGCGAATGGACCCCAGCGTGTCCTCGGCGAGGGCCAGCGGCGCCATTCGAGCGGCAACAGCGGCACCGGACCCACCACTGCTGCCGCCCGCTACACGCCTCGGATCATAGGGGTTGCGAACCGGTCCGAAGATCGCGTTGCTGCTCGTCCAGCCGTACGACAACTCATGCAGATTCGTCTTGCCCATGAGGATGGCGCCCTGAGCCAGCAATGACTTCAATACTCCCGCGTCGTCTCTCGGCCGGAAGTCGCGTAATGCCCTCGTCCCATTTGACGTCGGCAGCGCTTTTGAGTCGATGCTGTCCTTCACGGGGATGGGTAAGCCGTGCAGGAGGCCCATGGCATCACCGCGCGCGCGCACCTTGTCGGCGGCCCTGGCAGCCTCCAGCACCATCTCTTTGTCCAGCGTGCGAAAGGCGTTCAGCCTTTCCAGATGCTGCGCGCGATCGAGCAGCGCGTGGGCGTAGTCCTCTGCCTTGAGGTCTCCGCTTCGCATTGCGGTCACTGCAGCGACGGCCGTGAGCTCGGTGAGACCCTGCCGCCCGGCAGGGCGATTGGGCCGACTCGAGGGCGCATCCGCGACTGCCACCGCCTCATTGTAGTCGATGCGCCGGCGCATGCGCGGGCGCAGGCCTTCGGCATCCGCAGCCCAGACTGGTCCTTGGCAATCCTGCGCCGGCGCCAGCCAGAGATCTCGACCCGGTGTCACCAGTCCCGATAGACTGCAGACCGGAACCACATTTCGGGGCGCCAGGGCTTGTGCGACCGCCGCGTGATGCCGCCCAGAAAAACAATGTGTGGGGAAGCCGCTATGGCAGCCGCGCCGCAAAGCACAGCTGACAGTTTCATCATCGAAACGCGCCAGTTGACCAAGGAGTTCAGCGGCTTTGTCGCGGTGAGCAACGTCGATCTGCGGGTGCGCCGCGGTCAAATCCATGCGCTGATCGGTCCCAACGGCGCGGGCAAGACAACCTTCTTCAATCTGCTCACCAAATTCCTGATCCCAACCCGCGGCCAGATCATCTACCGCGGTGAGGACATCACTTTCGAAAAGCCGGCCGAGGTGGCGCGCCGTGGCATCGTTCGCTCATTCCAGCTGTCCGCGGTGTTTCCTCATCTGACGGTGCTGGAAAACGTTCGTATCGCCTTGCAGCGCTCGCTTGCGACGACGTTCCACTTCTGGAAGCGCGAATCGACTCTCGAGGTTCTCAACGCCCGGGCCCTGGAACTGCTGGAGGTGGTGGACCTCGGCGCCTTTGCGAGCGTGGTCGCGGTCGAGCTGCCTTACGGCCGCAAGCGCGCCCTCGAGATCGCTACCACGCTGGCGATGGACCCTGAGCTGATGCTGCTCGATGAACCGACGCAGGGAATGGGCCACGAGGACGTCGACCGGGTCACGACCCTCATCAAGCAGGCCTCCGCGAATCGCACCATCCTCATGGTCGAGCACAACATGCAAGTGGTCGCCAGGATTGCCGATACCATCACGGTGCTGCAGCGGGGCCAGATCATTGCCGGCGGTAGCTATGCCGAGGTTGCGTGCAACCCGCTGGTGATAGAGGCCTACATGGGTTCCACCGACGCCGAGCCGCGGATGACGCACTGATGGTGGCGGAACTACTGCGCGCGAGCTCTCTGCACGCCTACTATGGCGAGTCCCACGTGCTGCACGGCGTCGACTGCCACGTCAGCCGCGGCGAAGTCGTGACGCTGCTCGGCCGCAATGGGGCCGGACGGACCACCACTCTCAAGACGTTGCTCGGCCTCATCGCCAGCCGATCCGGCTCGGTAGTAATCAACGGTCGCGAGACGATCTCACTGGCGCCGCACCAGATCGCACATCTGGGGGTCGGGTACTGCCCGGAGGAGCGCGGCATCTATGCGAGTCTGTCGACCGAGGAGAACCTGCTGCTGCCACCGCCGCTCGCGCCGGGGGGAATGTCGATCGCCGAGATCTACGCCATGTTTCCCAACCTGCAGGAGCGGCGCGCAAGCCGCGGCACGCATCTCTCCGGCGGTGAGCAGCAGATGCTCGCGCTGGCGCGAATTCTGCGCACCGGCGCCAGGCTTCTGCTGCTCGATGAGATTTCGGAGGGCCTCGCTCCCGTGATCGCGCAGATGCTGTCGCGAACCGTGCACAGATTGCGGGAGCAAGGCTACACGATCGTCATGGCGGAGCAGAACTTCCGTTTCGCTGCCCCCCTGGCCGACCGTTTCTACATCATGGAGCGCGGCCGGATGGTGCAAGGTTTCACCGCGCGCGAACTTCCTGACAAGATGACCCTGCTGCGCCAGTACCTTGGCGTGTGACCTCTTAACGCATCACGAGGAGAAGCCCATGAACCTGCGGAAGTTGGCGATTGCAATCGCTGCGGCATTGGCGACCGCGGCCGGCTCGCGCGCAGCGCTGGCCGCGGCCGATCAAGTCGTAATCGGTGACATCGATGACATGTCCGGCGTGTACGCGGACGTGCTCGGCGCCGGCGGGGTCGAGGCCATCAACATGGCGATCGCTGACTTCGGCGGCACGGTGCTCGGCAAGAAGATCGTGACGCTGACCGCCGACCACCAGAACAAGCCCGACATCGGGGCGTCAAAGTTCCGCCAGTGGGCGGACGAGGCTGGCCTCAACCTGTTGCTGGGCGGGTCCAACACCGGGGTCAATATCGCCATGGCGAAAGTTGCGGCGGTGAAGAAGGTGCCACTCTTCGTCATCGGCGCGGGCGGCGCGTCCCTGACCAACGAGGACTGCACGGCCTACACGGTCCACTACGTCTACGATACCACCTCGCTCGCCAACGGCACCGCGACCGCCATCGTCAACGCCGGCGGCAAGACCTGGTTCTACCTCACGGCGGACTATGCGTTCGGTACGCAGCTGCAGAACGCGGCCTCCAAGGTGGTGGAGGCGCACGGCGGCAAGAACGTCGGAGCGGTGCGCGTACCGCTCGGGGCGGCGGATTTCTCCTCCTTCCTGCTGCAGGCCCAGGCATCGGGTGCACAGGTGCTGGGCCTGGCGAATGCCGGCACCGATTTCAGCAACTCCCTGAAGGCCGCCAACGAATTCGGGATCACCCGGACGATGAAGCCGGCGGCGCTGCTCGCCTTCCTCACCGACATCCACAGCCTGGGTCTCAACACCGCACAGGGGCTCTACCTGACCACGGGCTGGTACTGGGACCTGAACCCCGACACCCGTGCGTACGCCAAGCGCTATTTTGGCAAGATGAACCGACAGCCGACCATGGATCAGGCTGGCATCTACTCGGCCACCACGACCTACCTGAAGGCTGTCAAGGCCGTGGGGAGCACGGACTCCGACAAGGTCATGGCGGAACTGAAGAGAATGAAGATCAACGACATGTTTGCCAGCGGCGGCTACATTCGCGCGGACGGAGTGATGATCCACGACATGTACGTGATGCAGGTCAAGTCGCCGCAGGAATCCAAGTACCCGTGGGACTACTACAAGGTGCTGAAGAAGATGAGCGGCGAGGAGGCGTTCGGGCCCATCACGGGTCTTTGCCCGCTCGCCGGCAAGTAGCCACGCGAGCCTGCCCGGGTACCGAGCCGGGGCGCGGCCCGCTCTCCTGACGCAGCGCTGCCGTCCGTCCCAGAGGACTCCGTGACCGAAATCCTCGGCATTCCCGTCACAGTCATACCCGGGCAGCTGATGCTCGGCCTGGTGAACGGGTCGTTCTACGCCATGCTAAGCCTGGGGCTCGCGGTGATATTCGGCCTGATGGGCGTCGTCAACTTCGCCCACGGCGCCTTTTATACCCTGGGTGCGTTCGCCGCTCTCCTCGGGCTGCAGTGGTTCGGAATCAACTACTGGGCCGCGCTGGTGCTCGCGCCGTTGGTGGTCGGTCTGCTCGGTATCGTCGTGGAACGGCTGTTGCTGCGCCGTCTCTACCGGCTCGATCCGCTGTACGGTCTGCTCATGACCTTCGGCCTTGCGCTCATCGTCGAAGGCTCGTTGCATCAGGTCTTCGGCTCCTCGGGGCAGTCTTATCCGGTGCCCGCGGCGCTCGCCGGAGCGATCGATCTCGGCTTCATGATTCTGCCGCTTTACCGTGCCTGGGTGATCATCGCCTCGCTAGTGGTCTGCTTCGGCACCTGGTTCGTCATTGAACGTACCCGCCTGGGGGCGACCTTGCGTGCCGCCACCGAGAACGCGCCGCTCCTGCAGGCCTTCGGTGTCAATGTGCCGCTTCTCATGGCCGCGACCTACGGCGGCGGCGTGGCGCTGGCTGCGCTCGCGGGCGTGCTGGCGGCCCCGGTCGTGCTGGTGAACTCCCACATGGGCACCTCGCTCGTGATCGTCGTATTTGCGGTGGTGGTGATCGGGGGGATGGGATCGATCCTCGGTGCCATTGTCAGCGGCCTCGCCTTGGGGCTGGTCGAGGGCTTCACGAAAGTCATCTACCCCGAAGCATCGAACATCGTCGTCTTCATCATCATGGCGCTGGTGCTGATCCTGCGGCCCGCGGGCCTGTTCGGGAAAGAATAGCGTCGTGCGCGGTACCGGACTGTTCTACGCCCTCGCCGCCCTGTTCGCCCTGTGCGCTCCAATGCTGGGGATCTACCCTGTATTCATGATGCAGCTGCTGTGCTTCGCGATGTTCGCGTGCGCTTACAACCTCCTGCTCGGCTTCGGTCGCATGCTGTCGTTCGGGCACGCGGCGTTTTTTGGATCCGCGGCGTACGCGACCTCGTGGCTGGTCACCACGCACGCCTGGGGACCGGCGGCGGCCATCCTGGCCGGGGTCGTGGTCTCCGCAATTCTCGGCCTGGCGATCGGCGCACTCGCGATCCGCCGCCACGGCATCTATTTCGCCATGATCACACTAGCGCTGGCGCAACTGGTGTATTTCGTGTGCCTGGAGGCGCCGTTCACCGGCGGCGAGAACGGGCTGCAAGGTGTACCACGGGGGAGCCTGCTCGGCGTGCTGCCGCTGAGGTCCGACCTGGCCATGTACTATCTGGTGCTCGCCATGTTCTTTGCGGTATTCGTGTTCATCCGACGCGTGGTCCATTCTCCGTTTGGCCAGGTGCTGAAAGCCATACGCGACAACGAGTCTCGCGCCATCTCCCTCGGCTACGACATCAGTCGCTACAAGCTGGTCGCGTTCGTGCTGTCCGCGTCGCTCGCCGGGCTCGCCGGCTCGCTGAAGGCCCTGGTGCTGGGCTTCGTGACGCTTTCGGATGTCCAGCAGTCGACCTCCGGGGAGGTGATCCTGATGACGCTGCTGGGCGGCACCGGGACCTTCTTTGGCCCGATAGTTGGCGCGGCGGTGGTCGTTACTTTGCAGCAGTACCTCTCTGACATCGTCGGGGGCTGGGTGACCGCCATCATCGGCGCAATCTTCGTTGCCTGTGTGTTCTCGTTCCGCCGCGGCATCGTCGGTGAGCTGGAGGCGCTGCGGCTGCGTCACTGAAAACGCGACGCGGACGCCGCCCGCCGTACCAGTGTGCCTCGCCGCTGGCGGCAGCGTGGAATTGCACGCAAGATAGCGCTATAACAGCGGCCCGCGCCGACCAAGGAGCCACAATGCCAACCACAATTCGCAAGGTCAACTACGCCTACGTCACGGTGGCGAGCAAACCCGGGGAGGCGGCTCGTATCCTCGAAGCACTGCGTGACGCGAACGTCAATCTGCTCGCGTTCTCCGGGTTTCCGCAAGGGCGCAACAAGGCGCAAGTCGACGTCGTGACCGACAATATCGATGGGCTGAAGGCGGCCGCAACGCGGCACAAGTGGAAATTGAGTCGCACCAAGCGAGCCTTTCTCGCGCAGGGCACGGACGAGGTTGGAGCCGCGATACCGGCGCTCGCCAGGGTTGCGGGGGCGAAAATCAACGTGATTGCGGCCGACGCCATCGCAGCGGGAGAAGGCCGGTTCGGCCTGCTCTTCTGGGTCGAGTCTCGCGACTACAATCGCGCCGCGAAACTGCTCGAAGCGCTCTAGCAGGCTGTTGAAAAGCGCTGATCGATGAACATTGTCATGACCGAGCGGTTCATTTTTGAGAGATCTGGTGGTGGAGTCCGGGCTTTGCACCCGGGTTGGGGCAGCTCCTGGAACTCTCCTGGATGGATTCGGCGGATTGCATCGACACGTCTCCTACGCGGGTGCCGGATCGGGCAAGAGCTTCGCTACCCGCAGCAAACTGTGACAGCCGATCGTCAGCAACGTCATGAAGCCTGCGCTGCGATAGCCGCGCACCCGCATCTTGCGCATCGGCCGTCCGTCCTTGCCCCAGCCGAAGGCTTCCTCGATGCGCTTGCGGATGCGCTGGCTTGCCCGATAGCCCCCGTGGCGCGTGGTGCGTGCATCAATCGCCGAGCCGCCCGAGCGGGCGCTGTTCTGTGCCACATGCGGGGTGACCCCCAGTGCGCGGCACTCGGCCACGAACTGGCGCGTGTCGTAGGCTTTGTCCGCCGCCAACGTGCAGCCAGTCCGCTGAGCGTGACGTTTCATCAGCTGGATGCCCGTCTCGCGCTCCGCGTAGCCCGTCGCTTCGGTGAACTCCGCATCGACGGGCAGACCCTGGCGGTGCTCCATCAGCACGTGCGCCATGTAATAGAGCTTGGTCAGATGCCCCTTGCCCTTGCGAAAGAGCTTCGCCTGCGGCTCGTGCGGAGCGACGTGCGTCTCGTTCGTGCGCCGCTCGCCATGGAAGTCCACGTGCGGGTTGCGACCCGGGGGTGGCGGATCGTCCTTGCCATCCCGACGGCGCATGCTCTTGACGGCCGACCACGCCTCAATGAGGGTGCCATCGATGCTGAAGTGTTCCGAGGACAGCAGCCCCTCGCGCCGTGCCCGCCGGCCAATGCGCCGCAGGAGCTTGCGTGCCACCCCCGCCTCGATCAGCCGGTCGCGGTTCTTGGTGAAGGTCGAGTGATCCCAGATTCGATCGTCCATCGACAGCCCCACAAACCAGCGGAACAGCAGGTTGTAGTCGAGTTGCTCACACAGCAATCGTTCGGAGCGGATCGAGTACAGCACCTGCAGCACCAGCGCTCGCACCAGGCGCTCCGGAGCCACCGACTCGCGCCCGCCATCGGCATAGACGTGGTCGAAGTCCCGGCTCATCGAATCCAGTGCCTCATCCAGCAACGTCCGCACTCGGCGCAACGGATGCGTCGGCGGCACCCGCTCCTCTATCGAGACGTAGCTGAAGAGGCCTCCTTGATCCATATCCGCTCCGCGCATGCCGTTCTTCCATCGCTTACCCGCGTTGGTCGTACTGTGCCGCATGTGTGGCAATTTTCAACAGCCTGCTAGGGGGCGCGCCCACGATCGCTCGCAGGAATTGATGCATCCAACGCCGGAAACGCCAGATCTGAAACGCGCGCTGGGCGTACGCGACGTCGCGCTCTTCATGGTGACCGCCGGCTGCAGCGTGCAGTGGGCCACGTCCGCCGCCGCCGCCGGACCAAGCTCGCTGCTGGTGTGGGTTTTCGGCGGTCTGGCGATGTTCCTGCCGCTCTCGGTGTGCGTGGTGTTTCTGTCGTCGCGCTATCCCGACGAGGGCGGCTTATACGTCTGGAGCAAGCGTGCCTTCGGACCATTCGCCGGGTTCATGACCGGCTGGACGTACTGGACTTCCAATCTTCCGTTCCTTACCAGCCTGTTGTACTTCGCGGCCGGCAGCGCGTTGTTCTGGTCGGGCCATCGCGATACCACCGTGAGCGCCTCGCCGACCTATTTCATCTGCTTCTCGATCGCCGCCCTGGGCATCGCCGTCGCACTCAACGTGCGCGGGCTGGCGAGCGCGAAATGGCTCAACAGCGCGGGCGCGATTGCGCGCTGGCTGGAGACGATCGTGCTTGTCGCCCTCGGACTCGCGATCTGGCGGCGCTTCGGGATGGCGACCCCTATCACTCGACAGACGATCGTCCCGGGTTTGCGCCTCACCGACACCATTTTCTGGGCGACGATAGCCTTCGCCTGGACTGGCCCGGAGGCCGCCTCGTTCATGGGTGGAGAGATCCGCGATCCGCGACGCACGGTGCCGAGGGCGCTCGCGATTGCCGCGCCCATGATCGCGGGGATCTACATTCTCAGCACCGCCAGCGTACTGGTTTCCATTGCGCCTGAGCAAACCAGCGCGCTGTACGGCTTGATGGAAGCGATCAGCAGTGACGCGGCACGCCTCAACCTGTTGTGGCTGATACCGCTCGCCGCGGTGTTCGTCGTCCTCGATCGTCTTGGAAGCGTCGGCGTATGGCTCGGCGCCGTCGCACGCATACCGTTTGTTGCCGGACTCGACTGCCACTTGCCGAGGAGTTTCGCCCGGCTCCATCCGCGCCACGGTTCGCCCACCGTCGCCATCTGGACCCAGGCCGTCATCATTGCTGCGTTCGCCATCCTCGGTCAGGCGGGGACCTCGGTCAGAGGCGCCTATAGCGTGGTGGTCGAGATGATGGTGGTCGCCACGATGCTGCCGTTTGTGCCGCTCTTTGGGGCCGCGATCAAGCTGTCGGCGGGCGCCCCGGTGCCCGGGGAGGTGCGCATTCCCGGCGGCCGGCATACGGTCGTGGTGATGGCAACGATCGGACTGGCGACGACGCTGGGCGCGATGGCGATCGCCTTCGTGCCGTCCCCGGATGAGCACCACCCGGCCATTGCAGTGCTCAAGGTGGCCGGCATGACGCTGACGCTGCTGCTCGCCGGCGCCGCGATCTATCTTGCGGGAAACGCGCGCGCGCGGCGCTCGAGATAGAGCGTTCCGATGTCATTCAGCATGACTTGCGGGTGCAGGTAGGCGAGCGAATAGATTTCCCGCACCCTGCCGCGATCATCGATCAGAAAGACCTTCAGCATGTGATGCAGCGCCCGGGTCGCTCGCCCGCTGTCGTCCACATCCACGCTGACATCCTGGCCGAAGTCATCGAGCACCGGCAGCAGTGCCGACACCGATCGCGCCGTGAGAAACCGCCATTCAAACCGTGAGTCCGTCGCAAAATCCGCGGCATAACGCGCCAGGGCATCCGGCGTGTCGGTGCCGGGATCACAACTTATGCCGACGAATCGAACGGCACGCGCCAGCTCCCGGTCCTGCACGATCCGATCGCGAAGCAGTGTCAACGTTTGATGCGCAAAAGGGCACCCGAGGGGATCTACGCAGTAAGTGTAGAAAAACGTCAGCAGTGTGATCTTGCCCTGAGTCAAGGCACTCAGTCGTACCGGACGGGCGCGTTCGTCGAGCAACGTCGCATCCTCGACGGGCTGAATCGCCGGCAGCTGATAGGTACCCGGCGCCAGCGGAGTGAATTCCATCCGCGGTGCGCTCGCCGGGCTCACGTCCACGGCTGCCTGTGCGCTCGCGAGAATCAACAGGCAGGCCGCCACGCGCCTCGAAAAGCGCAGCATGGCACTCTACTACCGGGCAAGTGCAGCCAGCGTGCGCGACTGGTTGGCCTTGGCGGTAAATTTCATGTGATGAGGCCGTCCCAGTTTCTCCCTGGTGAAATCAACTTCGAAAGCCGGCGCCAGCGCATGACCGTCCCAGTTGAAGGCACGCAGGAACTGCTCGTTGTCCGCCCCCTTCTTGTCCCAGTGCGCGAGCAGGCTGGAGGTCATGTACACCCGCTTGCCGTCCCAGCTCTGCGAGATCATGTTGATTTGACTGCCGATCCGCCTCTGATAGGTCTCCTTGGGATGCTCCGGATCGGTGAGATCAAAATAGTGCGTGGTGCCATCCATGAACGTATTGACCCACAGGCCCTTGCCGGCTGCCGTAATGGAGATATCGACGGGCAGCGGAACCTGCGCCGGGTTACCAATCGTTCCGACCTCCCTGGCACTCCACGCACCGCCCTCGCCTTGCCTGATGAGCCATAGCTTCGATGTCAATGCCGCGGCCGTGATCGCCCAGTTCTGCCCAGGCGCGAGCGACCAGCGGATCTCCAGAGGCGCCCCCGGTACGCTCAGCACCTGAGTTGGCTGCATGGACTTCAGGTTCCACACGACCATCGTGCTGCCAAAGTGCTTCATCGCCTCGGCATCCTTGATCAGGTCTCCCAGCTCACGCATGTAATTTTGCCGACCGGCAAAACTCGACGTCAGCAGAACGTTCTTGGCCGGATTGATCGCGATGTCGTAGCCGTATCCGTCGCCCTTCACCCCGCCGAGCGAAGCGGTGGGCATGTCATATCTGGCGATGAGCGAGCCTTTGTTGTTGTACAGCGCCATCCCGGTGACGCCGCCCTTGTCGGTGGTGTTGGAGAGGTTGCCGATCAGCATCCGTCCTGGCAGCGCATAGAAAGTATGCGGGCCGACGAATTTGGTCTTCGCCGGCAGATCGGCGATCGTGCGGATCAACTTCGGCTTGGACGGATTGGTGCCGACGTCGAAGACATAGATCTTGCTGTCATCCAGCCCCCCCGCCCACAGAAACTTGCGATCGTCGGTGAATCCCATGTGATGCGCTTCGCCGCGCTCACCGACCGATACGGTGTTAACGATCTTGCCGTAGCTCTTCGACGCCGGGTTGGCATCGACAGTGACGAGTTTGTCGGACCCGTCGCCCAGGCCCTCTACGCCCAGGGTCCAGACATGAACGAAATCCTCCTGCCCCTTGATCAGGTTACTGATATAGGGCGAGTTACAGGTTTCGTCCGCGAGTGCCTTCGGTGCTGCAGCACCGAAGCACAGGCACACAATCGCCAAAACAACCGCACACTGCGATGACTGCCGCATACACTCACCCTCGCTTCTCGCCGGTGCGGGGCGCGCCGGTTCGTCCCCTGGCCGCGCCCCGGCTTCCCCGATCGGCCGCTAGTGGATTGGCGCCATCAGGTGCTGGTAGGGGGTACCCGCCCACATGACGTAGGGGCTCTTGGTGTCCGGATCCGCGTTCTTGGGATAGGTGTCATAGAAGCCGGCATCGGCGCCAACGATCATGACGTGCGGCCCGGTCTTGATCCAGTGGTTGGTGGCAGTCGGCTTGGCAGCGTACGGGTCCGTGTTGCTGGCGTCAGTGCCGCCGGCCAGCATGTACATGAAGCCGACCTTCCCCGCCGGTGGAGTCTTATGGTTCAGATACGCATCAATCCAGTCCCCGGCATTCTTGTCCCAGCACATGGGGTCAGGGCCCGGTGTTGCGGGATTGTCGGGCATACACGTGAAGCCATTGGTCCCTTTGCGCAGCGTGCGCATCCCACCCTTCGGGTCGGGAGCCACGATGGTGGCGTCCTCGGCGACCTTTTTGGGCGCCGCCTTCGTGGCGCTCGCAATCAGCTCCTCATCCGTCGGGGCCGTCTTGGCACCCTTGGCGCTCGCGGCATGGTGCATCGCAGGAGTCGCGGTGGCAGGTGGATCAGCCGCCCAGGCCGATACCCCCAAACCAAGGATTGCGGCGCCGGTGCAGACCAAATGAATTGATTTGCTCATTGAACCCCCTCCCTCGGTTTCGTTTCGGCCCCGTATCTGACTCCTTTCTCACAAGTACTGCAAATACCCCTGCGCGGAACGACGAATTTCCACCACGAGCGAGCGTGCTGTCATCGCCGCCACCGTCGGCACCGCCATCGAGTGGTACGATTTCTATGACGAACTATGCCGGCAAGGGTCTCGCCCGCTCGACCCTCTGCGGCTCAAGCTTCGGCCTGTAACGGACCGCCTTGCTTGCCATCGTGAGCCCCGCCAGATCCGTTGAGGTGTCCGCGAAAGCGCAGCAGCTCTAGTTCGGCGAAACACTGCGCGACGTTCTGCATCGGCACCAAGCCGCTACGCACTGCGAACAGCGTGACGGCCGCGGTGTTGTGCAGTTCGAGTTTGCGCATCAGATTGGCGCGGTGCTTTTCCACCGTCTTGACGCTCAAACACAGTGCCACCGCGACGCGCTTGTTGGACTCCCCCAGCGCGATACGGATGAGGACCTCGCGTTCGCGTTCCGTGATCGCGGGGCAGGGGTCGGCGGGGTCGTTGCGGCGCAGATAACCCGACACGAGCCGTGCGGACACCGGTTTGGAGAAGTACTTCTGTCCGGCCACGACGGCGCGGATCGCCTGTAGCAGTTCCGCACGGCTGGCTTCCTTCAGCACGTAACCGTCGGCCCCGGCGCTGAGGGCGAGCTCGATGTACTCGTCGTTGCAGTAAGCGGTGAGCACCAGCACCCGCAGATTCGGGCACGCCGCGCGCAGCTCTTCGATGGTTTCCAGCCCCGAGCCGCCCGGCATGGCGAGGTCGGTAATCACCAGCGTCGGCTTCAACCCCTGGACCGCCCGGACACCCTCCGCTCCGGTGCCGGCTTCGCCGACCACCTTCAGATCGGGTTCCAGGTCGATCAGGGCGCGCAACCCCTCGCGCAGGATCGCATGATCCTCCACCAGCACGACGCTTGCGGCTGTGAACATCGATGCTTCCTCCCGTATTCTTTGGAACGGTTAGGGGAGCCTCTTCGCCTGCAACCGACCATGCCCTGCCATCACGGGCACTCTTCTCTGCCTCACATAAACAGCCGCAAGCCTAGTGCGGCAGCGTTGCGCTTCAACCCGGCGAAAGTTGCAACAGCCTGTAGGCAAACGCCGACGTCTCCAGCGGGCGGGGGGGTCCTTGGCTCTTTGCATACTTGTTGCGCCGCGGCTACAGCCGGTAGGATCGGGGGAACACCCGATTGTCCGCGGCCATAACACCCGCTAAGCAGGGTCTGCATGCATGAGTCCATGACGCTCATCGAGTGTCGCGGCTGGCTGCCCGCCGGCAAACGCGCGGCGGTGTGTTTCAATGTCGACGACGTCCATCCAGCAACGTCCCGGGACGAATTCGACGCTGGGGGTGATCTCGGTCGCGGCGCGCTTGGGCGATTGGAGCGGCTCCTCGATCGACATCCCCGGCTGCGGGTCACGCTCTTTGTCACACCCGACTGGCGTCTGAGGCGCCTCATTGCGACCCGCAAGTGGCTGACTCGGATCCCGCTCCTGCGCGAGCGCATCCACTGGGCCCCACTCACTCCCAGGGGCCATTTTCGCGTCGATCGGTATCCGGAATTTGTCGCTTACCTGAACGCTCTGCCGCGCACCGATTGCGCCCTGCACGGCTTGCATCACGCCCATCCTGGTCCACGCATGGCGGTGGAGTTCCAGGAGCAGTCCCGCAGCGAGTGCAGCGCGCTGCTGCAGGAGGCTCGGCGGATCTTCGCGACCGCGGGCCTCAGACACGTTCCGGGCTTCGCGACACCCGCGTGGAATGCTCCGCCGGCGCTCTGTCAGGCGCTGAGTGACGGTGGCTTCCACTTCGTCACTTCGGCGCGTGACCTCGACACGCCGGTGACGGGTGAGGCACGGACGGCGGGAAGCGGGCTGCGCGGCGCCTCACTCATCCAGCCGACGCTGATCCGGTGTGAGCCCGACGGGAGCGCGCCGGCGGCAACGGCTTCATCCCCGGGCGTGGTGCATCTCACGACGAACTTCCAGGCCACATCGTCGATCGAGCGCGCGCGCGCCATCATCGAGTGCGGCGGGGTGCTCTCGATCAAGGCTCACATCTTCAAGACAGGCGGTGGCATCACGATGCTCGACGGACTCGATGAGGCCTACTGCGATTATCTCGGGCGGCTCTGGCGGGAACTCGAGGACCGCTACGGCGATGCTCTGTGGTGGACGACTCTCGCCGAGGTGGCGGACCGATGTCGGGCGACGCCAGGCTGAGGATCCTCGTCCACAGCGCATCCCAGGCCGCGCGATGCTCGTCCAGCAGGCGAGCAAACCCGCGATTGCGGGCCTCTCGGGCCAGAGCGAGATCCTCGGTTGCGGTACCGCCCCAGCCGGCGCGCGAGGCGGCGACGGCCGGACTCTACTCCAATCACCGCCGCGCAACCACGGCCAGCATCTCCTTCGACAAGATCACATGGCCTGCGGTACCAAGAGCGGCGTGCATTTCTGCCAGAGTCTTCCCTTGCTTCTCTGCGCCCTCCTCATAGAACATGGTCGCCATGTAGTAGCGCAAAAACTCATCGGCGCTCGGAAAGTCGAGTTGAGAGTTAATCACCTCCTCGCATACCTCTGTAAAGAGGACGCGGGCCAGAGGCATTATTTCGCGCCGCAACCGATCAGCACGGATTAGGGTCACTTCATCGATAGCTTGACCGGTCAGTCGCTCGTTGAAAGCGCGAAGCTCTCGAGCGTTGTTGATTGTCGGGCCAATCAAGACGACCTCTCCGCGAGGCATGAGGGTCCGCCTCAGCTCTCGAAGCGTGAACGCCGGATCAACGGCGTTATAAATCGCGAAATTGGAAAAGCTGGTGTCGAAAGTACCGTCTCCGAAAGGCAGCGGCGCGTCCATCGATCCCATTCGCAGTTCGAAATTGGCGACGCCCCGGTATCGGAGCTTCGCTTGATCTATGAGAGCGACCTCACGATCGAGCCCGGCCACAAGCCCATTGGGGCCAACGCAGTCGAGATACAAATGCAAGTGATTGCCGTTACCGCAGCCGAGATCAAAAATTGCCTTGCGTGCACGGCGAGCGAGGAACTTTGCAATCCACTCGTCAATATCGTAGTTGGCGAATTCCTTATGCGCCCGAATGCGGATTGCCAGCCGGTCCTGCTTCTCCTTGTAGCTCAGGTCTCGCATCATGCGCTCCGTACTGGATAGAGATTCCTGGCAAGAAAAAAAGCTTCAGCATAAGGACGCCGACTGCGCCACCGCTTACTCTAGCAAGCGCGGTCCAGGAGGCATACCCCGCAGCCAGAAGAGAGCCGCGCTGCCGGCACGTAATGAACGATCAGCCACCAACGTCTCGACATGGTAGTGATCATGCAAAAAACCCGATCAGTGCAACATACCCGACTGATCCGCTCAACGCCATTAACAGTCGCAAGGGCGACCCTTCAGTGTCCAAAGCAAGTGAGGGGTCCACGGAAACCAAGCGCGATAGCCAGTGCTGCTCCGAGCAGGTGACGCATGGTGGGAGCTTCGATCGTTAGGAGCGTCGACAAGGCGTCGCGGCAGGCCCTCAGAGAGATCCTCGCCAGCATATCGGCGGAGACGCTTACGGAACTTAGAGACGGGCTGCAAATGCGAGCGATAATCTCCGGCCATTGGGGCCAGTTCGCAGGCCTACATGTAGGTCCTTCTGCGCCATGAGTAGTTTGTTTCGAACGTCGTCTATCGAATGTCCAGCGGCTTGCGCTGTCGCGACCACCTCAACCGCCCGCCTCACGGGGTGATTCAGGCCGCTCCAGTCGACTGTGCGACAGCTGCGGATCTTTCTCTTGGGTATGGATACCGAGAAGTGGCCACTTCAAGGCACGGCCGATGTCAAAAGTGGTCCAAGCTGGCGCCGCCAGTGCATTCGGTTCACCAAGCTCCTTCGCTACGCGGACCTTCAATTCGCTGATAGCCGCGCCGCTCGAGTTCAGCGTTTACGTCTGACAGCTGCCAGGCCGGCCTGCCTCGCTGGGCGCCCCGCCCGCCATGGGTAACTCTACCCAGATGTTAAGTCGCGTCGTGACCGATCTCAGCGCGCCTCGGCGCGCATTACGTAAACGCGCCATCGGGAAAGACCCGATTGCCGCCACCCGAGCCACCAGCTATAGAATGGACCTCCATGACCGCGCCCACGACAACACTCATTGAGCACGAACGGTGGCTTCCCCTGGGCAAGCGGGGCGCGGTGTGCTTCAGTATCGACGACTCCACCCGGCAAGCTCCCGCGACGACTTCGACGCCGGCGGCGACCTCGGCCAGGGGGCGCTCGGGCGCCTGGAGCGGCTGCTCGAGCGCAATCTCAGCGCTCGGGTCACCCTTTTCGTCACACCCGACTGGCGGCTGCGGCGCCTCGTTCCGACGCGCAGGTGGCTCACCCGCATCCCGCTCCTGCGCGAGCGCATCCACTGGGCTCCTCTGACCCGCAGGGGCCACTTTCGCGTCGATCGCTTCCCGCAGTTTGTCGCTTACTTGAATGCTCTGCCGCGCACGGATTGCGCCCTGCACGGCCTGAATCACGCCCATCCGGGTCCACGCATGGCGGTCGAGTTCCAGGAGCAGTCCCGCAGCAAGTGCAGTGCGCTGCTGCAGGAGGCTCGGCGGATCTTCGCGACCGCCGGGCTGCGTCATGTACAGGGCTTTGCGCCGCCCGCGTGGGGCACCCCGCCTTCGCTGTGCGAGGCGCTGAATGAGGCGGACTTCCACTTCGTCACCTCGGCGCGTGACCTGGACACGCCGGTGAGCGACCGCGCGCGGACCGCGATGAGCGGGCTGCACGGCGCTTCTCTCATCCACCCAATGTGGATCCGGTGTGCCCCCAACGATGAGTCCACCGGCGCCACGGCCGTGCCCTGCCGCCTTGTGCACTTCACCACGAACTTCCAGGCCACATCGACGCTCGAGCGCGCGCGCGCCATCATTGAGACTGGGGGGCTGCTCTTCATCAAGGCCCACATCTTCAAGACAGGCGGCGGCATTACGATGCTCGACGGCCTGGCGTACTGCGACTATCTCGAACGGATCTGGCGCGAGTTGGACCGCCGCGACGGCGATGCTCTGTGGTGGACGTCCCTCGCGGAGGTGGCCGGCCGATGTCGGGCGACACAGAGCTGAAGATCCTCCTCAACCCCCAGGGAATGAACGCCGACATTGGCGTCCGTTTTCTCGCGCGCTGCTTTGGCACGCAGTGGACCGAGGCTATGTATCGCTGGTATCTGCAGCGCTCTTTCGGCGGCGAGAGCCCCGATCGTCTGGTACTGATGGACGGCGAGCGTGTCGTGGCGAGCTGTGGTCTCGCCTATCGGCTGCTGCGAACGCCCGATTGGTAACGTGCACCGGGTCAGCGTGCCCGGCGAGCGCGGGCGTGGATGTTACGCGCGCGTGATCCAGGCCGCCGCTGAGCGAAGTGCGCTACGCGGCTGCACGGTGATGCTTGGATTCGTCACGGCCGACGCCGCGACGGGCCGCGGCCTGCGACGGCTGGGCGTCACGGCAGTCCCGAGCGCATACATCGCTTCGCACGGCGCCTCGCGCGTCCCCGGGATTGCCATATTGCGGGTGTACGGCGCGACTGTGACGGACGGATGGCCGGCGCGCGCCGGCGCCCGAGCCCGCAGCACGCCCGTCGACGGGGCTTTCACTATCCCGACGTGAGCGCATGGCGATCGCAAATGGTGGAGCGTCCGCATCCGGTGCGGCCACTGCGTGTCGGAACCACCTGCCGAGCCCTCATCGAGTGTGTCGGTGACACCGATCGCCTGCAGTGGCTCGACGGCGACCCGCGTGAACGCGTGGCGGCGATCCGCGCCATCGCCGCACACTCACACCGCCGCAAACGGCATTTCTTCATGTACTCGACGCGCCCCGGCGATGCCGAGGCCGCGCGTCGACTCGGATTGGTCGCGCGCCCCGGATACATGATGGCGCTAGCGCTGCGGACCCAAGACGATTCAGACCGCCGTGCTCATCGAGGCGTGCCAGGCGCACGCAACGCAACTGTTCTATAGCCAGGGCCTTTGATGGCGAGAGCAGTACCGTCCTCGTGCAACTGGTAGTGGTCGCGGTATAGCCGACGACCCCAGAGCCGCAGCGCTACCCAGTTGCCGAATCCGACAGTGATGGGCACGATGTGCAGCAACACGTAGAGGAAGTACACGGGCACGATTGGGGCTATGTAGGCGCGCTCCCTCTTGGGTACGACCGTGAACAGGGCCAGCGCCCCGAGCGCGAGATAGCTGCCTACCGCACCCGCGAAGTACACCGGGTTGATCGCCGAAACCTCCGGCAGCAGGTTGAGCACGAACAGATGGTCGCCAACGGCGCCGACGCTCACGAGAAATAGGGCGGCGCTCACGATCCTGAACACATGCATGCCCAGGCCGAGTACGCCTATGTAGAAGATGTAGTTGTACATTGCAAATGGCGCCCGCCGGCCGATACCCCACAGCTCGTGGAAACGCTGCATGTAAACCCTGAGCAACCCGTGGTACCAGCCCACCCGCTGCGAGAACCAGTGACGCAATGAGACCGGCCCCTCGGTGGCCACCACAAGGCGCCCGTCATAGTAGATACGCTCTCCATCGCGCAGCAGGATCACCGCATTCTCGAGATCCTCGGCATATATGGACAGTGAATGCTGATCGAGCACGCGTTCGAGCGCGTCGCGCCTGTAAATGGACAACACCCCGGAGGTGACGCCGAAATCGGCCAGACTGCGGCGCCCGACCACGAACGCCAGGGCATACTCTAACGCCTGAAACCGCCCCAGAAACCCGTCCCGTTCGATCGCTACACGCGGGCAGGCTGCCGCTGCCCCCGACTGCTGCAAATCGGCAATGACACGCTCGAGCTGGACGGTGCTGCCCTCGTGCCGACCGCAGATTCTGACGTCCGGATCGATGACCATGACGGTCTCGATGCGTGCCGGCAGCGTCGTGAGCAGGTGACGTAGCGCGCCTGGCTTGTTGCGGTTCACGTCCTCATCGAGGCACCGCCAACCGGCTTGGCTCAGGCGTTTCGCGGTGTTATCCGTCGAACCGTCGCTGATGAGCCAGACGTGCTCACGATACGGTTGCAGCCGCTCCATGAAATCATCGAGATGATCCTCCAGATTGAATATCGAGGCCACGATCGCGTACGGCCGGACAGGTACCGCGTCGGTGCGGCCGCCTCGGGCGCCCGCGAGATCGATTGACAAATGACGCATTTCGCCCCGGCCGAGCTCGGAAGCGGCGGCGGTATGTCGCCGATGCACATAGAGCCGCAGGCCAAAATCGATCGCGTCCGTGAACACGATCAGATTCGACAATCCATAGACCAGTAACGAGAAGTCGTCCTGATCATTGGCCGCCGACAGCGCAATCCATCCCACCAGCAGTGCGCACACGCTGAGCGGCGCGAACAGACTCCAGGGGCGCTGGGCATCAAAGCGCTCGCCACCGCGCGCCGCCCCACCGCCCGCGGTGCGTGCCTGCGCGGTGCGCGCGACTACGGGATGGTGCTGCATGCGGCGGACTTCATCGTCGTTGAACCGTGTTCTGCCCGTTCATTTCGTCCTCTGACAGTACCAGGGTCGGCGATTCCGCCAGCATCACGGTGTCGCCGGCGCTGCCGCCCCGGCCCCGCTGCTCCCCGGCTACAGGCCGGACCGTCGGCACGACCGTCGACGGGCCCGCGTAATGGCGCAACTGCTCCAGGGCCTGCTCAGCCTCCACGGGTGCGGAGAAGTAGTATCCCTGGCCGAAATTGCAACCCATCTGCAGCAGCGCCTGCGCAGCCGCCTGCGTTTCCACAACCTCGGCGACGGCACGCAACCCCAGGCTCGACGCCATCTGCAGAATCGCCGACGTGATAGCATTGTTGGCGCCCTCCGATCCGGTACGATTGACGAATGGGCGATCGATCTTCACATAGTCAAACGGGAACAGCTGCAGGTGACTGAGCGATGAATAGCCGGTCCCGAAATCGTCCAGCATCAGCTCAATACCCATTCCATGGAACGCGTCGAGAGCTTCCCGCGCCGTGCTTACGTTGCTGATGAGACCGCCTTCCGTAAGTTCGAACTTCAAATGCCCAGTTGGCGTGCGGGTCTCCTCGAGCACACGCGCGACGTAGTCGCGTAGCCCCGGATCGCGCAGTACCGCCGCGGAAAGATTGACGCTGATGTAGAAGTTCACGCCTGGCGGCAAGCGCCTGCGCCACTCGCCCGCGAGTCTGCACACACGCTGAATGACCCAACGCGTCACCGGAACGATGACTCCGGCCTCCTCCGCGATCGTCAGGAAGTCCTTGGGCCTCAACAGACCTTCCACCGGATGCTGCCACCTGAGCAGAGCCTCCGCGCCCACGACGCGGTGGCCGCGCAGATCGATGATGGGCTGGAAAAGCAGGCGGAACTCGTTGCGCTCGAGGGCGATATGCAGGTCGGCCTCGAGACTGACCAGGCTCACGGCGGCACCGCCCATGCCCGGCGTGTATGCAACGGTGAGCTGATTCTGCTGCCGCTTGGCGACCGACAGGGCCACGTCCGCCTCACGCAGCGCGTCCTCGGCGCGCTGCAGCCCCGAGTCGATGCAGGTAAATCCTATTCGCGTGCCGATCTTGATGCGGTGCTGGCGCAGCGCGAACGGCTCCTGGCGCGCATTTTGAAGCTCGGTGGTGATGGCGTGTGCGGCCGCGATCGACTCCACGTCGTACACGAGCACTACCAGCTGCTCGCTCCCCCAACGGGCCAGCACGCATTCCAAGCCCTCGAGCGCCTTGGCGAAGCGCTGTGCCGCCTGCAGCATCAGTTCATCACCGGCGGTGTGACCGAGCGTGTCGTTGATGAGCGTGAAGCGGTCAATGTCGATCAGAACAATCGCGATGCGCTGCCGGCGTCGAGTGCGCAACTCGCGCAGGACTCGATCGAGTTGATCCATGAAGTAGCGGCGGTTCGGGAGGCCGGTGAAGGGGTCGTGGTAGCGGGCATGCTCGAGGCTCTGCTGCAGAGTCTGATGCTGCTCGATCTCGGTGACCAGGCGCTGATTGGCCGCGCGTAGGCGTCTGCGTGCGGTCGCAAGCGCGGCTTGCGTGCGGCTCAACGTGTGTGTCAGGTCGTGCGTGCCGAAGGCGAGTCCCCATGCCAGCACCGCGAGCAGACCGATTTCCGCGGCCAGATCCCGTGCCGGGTACCAGCCCGACCGCGGACGGACGGCCAGCTCGAGATAGGCGGAAGGAGAAGCCGACAACAACGCGCCAGGGGGGTGGATACCGCTCGTCACCGCTTCAGCCAGGGTGCCTGGATGAGAGCTCAGGAACACGCGTGGCTCGTGGCTGACCGGTTCACGCTGAACCAACTCGAAGTCATATCCCTCTTTTACGAGTCCTCCGAAACGCGCCCGCACCAGCAGCGCGTCCAGATTCTCGTAAGCCACAGAGCGCGCGCCAGCGGCCGCGCTGCCGTTCCCAGAGCCCAACGTGATGGGCGCCTGCGCCGCGACGAACCACTGACTGCCGTAGCGGACCGGGCCGAAGAAGCCTGCTGCCGCAGGCGCGCCCGCGCCGCTCGACGCCCATTCGCTCGCCAGGGCACGCGCAACGGCAACCTCGGCATCGGCATCGGGTGCGCGCAGCAGCGTGCCGGTGGCTGTCATCCAGAACGCACCGCGACCCGGGATTGCGGAGCCAGGCGGCACGGGGTGCGTGCCCCGCGCCTTGGCGCGCGCGCGATCAGTGAGTGCTTGCAGCTGCGCTTCGATCAGGCGCGTATGACGCACTACGGCACTCTGGGCCGCGCTGCGCATCTGTGCAGCGCGCTCGTGCACGCTGAGGGTGATCAGGCGCGCACCCGCAACAACCACCACCACCGCGACCATCGTGGCCAGCAGCCAGTGTGAATGGCGTTTGAGTTCGCTCGCCCTCATTGGGGTTGACCGTGTGCCCGGAGGTGAACGGTGCACGCCAGCGTGACGCTGGTGCGTCTGATCCCGCCCACGTCCTGGTAGTCGCCGAGCAGGAGCCAGTCGGTGCGCTGCAGGGGCTTGCCAATGCCGACGAAAGCCTCCCGGAGCTGCGGGGCGGGTTTCACGAAGTTCACGCCGGGCCCCGAGAAGATAACGGCGGGCGCAGCCGGCCCGCCCGCGAGCCCGGCAATGGCGTTGAAGCGGATCCCGGCGTAGTCGATGCGCCCCGTCACGAGCCGCGTGCCGAGATTCCCTGCGAATGACTTGGCATACGACACCGAAGCCGAGAGCTGCAGGGTAGCCCGGTAGGTCAGACCGAGCTTGGGCAGGCTGCCATGGCTCGTGTCGACATCGATGTAGCGCTCCTCGAGCTGCAGAGTGAGTTCGGGCGTGAGCTGACCGAGGAGCCCGAGGGAGGCGAGGGAGTAGTGGAAGGCATGGTCCCCGACGTCCCCGGCGCCTTCGTGAGCCTCGATGTACAGGTGTGTCTTCCGCTGCTCGCCACCGAGCGCCAGCGCGCCGCTGAAGTTTCCCGTGGTCCAATGGGCATTCGCGATCTGCTGGTACTCCGCCCCGGCACCGATCACGACCTGCGGGGTGATGTCACCCACCCAGGTCGCAGAGCCGCCTCCGCCGCCACTCCCGCCCGTCAGCCTCGCTCCGTTGGTGCTGAACACCAGACGCGGATCGGCCACCGCCGGCGGGGTGGGTGATGGCGAGGGCGGCTCGACCGCAGCGGCCTGGGCGCCGGGTAGCGCCACAGCCAGGCACACCGTGATTGCACGGGCGCTCAAGGCCGCTCCACCACAGTAGTAGAGCCGACGGGACTTTGATCCGCCGCCGCGACCCGCGCCACCGGGAGGAATGCGACAACGTACAGCCGCGCGTCCTCGCCGGGCAGCGGCACCGAAGAAGTGGTGAGCTGGTACACGCGCCGCATGACCGTCACATGCATCTTGCGACGGCCGCTCAGCCCTGGATCCCACCAGCGCGTCCCCGGCTGGAATTGCGGCAGCAAGCCCGACACCTCGGCGCCGACTGCCGTCCCGGAGAAGAGCGCGCGAGCGGGCCTGTTGAACGCCAGGATGCGCCCCTGAGGGTCCGCGACCAGGGCGGCGTGCTCGGCTACGTCGAGCGCCGCCCTCACGCACAGGGCCTCCGTCGTATCACTGACCATGACCAGGGCCAAGCGGCGCCCATTCTGCGCGAGGTGCTGCACGCGCACCTCGGTTGCGAGCAGTTGTTCGCCCAAACGAACCATGCTCTGCGCTTCCACACCGCCCGCGCCGTCGATCAACTGCTGCACGGCCTCCGGGTAGGAGAAGTGGATCGCCTGGAAGAAGTCGCGACCAACCACCGCCTCATTACCCCCGAAAAACTTCGCCATCGCGGGCGCGCTTGCACAAATGACCTCATGCGTATTGGCATCCAGCAGAACCGCCGGCAGCGGCAGCTGTTCCAGCAGCGCGGACCACAGCGCGTGACTACGCACTGTTTCAGCGCGCGCAGCCGCAACCTGCCCACGCAGTCGCTCGAAGATGCTGGCGAGATATTCCGCCGCGACCGCGCAACCGAACAACATGATCACGAACGCTTCGAGCAGTACGACAAAGTATGCCGAGGGCGCGTAGAAGCCCGCGAACGGCAGACTCCCGGCACCCGTTGCCTTGACGAGGACGCCGCCCAGCCAGTCTGCTGCCGCGCTCAGCCCCGCGGGTACATACCAGCGCAACTCGGGTGCCTGGCTCGAAGCCATGAGCGCAACCATCACTGCAGCCAGCGTGGCCACGAAATACGGTTGCCAGCGCGAAAGAAAGATGGCGCCGATGACTGGCAGCGCGAACACCAGCAGAAAGAGCGGGTTCTGCACACCGCCGGCGTGTTGCCAGATGAACGCCACCGTGATGACACCGAGCGCGTGCAGGGCCGTGAGCGTGCGCGTGAGCCGAATCGGGTTGCGGGTCTCCCGAGTAGACAAGGCCGTGAAGCCGAGGTGGATTGCCCCAAGAGTCAGCAGCCCCATGGTCGTGGCGGCAACGTCGACCTCCAGCCCGCTGATGAACCAGGGCAGCGCGATCGCCGGCACAATGGTGAATATCGTCAATAACCACGTGTCGTCGAGCGGATGAATGCGCGGGTCGTGCCATCGGAACCCCGGCAGCAGCTGTGTCCCGTAGCCGCCATTCATTGCGGTCGCGCCGTTGCCGGCACCGGGGCGTTTTCGACTTGCAGCGCATCGGCGCGGAAATTGTTGCCTTCCAGAAATGGCTGCGACCGCACGCTCTGAGCACCGGGCTGCTGGAAATCGACCACGTGCAGAGCGAACAGGTGCGGTTGCTGCACCTGGTTGCGCCGCAGGATCGGTGAATCTCCGATTATGTCGATGCCGTTGAACTTCGGCTCGATGATGGTGTTTTCAACGGCAGTGCTGGGATGAGCACGATCGCCGAGCACGAAGGCGATGCCGTAGCCGCAGTTGTGCACACGGTTGGCGCGCAGCAGCGCGTTGGCCGAGCCACGCACCATGATGGCGTAGGCCGTAAGATGCTCGAGCTCATTGCCGTCGATGATCGCATCGCGGGCATTTTCCGCGATTATCCCCATCGGCGCCTCCCCACCGATGTGGTTGCCGCGAATCACCGCGCTGGCACCGACCAGGTGGACCGCGCCATCGGGTGCATTGGCGAAGTCGTTGCGCTCGACGAGTATGGCAACGTTGCCGGCCACGACGCCGCTACCATTGCCGTTGAAGTGGTTTTCGCGAACGGTGATGGTGCCGCCGCCCCGGGCGCCCGCGTCGCCGCGCACTGCCCACAGACCCGCCACCTTGTCGTGCAGGAAAGTGTTGCCGGCCACTACCGTGTCGCGGTTCGGCGCAGTGAAGCGCACTCCGACCCGGTCGTTCGCGAAGCGATTGTTCTCGATGAGGACGTTGCTGGCGTTTTCTGCGACATCCACGCCGACGTCACAGGATTCAATGGTGCTCGACTGCAGATGGAAATGCGCGGCGCGCAGCAGGATGGCCGCCGCCGGGCAATTGCGCAGCAGCAGGCCTTCGAGTGAGGTGTTAGCGCCCGTAACGTCGAACACGGGTTCACCGGCAAGTGCCTGTGCGTCGATCTCGGCGCCGGGCGGCTCGCCGATGATCCGCACGCCGTGCAGATTCATGAGCGGCGGCAGCGCCGTCTTAAGCGCAATGCTCTTGGTCTTGATCAAGACGTTCGCCTTGCCGGTGGCTGCGGCGACGATGAACAGCGCTTCCCGCAATGTGCCCGGACCCAGGTCATTCGGGCTGGTGACATTCACGGTCAGCGTGCCGACGGCCGCGCCGGGCGCCGCCTGTCCGGAGTGGTACCACCAGCCCAGCCCGGCCAGAACCCCCAGCAGGAGGAACATGCCTGTGGCAAGCGCAATTCGTTGTTTGGGGTTCATATGCGCTCCAGAATGAAGACCGCGTGCCACGAACGCTCGACCGCCCTGCGGCCGAACAGCACGTCGATCGGGATCGACAACGCAGTGACGACTGCGAGGGCTGCCGTGCGCAGCCGCTGCGGTAGCCGCGGCAGGTAGGGCCACAGCCAGATCTTGAAGGGAGCGGGGTCGACCCCGGTAATCGCCCGCACGCGCAGGCCGCAGTCGGCGAAGAGTCGCAGGTAGGCGCTGCGCTGGCGCGCTCGGAAGATCGAGGTGTCGCAGTTCTCGGCTGCGCGATTCGGTGCAGCTTCGAGCAGAATTACCGTACCGCCCTCGGCCAAGTGAGCAACCATGCGCTGCATCGCATCGCGCAAGGCCTGCGGGTCGAGAATGTGCTGCAGAACCGTGACCCCCAAGACAAGATCGAATTTCTCGCCGGCATCAAGCAGCGCCAGATCCTGCACGAGGAATCGACAGCTCTCTGCAACACCCTGCGCCACAGCGCGCTGCGTGGCCTGAGCGATCATGGTGGGACTGAGATCGATACCCGTCACGCGGGCGCCCCGGGAAGCGAGCTCGCGACTCCAGCGTCCGACTCCGCAGCCGACGTCCAGCACACTCGTGCCCGGGCGCACCCGTAGCCACGGTTCCAAGGCCAAACGCTGACAGGAATGAATCACCCGGTTATAGAACGCGGGCATTCCGTACGAGCACACGGCCGCGAGCCCGTCACCCTCGGTTGCAAAGCGGCGTGCGCGCTCTTCCCAGTAGACTGCGGGCTGGCAGGAGGAGCTCATGCGGTTGCGACTCTGGGCGCGGCGACCGTCCGGTGTGGTTGCGGCAGCCTCGCGGTGAACTCGCCGCGCACTTCCTCCTCGTCCGCAATCGGCAGTCCCTGCTCGGCCATGGCCTGCAAGGAGGACTGAATCCACAGCAGCGAGCGCAGCCGGGACGGCAAATGCGCGCGCCGCGCGCGGCTGAAGCTGCAGCAACGACTCCTCGAAGTCGCGCTCGATGCGCAGGATGGTTTCACGTACCGACGGGTCCATCGGCAAGATCTTGCTGGGTTGATCCCAGCTAATGTCCGTGCCGGCGACCTGCCGGCGCTCGTAGACTGTAAAGGCTCGCAGCTCAGGATCTGCCGACATCGCGGCTCCCGAGAACGGAATCACATAGGGATACATTCCGACTTCGCACCCCTGCCGCAACCAGTGGTAGGCTTCGCGCAAGGTCGCGGCAATGTCTGCGAGCGTCGCGCGCGGTGAGCTCAGGATCAGATCCAGAAACGGCGTGATACCCAGCTCCAGGGCTGATGTCAGTGTCGGTCGGATATGGTTGTAGATCTGGGCTTTGTTGAATTCGCCGAGTACGTTGCGCGAAAAGTTCTCGATCCCGAAACCGAGCACCCGGAATCCGGCCTGCCGCATGGCTGCCAACCGCTCGGGCGACATGGCGTCAATCCGATTGGTGCTGATGAACTGCAGCTCGCGCGGCAGGGTGCCGCTGTGCTTGGCGGCAACGATCGCCTCGCACAGCGGTAGAATGCGTCGATCCTTTGTGAATACGAAGATATCATCCTGAAAGATGACCGTGCGCACTCGAGGGTGCGCACTGACGATGCGCTGAATCATCTGTACACACTCTTCTGCATCGAGCCGCGCAATGCTCGCGACACTTCCCTGGGCCTCGTGCAGGAAGTTCGTGGACGAGCAGAAGGTGCAACCCATGGGGCAGTAGTTGAGCGTGATCAGGCGCACCGAGCGGATCTCGGCCAGGCGCGCCTCGCGAGCCGCCTTCATCGGCAGGGCGCCGACGCGGTACGCCTCTTCGAGCCGCTCCCAGTAGAGGCCGTAAGGCATCTTTTCATAGGGCGTGCGGAAGATCGCGTCGCGCAGCTCCGTGCGCTCGAGCGCCCGCTGCGGCATTCTCAGGCACCCGCCGTCGGCGGCGCGCTCCGCCGTTCCGGTGACCCCACGCAAGGACGCTCCGGAGCGCAGTCGCGCGACCAATTCGAGCAACGGGCGCTCACCCTCCCCCAGCACGACGCAGTCGAAGGGCCCAACACTGAACATGAGCTCAGGTCTAAAGGTCGCCTCCATGCCACCTGCAACCAGCAGCGCCTGGGGCGCCAAACGCCGCGCGAGGTGCGCCAGCTCGAGATCGAATCGCAGCGTCATGCCGGTGGTCGAGACGCCGATGACGTCCCACGCGCATCCCAGCATCTCACGCTCGAGGGCGCGAGGGGCTGGCCCTGCACAACAGTTCGGATCGAAGACCTTCACTTCGACCCCGGCGGATTCGAGCACGCCCGCCAGGCGCCACACCCCCAGTGGAGGAGCGAGAAAGGTGTACTCCCCGCAAAGCGGATCGTAAGGCCCGATCAGCAGGATCCGCGGCGAGCGTGTCAAGTGAGTCGGCCTCCCTGTCTGGCCTGACGGCGCGCGCTCGAACCTTCGCGTAGGATCACGCGATCCTCGAGTGGCACAATGCCTGCGGACGTCCTTGTGAACACCACCGGCAAACGCCTGCAGCGTTTCCTCCCGCAATTGCTTGGAAATTCAAGTACCTAGAAACTCTCGGAGGAGCGTTTTCTCCAACCAGAGAAACACACCCAGCCTAGTGCCACGGCGCGGTGCATCAAACCGGGGGAAGCCGTAACAGCGGGTCGGCTAAAGGCGCAACACCCCATCAGGAATTTCCTACGCACTGCACCTACGGCGTCCTGGCGAGCACCTCACGAGCTCGCTCTTGACCGCATGCCGAAACTGCCGCCGGCGGCCGGCCATTCGCTCTCAATGGCCGTGGCGAACTTGAGGCCGACGGCACATTGATTGCGGTCCAGGCGCTGGCAGTAGATGACTTCGGCGTCGACGTGAAAACCGCCGACAAACTCCGTGAGCACCAGCTGCTCGTGTGGCTGCCAGTAACGGTGGGCCAGGACGCGGGCGCCATGACTGCTGATGTTCACAATCATGACTGTCTCGACAATTGCTGGTTCGCCACGACTCTGCAGACATGCGCTGAGATGCATGGCGGCCCGAGGTTCATTCCTTCCCGATAGCACGATCTCTTCCTTGCCTTAACTGGGCCCTCGATCCGGATGGCCAACCGTCAGTGGATGAGCCATCGCTCTAACCATGCAATGCAGCTCTCACCTGGTGCTCGGGTCGAGCCAGTTTTGCCAGCTTGTCCTCGTACATCGCCACATCTGCTTTGCGGAGCAGGTCAGCAATCGAGCTCGGCTTGCGCGGATTGAATTGCGCGAACCCGACGCTTAGAGACAGGGAGGCTTCCGCACGCGCGAGATTGTCGGCCGCTATCGCGCCTTGCAAACGATGCAGCATGAGATCGCAGGCATTCGGATCGCTGACCGTAACCAGCGCTGCAAATTCATCTCCACTCAGCCGCCCGATGACGTCAGTGTCGCGAAACACTGACCGCAGTGCCTGGGCGGTCCGCGTCAGCAGCGAATCACCCGCGGCATGACCGGCTGAGTCGTTAGTGGACTTGAGATCATCGACGTCAATATAGAACAACAGCGCCCAGCGCTCGTCTCGGTGCGCGGCGCTCAAGAGTCGGTTACCGGCTCGCAAGAACCCGCGCCGGTTGTAAAGGCTCGTCAGGTCATCGGTGAGTGCCATGGACCGCAGCGCCAGGAAGAGGTGCATCAGCACCCCCAGCTGCGCCGGGACCGGTTCGTCCGATCGTCGCAGCTGGCAGCGCAACAGGGTCGCCAGCATTTGCTTGACCATGCCCTCGTCGGCATCGATGGCGACCGCGCTGAGCTGGCTCGCAATCTCGCTGCTGCTGCTGCCGTTTTTTGCTGGTTGTGGTGGCGCAGAAGCGTCTGCGATTGCGTTCATGCACGGATTCTCCCGGGGCATTGCTACTGCCCGCCGACAGAATACCGGGGCTGAGACAAACACCCAGCCGGCAAAACCCGCATGGTCGTGTCGATGCAATGACCTGTTTGGCCATCGGGAAATTCCGGAGTCCCGGGAGCAACGCTACAGCTGTCGCCCCGGTACAACGTTTTGGTGCCGGGACGAGCCTGCCGGGCCCTGAATCGCCCCGGTCCCGTGGCCGGGACGCCCCGGTTCGGCACTCCAGCCGCGTCTTACTTTAAGAGTGGATGGTCCTGAGGCAGCTGCTTTGAGTACCAGATTGCGAGTTTGTGCCTCATCGTGACTTCGGAGACCTGGTCTTCAGGCAGGGGTTGAATGACTTTATCGTGAACCAGCAGTCTGTATATGTACCAGAGCTTCTGACTTGCGGAATCTGTGGGCTCGAACTCCACCGCGCCCCTGCCCTCCGCATACTTAACGCCCGCGAGCAACGCCGCCTTGAACAATTCCGCTTCGTGTTTCAGTTTTTTCATCGCTATCGCTGCCGCTGCCGCTCACACCGGGGCATGCAGTGAACACTTATCACAATAGCGCCTCTTTCGCGGTCGTGAAACCTGGCCTTTGAGGTGCGGGGAGCGCAAGCTTGTGAGCGAAGCGCGACCGCACGGGCACGCCCGGGTCAGCACCATGATGTTGTTCCTACGCGGATTGTTCGATCGATTGTTTCTGGTGATCGCGGCGGTGGCCGGCGGCCTGGTGCCGGGTTTCATCGCGCAGTATCGCCAGCGGTTGGGGGGGCGGCTCGATCAAGCCCGACTCGATCTGGAACCCTGGCAGAGAATCGCCGATCAGTTCTATCAGGGTGATATCGGAAAGTTGATTCAATATCACCTGGACAGCAAGGATGCGACCTTCCACCTGGAAGGCAGCGTCATCCAGTCTCTCATCGCCACCGTGCAACGACTGCAAAGCGCCGTCGACGCGTTGCACGGCAGTCTGTTTCATCAGCTCGGCTATCTGGCGCAGCATGCCGACGCCGGCCTCGTGCGCGCGACCTTCACGGACTGGGTACCCACCTTCGCGCTCTCCCTCGAAGGGGTGCTGTTCGCACTGCTGTTTGCGGTCGCGGTGTGGGCGCTGTTTCACGCTGCGTGGCGGCTGATCGGGCTGGGAGGTCGCGCCCTGCTTGGGACGAGCCACGCGCTGCGCTCTGGGCGGCAATCCGGCGCTCACTCCTAGCCTCACACCGTCGTGTGATGTCTGCGCATCATGGACCTGCGATCTTCGGGCATTGCCCGATATTGGAATCGGCGGCCGCGGCCGGATACAACCCCATCAGCTTGCGCATCACGCCGTTGGTCCAGCCAAAGCCATCCTGTAACGGGTATTCGCCACCGCCGCCGCTGCGGCCGGTGCTCATCACGTCATACTTTTCAACCAGCTTGCCGGTCTCGCCGTACACGCGGTTGACGCTGACCATCCAGCGGCAGGCAATGGCCTCGGCCAGGAGCGCCTGCGCATACTGACGCAGACCCGAGACAGCAATCCACTGCAGCGGCGCCCAGCCGTTGGGCGCATCCCATTGCTCGCCCGTCGCCTGCGTCGTCGTAACGATGCCACCCTCCTTGAGGAGCTCCTTGCGAATGGCCGCGGCGACCGCGTCTGCCTGCTCGCGGGATGCCGCCATCGCGAACAACGGATACAGCGTTGCCGCAGAAATTCGCGGCACCCGCGTACGCTCCGTCCAGTGATAGTCCAGATACGCTCCGGCGGCTGGATCCCACAAGTAACGGTCCATGGCCGCGCGCCGCTGCTGCGCGCGACGCTGGAACTCCCTCACGCAGGCCTCATCGGCCATGCGCCGGCAGGCGGCACGAATGGCCTCCTCGAGACCGAACAGCAGGCTGTTGAGGTCGACGGGAATGATCTCGGTGGTGATGATGGTGGCGCGCGTGTGTGCATCGGCGAACCAACGCGAGCCGAAATCCCAGCCGCTTTCCGCGGCTGCGCGGATGTCGCGGTAGACCTGCCGGGGGTTGCGCCCGCTGGCGCGCGCCAACTCGCTGTCATGCCGATACGCCTCATCCCGTGGGCTGTCGCGGTCATCCCAGTAGCGGTTGAGCATCGAGCCTTCGGCGAGGGCCACGACGCGACGCTGAGCCGTGCCGGCTCGCAAGCCCTGCGCGCCTTGCATCCAGAAGGCGTGCTCGCGCCTGAGCTGCGGGAGAAAGCGTGCGAAGGAGGCGGCTGGGTCGCCGCTCGAGAGCAGGCCCACCATTTCGAAGAAGAACGGCGGCTGAGAGCGGCTGAGATAATAGGTCCGCAGGCCGTTGGGAACGTGGCCGTAGGTGTCGATCAGATAGGCGAAGTCGCGAACCATGTCCTCCATCAGATCATGGCGCCCACTCTCCTGCAGACCCAGCATCGTGAAGTACGAATCCCAGTAGTACATCTCACGGAACCGTCCGCCCGGAACCACGTACGGCCGCGGCACGGGTAACAGCGAGGAATGGGCCGGGGCGGTCGGTGTGCGCCGCGTCAACGCATCCCACAGCTCATCGATGTGGGTGACGATTGAGACGTGCTCGGGTCGGGAGGCCACAGTGCTCGCTTCCGATGGCAGCGTAAAATGCGAAGCCACGAAGCGCCTCAGCGCCTCGGGCGACTCGGGTCGCTGCGCGTGATACTCCGCGAGGATTGCCGCCGGCGCGGCCTTGGCCACGGCATCGGGAAACGCCTTGTCATCGCCGTACAACTGCGCGCTCTGCACCGCCACGAACAGGTCCTTGAACAGCGCCTGCGGTGGCTCCGGATAGCTCGCGGGCGGGGCCGTCCGTGGTTGCGTCTGCGTAACCGGAAGCAGGACGGCCAGCGCCGCCAGCAGCCCTGCGGATCGACGCGCGCTCATGCGTTCTCTGCCTCAGCTGCCGAGATTGCTGGTACGGCGAATGAACGCGGCGACATTATCGTGCAACATCTTGAGCGATGAGTCCTTGGCATAGACCATGTGCCCCGAGTCGTAGAATTTGTACTCGATATTGGCCTGCAGGTTCGCGGGAATCGGCAGGTGGTGCATCTCATAAACGCCTTGATAGAAGGGTGTCGCGAGGTCGAAATACCCGGCGTTCAATTGCACCTTCAGGTTGGGGTTGATCTTCATCGCGTTCGCGAGGTCGGGCATGACGTTGGAGCCCTGGCGCGAGGACAGCGGCTGCTGAGTCTGTCCGGGCAGCCGATGCTGGAAGTTCCAGGTCGTGAAGATGCGGATGCTCGGCTTGAAGACTTTACCGTCGCCGTAGTGCAGGTCTCTGCGCACGTAATCGTTGAATGCAGACACATAAGCAGAGCTGAGTGCCGCGGCTTGCGGATCGTAATCGGCGCGCTGACTCAGGGGATCGATGTCGGGGCCGGAAAAGCGCGAATCGAGCCGGCCGGTCGTCATGCCACCGTCGCCCTGCAGGTTCTGGCGAAATTCCCCGCCGTCGATACGCAGGTCCGCTTTGAGTATGTAATCGACGGGAAGTCCAGTGTACTGGTGAAGCTTCTCGGCAATGACGGCGCGCTGCGCCGTGCTGAGCTCGGATCCCGCCGCCAGCGCATGGGCGTAGTCCCCCATGGCGAACTGTTCGACTTCGGCAAGCAGAGCTTCCAGACTCCCGTGCTCCCCCGTGAGCTTGTGGTGGTACCAGGCAGTTGCCGCATAGGTCGGCAGCGCGGTCTGGTAGGGCAGATCGATGCCGGGATTGCCCGTCGGACGATCCGGGCTCAGATCCCAATTGAGAATCTGAGAGAGCAGGATCACGCCGTTGAAATCGGTCGCACGGTCCGCTTGCAGCTGATTGACGAGCACCGCCGAGCGTGGCGTGCCGTAACTTTCGCCAAACAGATACTTGGGTGAATTCCAGCGGCCATATTTCGACAGGAACTGGGAGATGAACTCGGCGAAGGCATAGGCATCCTGATCGACGCCGAAGAACGCCTTCTCCTTGTCCTTGCCGGCGATGCGGCTGAAGCCGGTGCCCGGTGCGTCGATGAAGACGAGGTCGGTGGCATCGAGCAGGCTCGATCCGTTGTTGACCAGGGAGTACGGCGCGGCTGGCGTGTGTGCGTCGGTCGCCGTGACGATTCGGCGTGGGCCGAAGGCGCCCATGTGCAGCCAGAAGCTCGCCGAGCCGGGACCGCCATTGTAGAAAAACGTCACCGGTCGCGGGCCGCCGCCGCCTTTGAAATAAGCCACATAGAACATCGAAGCCTCGGCGGTCGGGTTCCTGGCTTCGGCGCCCTCCTCCGCAGGCGGCAGGCTTGCCTTGTCGGCCTTCGGGTCGCTGGGCACGTCGTCCCAGTCCTTCGGATGCACGATCAAGGTACCCGCGATCGCCTGGTAGGAGATCGCCTGACCTCCGACCGTGACAGTGCCGGTGCTGGTCACTGCCTCGGGCTTGAAGGGCTCGAACCTGCGCTCGTCCGGGTTCTCCCGCTCGCTATCGGGCTTCTCGGACTGCGGCTTGGTCGCGTTTGGGGCCGCGAACGAAGTCGCGGACCCGCTCAGCGCCAGCGCCGTTACCAGGCAGGCTCCAAACCCGAATCGACCCATGATCGTCCTCCCCAGAAACCCCTGGCGGCACTCACGGGCGGCGCTTGGGGTTTTGTCTACGGTCATTAAAACATCCCGACAGCTTGCACCGGTAGACCAATACCCGAACATTCCCGCACAATCCTCTCACCGGCGACTCGACCCTGTACTGTGCGGTTGTGACCCGACGGTGCGACTCGATCCAACCTGGCTCGAAAATGCAACGACACGCAGGCGGGCTCTCCTCAGGGGTCCTCGCCCCCCTGTTGGCATTCGCTGCCTTGTCGTGTGCGTGCTTCGCGCTGGCGGGGACCTTGAGTCATCCGGTGTTCACCGACTACTCTGCGCTGTCCACTAACCTCGAGCTCGCGCGCCGCTCGCTGACCCCGTTGACCGCGGCGCAACTGCCGCGAATATTGACTCAGTCCGGCACGCGGCTGAGTGAACAGCCCATCGATCTTTCGCAGGAGACCTTCGTTCTCTACGTTCCTTCACCGGCGCCGCCCCAGGGCTACGCGCTGCTGGTGTTCGTACCCCCGTGGCAGGATGCGAGACTGCCTGTTGGTTGGACTGCCGTTTTGGATCGATATCACGTCATCTTCGTCAGCGCGGCGCGCTCCGGTAATGAGGAGAGCGTTCTGGGTCGGCGCGAACCGCTGGCCCTGCTCGCCGAACACAACGTCCTCGCGCGTTATCCGGTGGATCCGCAACGCATCTATCTGGCAGGGTTCTCGGGCGGAGCGCGCGTGGCGCAGCGCCTGGCGCTCGCCTACCCTGAGGTGTTCCGCGGCGCGATCCTGAACGCGGGCAGCGATCCGATCGGTGATGCTGACATTGCGCTGCCTCCGAGGGATCTGTTCCTGCAGTTTCAGGGTTCCTCACGTCTCGTCTACCTCACCGGGGAAGCGGACCTGACTCATCTGGAAATGGCTGCGGTCAGTATGCGATCGATGCGCAAGTGGTGCGTGTTCGACACCGACGCTGAGGTTATCTCCCGGACGGGCCGCTCGCCGGCCGCTCATGAGGTGGCGGATTCTGCGGCACTGTCCCGAGCGCTGGAAGCAATGCTCAGGCCCGCAAGGGCTGACCCAGACAAGCTCGCCTCCTGCAGAGCAGCTCTCGAAAGCGAGCTG
>WNFQ01000366.1_pt1 | contig 38490 bp, 31 predicted proteins | sample 5400171 | NCBI WGS metagenome assembly WNFQ01 (sample SAMN13153356, study PRJNA577476) | soil metagenome | isolation source: 20 cm soil under Madrone tree | place: USA:California | collected 2016-06-14
ACGCCAATGCTAATCAACAGAAAAACGGCCCACACTCTCCATTGAGAACTGGGCAGACCAACCAAAACTTGTAACCTCAAACAACAAAAGTGTTACCGATGTCCTGAACCTGAAGTGTTACCGATGTCCTGACCCAACCTCGCTAATCACCTCTCACCTCTCACCTCTCACCGTTCCCGGCGCTACCGGCGTTCCGACGCTTACTCCGACCGCGCTGCCGGTTCGGGACAGTTGCGCTTCACCAGTTCTGCCGCCGTGGGTTCGTCCACGATCAACTCGGTCATCAGTCGGCCATGCAAGGCTGCGCACAATCCATCGACCTTGCCAAGGCCCGAGACTACGCAAAGTGCATGCTTGGCCTTTTGGGTAATTGTCAAATCCGGTCCGCTGGCCCGACTATTGATCGGAATATCGTGGAAGCTACCATCGGCGCGGAAGAAAACCGTGGCGATATCGCCAACCGCACCCGCCTTCTTCAATTCGCGAAAATCGCGCTTTTCCAAATAGCCGCCGACATAAACATGACTGGGAACCCGCGCGCCAAATGCGCCTATGCTGTACACGAGCAGATCGGCGCGTGCGATCATTTTCAGGATCCGCTGCACGGAGCGTTCCCGCAGCATTGCCACCTTGGTCTCCAGATGATCAAAAAAAGTTGGGACGGGAAAAAGATGAGCTCGAGCTCCATAATTCAACGCGAAGCGGCTATAGATTTCGCCGATGTAAAAATTATTGAATGCCAGAATATTGGCCGAACCATTGAGCTGGACCAGGTCAACGTTCTTGCACGGCTTTGGCAACAGGTGACGCGATATTGCATCTAAGGTAGTTCCCCAGGCTATTCCGACGGTCATCTCCGAATGAATGAGTCCATTGAGATGGTTAGCGGCAAAATTGGCGACCCGTTCCAGCCATTCATCCTCGCGCGAATTAACTGGAACGGGAATTACCCTCACCTGAGCGACCCCGAATTGCTTCTGGATCACGTGTTCGAGCTTTTGCGGATGAGCCAGCGAATCGTGAATGCGGATTTCAACCAAGCCACTCGAACGCGCAAAGCTGAGCAGGCGCGAGACTTTGGGACGCGAAAGCTTTAATTCGGTAGCAATCGCTTCGGTGGTTAAACCCTGATAGTAATAGAGGCGGGCGACCTGAACCGCCGAAGCCCGCTGTTGCTCTGAGGGAGACATCTTGGTTTCGGACCTTATACCATGGTAAGGCCGTCCGTCGAGAGAAGTGAACAAAAGTTCAAAGTCATTGACAAACTGTTCACTGTACGATAAACCCACGCAATCGGAGCCACCCTCCCCCAGTCTGGTGTGGTCTAACCGCCCGTTTGCGGCTCGACCAAAACCTTCGGTTCACAGCTGGGTCGGCCTAGCTCCCTAACCCACCCAAAAAAGTAACCTGAAGCTGGACGGCACCCGCAACGGTGCCACTCGGCGATTCGGATTTTTCGAGATTATTGGCTCAGCTGACCGTAACCTGAAAGGTCCAATTAAACACCCCCCAGGCATCTATATATGGACATCTTCCTTCCAGAACTGATCGGCACCATGCTGCTGATTATCTTCGGCGACGGAGTCGTTGCAAACGTCGTATTAAGTAAGACGAAAGGACAAAACTCCGGTTGGATCGTCATCGCGACCGGTTGGGCCATGGCCGTCGTCGTCGGCGTCTATGCCGTTGCCGGATACACCGGTGCACACATTAACCCGGCTGTAACCATCGGTCTCCTTGCCATCGGCAAAGTAACTTTCGGCAAGGCCGTCCTCTACATCCTTGGTCAGTTTGCCGGTGCCTTCATCGGCGGCGTTATCGTCTGGCTTGCCTATCATGAGCATTTTGCTGCTACCGAAGACAAAGGCCTAAAATTGGCCGTCTTCTGCACCGGCCCAGCGCTTCGTACGCCCGGTTGGAACCTTCTCACCGAAATTATCGGTACGTTCACCTTAGTGTTTGGCGTGCTCTCCATGCTCTCGACTCGCAACCTCGTGGAACACACCGGTCTAGCTCCGGCTTTAGCTCCTTTTATTGTCGGACTGTTGGTCTGGGCGATCGGTTTATCGCTCGGTGGTCCGACTGGATATGCCATTAACCCGGCGCGCGATCTTGGTCCGCGCATCGCTCATGCTGTACTGCCGATACCGGGGAAAGGTGACTCCGATTGGGGCTATTCGTGGATCCCCGTCGTCGGTCCCGTCATCGGTGGCATCTTGGGAGCTTTGATCTATACTTGGACTTTAGGATCATTTCCCACTCCTACTACGTAAACTCCCCAATTAGAACAGTCACTATATGAAGTATCTACTTGCTCTTGATCAGGGCACCACCAGTTCACGCGCGCTCGTCGTCGATCATGACGGGAAAGTCGTGGCGGTCGCACAAAAAGAATTCACTCAGATCTTTCCCCAGCCCGGGTGGGTCGAGCATGACCCAAAAGAGATTTGGGCCAGCCAGATTGGAGTGGCTGCCGACGCTTTAAGTCGTGCGGGCGCCTCCGCCAAAGATGTCGCCGCGATTGGCATCACCAATCAACGCGAAACCGCCGTGGTGTGGGATCGCAAGACCGGCGAACCAATTCATAACGCGATCGTTTGGCAAGATCGTCGCACCGCGCCTTTCTGCGACAAGCTGCGCGCGGCCGGACATGCAAAAGTGATCCAAGAGAAATCTGGGCTCGTGATCGACGCCTACTTCTCCGGCACCAAAGTGAACTGGCTGCTCGACAATGTTCCCGGCGCTCGCGAAAAAGCAAATCGCGGCGAACTGGCATTCGGCACCATCGACTCCTGGCTGATTTGGAAACTCACGGATGGAGCGGTTCATGTCACGGACGAAAGCAACGCTTCCCGTACTCTTTTCCTCAACCTGCACACCAAGCAGTGGGACGATGAGTTGTTAGGCATTCTGAACGTTCCACGATCCGTTTTACCGGAAGTGCGTAGTTCCAGTGAGGTCTACGGAAAAGCCAAAGGTACACTGGAGGGAATCCCGATTGCGGGTATCGCGGGTGATCAGCAGTCGGCTCTGTTCGGGCAGGCCTGCATGAAACCGGGTATGGCCAAGAACACCTATGGAACCGGCAGCTTCATGCTGATTAATACCGGCAATGAAGCCGTACCGTCGAAAAACAATATGTTAACCACCATTGCGTGGCGATTCGGTAACGAGAAAACCGTATACGCACTGGAAGGCAGCGTCTTCATCACTGGTGCGGTCGTGCAGTGGTTACGTGATGGGCTCAAGATCATCCGTACGTCAGCGGAAGTGGAAGAGTTGGCCTTATCGGTTCCCGATAACGGCGGCGTCTACCTGGTTCCGGCGTTTGTCGGATTGGGAGCTCCGCACTGGGATGCGTATGCACGGGGCACAATCGTTGGTCTGACCCGCGGTTCAACCTCGGCTCATATCGCACGCGCGGCCTTAGAGGGGATAGCATACCAAGTGGCGGATGTTCTGCTTGCCATGGAGGCGGATTCTGGCGTTAAGCTGGCTGAGCTCCGCGTCGATGGTGGCGCTGCCGGCAACAATCACTTAATGCAATTCCAGGCAGACATTCTAGGAATTCCGGTTGTGCGCACTGCCAATCCCGAGGCAACCGCGTTCGGCTCTGTGTATCTCGCCGGGTTGGCCGTAGGCTTCTATAAATCGACCGACGAAATCGTTGCTCAATGGGCTTCGGATCGCACTTTCGAGCCCAAGATGTCAGCCGATCAACGACAAAAATTGCAAGCTGACTGGAACAAAGCTCTGGGCCGCGCCAAGGGCTGGCTCAGTTAGAGTTGTGACCAGGGAGGTTGCTATACAGGCAATCTCGGACCGCTCGCAGGTCTGGGATTGCCTCGTCATCGGGGGCGGTGCCACCGGGCTCGGCGCCGCTCTAGAGGCTGCGTCGCGCGGGTATCGGGTTCTACTGGTCGAGAGATATGATTTCGCCAAAGGCACATCCAGCCGATCGACCAAGCTCGTACACGGGGGCGTTCGTTACCTCGAGAAGGGAGACATTGCACTCGTTCGTGGAGCGTTACACGAACGCGGTCTATTGTTGCGGAATGCGGCCCATCTGGCTCATCCGTTGGCGTTCATTATTCCTGCCTATCACTATTGGCAGCTGCCCTTTTATGGCACCGGCCTAAAAATTTATGACGCCCTGTCGGGCAAACTCTCCTTAGGAAAATCGCGCGTCCTCACCAGAAAAAAAGTGGTTTCTGAGCTGCCCAACGTTGAGACATCCGGACTCAAGGGCGGAATTGTTTATTTCGATGGCCAGTTCGATGATTCCCGGCTGGCGATTTCTCTTCTCCGCACCATCCAGGACCAGGGCGGGTATGCCGCCAACTATGCCGAAGTGGTATCTCTCATTAAGTCCAATAACAAACTTAGCGGGGCGGTGATTCGGGACACGGAGACCGGACAAGAGTACTCCGTTCGTGCGAAAATGATCATCAACGCTACCGGGATTTTCACCGATGCCGTTCGGGACTTGGATGACCCGCAAGCGATCGACATCATTGCGGTGGCTCAGGGCTCTCATCTAGTCCTGCCGGAAAAATTTCTCAAAAGTAAATCGGCTTTAATGGTACCAAAGACTTCGGATGGTCGAGTTCTCTTCGCCATTCCCTGGCACGACCGTCTGGTGGTTGGAACAACCGATTTCAGTGTCCCCAAGCCGCTGGAAGAACCCCAAATCCAACGCCATGAGGTCGATTTTATTCTTTCCGAAGCCGCTAAGTATCTGGCCGAAGATCCGACCGAAAGCGACGTGTTAGCCTGTTACAGCGGGCTTCGTCCCCTGGTGAAGCACGCTGGCGCTAAGAGCACGGCTGCGCTATCTCGCGATCACACCGTGCTCATCTCTGAGTCCGGTTTGGTAACAATTACCGGTGGAAAATGGACGACCTATCGTCACATGGGAGACGATTGTTTGAACCACGCCGAAGAGGTGGCTGGTTTCGAGCGCAGATCATCGAAGACCGCGGATTTGAGTCTCCACGGTAACTCGGCCGCTCCAGAGATCTTTGCTTCACCGGAGCATCTCGCGGTGTACGGAACTGACCGAACAAGCATCGAGGAAATGGCCAAGACCGACGCGAAAGCGGGCGACCGGCTACACGCTCGTTTGCCTTATCTGACCGCCGAGGCAGAGTGGGCCATCGACCACGAAATGGCACGAACAATCGAAGACGTATTGTCGCGCCGGACTCGAGCGCTTCTCCTCGACTCTAAGGCGGCGGAGGAAGCAGCGCCTCGGGTAGCTCGACTCTTGGCCGAAAAATTGTCACGCGATGCCGCTTGGGAAGCCAAACAAGTCCAACAATTTTCCGAGCTGGCCAAGCACTATTCACTCAATTAAGGGTTAGAAGGTCGCGATTACCGACCGGTCCCCCCGCCGTTTCCATTTATCTTTTGGTTGAGATTGCTTTCTCCCGCGTTAAGGCTGCCTGATGCGGGCAGCAATGTTCTCACTCATTTGGTTGGCCTGCATTGCACTAGCAGAAGCCCAGACTGCGGCACCAACGCCGACCGCTAGCCTGTCGCCAAAAACCGTGGTCGAAGCCGTTGCCGATCCGAGCAAAGCCGAGAGTCAGAACCTCGATATTGAATACCTGAGTCGATCGTTTGCGTTCTCCATCGATCGTCTCAGCGTGCAGTTGAGCCAGACTCTGGGCCCCTGGAGCAAATACAATCTGTTTTTACAGATCACCCCGGCCAAGATCATTCTGGGAATACTTTCGGCACTGGTTGCTCTCGCGATTTTGCAGGTCGTCCGGCTTCTGTTGGCCGCAGTCCATCGGCGACGGCACAACGAACCGTCGGAACGATTTTGGGTTGGTGGAATCCTGCGCGCATTGCGCAAAGGCGTCGGAATTTTCTTCTGGGTAACAGCTATTTTCCTTTTCCTCTCGCCATTGCTTCCCCATATCGCAATCGGCCTGCAAAACGAGGGGGTCTTCCACATTGTCAGTAAACTGACCGAGCTAGGCTATTTTGCGGCCCTGATTGTTTTCTGTTATTACCTGGTTGTCCTCATCGATTCCTGGTTAACGCTTCACGCCCAGCGAGAGCCGCGCCAGTGGTACTATCCCGCTTTTCCGTTCCTGGGGAAATTACTCTTTTACAACTTCATCCTGATCTCGCTTCAGCTGTGCCTAAACTTGCTTCAGCTGCCTGGATCGGCTCAAGCTCTCGGCTCGAAGCTCGTGTCGATCACCAGTGCCATCGTCAACTGCGTCACCTTTATTCAGATGATCAGAGCGGTTGAAGACATGCTGGTTAGCCGGACCAGCATGCGCAACCACGATATTTACAAGTTCCGCGGTTTTCTGACCAGGTTGCAGGTACTCCGTCGGCTGCTCGTATTCCTGGTTATCATCATTAGCATCGGCGTGATTTTGATGAACATTGACGCCGTCCGACAAGTCGGGACTGGGCTACTTGCTTCCGCCGGCGTGGCCGGCGTCATTTTCGGATTCGCCGCGCAAAAGTCACTTTCCACGATTATTGCCGGTTTGCAGATCGCTTTGACTGGTCCCATGAAAATCGACGATGTCGTGATCGTGGAGGGAGAGTACGGGACAATCGAAGAAATCACGCTCACTTACGTAGTCGTAAAGCTGTGGGACCTGCGTCGAATGATTCTGCCGATCACCTATTTTCTGGACAAGCCGTTCCAGAATTGGACTCGCACCAGCTCTGAACTGATTGGAGCGGTGCTCCTCTATACCGATTTCATGATGCCGATCGAAGAGATCCGCCGCGCCGCCGAAAAGATTGTGGCAGCTTCTCCACTCTGGGATAAACGCGTGTACGGCGCTCAGGTCACCGATTGGAAAAACGAGACAATCGAGATTCGGATCTTAGTTAGCTCCGATACGGCCGGCCATCTCTTTGATCTTCGGTGTGAAGTTCGAGAAAAGATCTTGAACTACCTCCAACAAAGAAATCCTGAGGCGTTCCCGCATGTCCGAACTACGTTCTTTCCGGCCGACGGCTCGTCGTTCGGCGATCAAAAGCCTCAGCGCTCGTCAAACTAAGAGGAAATGCGGATTGCGGATCGCGGATTGCGGAACAGGAATGCGGCAGATTCCTACGAAACCGAGGAAGAGTCCTCAATCTCTTCCAAATGGGGCGGCGTTCAATTCCGCATTCCGCATTTCTCATTTCCTCGGATGCACTTTCGCTGCGACCTTGAGTCGCAGCCCATTCAAGGAAATGAATCCGGTCGCATCAGATTGGTTATAAGCCTGCGTCGGGTCAGCCTCCATGGTGGCGATCTCTGGATTGTACAGGCTCACCGGACTCATCCGCCCGGCAGCAATCACGTTGCCTTTATATAATTTCACGCGGACCACGCCGGTGACATGCTTTTGCGACTCCGAGACTAGCGCCTGGATCGCTTCTCGCTCCGGCGCAAACCAGAAACCGTTATAGACCAGCTCCGCGTACTTAGGTCCGAGCGTGTCGCGCAGATGCATTACTTCCCTGTCCATCGTCAACGACTCGATCTGTCGATGCGCAAAAAACAGAATTGCTCCTCCTGGGGTCTCGTACACTCCTCGACTCTTCATTCCGACAAAACGATTCTCCACCATATCAACTCGACCGATGCCATTTCTGCCTCCGAAGAAGTTGAGTAGCTTCATTACCCAAAATGGCGAGAGCCGGATTCTTCCTTCGGCGGTCTTAACCAGATCGCCCGCGAATCCGAGCTGATCCAGTCGGGCTTGTAGTTCCGGATGGCCAAGAGCCCGACAGACTCCGCTTTCAAATTCCAATTCCAAATATTCCGGCTCGTCGGGCGCATCTTCCGGCGCGACACTCAGCTTATACATGTCTCGCATCTCGACGGTACTCGCATCGATCCAGGGGTCCTCGAGAATGCCGCTTTCATAACTGATGTGGAGAAGATTACGATCCATGGAATAGGGCTTCTTCGCCGTGGCCGCGACCGGGATGCCATGTTTCTCTGCATACTGGATCATTTCTGTACGGCCGGAAAATTGCCGCCGGAAAGCTTCGTCCCGCCAGGGCGCAATGACGCGAATGTCTGGGGCAAGCGCTGCTACGGCCAGTTCAAAGCGCACTTGATCGTTACCCTTGCCCGTCGCGCCATGAGCGACTGCTTCCGCTTTCTCCGCCCGCGCTATCTCAACCATTCGTTTTCCAATGAGCGGCCGAGCGATGCTGGTGCCAAGATAATATTGGTTTTCATATAGCGCCGAAGCCTGGAACATCGGAAAGATGAAATCTCGAGCGAACTCGTCACGCAGATCGTCGACATAACATTTCGACGCACCAGTCCGCAGCGCCTTGTCTTCCAACCCCTCCAGCTCTTCTTCCTGGCCGATGTCGGCACAAAATGCGATGACCTCGGCCGAATAGGACTCTTTAATCCATTTCAAAATGACCGACGTGTCGAGCCCTCCCGAGTATGCGACAACGATTTTCATGGCGGCTGCACCAATACAATAGCCGATAGCCAATAGCCAATAGCCAAAATTGTCGAATGAGAAATAACCGCCAGCAATGAATTCAGTAATCAGTAATCAGTAATCAGTAATCAGTGATCAGTGATCAGTAATCGGTTAATCCGTGATAGGTCATCGGTAATCAGCAGGAAGGACTAGCGAGTATCCTTTGGTAGAGGCTAGAGTCCGCACGTTTGGCGCTCGGTGTTTGCCCTTTTGCCGGTAGCGGCGACTGTCCAACCGACGACTTTGTCTCCCCCAACCTAAAAATCCGAGCGAAGCAACTGGTTTACCGGGGCCGTAAACCGCAGTCGCCGTCGCTCGCCATAACGCTGTGGCGCACTATCCGGACCAACAACATCTACCGCCAAACGCTAAACGTTTCCTGCCACCGCCAACTAACCCATGTTTGTGGTTTTACAGTTACCGATCACGGATTAACTGATTACTGACTACCGACACTGACTACCAGGCTGCGTTATATGCGGCTCCTTCAGGTAAATCGGCTCGCTTAATGGCGTGTAGCCGCCTGCTCTATTCAGGAGAAATCGCGCGGAAGGAAGTTTTACCTCGACTTGTGGTAATTCCGGAATCGTTCCGACGGCAAAAAGCGGAATGCCTAGTTTACCTCCCGCCAGATCAGATAGATCGCTTTTAGGCATTAGCTGGGGTCCTTCCGCAATTACTCCCCCAGCGATGCGAGCGAAAAAAATTGATCCACGACGCGCATCACCAACGACTGCGTAGTCGTTTTCGGCAAACCCAAGAATCGAGGGGCACCCCCATCTCCGGCAGCCGGTGGCTAGACTCAACCCAAAAGCGGTGGCTATCGCAACCCGCAAACCGGTGTAGGAGCCTGGACCAATTCCAACGATGACTTCATCCAGCTGATCGACTAGTCCGATCGCACTAGCGACCTCGGTCGCCAACTCTCCGGCGCCACGAAACGTACGTTCAAGCAACATGGTGCCGTTCCTGGTCAGCGCCAGACTTCCAGAAACCGTGGAATTTTCAATGACAAGACTCGCGCCGTCGTTCATAGAAATCTGCCATCCGGTCCATTCACCAGACAATCAACCTTTCGGTCCCCGAGCTAATCTGGATTTCGACTCGGATTGCGTCTCGTGGTATCCGATCCGGAAATCGGTCGGCCCACTCGATGGCGCAGATTCCATATTGGCGGAGATAATCGTCAAAACCTATCTCATCCAGCTCTTTTTCAGTCTCCAAACGATAGAAATCCATGTGAAACAACGGCAACCGGCCGCTCCGGTATTCATGAACCAGGGCAAACGTTGGACTGGTAACCGGATCAATACTGCCCAGACCCTCTGCGATGCCTTTTACAAACTCAGTCTTGCCGGCACCGAGATCTCCGTATAAGCCGATCACCGAATTCTCTGGTAGAGCCAAGCTGAGTTCTCTGCCCAGCGCTCGAGTCGCTTCCGGGCCGTGCGCCAATCGTTTCATTTGTTCTTCGTGAGCGGGAAATGGTCATACCCGGAATCGGTGAGTTGATTAAATCCAGACGCACTGAGTTCTTGCCGATTTGGCTCGGTGAGTCGCCCAATTTGGGTCAACGCCAGTGTCGGGAATTTCTTGTCCCAGCGTTCTTCCAGGGTTGGAACCACTTCCGGCGGGACGGCAAACAGGAGTTCGTAATCTTCTCCGTCTGATATCGCCTGTTCAATTGAGCATCCTTTACTCAAGGGCAGGCGTTCACGATCGATTTCGAAGCCGGTGCTGCTCGCTTTCGCCAGTCTTGGCAAATCGCTGCCCAGCCCGTCGCTGAGATCGATCATCGCATTGATTGCAAAATGATCAGCTAACCAGAGGGCTTCGGCTAACCGTGGCTCGAAGCGAAGATGCTTTCCGCGAATCGATCCACCCAATTGTCCAGTCACATAGAGAAAATCGCCCGGCTTCCCTCCCGAGCGCAACAGGGCACGTCGCTTTTCAACAATCCCAGTCAGCGCTACCGAAATAAATGCCGGACCTGGCGAACGCGAAGTCTCACCGCCTACCAGGTTCACGTCATATCGTTGAGCCGCTTTCCGGAGCCCGGAGTAGACGCCGCGAAGCCAGCGTAATCGCACCTGCGGAGCCACCGCAATTGTTACCAACGCATCCATTGGTCTGCCGCCCATCGCGGCAACGTCGCTAATCGCTCGGCAGAGTGCTTTCCAGCCAACCCAGGTTGCCGGTGATTCTTTCGAGAAATGGATGCTTTCTACGATGCAGTCGGTTTTTAAGAGTTGCCAGCGTTTCCCGAATTTCACTACGGCGCAGTCATCTCCTGGACCGATCTTGACCCGCGAGTCGAGTCTTAAGCTTCTCGTCAGCTCAGCAATCAGATTATCCTCGCCAATATCAGTCAGCTCGACGTCCCGCACTCTGCCTCGTTTTCCGCTTGCCTCCTTCATTTCGTTTGGAAGGCGATTGCGATCAGATTGAGGGTATTGAAAAGCGCATGCATTGTCATCGGCACCAGCAGGCTACCGGTCGCCTCGTACGATACCGTGAACAAACAACTCAGAATGAAGAGGGGGAATAAGGTCGGCACATTCAAATGGATAATTGCGAAAAGGACCGCGGTAAACACCAGCGCCGGCAGCGCCCCGAAATAGCGGCGCATGACTCCATAAAGATAACCTCGAAATGCCAACTCTTCCGCGATCGGAGCAATCGCGACCGCCAGCAATATGATCGGCAAACGCTGCCCAATACTACTCGAACGCTCGAATACCTGAATGATTTCCTGTGAATCAGTCGTTGGATCCGTATGTAAAAAATATGATGCCAGATAACTCGCAGCAAGAATCAGTGGCAGTGCGCACACCAACAAAGAGATACCCCAAAGGATTGATTTTCGAAGGGACAGCTGATCCATGCCGAACACGGTAGATAGCCGAAATCCCCTGAGCCGGAGCGAAAGCAGGATTGTGCCAAGAATCAGACCCCAGAAGTAAAGTGCGCTCAGGAGCAGGCTCCGGGTGTCAATGTTGGCCGGCAGCGATACTCGAGTCGAGTCGACGTTCGCAAACAGTTGAGTCACCACTATGAGAATGAGTCCACCGGCCAACAACCCATCGAGTAACGAGTAAGCTCCGACAAAAACCTTGCCTGTGTGGTTTGCGTAAACGCGCCAGAACATTCGCCCATAAACCCCCAACGCAACCGGAATCAGTAAAAGTATGATTATAGATAAGACGAGATCCATTCCTAAAAATGAGAAGCTCACACTACACTGGATTGGCCCTCGGTCTATGACAACGAAGGTCAGCGAACGTCAATGAACATCAGCGAACGACAACGGTTGTCTGTTGTCGTTCGTTGACGTTCGCTGCCATTCGTTGACGTTCGCTGCAATGCGGGTGCTACTACAGCGGGTCACGAGCGCGTCGGTTGAAGTCGAAGGCCAATTGGTAGGCCGAATCGGTCATGGTCTGTTGCTGTTCGTCGGAATTGAAGCGAATGACACGACCGAGGATCTCAACTGGCTAGCCGGCAAAGTTCCCCGTCTGCGGATATTTGCCGACGAAAACGGCGCAATGAATCGCTCGATTCAAGATATCAGCGGAGGGTTGCTGGTGATTAGCCAATTCACCTTGTTCGCCAGCACCAAAAAGGGAAATCGCCCATCCTTCATCAAAGCCGCGCCACCGGCAGCTGCCGAACAGATGTTTAACGAATTCTGCGCGCAGCTCTCGATGCAAATGAATCAACCGGTCGAGCGCGGCGTCTTCGGAGCACACATGACGATCAATCTAGTGAACGATGGGCCTGTCACCATCTGGATCGACTCGAAACAACGAGACTGACTGCGGTCTGGACGCGTTCTGCGCATTGGTCCTCTCGGTCTAAAATCATCGATGATGCGGACAAACTCTCCGCATTGCCGCCACGCTCGATCAAATGATTGCACTCATCGAAATCGGTAAACGGTTGCTGGCTGAACGGTGCGCCGCCTCAGCCAAGCTGATTCGCAATAGTTCTTTTCCCCCCGGTCCAGCTACTGCGCCGTCCAGCCTCCGTCCACTTTCACGCTCGAACCGGTGATCAGAGTCGCCGCTTCAGAGCAAAGAAAGACAACTGCCGGTGCGATGTCTTCCGGCCGTCCTAAGCGGCCCGCCGGAATCTTCGAGAGGACCGATTCTCGAAAACTTTGGTCCGCGAACATCGGTCGGGTAAACTCGGTTTCCACGAAGGTGGGCGCAACCGAATTGACTCGAATGCCATGGGGAGCAACCTCAATGGCCAAAGCTTTGGTGAATCCTTCCACCGCGTGCTTCGCCGCACAATAAACTGTCCGGTTAGCTGCACCCACATGTCCCATTTGCGAGGTAATATTCACAATCGCGCCCTTCACCCGGCCCGCTATCATCGAGTTGACCACTGATTGGGTCAGAAAGAATAAGGCGCGCATGTTCAGCTCAAAGATCTGATCATAGTGGGACTCCGTCACCGTCACAAAGGGCTCAGGAATATTCATCCCGGAATTGTTGACCAGAATGTCTATCCGACCCAAACGGCCGATTAACTCGCTCCGATCAGGCGGATGCAACAAGTCACAAATGAGTACTTCCGCTTTCCGGCCAAATCCGCGGATCGTGATTGCTACGGCCGCGAGATCTGACTCCGATCGGCCCAGCAGCACGGTATCCGCTCCTTCCCGCGCTAAGGCGAGCGCGATAGCCTTGCCGATACCCCGACTAGCACCGGTGACCAGTGCGCGTCTACCCAACAAACCCAATCCGGAAGAACTTCCACCGTTCATCAGAATGCGCGCTCGGCCGTTGGGAATGAAACCATCTTCATTGCTGTGCGGACTGCAGTTGGGTCGTGGTCAGGAGCCAGTACACCAAGTAGTCCCAAGACCACCGATGAATAGTGCCGGGCCAATCGCTCAGCCGCCAGCGACGGATCCCGCTTGATACATGCATCCAGGATGTCGCGATGCTCCTTTATCCCCTTCGACCAGGCGCGCGGAGTTTCAGTGGTGTAGGCATGGCGATATCGTTCGGCATGTTCCGACAATTCTACGATTTCTCTCAATTGCCGCTCGCCGATATGCCAGACCAAGCCGAGGTGAAACTGACGATGCGGTCGCTCCCAGCCAAGGTAATCTTCCTCCGCCGCGTACCGTTCCATTTCTCCGAGGCACTTTTTGATTTCTTTGAGTTCGCTCTCCGAGAGGTGAGGAACACTGAGGCGAATAGCCAATCCTTCCAGCAAAATGCGCATTGCGTACAGATCTTCCAGTCCCCGTAACGACAATGAAGAAACGCGCAAACGCTTGTACGATTCTCCTTCGATTAGCCCCTCGCGCTGCAGCATGCGCATCGCCTCCCGCAGCGGCGTCCGGCTCACGCCCAGCCGCTTGGCTAGATGAACCTGATTCAAAATCATCCCGGCCGGCAGCTCGTTCTTTAGAATCGCTCTCCGCAATTCGACTTGGATCTCTTCCGCGTTCTCCCACTGGCTCTTGCGGGGGAGCGCGTTTAACTCAGGAGAAACAGCCTTGACCATGCCTACCCGCGCTTTCGCCAAATCGGATACAATTCGCATAGATTTTCAGAAAAAAACCAGAAGGCCGATCGCAAGTGTATACACCTGCCAGCAGCCGTCAATTGCCAATTCGTTTACGGATTGATCCCCAGGCTGATCAAGTATCCCAAACCCTCCTGCATCGCAGCTGTCGCTAATTCGCAGCTACCCGGCTTACGGTCCTGCTCGATGACCGCCGGTCAAACCGTGGTGAAAACGCTCCCCCCACCAAAGAAGACCTGCATTCTTCTCTCTCACGAACGAAAGTCAAAGTAGCAATACCGATTTCATTATGATTACCACCCTTAAACCTGGCCGTAACCTCGATGAAAGGCAGCAGGCGGAACGCAATATCCGTGCTACCGTCGAAGAAATTATCGAAAAGGTCCGTACCCACGGCGACGCTGCCGTCCGGGAGCTGTCGGTGGGATTCGATAAGTGGGACCGCGAAAGTTATCGGCTGAGTACATCCGAAATCGAGCAGCTGCTCGATTCCGTTCCCAAAACTGTGATCCGAGATATCGAGTTTGCCCAAAAGCAGATTCGCACGTTCGCCCAAGCGCAAAGGAGAGCGCTTACCGACATCGAGATTGAAACCATTCCTGGAGTTCGGCTGGGGCACAAAAACATTCCGGTCAATAGCGTTGGAGCGTACGTTCCGGGCGGAAGATATCCGATGGTAGCGTCCGCCCATATGAGCGTGGCCACCGCTAAGGTAGCCGGCGTTAAACGGATGATCGCTGCTACCCCTCCGCTCAAAGGAGCACCACCAGCAGCCACTGTGGCGGCGATTGCTCTGGCCGGAGCAGATGAAATTTTTGTCCTGGGAGGAGTTCAAGCCATCGCAGCGTTCGCACTGGGAACAGCAACGATCGACCCCGTTGATATGCTGGTCGGCCCCGGCAACGCTTATGTTGCAGAGGCCAAACGCCAGCTTTTTGGGACGGTTGGTATCGATCTTCTGGCTGGTCCGACCGAGACCTTGATCATTGCGGATGACACCGCCGACGTTGAAATGGTCGCAACCGATCTCCTCGGTCAAGCCGAGCACGGTCCGACGTCGCCGGCAGTCCTGCTCACGACCTCCAGATCACTGGCCGAAGCGCTTCCGGCCGAGATCGAGCGACAACTGAAAACATTGCCGACTGCCGATGTTGCCGGTGTCGCTTGGAAGAATTGCGGGAGCATCATCCTGGCCGACTCCGAAGAGGAGATGATTGCCCAAGCCGACAAAATTGGCTCCGAGCATGTCCAAGTGCTTACTCGCGACCCGAAAATCTTCCTCGATAGAATGACCAACTATGGCGCCCTGTTTCTTGGTCCCGAAACCAATGTGGCGTTTGGCGATAAGGTGATTGGGACCAATCATACTCTCCCCACCAATCGGGCCAGTCGATACACCGGCGGACTCTGGGTTGGTAAATTCCTTAAGACGGTCACTTACCAGTCCTGTACTCCAGAAGCGAGTGCCCTGATCGGCGAATACTGTTCAAGGCTATGCGAGATCGAAAATTTTGCCGGCCACCAAGCCCAAGCCGATTTGCGGGTACGACGTTACGGCAAGCGTTCATAGAAGGAGCGACTCAATGTCAGCCGCAAATATTTATTACTATTTTCTCAGCGCTCATGTCTTGGAGTATCACCCGTTAATGCTCAGAAACCTGATAGTTCGATCAATCACGGATTGATCGCGCATAATCCTCCAATGCCCCGCTTTGCCAGTCGCGATTAATTCGGCTCCCGGCCACGCGGCCGCGATCGCCTCACTGTGTGAGAAGGGAAGATCACGATCTTCTGGATCATGAAAGATAAGTGCAGAAGCATCGAATTTCCTGGCCATGAGCGGAACTGAAACAATTACGGCCGAGTAACGCGCCGCGAACCTTTGCCTAAGCTCCGCAGCGACCGGTTCCGGGATTTGGCGCAAGCAGATGAATTCTTCCAGCAAAGAACCAATCAATGCCGCCGGCGCGAGAAAAACGACCCGATTGGCTCTGAGACCTTGCGCTAGAGCAATGGCGCTTCCCGCCGCGCCAAGCGAATGTGCGATGATTCCATGGACCGCATCGCCGGCAATATTTTGCGCGGCTCGCGCGAACGCCGGACCGCTGGCAAACGAGCCGGAAGAAGCACCGTGCGCCGGAGCATCAAAGGCGATCACTTCAAATCCGGCCTCGAGCAAGCGGGGAATCAGAGCGAAAAACTGAGCAGCTCTCCCACCCCAACCGTGAACCAGCAAGATCCGCCGGTCCGCTTTGCCCCAGCGATAAGCTGCCACTTCCTCTATGTCATTTTCTGTCCCGGGAACAATCTTGAGCCGGGTCACCTCCGCCCGCTCAAGGATCGCCTCCTCACGTTTCAGATTTCGCAGAGGAGGAGGCGGGCGCAGAAATTCCTGAAGAGCGAGGGTAGCATCCATCGTGTCGCGCGCTTTCAGCGCTAAACGCCATTTATTTCTGTTCCTAGGGCTTCGCCCAGGGCTCCGCCCTGGGCTTCGCCCACGGGCTTCGCCCTAGGCTATCCTGAGGCGCGCCTTCGGCGCTCTATACCAATCACCAATTACTGCTTACTGCTTACTGCTTACTGCTTACCGCTTACCGCTTACTGCTTACTGCTTACTGCTTACTGCTTACTGCTTACCGCTTACTGTCCTACCAGCTCCATCGTGCCCTTGAACTTCGGGGCCTCCTCTTCAATCCCGAAATTTGCCGCGTATAAGGATTCGATTCGATCCATCTCGTCTTGAGTCAGTGCTGGCGTGTCAGGTGCCGAGGCGAATTCTGTGAGCTGCTTTTCATCGTAGATGTTTGGCAAAGTCGATGCAACCCTCGGGTCCCGGAGCAGCCATTGCAGCGCCGCCTGGCCAAGAGTTCGCTCAGCACTCTCCAAAAACCGCAATTGCTCAACCTTCTTAACGCCATTGAGCAACCAGCTGCGCGGACGGTGATTGCGATGATCATTGGGCGGAAATTGTGTTTCTGCCGTGTAGTGCCCTTCCAACATCCCAGACGAATGGGTGACGCGGATCAGGAACATCGTATCGCGGCTGGCCTCGCTAGCGGCTTCCTGAATCGCTCTGCCCGGATATTGTTCCAAAATGTTGTAAATATGCTGGATACTGGTCGGATTCCTGCGCTGAACACAATATACACCCTCATACATCCAACCAATTGCAGGTCCGAGTGCCGCCCCGAAATAGCGTATCTTCCCTGACTGCTGAAGACCGATCAACGCTTCCCAAACCAAATCGTCGTCGACTTGCTCCATCCTGATGTTGTGCAGCTGCAGGAGATCGATCCGATCAGTCCGTAGTCTGGTCAAAGCCGCGTCCGTTGCTCTGCGGATCGCCTCCGGAGAAAAGTCCTGGGGTATTTCTCGCTGTCCTCTTCTTTCGTTCCCGTGATGCACAAAATCGTAGCCAACCTTGGTGGCGATCACAATTTGATCGCGTTGCGTCGGGAACGCCTCAGCAATCAACTCCTCGCTCAACCCATTTCCGTAGGTATCGGCTGCATCAAACAGCGTTACTCCAAGATCAAACCCGCGGTGCATGAGCGCTGTCGCCTCAGACCTGGTGAAGTTGCCCCACCATCCGGTAGACAGCGTCCAGAGACCAAAACCAATTTCGCTTACTGCCAGGTTGGTGTTGCCGTAAGTACGATATTTCATGGCGCAACTGACATTATTGTGTGGCGCTTCGCGAATAGCAAATGGCCGATAGCGACGGCGCGCCTTTAGCGGTGAGCGGCTTGTTTCTTGCTGCTATTCGAGGTCATCGCGAAGCGTTTGGCTGTTCGCGAAGCGCTTTTCGAGCTTGCTTGTTTCTGAATCAGTGAGTGATGTACCGATTTCGAACCCGACAATAGGGGGAACTGGACAAAAAGAGTAGGAGAACCTATCCATGCAATCTGTTCGGACTTTTAATGTGTCGCCTCGGCTTCCCGCGGTGCTGGAACCGCTTAATGATCTGGCTCGGAACCTCTGGTGGACCTGGGAGCCCGAGGCCCGCAAGCTTTTCCGGGATCTGAACCCCACGCTTTGGGAGCAAACCAATCACAATCCCATCCGCATGCTGCAACTTTCCAAGCAGGGCCGGCTCGAGGAAATTGCGTCGGACGAAGATTACCTGCGCAGAATGCGTCACGTCCACGATCGGTTCCAAGGGTACATGAATCGGACCGATACCTATGGGAAGCAGCGTGCCGGTGCGCCATGTATCGCTTACTTTTCTGCGGAATTCGGTTTTCACGAGTCGGTACCGAATTACTCGGGCGGTCTAGGAATTCTTTCGGGTGATCATTGCAAATCGGCCAGCGATCTCGACCTGAATTTTTATGCAGTCACGTTGCTGTACCGGCACGGCTATTTTAAGCAACAGATCGGCAAGGATGGCTGGCAGGAAGCGGTCAGTCTGAACCAAAATTTTCACCACTTGCCAGTGCGTGACGCGCGAGTCGGTGATCAGAGCGTGTTTGTGACCGTCGATATTCTCGGACGCGATGTCGCCGCCAAGGTGTGGGAGCTCCAGATCGGTCGAATCAAATTGTTCCTGCTGGATACCGACATACAGCAGAATTCGCCCGAAGACCGCTTAATCACCGAACAACTCTACGGTGGCGACTTCGAGATGCGTATCCGCCAGGAAATCGTTCTTGGTATCGGGGGAGTTCGCGCTCTGGATGCCATGGACATCAAGCCGGACGTCTTTCACATGAACGAGGGACACTCGGCATTTCTATCGCTGGAAAGAATTCGGCGGTATGTCCAGGAAAAGGGGATGAATTATTATCCGGCGCTGCAAATCGTAGCGGCCTCAAACGTTTTCACGACTCATACCCCGGTTCCTGCCGGCAACGACGCTTTTTCCCCTGAGCTGATCGGACGCTATCTCGGCAAATACGCGCACGATTTTGGCCTCAGCTTCGATGATTTATTCGCGTTAGGACAGCCAATGCTCAATCCGCCTTCCTTGTTTAGCATGACCATTTTGGCCCTGCGAACGACCCGGCGTGCGAACGGCGTAAGCAAGTTGCACGGCGAGGTCAGTAAGAGCCTGTGGCAAGACGTTTGGGCTGGGGTCCCCTTACAAGAGGTGCCAATCACTAGTATCACCAACGGCATTCATACCAAGACTTGGACGGCGCCGGAGTTTCATCGGCTATACGAAAAATACTTGGGCCCAGATTGGGCCGACCATCTGACCGATGTCGAGTATTGGCGCCGCGTGATCGATATCCCGGACGAGGTCCTTTGGGAGACTCATCAGCTGCTCAAGAATCGATTGATCGAATTCGTTCGTGAGCGACTACGGATCCAACGCGTCCGCATCGGCGAATCGCCTGAACAATTACGCAAGATCAACAGCGTACTTAATCCGGACGTGCTGACCATCGGTTTTGCTCGACGGTTTGCGACCTATAAGAGAGGTACGCTCCTCTTTTCCAATAAGGAGCGACTGCTCCGCCTCATTCAGAATGCTGAACGGCCGGTGCAGTTCATTTTTGCCGGCAAATCGCACCCGAAAGATGAGGGGGGCAAAAAGATCATTCAGGAAGTCTACAATGCCTCGCGCGAAGCGGGCTTCGAGCATGCGGTGGTTTTCGTTGAAGACTACGACACTTACATCGGTCGCCGCTTATACCAGGGGGTTGACGTCTGGCTTAACAATCCGCTCCGTCCGCTCGAGGCCAGTGGAACTAGCGGAATGAAGCTTCCACCGAATGGCGGCTTGAATTTCAGCGTTCTCGACGGGTGGTGGTGCGAGGGTTACAACGGTAAAAACGGATGGCCAATCGGGCCGGAAATTTCGAGCGGTAGCGTCGAATTCCAAAATGAAGTCGACATCGATAGTTTGTTCAACATTTTGGAGAACCAGATCGTCCCTCTCTATTACGCGAAACCGGACGGTCGTTTGCCGCTGGCTTGGTTACAATTGATGCGGGAATCGATGCGCAGCGTGACCCCTGTGTTCAATACGCATCGGATGGTGAAAGAATACAATGAACGGCTCTACGAGCCGGCGGCGAAAGCGATTCAAGCCCTGAGCGCCAACAGTTTTAGGGCTGCCATCGAATTGGCTAAATGGAAAGAAAAAACCCGCGCCGATTGGGGTAAGATCCGTATCGAAGAGGTGAATGCTTCCCCCTCCGAGATTGGCGATCTCTTTGTCGGTGAGACGTTACAGATCGAAGCGAAAGTATTTCTAGGTCCGGTTGACCCCTCTCATGTTCGGGTGCAGGCTTATATTGGTAAGAGCAACAATGGATCGCTCAGCGAACCGTTTACAATTGATCTTCAAGAGATAGAAAAAGGCGCTACGCCCGGGCAATTCACATTTAAGGGAGTCATCAAAGCTACTGAGAGCGGAAGTTATGGATTTAATGTTCGCGTTATTCCCACCCATCCCTACTTGAATCAAGGACATGAGCTGCGCCTCATCACCTGGGCGAGTTAAAGGCCTGAAACCAGAATCGAGAATTTGGGCGAGAAAGTTATCACTAAGCACTTTTCACTAATCGGTAGAGCAGCAGCAGATCCGATCAAACGGCGACCCCTGGGTGCTCAAATTGGTTTGCATCACAAGTCTGTGACCTTCTCGACCTACCGCCAGCGATTAGCGATTGCCCATTAGTGATTACTTCATCGCATCTGCGGCCGTTGGTTATTTTGCATTTCGCCGTTACCGCCGACGGCAAAGTTTCCACGAGCAAACACACGTCGGCTCGTTTTACGTCCGCCCATGATAAGCAACGGTTGCTGGAGGTAAGAGCGCTGGCCGATGCTATTTTGGTGGGCCGCGGGACGTTGGAGACAGATCGCATGTCAATGGATTTACCCAACCAGCGCTTGCGCGAACGGCGAATCAAAGAAGGTAAATCCGAATGTCCGCTCCGAGTAATTCTTACCGCATCCGGGAATATCTCAATATCACTAAGTGTCTTTGAGAAGGGAGACGCTCCAATAGTGATCTACTCGACCGAAAGAATGGCGCCGGCCCAGCGACGCTTACTCAGCGAGCATGCCGCCGTCCATGTCGCCGGCAGTGACGATCTCGATCTTGTCTGGCTACTCTGGCATTTATATGAACATTATCAGGTACGATCTCTGGTCTGCGAGGGAGGACCTACCGTCGTGAAGGCTTTGGCCCAGATCGACGTCATCGACGAAATATACCTGACGATAGCCGCGAAAATTTTTGGCGGTTTGGCTGCACCCGGCTTGACTGGATTGCCTGGAGAATTTCTCCCCGCTAGTCGCCAATTTCAATTGATCGATATCGATCGCGGAGAAAATGAATGCTATCTCCGGTACCGAAGGAAGCCCTGATCGCATGCACCAAGTCAACTCGATCATTATGCGCGCGCCAAAAGAGCGCATATTTGAAACCGCAGCCGATCTTGAAAAATGGCCAACCTTCCTGCCTCATTACCGTTTCATCCGCTATTACGAACGAGGGGTTGAACGCAATATCGTCAGGATGGCAGCGCGCCGTGATTTCATCCCTATTTCTTGGGTCTCAGAAGAAATTATCGATCGGAGCAAGCTCGAAGTTCGCTTTCGGCATCTCAAGGCTTGGACGAAAGGTATGGAGGTAGTATGGACTTTCGCGGAAACCGAAGGAGGCATCCTTGTGTCAATCCTTCACGACCTTCGCTTTCGCGTCCCGACTCTCGCACCTTTGGCTGAGCCCATAATCGGCGATTTTTTTATCGGCTATATCGCCAACCAAACTCTCAAGCACATGAAAACGCACGTGGAACGCGCATGAGACGCGTCGTCATTACGGGATTAGGGCCGATTACCGCCATCGGCGTGGGCAAGAAGGCTTTTTGGGAAGGACTCACGAACGGCAAATCTGGAATTGGACCAGTGACACGATTTGACCCCAGCTTGTTTAACGCTCGCAGCGCGGCCGAAATCAATGATTGGGAACCGGAAGAATTCTTTCCGTCGCAGCGGCTGAAGCGGTTGGATCGGTATGCGCAATTTGCCGTCGGTTCGGCCAAACTCGCTCTGGAAGACAGCGGCCTTTCATTCTCTCCAGAAGATCCGCAATCGCGAGTAGGCGTCAGCTTCGGAACCGCTTTGGGCGGTGTATCCAATGCGGAAAAGCAACATGTCTCCTTCGTTCACAGTGGCCCAAAATCGGTCCATCAGACGATCGCACTCCAGGTTTTTGGCGGTTCTGCTCACTGCAATATTGCGATTGAGTTCGGCTTGCGCGGCGTTGGCACCACCAACTCTAACAGCTGCGCCAGTGGCAATGTCGCGATCGGAGAAGGCTACCGCTACATTCGCGACGGATGGGTCGACCTGGTCATCGCCGGCGCTGCAGAAGCGCCTCTGAGTCCATTATCGTTCGGCGCCTTCGCCTTCATCCGAACCATGAGCCGATGCGACCCGTCAGTCGCATGCCGGCCGTTTGATCGCAATCGGGATGGATTCGTCATGGGTGAAGGCGCGGCCAGCCTGATCCTTGAAGAGTATGAGCACGCGAAAGCACGTGGAGCCCACATTTACGCGGAGGTGGTAGGCTACAGCCTCAACAACGACGCGTATCATATGACCTCGCCTTTACCGTCCGGTGACTCGTGCATCCGGGCCATGGAAGACGCGTTGAAAGCCGCACAAATTAATCCGGAGCAGATCGATTATATCAGCGGACATGCGAGCTCCACCCGACTCAATGACGCGAATGAGTGCGCCTGTGTCAAAAAGGTGTTCGGAAGCGTAGCGACAAAAGTTCCGGTCAGCGGGACGAAGGCCTTCTACGGTCACCCACTTGGAGCTAGTGCCGCGATCGAAGCCGCTGTGTGTGTGTTAGCTATGCAGAACGATTTTGTTCCGCCGACCCTCAACTACGAGACTCCGGATCCAGACTGTGACCTGGATGTCGTACCGAACCAGCCGCGGCAAAAATCGATCAACTACACGCTGAGCAACGCCTTCGGTTTTGGCGGGATCAACTCATGCGTCGTGTTCCGTAAGATTTAAACCGCGAATCGACAGTAATGCACACGAATGCAAGAGCAGTTATTCGTGTCTATTCGCAGCCATTCGTGGTTCTAACCACTCACCGAGGCCACCGCTTCCGGCGCACGCCGACACAAAATTTAAAACCGCGAATGGACACTAATGCACATGAATTCAAGAGCAGTCATTCGTGTCTATTCGCAGCCTGTCCGCCGTAGCTTTTGTTACTCACGGCCTGTTTCACCGCGGCCGACGAAGGCGAGTCCTTTCGTGGTTTCTACGGTAATTGCCAACTCTCTTTAAGACCAAGGTATACCGGCTCCGGCAACTGCACGAGCAACGGACGTTTTTTCGCATCCAGCCAGTGAACAACAAATTCGAGATCCTCCAGACCCATCGCCGTGCATCCGATGGTCGGGATTCCTTGACCCTGCCAAAGGTGTAAGAATATGCACGACCCGAAGCCGGGGTAAGGCTTCCAATTATGCTCGACAATTACAATCCATCGGTACAAACCATCCGGTCGAAGCATCTGCTCAGCAGCTGACCAGTCAGCCCGATGCACCGTGTCGCGATCCACCACTCGGTTATAGTAAAGGGATCTTGGATCGTAGACGGCATCTGTCGCAGCGGTTATCTGCCGATAAGGAAAATGGATCAGCTGGGCTTGTTTGGCCGAAGCGACGCCCATGCAAGCATTCAATTGGAAAATGCCGGCTGGCGCTCGTCCATCGCCTTCCGTTTTACGTGGATCTCCATCTATGCCAGTTCCATGCAGGCCTATACCCCAACCCAACCCACTCCTTCCCACTACACAGGGGAGATTCCGTCGTACTGTCATCCAGCGTCCAGTCGGGTTCCGCTCGAATAGCTGGATCCGCCCGCTGATCGATTTCCACCTCGGCGTCAGAACCAGGATCATCTCTTTGCATTCGGCCAATTCCTTACGGGGTATGAGCAATCGGTAAGGCAGGTCTCCGCCTAGAATGCATCCGAGCGGAAGGAGCATCAGGACAAATCCGATGAGCTTATATCCCATATTCCGTGTTCCGTATTCTGCATTCCGACTTCCATCTCGCTGCGTGCCTGGTTGCGAATTCGATAACGATCTAGTACGGTCAACGGCCTGCCATGAAAAGTTTTTCGCTCTGGCTTTTGCTGTGTGTTGTTCTCGTCGTCATGAATACCGGTTGCACGCCTACCGATTCTGCCGGCAACGACAACTCTGCGGCACTGCACTCAATTGGATCAACGACCGATGAGAGCAACGACTACCATCCGATTCGCAGCCCAGGCTGGGATGACAATAGAGGTTCGCGCTGACCGAGGGCCCGGGCGCAACAGGAGGCCGCGAAGAGAATTCTTAAACAAGGAGGTCGCAAAGATCTCAAAGAGGGGGGGGATTTGCGTTCATGCCGCGGTTCTCGCATCCTTCCAAAGATACGGCCAATTGATCCTATGCTGGGACAAGTACTACTTCTTTGGGATCTCTGTGCGCTCCTGTTCAAAACTCTGTCTGCGCTAGCTTTTGTGGAACTGGTTCCCTAACGCGTGGCCAGGACTCACCGGAGGCCGCGAAAGAAAGACCCTTAAACAAGGAGGTCGCAAAGATCTCAAAGAAGGGGGGATTTGGGTTCATGCCGCGGTTCTCGCATCCTTCCAAGATACGGCCAATTGATCCTATGCTGGGACAAGTACTACTTCTTTGGGATCTCTGTGCGCTCCTGTACAAAACTTTGTCTGCGCTAGCCTTTGTGGAACTGGTTCCCTAACGCGTGGCCGGGATTCACCGGAGGCCGCGAAAGAAAGACCCTTAAACAAAGAGATCGCAAAGATCTCAAAGAAGGGGGGATTTGGGTTCATGCCGCGGTTCTCGCATCCTTCCAAAGATACGGCCAATTGATCCTATGCTGGGACAAGTACTACTTCTTTGGGATCTCTGTGCGCTCCTGTTCAAAACTCTGTCTGCGCTAGCCTTTGTGGAACTGGTTCCCTAACGCGTGGCCAGGACTCACTGGAGGCCGCGAAGAAAGACCCTTGAACAAAGAGATCGCAAAGATCTCAAAGAGTGGCGATTCGGGCTCATACCGCGGCTCTCGCATCCTTCGAAAGATACCGCCAATTGGTCCTATGTCCGGAACAAGTACCACCTTCTTTGAGATCTCCGTGAGCTCCTGTTCGAAACTCTGTCTTCGCGCGCTTTTGTGCAACTTGTTGCCTTAGTGTGTGGCCTCGACTCAACCGGAGTCGCGCAAACCACTGTTGCGCTTCACGTCAACGAGGCTTTCTCCCGATCGTGTGACGAAAATGTTACATGTTCGTAGTTACGCATAAGTCGTTGCTAGCGCTAAACAGGATGTGGCTGACGAAACTCGGCCGCTTGAAGAAGCCCGCTGTTTTTCCGAGATCGACGATACCGCCTCGCTTTCGCTGGGCTGGCGTTTCGATTCGGGAAAACGCGGGGCAACTTGTCGACCAGTTCTGTCAACGACCCTGTCAGAAAACAAAAAGAAATATATGCGCTTAACTCGGAAATTTTGCCTGCCCGCCCTGTTGGTGGCCGCGGCATCTGTCCATCCCAGCATTGCGGGAGAAGACGATGACAGTAACGATACCGCTTACCCAATCAGTCACGTGGTAGTGATCTTTCAGGAAAACGTCTCCTTTGATCACTATTTTGCGACCTATCCATTCGCGGAGAACCCACCCGGCGAACCGGCTTTCCACGCTAAAAAAGACACTCCAAGCGTCAATGGCCTGAACGAAGCTTTGCTAACAAAAAATCCTAATTCGCTCCAACCGCAGCGAATCGATCGGTCGCACGTGAATACCGCTGACCAGGATCATGATTATCAAGCTGAGCAAGAAGCTTTTGATCACGGTCTCATGGACAAATTTGTCGAGTTCACCGGCACACCGCAAGGAACCGGACCAAGTAAGGTCATGGATTATTTCGACGGCAATACGGTGACGGCGCTGTGGCACTATGCCCAGCATTTCGCGCTGAATGATAACTCGTATGGTACGACGTTTGGTCCATCGACCCCTGGAGCGCTGAACCTCATTTCTGGTAACACACACGGAGCTACCCCAACCGACTTGGCAGGCACGACGGTTCAAGGGACGGTAATTGGCGATGCCGATCCTACGGGTGACATCGCGTCAAGTGGTACGACCATACAGCTCTCCGGAAAAAACGTCGGTGATTTGCTGAACGCAAAGGGCCTAACTTGGGGCTTTTTCGAAGGGGGTTTTGACAATCCTAACGCATCCCATATTGGAAGCGACGGCAACCCCAAAACCGATTACATCCCACATCATGAGCCCTTCCAGTATTATCCGCCAACTGCGAATCCGAGCCACCTTCCCCCTACCTCTGTGGATGCGATCGGCAAAACGGATCAAGCCAACCACCAATACGACATCACCCGTTTCTGGGAGGCGCTGCATGCCCACAAATTGCCCGCAGTTTCATTCTTGAAAGCGCCGGCTTTTCAAGATGGACATGCCGGTTATTCTGATCCGTTGTTGGAGCAACAGTTTTTGGTCACTACGATTAATGAGCTCCAGAAATCGCCCGAGTGGAACCATACCGCGATCATCATTGCCTATGATGATTCAGATGGCTGGTACGATCACGTCATGTCCCCGATCGTCAACCAATCGCAAATACAGGACGACGTATTCACAGGCTCAGGCGCTACCGGCACAAACGCTCCTCTAGGTGGTTTTCAGGGTCGAGCTGGATATGGTCCGCGGCTGCCGATCCTGGTGATTTCCCCGTTCGCAAAAGAGAACTTCGTTGATCACACCATTACGGATCAGTCCTCGATCCTGCGGTTCATCGAAGACAATTGGAAATTGGGGCCGCTTGGCGGCGGCTCTTTCGATGCATTGGCTGGGTCACTGCTCAATATGTTTGATTTCGATCATCGGAATGAACCCGATCGCCGCCTTTTCCTGGACCCGAACACAGGCGAGCCTAACGGATTCTAAAGGCTCGCTTTAAAAGTCTGCGTTTTTGTTGGCGGCACGCATACAGCGTGCCGCCTCGCATTTTCAACGATAGTTGCAGAAATTACAGCGCGGCGAAGTCGCAACGAAAAAAAACCGACGATAACGACGAGACGCGTTAGCAGATCCAACCCATGTCACAAAAAGATTCCACCGCTCACCGCGCCAATCACGACGAGGATCCATGGAGCTATCTTCCAGATCTGCAAACCGGCAAACAGGATGAGCGCGAGCGCCAAGCTCTTCTCTGAATCGATTGCGGTTGTCCAAATAGGCTGATAAAGCGCTGCGGTACTTTACTGGTCATGGTCGAATACCACGCAGAAGTCATTCAGGAATCCGGCAACCCGATCTTCGGCTAGAGGCTCAAACGTATTCAAAGAGTCGCATGAAGCCGAAATCCATGTGGAGATTCTGGTGGCAGTGAAACAAGGTTAATCCCGGGTTATCGGCTACAAAATCGACATCAACCCGACTGAAGCCTTTCACAAGAACGGTGTCCTTAAGGATGCCGGACGTTTCTTTTCCGTGGATCTTTGTGATCTCGAAGTTGTGGCGATGCAGGTGGAGCGGGTGCATATCGTCGCTCTTGTTGACGAAAGCGAGTCGATAGCGGCGGCCCTGCTCAATCTTAATCGGCTCGCTCTGCTCGTAAGGCTGTCCATTGATTGTCCAAATGTTGAACCCGCCTTTACCTCCGTTGATTTTCCCAATCTCCATGGGAATTACTTCGTCTGGTGCGATCGCTAATTTGGATTCACCGAACAGGAGGTAATTCCAATCTGATTTGCCGGAAGGCCGCCACTGCGGTTTGCCCTTTCGCCCCGCGTACTCTACGACGATCCCCATCCCGCGATTGCGATCTTCATCCATGGGAGTACCCAGGATCCAAACGCCCGGGTTCTTCATCTCCACGATCGCGTCAACTCGTTCGGCTGATCCGAGCTGGAGCACTCTAACCTTATTCGGCCGAGGAATAGGGTTGCCGTCCAGTGCGACTACATAGAATTCGTGACCAGGCAAAGCCAGCTGAATCGTTTCTGTAGCGCTAGCGTTGAGAATACGAAACATCACTCGCTCGCCCTCCTTAGCTCGGATCGGATCACCGTATCCGAGGCATCGACCGTTCATGGTAAAAGTCCGATAGCCGATTTCCCAGCCGTTGGATTTCTGAGTCTTATCGGCCTTCACTTCGGCTTCCAGAGCTGGGTCCTCCGGTTTACCCTCCTCCTCTTCCATCTCACCGGTGCTGTAGAAAGGGTCAAACTCGTGTGTGGCCAGAAACACTTCCTGATCATAGCTGCCGTTAATTATCTGTACCGAGACTTGTTTGCCCTCCCGTAAACGGATCAGCGGTCCTGGGACTTGGGCATTATAGCCTATTGTGCTGATGGTCTTGTCCTTCGTGACGTCGACCAACACCGGACCGATGCGCAAATTGAGTTCTGCTGGTCCGGTCTTGACCGGAGGCGTTGCAGTCGCTGAAGCCATCGGCATCTGCATCGAGTTCTGCGCTGCGGCAGGGCTCGGGAGCATTAAACCACCTCCGGCTAAGGCGCTCGTCAGCAAGAACTGCCGCCGCGGAACAAAATCAGGACGTCACTCGGGGTGAGCGAAATCCTGAACCACAATTAGACCTCCTTGACTCAACCTGAGCGCTAACGCTTGTCAATAACGAAGGCCGATATCAAAGAGCTGATTGCACTTGAAGTGCCTCTTGGTTGTAAGTCAAGATCACAAGTTGCGGATTGCCCGAATGCGTCGAAAAGCCCCACTCAGAGAACCCAGCAACAAGCCTGATCACCGCGAGTTTGTGAGCGGTTTTATCCGGCTACACATTCTCTACCACGCAGCGCAAGAGCCTTTGGTGGGCTTCTGGATGATTGAAGAGCTTCGACGGCACGGTTATGAGATGAGTCCTGGCACGATCTATCCCCTACTGCATAGCCTCCAAAAGAAAGGCTATCTCTCCGTCGAAGTGAAACGAGAGGGGAAGCGCGCTTGGCGCGAGTATTCTGCCACTAAAAAAGGCAAGAAAGTGCTCACTGCAGCCAAACGGAAGCTCCGCGAGCTTTTTCGCGAGCCGATGGAGTAAGGCTTCGCTTCTTTTCGGGCTGCGCAGAACAGGATTTAGTCTTTGAGACTTTTTAGAAAGACCCTTAGCTTCTCATCTTGCACCGGAAAACCCAGCTCACGTGCTTGTTGTTCACCGACGCTCACCTTCTGAGAAATCGCTTTACGCATTAAACCAAAATCTAGTCGGGTTCAGTTGCCGGTCACGTGGAATATTGATGCGACACGCCATTTGGCTGAACCCAGGTCGGAGGGAAGGCCGCCACAGATGGATGGCATTAGTGTTACAAAATCGCTACAGTCTAGCACTTATTTGTTTTGATCGTCGCGGTTGAGGTAATGGTACTGAGAGCCGAAACCGCACTCCTATCGCCGATGAACTTTTTCTCACCGTTTGAACCGTGCCCCCGTCAACGTTTTCAGAATCGTAGCACCGCGCTGATTTTTGCCGCGATGGTTTTATTTGCTGGCGAAGCGCTTGGCCGCAACGTCATCATTTTTGTTGCAGACGGACTTCGCAATGGCTCGGTGAATCGGAGCGATGCCCCTACCTTATACACGCTGCGCCAACTCGGAGTCGATTTCCAGAACAGTCATGCACTTTTCCCGACATTTACGACGCCCAACGCTTCCGCGATTGCGACTGGCCATTATCTGGGCGATACCGGTGACTTCAGTAACACCCTCTACGTGGGGTTCCCCATCCCGCAGCGAAATGGAATCCAAGTCGCAAATACCGAAACACCATTTATTGAAAACGATGCGGTGCTTGGTTGTATTGACGAACACTTCCTTTGTAATTTTCTGGACGAAGAGACCTTGCTGGCGCTAGCCCGCAAGCACGGGTTCGCGACCGCCGCAATCGGCAAGCTTGGTCCAACGCTGATTCAAGACATCGCCGCAGGGTGCGCAAAAAATGGTTCGGTTCCGATCCCTGAGACGGTCATTATCGACGATACGACTGGCAAAGATGGTGGTATCCCACTCGATCCAAAAATCGTCGCGGAACTCAAAGATGCCGGACTCGATGTGATCGCTCCTGATCGCGCCAACGGGTATCCCAAAACTCAGGGGGACAACGGCAGCCCGGGGAACAGCGACAAGCCCGGAACGTTGTCGCCGAATTTGAAACAGCAACAATTCTTCGCTGACGCACTCACGAAAGCGGTTCTACCGAGTTTCCTCAAATCGGGCAAATCGTTCGTTGTCGTTTTCTGGAGTCGAGATCCGGACGGCACCCAACATAACCAGGGCGACAGCCTCAACCAGCTGCGACCCGGTATCAACGGTCCCACTTCCGTGGCATCCATCAAAAACGCTGACGCAAATCTCAAGCAAATTCTTGATTTCATTCGCAGTACCCCTGCGCTGGCAGCAGAGACCGATCTATTCGTCACTTCCGATCACGGTTTCTCCACCATCAGCAAACACGAACTCGATGCCGATGGAAAAGACCTGGTCGAGAGCTACGCGGCTTCACACATCTACAAGGACACCACCGGACGCCAGGAGGTACCAACCGGATTTTTGCCGCCTGGGTTCGTCGCCATCGATCTCGCACACTTTCTGAATCTGCCGCTATTCGACCCCGACAAGATCGTCAGCATCGATGACAAAAAGAGCTATAAACCCGTGAACCCGGAATCCCCAAACAGCGACACATCTGAACAGCGACCGGCGTCCGGGGACGGTTTGATTGGTGGTACGGGTGCTTTGACGCCGGCTGACGCGAAAGTAGTCGTTGCCGCGAACGGCGGCTCCGATTTGGTCTATCTACCGACCAAGGATCCGCAATTGCTCGAAAAGATGGTCGAGTTTCTCGCTGCGCAAGATTATGTGAGCGGGCTGTTTATCGATCCAGATTACGGCCCCATCAAAGGCGCCTTAACTCTCGATGACATCAACTTGAAAGGGATCGGCGTGTTACCCACTCCCGCCTTGGTCATCAATTTCCGGAGCTTCGCTACCGAATCTGCCAATCCACTGATGAACGCAGTTACTCTCTGCGACACTGCCTTGCAGCAAGGACAAGGGATGCATGGCAGCTTCAATCGAGCCGACACGCTTAACTGCATGATCGCTTTCGGTCCGGACTTTAAGGAACACTTTGCCGATCCGGCACCGGTCAGCAACGTCGATTTGGCCAAAACATTCGCACACATTTTGAAGCTGGAGCTTCCTGTACATGGCCGCCTCGAAGGTCGCATTCTAAGCGAAGCGTTGAAGGGCGGACCTGAAAACGTCGCGTTCGAAACAAAATCGATAAAGTCAGAGCCGGCGGGTAACGGTCAAGTAACGAAGTTGAATTACCAGCTCGTCGGAAAAACAAAATACTTCGATGCAGCAGGATTTCCCGGCAGATCGGTGGGGCTCGATGCAACGCGCGCCAACGAACGTCAATGAACAACAGCGCCGCGGTCACTTGTTGACGTTCGTTGTCAATTGTGAGCGTTTCGTTGTCGTTCGCTGACGTTCGCTGGTGTTCACTGTCTCACGTTGCATCAATCTACCTTGATCGATTCGTTTAGCGGACCGGATTTGAAATAAACACCGTCAAAGTAGGCGCGAGCGCCATGCATATAACTGTCATTATGTGCTTTGATCTCAACGCGCCGATCGTCCAGGATGTGAAACCTGATTTCTGCTGGCGGCTCGCCTTTCGGTGGATCCGGATCTCGATAGACCCCAATTCCATTTTTTAGAAGAACGCGCCCACTCGCATCTCCGGTATGCAAGGTTGGACCGCGAACCACGCTTAAACGAAATTTGATCTCGTGGTTTCCGTTTTCCAAATCCAGCTCGCCACCGTATTCGTCGTGGTATTCGGCACTAATACCGGCAGGTAGGCTATCGTTAAGTAAGCCGCGGACAAACTTGATGCGGGACATTGTTAGGTCTCGAAGAGTTTGCAACCGAGCAACCTCTTCCGGCAAAGACGCGACATTGGCATTGATCCCAGCGCTTTGGTCGGCAAAGTAATCCCGATACTCGATCCAATTTGCCTCACGCTTCTTCAGATCGGCAAAAGAGCCGGTAGCTAATTTTTTCTTGGCCAGCTGGTAAACTTCGTTCAGCCAGGTATCTGTCGCGTCGTAGCGCTGTTGTGCTCGCTGCTGCAACTCGGTGTTCGATAATTTCCGGTAGGTACCGCTAAGGTCATGCTCCTTCTTTCGCCAGTCGGTCAGCCCAGATGTCTTGACTTCCACTTGTTCACCCTCCAGATCTCCTTCGATGAAAACCCCGGCATTAGTTTTCTGGTCCGATGGTTCTTCTAGTCGATAAAGCTTTCCATCCAACTTCAGGTTACCGCTGAAATCAAAATCCTCTTCGCCCAGCGAATCGGCGAAATAAGCCAAGCCGAAAATGCCGCTCGCATCGGGGGAACCGGGCGGATCAACACTGAGTTCGGTCTTAGCATCACGCGCAAAGGTAGCCGCCTCGGTGTCAATCGATGTACAAAGAACCAGAAATAACAATGAGAGGATGAAGCCGCACGCTGGCAGCAAAAGGAGCGATCGACCTAATTTCTCTGAATCGTAAAGAACCATAGGATTTGAACGAGTAAGCGAGATGCTACCATAGGGATTTGCCCGCCAAAAAGCTCGAGAGAAAGCTCTTTAGACCCGGTTGATTCAAGTTATTCTGATCCGCAACATGCCACTAATTCTTTGGGTAACTTTTGCGCTGGCTGCCATCTTTGAGGTAGGAGGAGACGCCGTGATCCGAATGGGTATTAAGAATAACAATATCATCTTGATGTTCCTGGGCGCCGCCACGCTCGGAGGATATGGCCTGATCGTGAATTCGATCGATTGGGATTTCTCCAAGATTTTCGGGGTATACGTTGCCGTGTTTGCACTGTTCGGTGTCCTTTTTGGTAAGTTTTTGTTTCGAGAACAGATTCAGCTAACCACTTGGTTCGGACTAGCGGTCATCATCGTGGGCGGACTCATCATTCAGTTCGGCTCAAACTAGTGCACCACTTTGACTCGAGATTTGCGGAGCCTCCGGGAAATCGGTTTTGCCGCTCTTACCAAGGGATGCGCCCGCAAAAGGAAAGCTAAATAGGAGATTGCGTTTTGCCCGAGGATTTAACTGGACCGTAACCGGAACGTCACATCGATGGATTAGCGTTTGAGGGTCTTGAGCGACCCCCCTATGCGACAATTTCTTTCACTCGGCCTACGGTGGCTCCTTCCTCAACCACCAATGGCTGGTCGCAGCGGCGACCCCGCCCTGGACAGCACCGATCGCAGCCGGTTGGATGTCGAGTTCTGTAATCATCATCACTTACGATGAAAACGGCGGGCGTTGGGATCATGTCGTTCCGCCGGTGCGAACGGACGGCTGGGGTGTCGGTGTGCGCGTTCCCGCAATCATAATCTCGCCGTTCACTAAACATGGCGGCATCGACAATACGGAATATGAGACCGTCTCGATCTTGAAACTGATTGAACGGCGCTTCCATCTCGCCCCGCTATCTTCGCGCGACCAAGATCCGGCCGTTAATGACCTCACGCACGCGTTAGGCCTCACGGACCGAGATCATGACAGCGATTAAGATCTGATCAATCATGTGCGCCAAAAAAAACTGTTTTGGCGCACAATGAAAACCATAGAAGCTAGGAGTTAGGAGCTGGAATCTCGAAGGTGAGACGGCCTGACTGCTGGCTCTTCTGTTTACTCGAGAACATCCACGATGGCGACTGCGGTTTTCTGGTTGTTGACCCGAGCAACTTCGGCGGGGTCTTCAGGTCAGCCGAATCCTTAGGCCGTGATCGGACAGTCGCCGCTACCGCTCCTAGCTTCTGGATTCTGGATTCTGGATTCTGGATTCTGGATTCTGGATTCTGGATTCTGGATTATAAGAGCGATCTAAAACCCAGGAAAGAATTGGTAAAATTTAAGAATGCGACTGGAATTAACCCGTGCCTTATGTAAGAGACTTTGGTGTCGCTCGATTTAAGCCCTGAGTCGATTGTTAGTCGCTTTTGTGCGACGCTTTACCCCGCGACACAAAGTAGATCGTGGCACCATGAATCATGAGACAGCGCTTTCGAAAGCAAGAGAGATAGCCGATCATGTGCTAGCCCCGGCCGCCCGGCAGAACGATAAGGAGGGTCGGTTCTCGACCCAGGCTGTTGATGCGCTGGGGCGAGCCGGGTTTCTTGGGCTGATGCTACCGGAGGAGTTCGGCGGTACGGGCCTCGGCCCAGGCACATTCGCGGCTGTCACTGCTACACTTGCCGAAGCGGATGCATCGGTCGCGATGGTCTATGTGATGCATATCTGCGCCGCCGCGATGATCGCCGCGGCTCGACCAGGCGCCGCCGTTGCACAGATGCTGAAAGAGATTGCCGCCGGCGAGCATCTATCCACTCTCGCCTTCAGTGAGTCCGGGTCGCGCAGTCACTTCTGGGCGCCTGTTTCGCGCGCGCGCCGGAACGGCACGAGCGTGCATATTACGGCAAAGAAGTCGTGGGTCACGAGCGCTGGCTGCGCGCAAAGTTATGTGGTCTCGTCGCTCGCACCCGAAGGAGCAGGTCCTACCGATTCGACGCTTTACCTTGTTCCAGCAGGCGTACGCGGGCTGTCAGTAGAAGGCTCCTGGGACGGCCTGGGGCTACGGGCCAACGCTTCCGCTCCAATGATGCTCGATGACTGCGAGGTGCCGTCCCGGCTCCAGCTCACAGAGGACGGCGCAGGTTTTCAGGCGATGCTGGACGTGGTGCTCCCGCAGTTCAATCTGGGGACAGCGGCCGTGGCGCTAGGTCTCTGTCGCGCCGTGGTTGCAGCAACGGCAGCGCATCTCAAAAGCGCTCGGTTCGAGCATCTCGGCCAGAGCCTCGGAGAGAGCTTACCGACGTTGCGCGCGCAGCTCGCAACGATGCAGATCGACACCGATGGCCTCTCGGCGCGCGTCGACGACCTGGTTGAGCACCTCGAGCGGCCTCGGGATACGACGCTGCTACGCGTGCTCGAGACCAAAGCCGCGGCAGGCGAAATAGCCATCGGCGTCACCTCAACGGCGATGCGGGTGTGCGGGGGTGCGGCGTTCTCAAAACGCATGGCGATCGAGCGACTGTTCCGCGATGCTCATGCGGGCGCCGTGATGGCGCCGACGGGCGACGTCCTGCGAGAATTCATCGCAAGGGCGGTCCTGGGAATGCCGCTCTTCTGACCGCACGCACACAAATCAGCGGAGCGGATGAGCTGACGAATCACCAGCAACCGGATGATTGCATTCGGTCGCAACTCATTCTAACGAGAAAGCTATCATGAGCCGAACAATCTGGGTAGGGGCCGTCGCATACGATCCGAAAGTAGTCACGATCTGGGAAGGCATGCGACGCTACTTTCACGAAGAGGTGCGTCTGTCAGTTGAGATCGTCCTGTTCCAGAGTTACGAGGCGCAGGTAAGCGCCCTGCTCGCGGCGCCTAACGACCCTACCCCGCGCATCGACATCGCGTGGAATACGAACCTTGCATATCTACAGGCCGACGCATGGAGTAACCATCGATGCCGGCCGGTCGCCATGCGTGACACCGATATCGCCTGGACGACGAAGATCGTCGCGGTCAGTGGGGGTCCGATCGTTGCGCTTGGCGATCTTAGAAATCGCACCCTGGCGCTCGGCAGCCGCGACAGCGGCCATGCCGCGATTCTCCCGGTCCATTTTCTGGAGCGGGAAGGCCTGGTCGAGGGACAGCAGTACCGCACGTTGCGCTTCAACAGCGATCTCGGCAAGCATGGGGACACTGGTACGAGCGAGGTCGAGGTCGTCCGAGCGGTCCTCGACGGCCGCGCCGATGCCGGCGCGATCGGCAGTCCGTTCTGGAAGAGGTTGCGTACCGAGCGCTTGGTGCCGGAGGGCGCGCTGACTGAGATCTGGACGTCGCCGCCCTACAATCACTGCATGTTCACTGCTCGGCCCGATCTCGACCCGTCATTGGAGCAACGGTTCGCCGAAGCCCTCTCCGGGATGAGCTACGACAACCCGAGCCATCGCGCCGTGCTCGATGCCGAGGGGCTCCGCCGCTGGGAGCCGCCGCATCTTGATGGGTACGACTCTCTCAGGCAAGCGTCTGCGCAACAGGGGTTCTTCAACCGCCCGACAGCCACGTCGGCTGGCGCATGAAAGCAGTTCGGCGCTGAGCCGCTTGGGATCAATAACACGCGAAGCGCAGCGGTAAAGTAGCAGCTTCTAGCTGCGAAAGTTGTCGATGTTTCGCAGCTTGAAGCCGCCTTCGCAGGCTACGGCGCGCCCTAGGTTTTAACGCTTCTATGGAGTGCGGCCGCGACGTAGGCTTGGCCTAGTCGGGGTGCGGCTACTGTCTTCACGCGCAATTGAAGATCGTCGCCAATCGGCGCCGATGCTCGCTTTCGCGCTCGAAGGCGCGACGTACCGCAGCAAACGACTGGGCGAGCGGAAAGATATCGGGGGTGACGAGCAGGTCGGCGTCTTCGGCCCCTACTGGATGCCAGTAGACGCCTTGCGCTGTTATGGTGATCTCAGGCACCAAATCGGCGCGCGCAAGTGCAACGCCCTCCACGGCGAAACCCCGCAGCGCGATGCGGCGGATCACCCGGTCCTCCTCGCTGATCCGCTGGGCATCGAGGAAGCAACGGAACTCATCGGCCTCATGGTCAGTGGAGACGGTCGCTGCCAGTCGCACCCGCAACCCTTCCGCGCGAGCGCGCTCAATACCCTTCCATGCCCGCACCCATGTGCCCTCTCCACGATGGCGATCGTGCCGTTCGGGCGTTGGACTGTCGAGGCTGATCTGCAGCGTCAGGCGATCGCTCGGCAATGAACGGAGCATTTGGAGCCGCCGCCCCGCGAGCAGCATGCCGTTGGTGAGCACCGTTGTCGGCGCAGTGGCGGCGCACGCAGCCAGGATGTCGCCGATGTCCGCAAGCAGAAAGGGTTCGCCGCCGGTCACGAAAATTTCGTTGACGCCAAGTTCGGCTGCTTCGCTGGCGATCCGCTGTATGCGTGCGAGGCCAAGCTCCCGCCGCGGGACTTTGGGCGAGGAACGCACGCAACAATAGTCACAATGCAAGTTGCAGTCGAAATTCGTGTAGAGCCAAAGGCGCGAGCCGATGGGGCGATCGGAGTCGGCATTCGCCGGCGCCTCTCCGCACCGAATCACCCACCGCATGCGGCCCGCCTCAACAGTCGTATCGACCAAGGTGTTGCGCGTGAAGCGGCACCAAGTCTCAAGGTCCGCGCCGAGACCCTCTTCGCTGCTAATGACCGCCAGGAGATCGCCCGGGCCACATCGGCGCAGCGCAGCGATAAGCTCGGGCAGCAGGCCGCTGGCAAACAATTTAACGCCGGCGTCGAGCTCGATGTTCGCTTTGGTTCCCATACGCTATTGGCTCACGATCCGCCAAGCTTTCGACCTGCTTTTGATTCATCCTTGGATTTATACTGTTAATCGTAAGGCGGCTTCCATCGAAATCAAATCGCGGCGCTTGTTGTTCGGGGGCGGTCAGCTAAGGCCGGAAGATAAGAAAGTAGTCGGCACCATCAGGCTTGACGAAACCATAGTCCGCGACCGACACAAAGCCCGCCCTTTCGACCTCACCGATCACCACGTCGCGATTCACTCCATGATCATCGCCGCGGCCGTTGCGATCGATGATTCCTAGCCGGGCGCCAGCACGCATGGCGGCTCGGACGTGCCGCAACAGCACGATGGGCTGCGCCACTTCGTGGTAGGTTTTCATGAGGAGCACCGCGTCGACACTGTTCGGATGCAGCCGAGGGTCATCGCTCTTGCCCAAGATGGTGCGGATATTAGGCAGCTTCTCCTTTTGGGCGCGATCGCGGATGTAATCGAGGTAGGACCGGTTGATGTCGACGGCATAGACCCGACCGCTGCTTCCCACCCGGCGTGCGGCACGTACGCTAAACCAGCCGGAACCGGCACCGATGTCGGCAACTGCGGACCCGGTGTGTATTCCCAGCAAGTCCATGACCTTGTTGACCTGCAAGTTCTTATCTCGTTTGGGGTCTTCAAAAGCCGACAGATCCCCTGTGTAAGGCTGGCTGGTGGGTCGGTGGATGATATCGGTGCTTCGCGGATGGACAGCCGGTGACGGAATTGACGCGACTGATGTGAATACAGCCGGCGGGACGGCAAGAAGAACGAATAATAAAGCAACCCGGCGAATGCGGGAGAATGGATGAGCCGGACTTAGCATAGAATTTACGACAGGAATCGCACTAGCCGGCCCCATAAACCGTGGTCGGAAGACTCCTGCTTGTGTCGCAGCAGGATAGCATCCAAGCCCAAACTGCGTCCCGGTCGTTGAACCAGGAGCATGATCTGGACAACAATGAGGAAGAAGTATGTCCAAGGCCACTCGGCCGGGGAACGATAGAGGCCCAGCCAAAGATTGATG